>Ga0209804_1000470_pt1 | contig 32787 bp, 33 predicted proteins | sample GraSoiAngelo_139_FD_185896 | JGI IMG/M metagenome (GOLD analysis project Ga0209804, IMG submission 185896) | Grasslands soil microbial communities from the Angelo Coastal Reserve, California, USA - 14_0929_12_20cm (SPAdes) (version 2) | ecosystem: Environmental > Terrestrial > Soil > Grasslands ... | reverse complement strand
ATGTGCTGCGCATTCACCAGCAGTACCTCGAACTGTCCTTCCAGAAGGTTCCACACCGGCTTCCAGTACACGCCCGTCGATTCCATCGCCGCATGCGTCACTCCGCAACTCCCCAGCCAATCGGTCAACTCCAATAGGTCCCGCGTGAAAGTTCCGAACTCCCGAATCTGCTTACGCCTCCCGGAAGCCCACAACACGCACGCCGTCACACTCTTCTTATGAACGTCCAAACCGCAACACACTTCATGCACAACTTCCATCGCCAACCTCCTGTCAGCAAATTGCCGAAATTCCTCAGCGTGCTCTCTGCCTTGCGACAGAGGCAACAGTTCGTTGTGCCCATCGACGTCCAGGTCATATTCGTAGTCGGGCTCGAATCGCGCCAGAATGAACCGGCCTTCCTCCGCTTAGAGACGGTGTCCCAGCATAACTCCATCTCCAGAATATTTTCATGGTTCGCTTGTGGCTCGAAAGAGCCATGACCTATTCGTAGCGCAGGGCAATCACCGGATCGACGCGAGTCGCTCGTCGCGCGGGAACGTAACACGCCAACAGGGATACAACGATCATCAAAAGACTGACCAGCACGAAGATTAGCGGATCTCTCGGGTTTACCGCGTACACCATGGATTCGAGCAAGCGGGTAAGCACGAGCGCCGCCAAGACTCCGATTAGCACGCCGCCGAACACAAGTCTCAATCCTTCGGCAAGGATCAGCCTAAAGACGTCGGTGGGACGCGCGCCGAGAGCAATCCTTACGCCGATTTCCCGGGTCCGGCGCGCAACCACGAAGGAAATGACTCCGTACAGTCCTACACTCGCGAGCACCATGGCCAGACCGCCAAATATTCCCAGCAGCCGCATGAGGAAACTGCGCAGAGCCAGCGAACGCGACAGGATTTCATCCATCGAGCGAACTGCCCCGGTAGGAACGAGCGCATCCACGGTCTCGACGGCTTGCCTCACTGCGCGGCCGAGGCTTAGCGGGTCAACGCTCGAACGTAGGACGACAGTTCTGGGAAACCAGTCTTCCCAGATTTTCGAACCTTCGTACGGAGCCTGGGTGGCCGGAATGAACGCGGTTGGGAGAGCAGGCCGGTCGAGGCTTGATTTCGCATCTGCAACTATGCCTACAATTTCGCGCGATACGTTGTCCAAGAAAACATGCTCGCCTAGAGCACTGCGCCCGGCAAGATAGTTCTGGACGAATGCTTCGTTGACCACGGCGACTTGACTGGAATTTTCCGTATCCGTTTCTAGAATGCTGCGGCCCGAGCGCAGAGCAATGCCCATGGCGTGAAAATAATTCGGGGAGGCCTCGCGATAGTCGCAAGGCCGCCACTCCGACTGGTGCGGTCCGGCAATTCTCACCCTGCTATGCCCTCCACGCTCGAGTGGCAATCCCGCCGCCACAATGCCGACGGATTCGACGCTAGGCAGAGACGCAATGCGCGCCTCGACAGCGCGATAGAAAGCCGTGACCTCCTGCGTTGAGTGGTACTTCGAGCCGTTCAACCAGAATTGCATGGTGAGCACGCCGTTAGGATCAAATCCGGGGCCCGTCCTCATTAATTTAATGAAGCTCGCAATCATCAGCCCTGCCCCCGTAAGCAGGACGAGCGAGAGGGCGAATTCACCGATCACCAGACCTTGACGAAGTTTCGCGCGGCCAGCTCCGGTTGTTGCTCTGCCGTCTGCCGCTTTCAGAATCTCGTTGAGGTCAATGTTGGTCGCCCAGATTGCCGGCGCCAGTCCAGAGAGGGAACCAGTCAAAACGGAAATCAAAAAAGTGAAAACAAACACCCAGCCGTCCAAATGAATATCGTTGAGGCGGGGTAGGTCGAAGGGCGCCATCGCGAGCAACGACCCGAGACCTGCGCTGGCAAAGGCGAAACCGAGAGCTCCGCCAGCGAGAGCAAGAATTAGGCTTTCCGTTAGCAATTGGCGAGAGAGTCGGCCCCGGGTGGCGCCCAGGGCCATGCGCGCGGCGATTTCCCGGGCTCGCGATCCGCCGCGCGCAAGCAGCAAGTTGGCCACGTTCGCGCAAGCGATCAGCAAGACAAAGCCAATCGAGCCCCACAGCAGAACAAGAAACGGTCGCAGGTCTGCAGCTAACATAAATTGGTAAGACAGGAAGCTCATGCGCGTCTTCGGCCCTACATCTCCCGGAAACTCTTTTCGGAATTGCTTGGTGACAAGGCTCATCTGCGCATCGAGCTGGGATTGCTTCACTCCGGGCTTGAGTCGAGCAAGGACCTCGATGTTCTCTCCGCTGCCGGCCGTCTTTGCCACGAGGGCTAAAGGAACCCAAATATCCACGGGTAGGCCGGGGTTTATATCCGAGTAGCCGTAAGGATCGAATCCGGCTGGCATTATCCCGGTCACTGTATAGGCTTCCCCGTTGAGAAGGATTTTTCGGCCAATCGCCGAGAGTTCGGCTCCGAAACGGCGTTTCCACAACGCGTGACTTAGAATGGCGACGCGTTGGCCTCCTCCCCGGTCTTCTTCAGGGAGAAACTCTCTACCGACTGCGGGATGAACTCCCAGCACTTGAAAATAATCTGCGGATACAGGAGTTCCGCGAACGTGCTCAGCAGCGTTTCCAACCGCTAAATTGAAGCCTAAATCGGTCCAGCCGGCGACATGCTCGAAGACTTGCCCGAATTCGCGCAGACGTTGCAGTTGCGTTGCTGTCAAGTCCATTTCGCCGGATTGTCCCTGGTCCATCTCAGCGAGTTCGAAGATCCGATCCGGTTCAGGAAACGGCAGCGCACGAAACAGCACTCCATAGACAACCGCGAATATAGCAGTATTGGCGCCAATGCCCAAGGTGAGAGTGAGGATAGCAACAGCCGTGAAGCCATGAGATTTGCGAAGAGTGCGCAACACGAAACGGAAGTCAGAAAGAGCGGTCTCGAGGAAAGGCAAGTCCCGCTGATCGCGGTACTTTTCTTTGGTTTGTTCCACGCCGCCGAGTTTGAGGAGCGCGTCGCGGCGGGCCGCTTCGAGCGTCATTCCCGCGCGGAGGTTGTCTTCAACATGAAGTTGAAGATGGCTCTCCAACTCTACCTCGAATTCTGCATCGTGCCGTGACTTGCGGAGAAAACTGGCGAAGCGCCGAAACCACGCGCGAATCAATTTCCAGATGCGGGTCATGCGGATGGCTCCGCGGAAAGGAACTTCGCCAGAATGACTTGCGCTGGTTGCCAATCTCGCACTTCGCGCTCCAATTGTTTTCGGCCTGCGCGCGTCAGCTGGTAATACTTCGCCGTGCGATCGTTGTCGGATACACCCCACTCGGATTCGATGGAGCCCTCCTGCTCAAGCTTCAACAAGGCCGGGTACACCGTTCCCTAATTGAGTGAAAGGACGCCACCACTGGTTTGCTCGATGCGCCGGCCGATGCCGTAGCCGTGGAGAGGCCCGAGCGTTTCGAGGGTTTTCAAAAATCATGAGGGCAAGTGTGCCCTGCCCAAACATCCGCCTTATGGCTCATAGCCCTCCTATGGGAAGTCAATAGGAAATGAGGCTGGACGATTAAAAATCGGTGAAGCGCTATTCACTGCTGGAGAAAGACAAGAAGAAAGGTGTGCAGGTCTGCTGTCAATCCCGCTCCCGGTATTCTTCCGGAACGTCGTCTTCCGACACCTCGTGGGTTTCCACTTCCTTTTCACCAGTTCGGTCGGCATCTTCTACGCCCTTGACCACTTCAGCCTCGTAGGCATTTCCTTCTTCCAACAGTTCTTCCACGCTTTCCGAAGCCGCGCCCTCCACGCCGGGAAGTCCTTGAATGTCTCCTGCTTGTCCGCCCGAGCGGGCGCCCATACCGCGTGCCTCGTACGGCGCTATCTCCGGCATCGCAGGTTGGCCGCGGGCCGGCCTCTTCTTTTTTGCAGCTCCCCTGAGCGAGGGTTTACGACGAGTCGCCGTAGCTTTCGCAGCGAGTTTCTTTTTGGCAGCGCGTCGAGGACGAGCAGCTTTTTTGTGCTTGTCGCGCTTCTTGCTTTTCTTTGGGCTGGCCATTAGGAGGCTCCGTCAATTTCTGTCTTGTTTTTACACCCCAGGAGCAGGGAAGTCCAGCCTTTGGAACGATGCATTGATCCGATGCAAGTCAGACTTGTAATTCGACGAACTCCATTTCGAACGGCGTGTGTCCGAGGTTCAAGCGCGCCACACAAACAGGCAGTTGAAACCTGCGTGGACCTGCGCTGCCGGGATTGATGTAGAGGACGCCATCACGTTCGAACTTTCCAGGCTGGTGGGAATGCCCGCAGACGACAACATGGAATCCCGCAGCTGCGGGATTCAAGTCGAGGGCAAGCACATCGTGCAAGACATACAAGCGGACTTCACCCGCTTCTGCAACCGCCGTTTCTGGAAGCGTTCGGGCCCAATCGGAAGTATCTACGTTTCCGCGTACTGCGGTCACGGGAGCGAGGTTTCGCAGAGCGGTGAGGACTTCGGGTTTGCCTACGTCCCCGGCATGGAGAATCAATTCCGAGCCGCGCAGTGCCTGCACAGCCTGTGGCCGCAGCAAGCCGTGGGTGTCCGAGATCAGGCCAATGTGCGTCGGCGAAGTTGGCACGGACAAATTCTAATGCTTGGTTGTTTCTTGCGGTTGAAGAATTAGGCGAAGCCTCTAGTCTAATAAAGACTAGATCTTCCTTAGGCTAGTCTCATTTACACTGGTCACGCTGAGGCTTTGTTGGGGAGCACGCGGCGCAGCGGCCTCGCTCCGGGGGAGGGGAACTGCATGTGCCAGAAATTCGTTTCGGGGGAGAGAAATTCCACACCGACATATTGTTTGCTATCGCGCGCGCGGTGGATCGACACGACGCGGCACTCCATCGACTGGGCGGTGTGATCGTTGACCAAAATTACCGTTTGCCCCACCAGCACGATTTCTTCGAGCTGAAACAGCGCTCCATGGCGATTGACCGACTGCGAAGTGGTATGGGCGGAGAATCGCTCGCCGGTGTCTGTTTTTCCGTGGACCTTCAGCGGTACGGTCAACGCCACCCTTAAAGTGCGGCGGCGTTCTTTGACACGAAAGTGAAGCAGGGACATTTCTTGCTCGACCTCAATCGGTTTAGCACTTCCACCGGGACTATCCGGTGCGTTTCATTTCCGAAGGAACTCGCCTGGCGTAACGTGTCAGCAGCGTGCCAAAACGAAAGAACAACAGCACAGAGGTGAGTAGCACGAATCTTGCCCACACAGCCCCATACTGCGCACCGACTTCTCCGGTGACAATGGCGTAACTGTACCACAAAACGTCTGCCGATGACAGTACTCTTGTACTCCCCCATTTTTAGGAGGCTCCCGAGGACCGAGGAAAGGATGAGCTGCCTGGCAACGAAATGCTATGCCTCTGCAGAAACAAAATAGCCATCTCGTAACCATTTGATTTCACACGGCTTGCTTCATCACAAAAGAAGCCGTCAGCAGCGGCGATTTTGCGGGCGTCTTGTTTTAGGCTTCACCGGGTCGTGGTTCGCAACACTTGTTCGTTTCAAGGGGTGTTCCTGTTTTGAAAAACCTACCTCGGGGTTACCGTCCTGCTGCCGTTCGCCAGGGAGCCGCTCCCGCTTCCTAACAGCTTGACCAATTGGAGAGGATTCACGCGCGCCCGCTCGACCGTCAGGCCCCAATGGAGGTGCGGCCCGGTCACGCGGCCCGTAGCTCCGACCTTTCCGAGTATTTGCCCAGACTGCAGCTCGTCGCCAACTCTCACGTCGATCTCAAAAAGGTGTCCGTAGAACGTATAAATGCCCAGACCATGGTCCACGACGACAGTGTTGCCGGAAAAAAACAGCTCTTGTGCGAGGACCACGCGTCCGTTTTGTGCCGCATAAACGGGAGTGCCAGTCACCGCGGGGAAATCCACACCACTGTGGGGCGAACCGGGTTGGCCGTTCAGGATGCGGCGCTTGCCGAAATTCCCGCCGGTGGTGACGCCGTCGAGCGGCACGCGAAAACCTCCAGTCCACAGCTTTTCTGGTGTCGCTAGGTCGAAGATGGCTCGCAATTTATCGCGCTCTTCGTTTGCGCGCTGGATTTGCTCGGGGCTGGGCTCGACAAATTCCTTGCCAACTTGCAGTTTCTCGGTAGCGAACTTCCCCGCTCGGACGGGAATCTGGAGAGTGCAAGTGGCAGCCTTGCCATTGGCACTTTGCACGCGTAGGAGCACAGGGTAAGTGCCTGGCGGTTTTTCCAGATCCACCCCTAATATTGCTTGGCGCACGTCGGACGAGCTAGCGGCCTTTGAATCCAAGTGCGTGTCAGAGAGCTGCCAAAAGGGAACATTTCGGGAATTCCACTCCGCGGTTAATTCCGATAACGCTGTGCGGCTGCGAACCTCGAGCAGGAGCAAGCTGCCTTGAGTCGGCGCCGGAGCGCTTAGCTTCACAATTATCCCGGGGGCGCAGTTTCGCGGAACGTTCGCGGCAACCGTCAGCGGAAATAGAAATAATCCGAGTCCGGCAAGCAGGGTGATAGCGAACCAAGGCCGGATAGGAACACTGGGGACCAACTTCAGGCTCCCCGCTTCGGGCGCATCATGTTCACGCGAGGCTCTACTTTTTCGAACTGCGCGCGGCCCAGCTTTGAGCCATAGATGGCTTTCTCGGAAAGCAGAAACAAGTCGGGATTTTCCGCTTTTTCGCGGATTTCCTTTAAGAAGGGCCGCACTTTGGCAAACATGAAGTACAACTCTCCGCAGAAAGCCGGCTCAAAGAACAATTTTTCGCTGATGAGGCCATTCAACACGAAAGTCGTCGCAATTCCCCAGTAGCTCCCCACCTGGCGCAGCCAGTTGTTCTCCGGCGAGCCAAAATCCATGGCCACCTTCATGAAATCATCGGCGCAGGTTGGCCAAAACGTTGTGAGCCACCATTGGCGTGCCTTGCGCATTTCGGGCTCACGCCGGAGATCGTAGAGCTCCAGAATCAAGCGTGCTTCCTCGACCGTCGGCTTTTTCGGCATTCTTTTTTCCTCCGCGTTACTTGCGTCGTGCAATTCTACCTTTGACAGAGACGTTTGTGCTCCGGGATGTTGAAGGCCGTTATTGAATTCTCAGATTCAAACACGTGGCAAGCGGCGCGAATACAGGGTTCACCGGATCACACTTGCGTTCAGCTGTGTGGCATGCTTGCCCGAAGTTTGAAGCGCTGGATTTTTCCTGTCACGGTCTTGGGAAGCTCACTGCAAAAGCGGACCTCGCGAGGGACTTTGTGGGAAACCAGGCGCGCTTTAACATGACCACGAATTTCCTCGGCGAGTTCATTTGATCCTTGGCATCCCGCGCGCAAAGTGACGTACGCCACGGCAAAAGCCAGGCCGCAGGGATCTATGGCGCCTACCACTGCAGCTTCGGCAACGCGTGGGTGGCCGAGAAGCGCGTTCTCCACTTCCATAGGGGAAACCCACATCCCCGCAACTTTCAACATGTCGTCCGCGCGGCCGCAATAATGGTAATAACCATCACCATCGCGAAAAAATTTATCGCCCGTCACCACCCATTCGCCGCGTTTCGTGTGCGCGCTCAATCCAGGAATTCGCCAGTATTCAGAAAATGCGCTGTCGCCGCGCACCCAAAGGCTCCCGATTTCCCCCGCAACTGCGTCGTCCGAGGCGTCGCCTACAATTTTTGCCTCATAGCCCGGCACCGGGATACCGCAACTCCCCGGCCTGCAATTGCCAGCACGGCTCGAAATAAAAATGTGCAGCATCTCCGTCGAGCCAATGCCGTCGAGAATCTCCAAGCCAGTCGTCCGCTTCCAGCGATCAAAAATCTCGGCCGGCAACGTTTCGCCGGCAGAGACGCAGAGGCGGACCGAGGAAAAATCGGGCGCTTGGCCCCCCGTTTCCGCTTCCCTGAGAATGGCCGCATAAAGAGTTGGCACGGCAAAGAAAATAGTGGGCCGGTGCTTGGACACCAATTCAATAACGTCAGGAACGTTAGTGCGCCGCGGGTTCAGCACCGTGGCCGCGCCAAATGCGAGTGGGAAATACATGCCGTTTCCAAGGCCATAGGCAAAGAAGAGCTTCGAGGTGGAGAAGGTCACGTCGTTGGCCTTCAATCCTAAAACGCCTTGCGCGTAATTCCGGGTCGTCACCAGCATGTCGCTATGCCGATGCACGGCTGCTTTGGGCGTTCCGCCGCTGCCCGAAGTATAGAGCATAAAAGCCGGATCAGCCGCAGAAGTCTTGGCAGGGGCGAGCGAATCCCGAGCAGAAGCAATCCAGTCTGCCCAACGCGTGCAGGACGCTCCGCGCGTTTCGAGCTGGCCTTGGCCGATTACAACAATTGGCATTTGCGGGCCTTCGCCGGAGGCGGGCAAAAAAGCTTCGAGCACTTCCGAATGAACAATCGCTGCGCACGGCTCGCAGTCTTCAATGTAATGGATGTAATCCGCGAACCGCGCGAAAGGATTTACGGGCACTGCCACGGCGCCGATTTTGGCGGCACCAAAAAAGGAAGCAATGAACTCAGCAGAATCGGGAAGCACAATCAAAACACGGTCGCCGGGAGATATCCCTCGTTCGAGAAGCGCATTCCCCACGCGATTTGCGAGAGCTGACAACTCGGCGTAGGTCACTCGGCCAGGTTCGCCGAAGATGGCCGTCTTGTGCGGATGCCGGAAGGCAGGCGCATCCAGGAAAAACTCGGCAATGTTGAACCGCTTCGGTGTTTCCGCAAGCAGAGATTTATCCGGGGAAGTCGCCATTGCGCTTGATTTAGCTACCACGTCCGTTTTGTTGACTGGTTTATTGAGCGGACGCTGTTGCTCCGGTAATGCGAATTTTGTACCAGGCCGTGCCAGCCGGGTACAGCGCATCGTTGATTTCCGAACTTTTCTGCCCGCCGGGTTCGATGGTTCCGGGGATAGTTCCTTTGTTGATTAGGATGGCCGTGTTATTTGCGCCCACGTATGTGGTTTCGTACTGAATATTGCTGTAGGTGTGGGACGAAGATTTGTTTTCGATGCTCACAAGCCATACCGCGGTAGTGCCCGTGCGATCCTTACTCATCGTCGCGTGCTGGACTTTTAGATCGTGAATCGGATCTGCTGGGCCTGCGGGCTGAGCCGGCGCAGCCGCCGCCACAGGCGATGGCCTGGTGGACTTTGCTTTTGAGACGAACATGTAACCGCCAAAGCCAATCGCTGCCGCAACGACAGCGACGCCAGCCCACATTCCCATAGATGCCGATGATCTTGCTTCTTGAGTCGCGTCGAACATAAGCTCCCCCCCTCTCTCCGCCCCGGCAGTCCCTGCAGGACATGCTCGTTCCAGATAACAGGAAAATCCCAGGAGCCGTTCTGCAAGTGAAAGTGGCGGTCGCGCCAAGGGCGTCCCCCGCCTCGGGGCGAGAGCCGCCCTAGAAATACCAAAGATAAGCGTGGAAGTCCATCATCAGATAGGGTGCCTAGGGTGCCCCGGCCTTGACGTCCCTCACTCTTCTCCGATGTCTTCCTTCCAGACTTCGGGATGTTCCTTCACATATTTCGCGAGCAGGTCGATGCATTCGCCAGAGTGGAGGTCAATCACCTCGATGCCATTCTCGCGAAGCCAATCGATTGCGCCTTGAAAATTCACCGATTCCCCGACGACCACTGTCCCGATCCCAAATTGGCGAATCAACCCGCTGCAATACCAGCAAGGAGCAAGGGTGGTGACCATGATTTTGTCGCGATAGGTTCGCTGGCGGCCGGCGCGGCGAAACGCATCCGTTTCACCGTGCGCGGAAGGGTCGCCTTGCTGCACTCTGCGATTATGGCCTTTACCCAGGAGCTTTCCTTCACGGGTGAAAAGAGCGGCGCCGATGGGAATTCCACCTTCGGCTAGTCCAACGCGAGCCTCCCTGAGCGCAGTTTGCAGCATCGCTTCGTGTTCTTCTTCATCCCTAACTGAGTCGGTGGCCATTCCCTTTTTCCCTGTTTGAACGCTTTCTTTATGGCGGCTTGGGGCCGAAGGAAAAGCCCGCAGAAGCATCAGGTGCGTTGGCCAGAAGAAAACCGCTACACATCCCGCGAGAATAATCGTCAGATGCTCGGGAGCAGGTCCCCAGCCGCGGTGCAGCAGAGGATCCTGAAACACAAAGTTCATGTTGAGTTCCGGCGAAAGAAATCGCGAAAAAATGAGCACCGCTCCCGTAATTACCGTTTGCAGAGGCAAGGCCCGGCGGTCGTAGCCCAGAATTTGCAGCGCCCAGAGTAGCGCGACGGGCAGGCCAATGTGGAAGCAAGAAAGGAGCCGCAGCCACAGTGCGTAATGTGTATCCCACATATACTCTGTGCCGCCGATGAGATGGTGTCCGGTCACGATTCGCCAGAGCACATCCAGGCTCCACACCACGCCAACAAGAGGCGCAAGCAGCGCCTGGCTGGAAACGAGCAAGGATTGCCGGAACCACAGCCCTAGGCAAGCGATCACCACGCTGACATCGCACAGGTGCATCATGTTTTTCCAGCCCCAAAACCAGGTGTAGAGAGGGAACCAGGTCAGCACCCAAATCAGGGCGATCCACCGCGCGACGGTGAAAGCTCTTGTCCCTCCCGGCATAGCCTCCTCGACGCCAAGTCCGCCAAAGGCTACCATAGGCTCCAATATGGAGCTTGGACTTTCCTACCGGCAATCTCAGCATGACGCAACATGAACGCTCCATCCCAGCAAAACAGAACCACGCAACGTATCCTGAGTTGGCTTCAGCAGCGCGAAGGCGAAATGGCCGGTCTGCTGGCCGACCTGGTTGCTGTGCCCACAGAGAATCCTCCGGGGATGCACCATCGCGAGTTCGTGGAGACACTTGAAACCCGGGTCCGGCCACTGGGTTTGAAATTTGAGCGAATCGACGCGTCTTCGCAAGCCCACGGCGACGAAAATGCTCCAGCTTGTCTTTCCGCCAACTATGGGCGAGGCGAACGCACGTTCTACTTTCATGGGCACTACGACGTGGTTCCTGCCCAATCCGTGGAGCAGTTCACTCCCCAGCGAAAAGAACACTTCTTGTTCGGTCGAGGCTCGTGCGACATGAAGGGCGGAATCGTCTCCATGCTCTACGCGACACTGGCCCTCAAGGAGTGCGCCATCGAGATGAACGGAAAGATCAATCTAATTCTGGTTCCGGACGAAGAGACCGGAGGCGCTCGCGGGTCTGCAAAGTTGGCACAGCAGGGAATACTGGGAAGAAAAGGCGTCGGCATGCTGCTGGCAGAGCCGACCAGCGGCGTCGTCTGGAATGCCAACCGCGGAGCGATTTCTGCGCGCGTGCGCGTTTTGGGCAAATCTGCTCACGTTGGACTGCAACACCAGGGCGAAAATGCGTTCGAGCGAATGCTTTGCGTCGTCGCGCAGCTTCAACAGCTAAAGCGCGAAGTAGAACAACGAACAACAAGTTCGAACGTGGGCGCCGGCCAGGCCCGCAATTCCATCCTCATGCTTGGCGGCCAGAGCGGTGGCGGAACAAACTTCAACGTGGTTCCTGAAAACTGCTGGTTCACGATCGACCGGCGAATCAATCCGGAGGAAAACCTGGGAGAGGAAAAGGCCAGGTTAATCAACGTTTTGCAGGGGTGCCGGAGCCAGGGGGTACCGCTGGAGTGGGAGATTTTGCAAGAAGGGAACTCCGCCTCCTGCCCCGAAAGGGAAACCGCGGGCCAGGCTCTTGCTCAGGCAATTCTTGAAGTGACGGGCACGCCAGCCCGCTTTGAGTTATGCCCCGGACTCCTGGAGACCCGCTTTTACGCCCCGCAAGGCGTTCCCAGTTACGCCTTTGGCCCCGGCCTTCTCTCGGTTGCGCATGGTCCGAACGAATACGTTGATTTGCGCCGGGTTATTGAATGCGCCCGCATTTACGCTCTCACTGCCGTCAAGATTCTCAATGCCAACAGTTAGCGAACAAAAATTGACCTGTCCTTCGAGTTCAGAGCTCAGACCAAAGGACAGGCCTGCAAGAATGAATCCCTGCTAAATTCCTGAATGGAAATAGCTTATTTGGGGCGCGAACCGTCTTATTTGATACATCACGTTAGGGTTCCGTGGTCCAAAAGTACTATTCACGTTTCCCGCAAATTTGCTCATGATCTGGGAAGTATGCCGAATCTCTACTTTTGCCAGCCGCACGCCAAAAACCAGGGAATGTTAAGGGCTGTTCTTTCCGTGAATGAGTGTGAAGCTGTCATCAAGCAGCATCTAGCGACGTACGTCGGCGAGGATTTTCCCCGGCTTGACAAAGATCCGGCAACCGCGGCTGATTTTGCGGTCATCTGCTTCCACCCTGAGGAGAAAACGGCCGCCTGGCGCCCCGGCTACTATCGCCTGGACTCGGATCTGAACAAGTTAAACGAGTCCCTGCTCGCCCTCTCGCGCTAATTACGCTTGCCTTCCGCCGCCAGGGTGCGGTTTTCGCCAACGTTTCTTGATTGGCCCGTAGGGAAGCCTATTGATGACTAGGCTACACCGTAGAAGTCCGGGTCTATCGACCGCTTCACCAGCGCAGATAGTTCATGCGCCGGTCCAAAAGCAGGCTGTCGCCAAGTCGGCTTGCAGGCGAAGAGCCAGAAAGCCACTCAACGTGCAGCATTTCAATTAGCTGCGGCACGGCAAGTCTCAAAGCCCGTTAGCGGTGATGCAGCGGCGCTGGATCGCAAGCGGAAAACGCCTGCTGGCAATCCTCCAAAGCAGTAGGCTGGACCCGAGGAAAACCCAGTCCCGACAAATGTTTGCGGCTCGAACCCGGCTCCCTTGTATCCTCCCTTGTATCCCTGGGAGGCAGAACTGCGCGAACCTTGCTGCTTGCGTGTCATTTCCTCAGAAAGTCCGTGACGGAAACAATTTTCCCAACGTACCATCAACTTCAAGAGTCCTCTCAGAGAGAGAGAGAGTCCCATGCCTCCCGAAGGTGTGCGCCGAAGCAGCCGTATTCCCAAACAGATGGATATCCTTTTGGTTGGCAGCGACACCGAAGGTAAGGTCTTCTCGGAAAAAACGAAGACGGTGCTCCTCAGCAAGCACGGAGCGGGCATCGTTTCTCGCTACAAGCTTTCCGCCGAGCAGGAACTGATTCTTCGCCGCCTGGATACGAATAAAGAGACGGAAGTGCGTCTTGTGGGCCAGATTGGGGAAGAATCGGACGTCTACACCTATGGCGTAGCCTTTCTGGACACGACGCAAGACTTCTGGGACATCCAATTCCCTGTGCCATCCGAGGCCGAAAAAGAAATGCGTGTCGTGTCGCTGCAATGCGGAAGCTGCCAGGCGCGCGAAACCATCGAACAAAGTGACTTGGAGTCTGACGTTTATCTGGTCAATGAAGGAATTGTCCGCTACTGCAAGAAATGCGGCTCGTCTACATTCTGGAAACGCGCCTCGGAGGATGCCGAAGAGGCGCCGGTTGTGGTGGAGATGGTCCAAAGCCGCTGCATGGGCTGGTCTGACGAGGAGGAACAGGCGCCCTCTCCCATTGCCGTCGCGGCTCCCCCGGAGCCGGCGCCCGCCACCGGCCGGGAAAACCGCCGCAAGCACGTGCGCACGAAGGTGAGTTTCAAGGCTTGTGTCCGGAGCCACGCTCACGGCGACGACATTGTGACTTGTGAAGACGTTTCCCGCGGCGGATTATGCTTCAAGAGCCGGAAAGAGTATCCCGAAAAATTCAAAATCGAAGTTGCCGCGCCGTACACGCCCGGGGTACTCAATTTGTTTATCCCCGCCGAGATCGTCCACGTGCATGAGCTAAAAAACGAAAAGAACTTTCGCTGCGGCGTGGCCTATTTGAAGAGCCCTAACTAAGCGGTAGCCCGAAGCAAGTGGCGCTCCGGATCGTTGTTGGTCTCAGAGGTTCGAAGAGTCAAACGGTTTCGGGAACAAAACTCGCATTCGAATCACTTCCATCTTTCCTTTGAGATTGGCCAGGATCACCGGTACGTCGCCACAGAATTCCCAGATGAGCTGGCGGCACGCGCCGCAGGGCGGCGTCAGCGTGTCTGTGTCGGTCACTACGGCAATGGCATCGAAGCCGCGTTCGCCTTCGCTGATGGCTTTGAAAATGGCCACGCGTTCGGCGCAAACCGTCAGGCCGTAAGTTGCGTTCTCCACGTTGCACCCGCCAAAAACTCTGCCGGAAGCTGCACGCAACGCGGCGCCAACGCGAAAATTCGAATACGGTGCGTGAGCATTCTCTCGCGCTTGTTTGGCTGCGGAAATCAAAATGTCATATTCGCCCACCGCTCTTCCTTCGTTACGGTAGTTGCGCCCAGATCTTCATCTAATCTCTTCGGCAATGCGCGGAATCACGGCTTTCAACAAATTAATGAACTGACCCTTTACGCGCTCCGCCGTTTCCAGCACTTCGACATGGTTGAGTGGCTGATCCAGAATCCCCGCTGCCGCGTTGGTCACACAGGAAATGCCAAGCACTGGCAATCCGCTGTGCCGCGCGGCGATGACTTCCGGAACTGTAGACATGCCAACCAGATCAGCGCCGATGGTTCGCAGATAGCGAATCTCCGCCGAGGTTTCGTAACTTGGTCCCGGAAGCGCGGCGTACACGCCTTCGTACATGCCGATGCCCAGGCGGTTTCCCTCGCCCACAGCTATCTCGCGAAATCTTTTGTCGTATGCATTGGTCATGTCATGAAAACGCAAGCCGAACCGCTCATCGTTGGGACCGGTCAGCGGATTGACGCCCTGCAAATTGATGTGGTCGCTGATGACTACGAGCCGCCCTTGCGTGAATTCGCGTTTGATGCCTCCCGCTGCGTTAGTCAGAATGACTGCCTTCACTCCCATGCGCGCGAACACACGAATCGGGAACACGACTTGCTTCGCCGAATATCCTTCATAAAGATGCACGCGGCCTTGCATTCCTGCTACGGGCACGGCTCCCACTTTTCCAACAACCAGCTTACCTGCGTGGCCGATAGCCGTTGACCGAGGGAAATAGGGAATCTCCGCGTACGGGATTTTCATGGCGCTTGTAAATTCGTCGGCAAAGGGGCCCAATCCTGAGCCCAGAACCAGTGCGATCTGCGGCCGAAGTGGGGTCCGGGAAAAAATAAAATCGGCGGCCAAGCTGGCGCGCTCAAATTCCCCTGGAATCGTGGAGTCCTTTTCCGAAACATCCCCACGCCTTTTTGACACGATTTTCTTCTTTACTATTTTTTGCGGGCCTTTCTTCGGACTCATGTGAACATTCCGACGATAGAGGCGGACATCAGGTTGGCCATAGTGCCGGCAAGCATCGCGCGGATGCCGAATCTGGCAAGCTGCCCGCGCTGTTCCGGTGCCAGTGCTCCAATCCCTCCGATCTGAATGCCAATCGAGCTGAAGTTCGCGAAACCGCACAGCGCAAAAGTAGCGATCGTGAACGATCGCGGATCAAGCGTAGCTTTCAGCGTTCCCAGTTGCTGGAAGGCCACCAGCTCATTGATGACCATGCGCGTACCCAGCAAGTTGCCCATGATTTTGCAATCATGCCAGGGTATTCCTATGACCCAGGCAATCGGAGAAAGAACCCAGCCGAATACGCGTTGCAAGCTGTCAGGAAACCAGGCGAAGTGGTTGTGGCCCCAACCCATCATGGCATTCACCAGCGCAAGCAGTGCGATGAACGTCACCAGCATTGCGGCAACGTTTAGCGCGAGGTGCAGACCGTCGCCTGTGCCGCGGGAAATGGCCCCGAGAACGTTCGGCTCCTTTTCCATTTTTGGCATTTCCACGTGTCCCGCTGTCAGCGATTCCTCGGTCTCCGGCACCAGCATCTTGGCCATCAGCAGAGTGCCCGGAGCGGTCATGATGACCGCCGCTAGCAGGTGTTTGGCCTCAATGCCAAACGCGATGTACGCCGCCATGATGCCGCCGGAAACGTGCGCCATTCCGCTGGTCATCACGCACATCAATTCGGATTTTGTAAGTTTGTTGAGGAATGGCCGGATCGTTAGCGGGGCCTCCGTTTGCCCCATGAAGATGCTTGCGGCAACGTTCAGTGATTCCGCGCCGCTCGCTCCCATCACTCGCGTCATCAGCCAGGCGGCACCCCGAATAATAAGTTGCATCACTCCGATGTGATAAAGCACGGCAAAAAACGCAGCAATAAAGATGATCGTGGGGAGCACTTGAAAGGCAAACGAAAAACCGAACGACGAAACTTTTTTGCCAATTTCCCCGAACACGAATTCGGAGCCGACATAGGAAAAGCTCAGCAGGCGGTTTACCGCGTTGCCCGCCGCTTGAAAGATTTCGCGGCCGGTATCAAAGCGCAGTACAAAAAAGGCAAAGGAAGTTTGCAGCCCGAGCCCCCAAAGGACTGTTTTCAAGCGTATGGCTTTGCGGTCGGTGGAGAACAGGTATGCCAAACCAATCATGGTGCCTAGGCCAAGTAATCCCACGAATCGTTCCATTCGTTCTCCTTTATAATCTCCGCCTTGAACAATTCAAATGCCACGAAACACTCAGGCGCCAATAATCCGCCGCACCAGTGGCCGCTTTTCCAGCGGCGCCCGTTCACTCACTACATAACTGTTTCCAATGAGATTCTTGGCTTCGGTCAGTTTCGCGTCGCTATTGTAATGAATCGTCACCAGTTTTTCGTTTTTTCCCACGCGATCGCCAATGCGCTTGTGAAATTCCAATCCGACGGCGGGGTCAATTTTGTCTTCCTTCTTTTCGCGCCCGCCTCCGAGCATAGCCAGCGCCGTTCCTAGCTGCTCGCAATTCGCAACATCGATAAAGCCTGCGGCCGGGCTGACGACCTGGGCGTGAAACCGCGCCTGCGGCAGTCGCCCCGGCTCGTCCACAACGCGCTCGTCTCCTCCTTGCAGGCGAATCCCTTGGCGGAATTTCTCGAGCGCCTGTCCCGTGGCCACCATCGTTTCCGCCAGGCGTCGGCCCTCCTCCACGCCAGGCGTCCTCGCGCCTAGAAAAAACATCCACGCCGACAGTTCCAGACTTAGCTCTCGCAAGTCTGGCGGCCCCTGGCCCTTGAGCACTTCTATCGATTCCCACACTTCATTGGAGTGTCCAGCCATGCGCCCCAACGGCTGATCCATGTTCGTAATCAGTGCCACCACTTTCTTCCCCACGCGCTTCCCGGTCTCCACCATCACCTCGGCCAGCCGCACGGAATCTTCTTCTTTCTTCATGAACGCGCCTGAGCCGGTCTTCACATCCAGCACCAGCGCATCAATTCCTTCCGCCAGCTTCTTGCTCATGATGGAGGCGCAAATCAGCCCGACATTTTCGACCGTCGACGTTACATCGCGCAGCGCATAAATCTTTTTGTCTGCTGGGGCAATTTCTGCCGTTTGACCAATCAAACCCATGCCACATTCGCGCAGAACGCGGCGGAATTCCGCCAGGGACAAATTCACGTTGAAGCCCGGAATCGCTTCCAGCTTGTCGAGCGTCCCGCCGGTATGCCCCAGTCCGCGTCCGCTGATCATCGGCACGGTAAGCCCGCCCGCCGAGACAATAGGAGCCAGAATCAGCGAAGTTTTATCTCCCACGCCTCCCGTCGAGTGCTTGTCCACTTTTTTTCCCGGAATTTCCGAGTGGCTTAAGACCTCTCCGGAGTGCAGCATCGCTTCGGTCAGCGCCGCGATTTCCGCGCGGTTCAACCCGCGAATCCACGCGGCCATCAGCCACGACGCCATCTGGTAATCAGGGATTTCTCCGCGCGTGTAGCCGGACACGAGGAAGTCAATTTCTTCGCGGGAAAGCTCCCCGGAATCGCGTTTTTTGCGGATCAAGTCGACGGCGCGCATGCGTGTGGAAGCGTTGGGAGCGTAGCATCCGCTCCACATAGCGTCAACGAAAGGCCTGCGCCAGATATAGAACGGCTAAAGCGGTTGCCCCACGTCCGGCGGCAGGCTGGTGTTTTGCCCGGAGATCACGTGCCAGCCGCCCGCCCCGTTCAAATAAACGTGCATGGCGCGCATCTGGTGGGTTACGTTCTGCCCCTTAATGACGCTTCTCGAAGACCAAAGACACATCGCAATAGCCATGTCCTGGTAAATGCGGACTTTGATGTCGGATGCGATGAAGCTTTGGTACGTGACCGCAGGGGCTTCCACGACCGCTATCCATTGCTGTTTGTTCACGGTCTGGCCATGAGAAAGTGTGCCGGCAAAATCATCGCCATACACTCGGCGGAAAAAGGTCCCGTTGCTTGCCTGGATGGCTCGGGCGCCTTCTCTCTCTAGGCTGACAATCTCTTGCCGTTGCACTTCCGGGTCCGTGTTCGCGGTGTAGCACCGCTCTACGCAGGCCTGCCTCCAGGCTTCTGGCCTGACCTGCCCTTGGGAAACGAGCGCAAGCGCAATCCCGATAATCACAACAGCGAGCCCCGCAATCCTCTTCATGGCGGAAAATCTCCTTCACCCATTGCTGCACTGCAAAATTATAAGAGAAAAGGAATCCGCGAATTTCCTTCATTCAGCGTAAGTGTCGAATTTGCTAGAATCTTGCTCGGTCCAGTTCACCCGAAAACATGGTTTGGCGCAGGAGAGAATTGGCATGAATCTGACCTACGGATTTTCCCGCCGCGAATTTCTTGCGCACACTTCGTGCTTCGGAGCTTTCTACGCTCTGGCTTCTCGCATTCCCCTGCCCAATCTCGCTGCGAAATTGGCCGGTGACTCCCCGCGTCTCGCAAACTCCGCTGGTAGACAAAGGCTTCGCCTCCGTGCGCAAAATCGGCAACGGCCTTTATGCGACCGTTTCTGATCCATCAAAGGGCCCGACGACCATCTGCAACCGTGGGTTTCTCATCAATTCGTGAATTCCACCGTCCTCGGCCTTCCCAACTATCCGCTGGACCCGGCTAAGATGCCCATGTCCATCGACCTGGGCGGGCTGAAGGCGTGCTCGAGTCGTATCCCGGCCATTCCGGCACGGACATGGTCACGAAAATTCCGGATCAGAATGTCGTTTACACCGGAGACCTTTTGTTCAGCGGCTGGTATCCGGTTTGCTTCGACGAAAAGGCCTCCATCTCAGCCTGGCGCGAAACGTTGAAGAAATTTGCTTCCTTTGACAAGGACACCCTCTTTGTCCCCGGCCACGGCCAGCTTTGCGGACAGGAAGGCGTCTCTTCCATCCGCGAAGTCTTCGACGATGTCGCCGGTCAGGCGGAGAAAATGTGCAAGGCCGGCGTTCCCTGGGAAAGCGCAGCACCGCTACATGGTGCCCGACAAATTCAAGAATTTCCCCATCTACGGCTGGGGTTTCGCCATCGGTCCGGCTATCACCAAGTTGCACGCCGAATGGCAGGCAAAATAGCTGTGAAGCCCTACCTGGGAAAAATGCCGTTGAAATCGCGGATCACTTGCGCGGAGCCGCGCAGCGCGGCATCGGTCTCATGGCGTTCGCATAATAGCGCCTGCATGCCCGCCGCTCTCGCCGCCTCAATCTCCTTGGCGGCATCCGATAAAAACAAGAACTGCCTCGGCTCGAGCGAAACCGCCGCCGCAATTTTCCGGTAGCTCTCCGCCTCCCCCTTCGCTCCTACTCGCGTGTCAAAAAACGCCGTGATGTAGGGCGTCAAATCTCCTGTCGCAATGCTTCCAAATAGCAACTGCTGCGCCAGGACGCTCCCGGAGGAGTAAATGCAAATGGTTTTTCCCCGTCGCTTCCATCGTTCGAACGCCGCCGGCACATCAGGATACACCTCGCCTTTTAGGTCCCCACGCGCATATCCCTGTTGCCAGATTCTCCCCTGAAGCGCCTTCAACGGCGTGCTCTTGCTGTCCCGCGCGATCAGCCACTGGCCGTACGCTGTAGCCGAACCTACCCGCGCCTCTTCGGAATCATCGCGCCAGCTCGGCGGCTTCAAGCCGTTCTGCTCATCAACACCCCGCTGCGTTCGCAATTCCTCGAGCGGCGTGCGAATCTCCTCCTTCGCGACGTTTTCGCGAAGAAAAGTCTCCAACTTTCGGCTCGCATAGGGAAAAAGCGTCTTCGTCACGAAATCTACGGGTGTGGTGGTTCCTTCAATGTCCAGAAGAATGGCGCGGACTTGCGTTTCGTCGAAATGCGGCACGCAGGTTATTTTGCCGCAGTCCGGGGCGGAATGTAACGCGGGCCCCAGCAAACCGGCTCGTAATTCCTATCCACTCCGCTGCCAGTGTAGTGCGGCGTCCAGCCGGACTTGTCCTGAAAAAGGCGAATCGCGCGAATGCGCCGGTCACCGCACAGATCGAACCAATGAAGCGTGCCGCGCGGCACCCGCATCAAGTCGCCGGCTTCCACTTCAATCGCCACCACCGGCCCTTTCGGCGGATGAATATGAAACAGTCCTCGCCCCGCGATGATGTAGCGCACTTCATCTTCGTCATGCGTATGCTCGATATTGAACTTCGCGAGCATCGCGTCAAGCCCGGGCGTGTCCGCGTTCACGTCAATCACATCCGCCGTGACGTATCCGCCGCGTCTCTTCAATTCTTCAATTTGCGGAGCGTAGGCGCTCAACACCTGCTCCGCCGAAGCATCCTCTGGCAAATCCGCCGGGGTCTCCCACCTCTCATACTCGATGCCAATTCCTTCAAGATAATCCCGTACCTCGTTGTGTTCGCGCAGCGATCTTTGTTCATCAGGAATCCGCAACACAGCCACGGCAAGCTCTCCCGTTCGGGCCTTCCTCGCTCACGCATTCTGCGCAGCGCCGGAACGCACCAGAACTTCCATCAAAAACTCCAAAATCTCCACGTGCCGCTTGGCGTCCGCCAGGCTTTCTCCCCAAGTATAAAGCCCATGCTCCTGCAAAAGAAATCCATGTGTTTCGGGATTCTCCCGGAGTGTGTTCGTGACGCGGTTTGCCAGCTCCACCATGTCCTGCGAGTTTTCCAGAATGGGCAGCCACTCGCGATGCTTGTGTGTCTGCACGCCCGCCAGCCCTTTCAGCATCTCATAACCTTCCAGCGCAAGCCCGCCGTGCCGCGCGTGCGAGCCGGAAAGCACCGTGCTCCACACCGAGTGCGTGTGCAACACCGCCCCAGCCCCTGCGCCGTGCACAATCGCCAGATGCAGCAGCGCTTCTGCCGACGGCCGCCCGTCGCCGCGGACCACGTTGGCCTTATCGTCTATCTCCAGGAACTGCCCCGCTGCCAGGCTTCCCTTGTCCAATCCTGTGGAAGTAATCGCCAATCGCAGCGGCTTCCGCGAAGTCACCGCGCTGAAGTTCCCGCTCGTCCCCAGCACCCACCCCCGCGAATAAAACCCTCTCCCGATATCCGCCAAGCTCTCGGCCCCCTTCAAAAAATTCTCCGTGCCTACTTGAGCCGGAGTCGAGTCAGCAGCGCGCCTCCTCGGAACCGCCTTCGCGCGTCCTTTAGCGGTTTTCATCGCGCTTATTATAGTCTCGGATGCTCTCGCAAATGGATCGGGCGCAGCAACATCGGTCTCCGGTCAACAATAAAAGTAGTGACCTCGCCGTTCGTGTCCAAGTCCGTTTCCACCAGAACGCGTCCCGGCTTCGGCTCACATATCGCTGCTCGAAACGTCTTCTTCCTTCTGAACATGCTCATCTGAAAACGGATGATCGTTCCTCTTGCGATTCCGCCCTTTCCACCACCATGCCGCTAAATTCCTTCGGAAGGCGTGCGGGTGGCCATTGTGATAGTCCGCAATCACCGCGTACACGCGACGCGCTTCCGCCGGCACCAGCGCTGTCGCCGAAATCAAATGCTTGCGATCAGATTTGCTCTGCATCTTGGTAATCCCGGGTGAAGTCATGATAGTGCGGATAAATAGTCCGGATAATCCTCGGATTCCGGGTATTCCCCGAAGTCTCGCAGGTCATGCAAGGACGCGCGTCTCTAGTCGCACTTGCAATGATCGCAGGGTTGATCCATCTTCGAAGGAGTGGAACTCGCGACCAGGAATATGGATTTCTCTTCCCCACGCCATTGGCTTGCCGCGCTGTGGCTTCTTTTTGGTCTTTATTGGTTGGCCTCCGCGCTCAAGCGAAAGAAAACCAAGCAGCGCGAAACTTGGCTGCAACGTTTCGGATACATGCTTCCGCTGGCGCTGGCTTTTTATCTGCTCTATGAACCACAACTTCCTTACGCCTGGCTCAGAAAACGCCTTGTTCCGGCGAGTCCTGCCGCTTCATGGATGGGCGTTCTGCTGACCGCTGCCGGAATTGCTGTGGCGTTCTGGGCGCGATGGCATCTCGGCACCAATTGGAGCGGCACGGTTACCCTCAAAGTGGGTCACGAACTGATTCGAACCGGCCCCTATCGCGCGGTTCGCCATCCTATTTACACCGGAATTTTGCTCGGCCTTTTGGGAACGGGTATCACCATCGGCGAAGTGCGCGCCCTCCTCCTCGTGGCCGTCGCTTGGTTCTCCTTTTACATCAAAGCCCGCCGCGAGGAATCGTTTCTCAGTCAGGAATTTGGTCCCGGCTTCGCCGAACACAAGCGCCACACCGGAATGTTTCTCCCGCGATTCTCCTGAACCGATGAGCCGAGGAAAACGACGCACCTCCCGCGCCCGCCAAGAATTCTTGACCCTTCGCGCGATTTCTGTACAATCCCCTTGCCTTCCTAGCCTTTCGTTTCATTAACTCAGGCAGGTGCCATGAAACTGAATTCCACGCTTTTGAAAAGCACGGCTGTTGCAGCGTTGGGGGGACTGCTTTTCGGATTCGACACTGTCGTGATCTCCGGGGCCGTTCAGGCATTGGAAGGTCTCTACCATCTCACTCCGGTTTGGAAGGGATTCACCGTCGCAGCCGCGCTCATAGGCACCGTAATTGGCTCCATGTTCGCGGGCATTCCGGGTGACCGCCTCGGGCGGCGGGCCAGCTTGCGCTGGATGGCGATTTTGTACGTCGTTTCCGCCGCGGGTTGCGCCTTTGCGTGGAACTGGAGTTCGCTTGTATCTTTCCGTTTCATCGGCGGACTCGGCATTGGCGGCTCGTCCGTTCTCGGGCCGATGTATATCGCGGAAATCGCTCCCCCCAAATGGCGCGGGCGTCTTGTTGGCGTTTTTCAATTTAACGTCGTCTGCGGAATTCTGCTCGCCTACTTTTCGAACTACGTCATCGGCACCATGGGATTTGGCGACGCCGAATGGCGTTGGAAGCTCGGGATTTCCGCCGTGCCTGCGCTGCTTTTCCTCGTGATGCTTCTCGGAATTCCCGAAAGCCCGCGCTGGCTCGTAAAGAAGGGAAGAACGAGCGCAGCCGGCGAAGTCCTTCGCCTGACGGGAGAAGAAAATCCTGACCAAGAGCTGAAGGAAATCGTCGAATCCATCGACGCCGAGCACGTCACCAGCGACGCCCTCTTCACCGCAAAGTACCGCGTTCCGATTTTTCTCGCGGTCACCATCGGAATGTTCAACCAGCTCACCGGCATCAATGCCATCCTCTACTACCTGAACAGCATCTTTGCGTACGCAGGTTTCAGCAAAGTTTCCGGCGACCTGCAAGCTGTCGCGGTTGGTGCCACCAATCTGATTTTCACCGTGATTGCCATGTCCGTGATCGACAAACTTGGCCGCAAAACGCTTCTGCTCGTCGGCTCGGTTGGCACGTGCGTTTGCCTCGCCGGCGTCGCAACCATCTTCCTCACCAACCGCCACGAAGATTTGCTTGTGTGGATGCTGATCGGTTTCATTGCCTTCTTCGCCTTCTCGCAGGGCGCGGTGATTTGGGTCTATCTCAGCGAAGTGTTTCCCAACCGCGTGCGTGCCAAAGGCCAGAGCCTCGGCAGCTTTTCTCACTGGATCATGAACGCGCTGATTTCCTGGACCTTTCCGCTGATGGCGGCGTCTTCAGGGGGCTATCCATTCGCGTTTTTCTCCTCAATGATGGTGGTGCAATTCTTCGTCGTACTGTTCTTCTATCCCGAAACCAAAGGCATCTCGCTCGAAGAGATGCAGAAGAAACTTAAAATCGCCTGACCCAGTAGTCCACGACCATATACGCCAAAAGCGGGGCTGAGATTTTCACGATCCGGTCTTCAGGCATTTCACTTGTGCCGTCGTCAGGATCCGAGCCGGCCTCGAACTCGACTTTTGACCCTGATAGAGGGGCAATCTTTTTAAACAAAACGATTGCGCAAAAAATTCGGTTTATAACATGTTCCTTGAGCTCACCGCCGGCCGGCGGACTTTGCTGTCCTCGCCGCGAGGCGCTGGCGCGCGTAGTCGCCCCACGGGCTCCCGGGATCGAGCTGCAGGTAAGCCTGCCAATGCTCGCGCGCTTCGTCGAAGCCGCCCAGCTTTTCGCAGACCAGCGCCAGGTTGTAGCGCGCGTCGGGATGATTTGGATCGAGCCGCACGGCCAGCCGAAGGTGCTGCCGCGCTTCTTCCAGCTGCCCCACTTCTTCCAGCACGCTGCCCAGATTGAAATGCGACAGCCCGCTCTGCGGGTCGCATTCAATCGCACGGCGGTAACAGTCCGCCGCCTTTTCGAAATTTCCCTGCTCGTAGTACAGCGTTCCGCAATTAATCAGCGCGTCGGTGCGCTGCGGATCTTGGCGCAACGCATTCTCGTACGCGTGAATGGCCTCCGCCCAGGTCTTGCGGTTTGCTCTGTCGGCTTCGTAGTCCAGCGCCAGCGCGAACCACTCATCGGCGCCGCGCTCGGAGATCACCTGCACCTCTTCATCCAGTTGGCGGGTCTCAAAATTAAGGACAAACTGGCCGCTCAGCGGCTCCAGCCGCGCGCCTTCGCGCTCGACGATGAGGTCCTTGCCGTCGGAAAGAACGCGCAGCTCAGTCAACGGCGCCTCAACCTGCGAAAGCTTTTCGCGCAACGCAGCGAGCGCGCGCCGCAAGCGGCTGGCCGGAATCCCTTGTTCGATGAGTTGCTTTACCGTGCGCAGGGCGATGAGGTCACGGAAATCGTAGAAGCGGTTGCCCTGATCCTTTCGCGCGGAGACGAGTTCCAGCCGGTCCCAGTAGTCCAGTTGTTTTGGAGACAGACCCAGGATGCGCTGGACTTCGTCGCGGCTGAATCTGTCCGTGGTTCCCATGAATACCTAACAGCTTGTTGAAACCTCGCCGAGTACCGTCATTTTCGGGGAGCGGAGCCACGAGAAATCCCTTTCTTGGTTTTTTGGAACAACAGGGATTCCTCGCTGTGCTCGGAATGACCGCTAAGAGACATTTCTCAACAAGCTCCTAAAGAATGCTTTCCTCAGCCGACCGCTTTCTTCCCCTTCTTCGGCACCGCCATCGGCCCCGCCGCAGCCGCGGGTTCGACCGCCCGCACCGGCGGCTTCTTCGCCGGCGCCTGCCGCTCCGCCAGGCTCTTCTTCAGCGCTTCCATCAAGTCAATCACCGGCGCCATGTGCGGCTGCTGCACCTCGGTCACTTCCTGGCCCTTGAGCTTCGCCGCAATCAGCGCGCGCACATTGTCCTGATACGTGTCGTGATATTTCTGCGGCTCGAACGGCACGGCGAGGTTCTCGATCAGCTGCTGCGCCAGCTTCTTTTCCTGGTCTTTCAGCTCGGCCTTGTCCGTCGAAGACGATTCCGCCACGCGAATCTCGTTCGAGTAGAACATCGTGTGCAGCATCATGCCCTTGTTGCTGGGCCGGACCACCACAATATGTTCGCGCTGATGCATGGTCAGCTTCGCGATCGCCGCGTAGCCGGACTCCTTCATTGCGCTCATCAAGAGCTGGTACGCCTTCGCGCCCCCTTCATCCGGCGCAAGATAATACGACGCGTCGAAATACACCGGATCCACTTCGTCCAGCTTCACGAATTCCAGAATTTCCGCGACCTTCGCCGAAGGCGGCTCGATTTTGTCAAGTTCCTCTTCGGTGAAGAGCGCGTACTGGTCTTTTTCGTACTCGTAGCCCTTCACCACTTCCGAGCGCTCGATGATGCGGTTGTGCGTCGGGCAAAACAAAGGCTGCTTGACGCGCGTATGGCATTCCTTGTGGAGCTGGTTGAAGCTGATGCGCTCGCTCCGCGCCGCCGTGGTCAGCCGCACCGGAATCGAAATCAAACCGAAGGTAAGGTGTCCCTTCCAGACCGTTGAAGCCATGCCGAAACTCCTTTGCGCCGGTCACGTCGGCCAGCACCATCTAGAGGCCGCGCCGTGGCCCGGCTCTGGCCTTTAGACCCAAGGGCTCCCCAAAATCGCTGCCGATTTGTAAGGTTAGTCGCCGCTTGGGGAGAATGCAAGGCGAATCCTCCTGCCCCCTTGCCCAGGTAGCAAAGTAGCTCTTCCGTCCTCAGCCGAGCATTCTACATACTCCCTCTTTAAGGGGTCTTCCTGTTTAGCCCCTACGTTTACTCCCAAGGCCACATGGTCGTACCAACAAACAGGAATATTGGCTCGAGTTAAGTCCTTTGTTTGCCGGTCTTAGGAAAACTGCCGCGGTGTTTGTAATGGGTATTCTTTCGGAATGCAACGCCCCGAGAACGCACCGGCACGAATGCCTGTGCCACCCAAAAAAATCAGCAGGGATTGCGTAGGATAGAATGCACGCATGGGGAAGCTGGACGAATATAAGCGGAAGAGGAAGTTTGACCGGACGCCGGAGCCAGTGGGAGAACCCGACGCGGGTGAGGCGGAAAGGACTGCTGCGGCAATCGCCCCGCAGCGTGCAGGCAAGTCCGCCACGGTGGGCGGGTCTGCCGCTTCAGGCAAGCGCACGCGGTTGCCGAAACCGATGCCGAAGCTGCGGCTGGAAGTTCGTCCCGCCGACGAATACGGAAACATGTTCGTGGTGCAGAAGCATTCCGCGACGCGGCTGCACTACGACTTCCGGCTGGCGATTGATGGGACGCTGAAATCATGGGCGGTGCCCAAGGGGCCATCACAAAGCCAGGCGGACAAGCGCCTGGCGGTGCAGACCGAGGACCATCCGCTGGCATACGGTAACTTCGAGGGAAAAATTCCCGAAGGCAACTACGGCGCGGGAACCGTGATGGTGTGGGACCGCGGAACGTTTGTTGTGGAAGATGAGCCTGGCGGCGCAAGTCATCATCAGAAAAAGAGTCTCGCCGCGCTCCAGCAACTGGACCGCGGCGAGATTAAGATCAGTTTGAGCGGCGAGAAGCTGCGCGGCAGCTTCGTGCTGGTCAAGCTGAAGCGAAGCGAAAAGGGCAACGAGTGGCTGCTCATCAAGCACAAGGACGCCGCCGAAGATCCAAAGTGGAACATTGACGAGCAGGACGGTTCGGTTCTCACCGGGCGCACCATCGAAGAAATTGCCGCGCAAGCTCCGCCGAAGCGGAGCCCTATCCCAATTCGTCCTGCGGAAGTGCAGGGCGCAAGCAAGGCCGCAATGCCGACACGTGTCGAGCCGATGCTGGCGACTCTTGCAGCCCATGCGTTCTCCGATCCCAACTGGCTGTTCGAGATTAAGTGGGACGGCGTGCGAGCGCTGGCGTGGATTGACGATGGCGCAGTGACGCTGCGCTCGCGCAATCACATAGATATCACGACGCGCTATCCGGAATTGGCTGCGCTTCCCAAAGTTTTCGCCGCGCGGCAGGCGATTGTGGATGGCGAAATTGTGGCGCTCGATGCCAGCGGGCACAGTAATTTTCAACGCTTGCAGGAACGCATGCACGTGCGCGCGCCGGGAGAAAAGCAGATTCGCGAGACACCCGTCGTCTACTTTGCATTCGACCTGATTTATTGCGATGGATACGATCTTCGCGAAGCGCCGCTGCTCGAGCGCAAGCAGCTTTTGCAGCGGATGCTGCACGCCGACGAGCGGTTTCGTTATTCCGATCATCAAATAGGGAAGGGGAAAGAATTGTTCGAACTGGCAAAAGAGAGAGGGCTGGAAGGAATTGTGGCGAAGCGCGTTGACAGCGCTTACCTAGGCGATCGCAGCGCGGGTTGGGCGAAGCTGAAAGTGAGCCAGACGCTCGACGCAGTGGTTGGCGGCTGGACGGAGGCGCGAACGGGGGCGATTCCGTTTGGTTCGCTGCTGCTGGGTTTGTACGAAGGGAAGAAGTTGCGCTTCATCGGTCACGTGGGAAGCGGATTCGATGCGAAGAAGCACGCGGAACTGAGCGGGAGGTTAAAAGAGCTGGCAATTTCCTCGTGCCCGTTTGAAAAGGTTCCGGAAACGAATGAAATGGCGTCGTGGGTGAAGCCGGGGTTGGTGGCGCGCGTGAAGTTCAGCGGATGGACGCTGGAAAAGTACCTGCGGCATCCCGTTTTTCTCGGATTGCGCGAGGACTTGAAGCCGGAAGAATGTAAATGGGAGAGCGAGGTTGCCATGGCGGCGCCGACGGTAGTGCGAGCGCCCGAGGTTGTGGGAAACGTAATCAGCAAAGAGGCGGAGATCGAAGCGGAGTTGTTCAAAGGCCGCGCGGAGACTATCACGATCGAGTTGGAAGGAAAGCGGCTGCGATTCAGCAACCTGAACAAGGTTTATTTTCCGGAATCCGGCTACACCAAGCGCGATTTGCTCGCTTACTACTACCGCATGGCGGATTGCATTTTGCCGTTTCTCCAGGACCGCGCGCTGGTGTTGCGACGCTATCCGGACGGAATTAACGGGCAGGCGTTTTTTCAAAAAGATTTGGTTGAGGGCGTCCCAGAATGGTTTAAGACTGCGCCGATCGAATCCGAGGAACGAGGGAAGCAGATTCACTATGCGGCGGCGAACGACCGCGCTTCGCTCTTGTTTTTGACGGGGCTCGGCTGCATTGACCACAACCCCTGGACCAGTCGCCTCGATGACCTTGAGCACCCGGACTATTTCTTTTTTGATCTGGATCCTTCCGACGGTACGGATTTTTCCGTGGTGATTACCATCGCGCGAGCGCTCCATGAAAAGCTGGATGAGTTGGGAGTTGTGAGCTTCCTGAAAACTTCCGGCGCGACCGGATTCCACATTTTTATACCAGTAGAACCGCTTTATACGTATGAACAGTTGCGGACGTTTGGCGAGATTATCGCGCGAACGGTGACCGCAGAACACCCCAATCTTGTGACCAATGAGCGCTCCGTTGCGAAAAGGCCCGTGGGGCGCGTGCTCATTGACGTGCAGCAAAATGCGATGGGGCGGCCGCTGGCATGCGCGTATTCCGTACGAGCGTTTCCGAAGGCGCCAGTGTCCGCACCGGTGTCGCCGCGCGAATTGCGACCGGGCCTGCGGCCGGAAGACTTAAACATCAAAACAATCTTTGCGCGGCTGAAGGAGAAGGGCGATCTGTGGAAAGATTTTTGGAAGCGCCGACAAAGAATTGAGGAAGCGATCGAGCTTCTCAGCGAGGGCATGTCGTCGAAAGCAAAGAAAGTGCACTGATGGCGGTGTGAGACCTGGAGACTGCCGTGACCTCGCGCGACGTAATTGATCTCTACCTGACTCTGGAGAATCTAGGTGTCAAGATCTGGATTGATGGCGGCTGGGGTGTGGATGCTTTACTTGGAGAGCAGAGCCGGCCTCATAAAGACCTGGACATAGTGATTCAACAGAAGGACCTACCCAAGCTGCGAGAGGTGCTGCAGGAGCGAGGATACAAGGACGTTAAGGTGGAGATTGCGAGAGATTGGAATTTCGTTTTGGGCGATGAGAATGGCAGAGAAATCGATGTGCACGTCATTGTGTTGGATGGTCAGGGAGATGGGCTATACGGCCGGCCGGAAAATGAAGAAAAATACCCCGCGCCTTCTTTGACGGGAAGCGGCCAGATCGAAGGCCGAATGGTGAGGTGCATTTCACCGGAGTGGATGGTGAGATTTCATTCCGGCTACGAACTCAAAGACAAGGACTTTCGAGACGTCTCTGCTTTGTGCAGGAAATTCGGCATTGACTTGCCTTCCGAATACGCGCGGTTCAAGAACCCGAACTGAGAGGACTACGCTAGCGGCATCCTTTTCCAAGCGTTGAGGCTGTGATTAAATGCTTTGCCTCGGAGGTGGTTCATTTCTCCCACCGATTCACGCACCGGCCAGCTTCGCGTCGGCACGTCGGGATATTCCTATAAACAGTGGAAAGGGAATTTCTACCCCGAAAAGCTGCCGGACAAGGAAATGCTGAGCTTTTACGCCACGCAGTTCAAGACGGTCGAGATCAATCACAGTTTTTATCGCATGCCGACGGAAAATTTGCTTCAAAATTGGGCGAAAAGCGTGCCGGAAGGTTTTCGGTTCGCGCTGAAAGCCAACCAGCAAATCACGCACATTCAGCGGCTGCGCGGGTGTGAGAGCACACTGAAGCGTTTTCTGGAAGTGGCCAGCGTGCTGCATGAGGGCGACCATCTCGGTCCCATCTTGGTGCAGCTCCCGCCGTCGTTCAAATTCGACAAGACTTTACTGGAGAATTTTCTGGCGCTGCGGCCGCCGGCCTTTATGTTTGCGTTCGAAGTGCGCCACGCGTCCTGGTACACCGACGAAACGTATGACGTTCTTCGCAAGCATGAGACCGCGCTGTGCATCGCCGAGACCGAAAAGCAAGAGCCTCCGGATGTCCTCACCGCCAAATTCACCTATGTGCGGCTGCGGCTCGAAAACTACACCCCGAAGCAACTTGCTGCGTGGCGAAAGCGTTTTGATACGTGGACGAGCCAGGGCGTCGATGTTTACGCGTATTGCAAGCACGAAGACGAAGGCAAAGCCCCTGCCTACGCGCGCAAGATTTTAGGAAATGAAAGTTCGCCAGGAAAATGAGAAGACCTTGTTCCGGTGAGTTCATTCATCCGTTAGAGTCCGCCCTTCGCTCCCGAAAGCTTGTAGCTTATCCCAGCAGGGCTTAGTCCGAGGGAGGAGGGAGGAGGAAGGGGAGGTATTGGTCGGGCGTTGTGCCGCTATGGAGGCCAGTATGACCTTCGACGATGCCGACAATCGTGGCTTCGCTGATGAACCCGTCGCGTCCCACGATGCAGCGTTCGACGACCTCGAAAACGCGCGAGAACCTGATCCTTGTTTTCAGCGAGAATCCGGTTATGCGCGGTCGCCAAAGATGTTTGTGTTTAGGAATGGATTGCGGAATTTGCCAGACGGGTCGTAGGTCTTACTCAACTCGATGAACTCCGGCAGCTTTTCATAGGCGGATTTCAGTTCCGCTGGCGGAATGGTAAAAAGTTTTCCCCAGTGCGGACGGGGCTTGAATGGCAAAAGCTCCTTTTCAATGATCGGAAGCAGTTTTCTGATCGCAGGCCAATCCTGTTTCCACGTGAAGTGAATTGTGACGGAAGGCTGTTTATAGCAGGGGCTCATCCAAAGGTCGTCGGCAGCAATGGTGCGGATTTCTGTAATCAAAAGCTGGGGGCTGACCTGCCCGTGGAGACGCTCGACGGCGAGAATGGCTTCGACCGCGTGCCGCCGGGGCACGAAGTATTCCGACTGCAGTTCCTTGCCGGCGCTTGGAGTGAAGCCCATGCGAAAATGTGGAAGACGCTCGTACCACGGACCCGGCACTCCCATTTGCTCGGTGCAATTTTCCGCAGCGAGCGCGGCAATGGGATGGAAATTTCTGGTGGCTGCCTTCGCGCCGAGAAACTCGGACGAGGGAGCAAAGGCCCTTCCTTCTTCCACGCGACTTTTTATCCAGACCTCATTAACATTCTTGTTTCGCCAATCGGTGAAGAGGCTGACGCTGTACGCGCTGGAAGAAATGGCGTCGAAGTGTTCCTTCACCTGATCCAAGGGCATGTCCAGGTAAACGTACTGCTTCATCGTATAGGCCGGTTGAATATCGAGCGTAACCTTGGTGATGACGCCCAGCGCGCCCAGACCCACAACCGCCCCCGAGAATTTGTCGCCGTCCTTCTGGCGGGAAAGCTGAATCAGGTCGCCGCTGGCGGTGATCATTTCCAGAGCCGACACTGCGGTTGCCAGGTTTCTGTTCTTGTCGCCCGAACCGTGCGTACCGGTGCTACAGGAACCGGCAATGGAAATGTGAGGCAGCGAAGCCAGGTTGTGTAACGCAAAGCCCTTCTCGTGAAGAAGCGGACACAAATGGCCGTAGGTCATGCTCCCGTCGACGGTTGCGGTGCGTGCTTCCGAATTTATGGCCACAAGTTCATCCGCAGGCTTCAACGACAGGAACTGGTTTGTGCTGTCGGCTATCTTGTTAAAGCAGTGGCGCGTGCCGAGCACTTTCAGTCTCGATTGTTTCCGGACAAAATCGCGCGCCTGCTCCAGGGAATTGACGGTATATAAATTCTCCGTGCCGTATTCCACATTGCCGGCCCAGTTCTTCAGTTTGCTGTCCGGGAGCAGCGCCAAAAGGGGAGAGACTGCGGGGCCGGCCAGCATGCCGGAGAAAAGTTTGATGAAGCTTCTTTTGTTCATCACTAAAGGCCAGCTACTATGGAAGTCCACTGGCGGAATTGCCGTTTGAGTCCGGGAATCCGCGCCCATTGTACCTGCGATTCTTTTTTGGTTGGAAACTTATTCCTGTGGCGCCAACGAGGTCGACCAAGTCCTACGCGCGGCGCTTGCGTAGGGGAGCTGCGCCCGTTACTTGAGTTGAGATTTCGCCTCATAGTTAAACCATATTTCAGACATGTCGGATAGTTTTTACCGTAGCTAAAGCCTGTTGAAAAACCCCCAGCCTAACCCCTGTCGAATGCGAGCCCCCGTGTTTTTCCTCGGAAATTCGTAGAAAAAAAACCAGAATCCTTCGATTTTTCTCATTTTTCTCTTGACAATCATACGCCTAATCGATATATTCGATTAAGTCATGCTCTCCTCGACCCAACACCAATCCTGGCTCTTCTATCTCCCTTTGGCCCAGCAGGCCGCCCTGCTGAAGGACGACTTGCTCGAACCCGTAGATCACCTCCTGGACGACCCCCTGTTGGTCGATCTGGTCCGCGACTGCCTGGCCGGTCGGCGCCCCGCTTCGGCGCGCA
>Ga0209804_1000468_pt1 | contig 32884 bp, 38 predicted proteins | sample GraSoiAngelo_139_FD_185896 | JGI IMG/M metagenome (GOLD analysis project Ga0209804, IMG submission 185896) | Grasslands soil microbial communities from the Angelo Coastal Reserve, California, USA - 14_0929_12_20cm (SPAdes) (version 2) | ecosystem: Environmental > Terrestrial > Soil > Grasslands ... | reverse complement strand
TGGCGTACGGAGTCTCGAGAGGCTTAAGCTTGGGATGGCTTCAGGGTTTGGACCGAGGGCTGCCTAGAGCGAGCCTCGTCATTGTTCTTGACGTTCCCGTGCTCTCATCCTTTGGTCGAAAATCGAGCGGGAGAGATGTTCACGAGAGAGACAAGAAGTTGCTATTGAGAGTCGGACTGACCTATCGAAGGTTGGCGAAGAAGTTGGACTGGAAGCTGGTTGACGCAAACCGGCCCGTTGAGAAAGTGCACGAGGCCGTCTGGAGTATCGTTAGGAGAAAGTTCAGATTCTCATCTTGAGAATCACATCAAGGGTTAGGTAATCTCTACTGCCTCCAGCTCTACCTGAGCGTATCGGTCGCGGGTCAACACAACGTTGAGCTCTTGTATTATGAGCTTGATCAGCTCATCCGGTTCAACTCTTCTGACGCCTTTCAAGTGATGGACCAAGACCTCGACTCTCCCAGGCTGGAAGACCAGCCGTATGATGTAGTGATCCTCGTGGACCCTATGTCTCCTACCATCACTCAGAGAATAGTGAAGCTGGAAAGCCAGGTCTAGAATATTCAGCGAACCCTGGTTTTCGATTCTGTTCAAGAGTCGTTCTTCTTCCTTGGAATCGAGAACGTCGAACCCATCACTATTACCGACTCCGAGCTTGAAGGCTACTTGTCCTTTCGAGTAACCGTCCTGGTCAGCCACCGTAATTTCCCGAGGCTTTGGATTCGTCCGAAGTGATGCTAAAGCGGAAACGAGAGCCTTCTGCAACGATTCAGGATTGATGTCAAACGAAAACGAGGCCCGAGCGTGCAGAACAGTCGGGAACTTGTCAAGGGTACCCAGAGACGGATCTTCCTCAAGAGAAGCTGGCAAGGGAGACCGCACTCCACTCTTCGCCTCGAGCAACTATATTCCTTCCGCCAAAGCACGACTCGGCCGAGGTTGGAATGTTCATATTTGTCGACGAGCAATTTCTATACCAACCATGCACCGCAAGAACGCGGCTCAACTCTGGAAAAAATGCCCTTCCTGCCAGAGAGAACTCTTCTCCGAAGATCACTTCTGCACCAGTTGCGGCCAATGCCTGGACTGCTGCCAAGGAACCCACGCCATTCACCAACCTCAGAAGACCGCCCACTAAAAGCCACGATAGAGATCTCAGAGTATGGAAATCCTTTAATTAAGAAGACCAATATCCCCCTCTCGGGCTAGGATGCGTCTAGGACCACAGGGCCCTTTCAAGAGTTTGGTGAGATGGCTTGCAAAAGGCAAAACGGAAAGAGGAATACGAGGCCAGAATCAAACAGGCCCTAGGCGTTCTGAACGAAGTCTCAAACGATAACACTACACCGCGCAACATTCGTCGGGCAGCAAAAGACGCAATGGATGCTCTACAGGCGCAGTCAAACACCATAGGAGTGAGGGCGTCAAACGCGATATCACTGCTGGACGAAATCGGGCAGGACCCCAATATGCCACCTTACACGCGGGTAAAACTCTGGAATGTTGCAAGCATCCTTGAAGCGGTAAAGGACTAGACAGACTCACTACAAAGTCTCCCCATTCTAGGACAACTATTTATCGCTAACAGCCCTAACCGTATCTCGGAGCTTTCGTCTTGAAAGTCCCCCGCATCCTCCCCTACGTGGTGGGCCTGATTGTACTCGCGTTCGCCCTAGCCTCTCTCTCACATGGGACTCCAGGGGGAAGCCTTCTCTTCCGATCATATTGGTTGCTCTACTTGGTCTATCTTGCACCCCTAGTTATTCTTGGGACGATGGTCGCGGTCATCATCCTAATTGGACTGAACTACCGCGACTTGGGCGCGGCAATCGGCTATGGAATAGCGCGACGGAGAAAAGTGCGCAAACGTGGATCCCGCTACTCTACGTTTGTTGCGATGTTCTTCTGGGCACTAGCAATAGGCGTGCTGATCCAGACCAAAGGCAGTATTTTCAACCCAATCCATGCAGCGAACTCAACGATAGTAAAAAACATCGTGGGAGAAAACACGACGCCTCCAAATTTGTTCCAGGCGGACGGTATTTTGCCTGCACTATCCAGTCTCGTGCAGAATGAGTGGTTTAGCTTCGCATTCCTAGGCCTTCTCGTTGTCGGAGGAGTCGTCCTCGTAGAAAGCTTTCGGGTCTCATTGAAAGAGACGCGTGACTTTAGAATCCAAGAATTACAGACAAACCAAGAACAGGGCTTGCAAGCAGTTCACGAGGCGATCAAGCTAGTCGAAGACCCTGCGTCGGACCCGAGAAGCCGCATAATTGCATGCTATCAGCACCTAGTATCAACCGTGTCTAGGCTAGGAGCTCCCGTCTCGCCCAACCTGACGGCGAGGGAACTTGATAGAGCGGTAAGGTCAACCTTCGCTCTAAAAGGGCCAGCCACGACCGACCTAACCCAGCTATTTGAGGAAGCTCGCTACAGTCTTCATGAAATCACGGATAGTGATGCTGACAAGGCGCACGGGTATCTTGATTCTGTTGCCGAGGAACTCGACATTCAACTCCAAACCATAACTTGAACACGATAAGACTACTCTTCTGGTCAGCGGTTGCGTATGGCCTTCTGCTGGTTTTTGTTAGAGGAATTTTTCCCTCAGAATCGGCACCCACCATTTCCTTGACTGGAATCCCGCTTATCGTGATCGTTGTCATGATCGTGCGTGACCTTACTAGAAGGTCCACGACCCCGACGGTTCGAAGACCTATCGCAGCGAGCACAAGTTTCCGATGGAATCATGTACAGTTCCTGAGCGGTCAGTTCCGAGTGGCGGCCAGCGCAAGCAATTCATACTTTGAAAATGTGGTCCGAGCGAGGCTGAGGGAACTCTTGACCACCAAAGTTTCACTCGAAACAGGCTTGGACAACGCCACTCTGCGACGAATCTTGTCAGACCCGATGGAAGGACCAGGACTCCTTGAAGACGAGACTCTCTACCGCATGCTATATGGACCTACTCCTGAAGGAGAACTGGCAAGGATAAACTTGATCGGCGATGCAATCGACTTGATTGGAGCCTGGAAGGGCTGAAGGTAGACGATGCGGGCCAGACCTGCCAGAAGATTATCAGTCAAGTTAAGCAAGTAATCGTTGGAAAGGATCCCGTTCTCGAAAAAATCATGCTAGCTCTCCTAGCGAACTCACACATTCTCTTCGAGGACTATCCAGGGCTGGCGAAGACACTGCTTGCGAGGAGCTTCGCAATGAGTATAGGATGCTACTTTTCTAGGATTCAATTCACGCCCGACCTACTCCCGGCCGACATCACGGGGACCTATGTCTACAACGTGAAGTCAGGGGATTTCGAGCTGCGTAAAGGGCCAGTGTTCACAAACATTCTACTTGCAGACGAGATCAACAGAGCCCCTCCTAAGACTCAGGCTGCGCTCTTGGAGGCGATGCAAGAAAGACAGACGACGCTGGATGGAAAGACACATTCGCTCCAAAACCCCTTCATCGTCATAGCCACTCAGAACCCGATCGAGTATGAAGGAGTCTACCCGCTCCCAGAAGCCCAGCTAGACCGGTTCCTGGTGAAGCTCCAACTCGGATATCCCACTCGAACGGAGGAGATGGAGATAATGCGACGTCGGATGATACGAGGCCAGGAAGATGTGGTTCTAGATCCTGTTGCGGATTCAGAGACGATTCTCAACCTGCAAAAGACCGTTGAGGGAATCCACGTAGATGACGATGTTTTGGGATATATCACTGACATAGTCCAGGCAACTAGAGCACAACGGCAGATTGAGATAGGTGCGAGCCCAAGAGGGTCTCTCGCTATTTTCAAACTGAGTAGAGCAAGGGCAGTCTTTCACGGAAGAGACTACGTTATCCCAGATGATGTCAAGGAGGTTGCGGCCCCAGCACTAGTTCACAGGTTGATCATGAAAGCGGAGTCTTGGGTTAAGGGAACGAACCCTAGCCAAGTCCTCGAGGATATTCTCAAGACGATCCCCGTGCCCAGAGCCAAGGCTTAGAGCAGATTCTTGTTCACACCAAAAGCGATCCTGTACTTCTTACTGACGGGAGCATTGCTTATTCTTGCACTTCTTCTTAACGATCTTGAGATCGGAGTACTCATACTCGGATTGGCTTCTCTCTTTTTCTTCTCAAACGTCTGGGGTCTACCTGAGAAGATAAACATCAGTCTCGAAAGAAGCGTTGTCCCGGACGAAACATTCGGCGACGAAGACATTCGAGTAGAATCCCGCATCCGAAACCTTACGGGCGCGACTCTCGGAAACTTGGAGATTCATGAAATCCTCGATCACAGAATCATTCCAGAAAAAGGGACAACCCACTCGCCGGCCTCAACAGGACCGTTCCAAGAATTACGACTTGTAATTGAGTTTCCGAGTCCTCCACGGGCAAACTATGAGATCGGCCCTATGATAGCCCGAGTAAGAGACCCCTTTGGATTCTATCTCACCGAGAAGAAACTCGGATCTGAAACTCTTTCTGTTATGCCAAGACCCGAACGCCTCAGAGGAGTCCAGCTCCGTCCTCGACATGTAGGACCATGGCCTGGAGTTATCCCATCAAAAGCGTTGGGACTCGGGACAGAGTTCTACAGCATGCGCGAATACATTCCAGGTGACGATCCCAAGAGAATCAACTGGAAAGCATCAGCACGCTACAACGAACTGATCGTTAACGAGACTGAGGCAGAGAGAGTCACCGATGTGATGATAGTCCTTGACACGGACGTTACCATGCTCGGACCAACCGAGAACGAACTCTTCGAACGCGCAGTTCAAGCCGCGGCATCCCTCACCCGTCTACTGCTAAATCAAGGCAACCGTGTAGGACTAGTCCTTCAAGGAGGAGAGAGAGGGTCCATACCGGCAGGCTTTGGAAAGAGACATGAGAAAAGAATACTCTACCTGCTGGCGGCCGCGAAACCTGGCAGAGCGACGGTCTCAACCAGTTACGTGGTAAATCTCCTTGCGCGACGAATGCTTCCCTCTCGATCACAGATCGTGGTAGTCTCCCCTCTCTTGGACCCAGAATTGAGAGAAGGCGTCAAACAACTCACGATCGCAGGATACAGCATGCTCGTCCTATCACCCTCCCCCACGCCACCCATCTCATTCCAAGACCAGACTGAGGAGATAGCTTTCAAATTCATTATGCTGGAAAGATCCATTAGTCTTCTCGCGCTAGAGAGATCCTCAACGGTCGTTGACTGGCCGAGCAGTGTCCCATTATCCGTGTTGATGTCGAAGGTGAGAAGCACACGTCCCATCCCCGCCCTTTAGATTTCTTCCCCCGCATCGTCACACCGTTGCTGAGGATCAACTATGTTTTTCTCGCACCTTGGATTGTTCTGAGTCTTCCTCCATCGGCCCTTGGGCCGCAGTCAATTCTGGTTACTGCAGCAGTTGCAATCGTGGGGTTCGCAGGCATGCGGCTAGGAAACAGAGCTACGATCTATGCAGCCTCTGGAAGTCTGCTGCTGTTGATAGTGTGGGGCAAAGTGGCCGGCGACCTCTATGGGCTTCCTGGGCCGGACAGCGCAGTGCTTCTGTTGCAATTCATGCTTGTCATCTTCCTCATGGAAGCGTCGATCACCGTCTTGACTCTTGATTCTGCTATCAAACCGTTAGAACGTAAGAACGATGATCTTTCGGAATCCGCGAGGATGCGAGCGGTGGGGTGGGAGCAAGTCCAGCTTTTCAATCTTGGGAAGCTGACGGCAGCTTCCTTCGTGCTATCTCTCGGCTTGTTGATCCTCGGCAGTCTTGTCAGTATATCTTTCAACGAGATAGCTTTCAGCGGAGTTCTAGTGTTGGCCGCGGTTGTCGCGATTTTCGTCCTTCTCACGTACAGACGGGAGCCTGAAGAACGGAGGCGATCCGCGTAATAGTTTCTCCCCTCTCATAGTTCTTAAGCTTCGAATGACGGCGGCGACGTTGCATTGTCCAACTATGAGATTGGGCGTAGGTTAGAGTATCGGATCAGGGATCTGTTTAGACGAAATGGGTACTTCGTTGTTCGTGCAGCTCAGTCAAAGCCGATAGACTTGGTCTGCTTACGAAATGGCCGCTCTGTATTGGTCGAGTGCAAGGCCGGAAGATCCTTTCTTGGAAAAGAGAGGAAGAGAGAACTCTTGGAATTGGCAAAGCAGGCCGGTGCCGCTGTTGTCCTAGCGAGACGGAGGCGGCGAATGGTCGAGTTGACTGACCTAGAGAGTGGGCGTTTGCTGAAACCCGAGAATCTACTCGAATTATGATTCTCTATCGGAGTCTCTAAGGCTTCGAAGCTTTTCGAGCATTGAGAGCCAGCCGAAGACTAGGTTGCTGTATACTGACATTTTCTCAGGGTCCTTCTCAAGCTTCAGTAATGCATTCGTCTCGCTAATCTTTCCCACGATCGTTTGCTCCACTGTCTCCAAAAGGAGACTCGGGGACACCGTGGCCTGGGGACCGGTTGCTCGCGCATAGACGACTGGTTTGTTACATTTAGCACAGAAGATATCACCCTTGACTCTGAAGAGAGGGTTTCCGCATTCCGGACAGACGTCAGCGAGCATAGTAGCACCTGATTTTAGAAGGTCAGCCATGCGTTTCACATCCTCAGACAACCTCTAACTGCTCCCCTTCACGTTCCTACACTCTAGGTGGCTGGGCGGCGTATAAATCACACGATAACTCAAGAGGTGCAGGCGGGGCACGATCGGAGCATGATGAAGACCCGGGTGGTTCAACTTCCTCCGCGTCCAACGATGCAGTCCTATTGTGGGAGCTAATTTTCCGAGAGTACCTTGGTAGAACTTATTAGCGCGCCCGGGAAGATTCAACAAACGTTCTAGGGATCGAATTTGCCAGAGAAGACCGCAACTCTACGAGTCGCAGATGCTCTCCAACGAGACGTGGGGCGAGGAATAGCTCGAATAGACCCGAAAGCTGTCCAAGAACTCGGACTTACATCTGGCGATGTCGTCCAGATTGTTGGCAAAAGGAAGACGAACGCACTGTGCTGGCCGGCACATGAACAAGATTATGGAAAAGGGATTGTCCGCATAGACGGCTATCTAAGAAACAACGCGGGAGTCTCAATTGATGACAAGGTTACTATTCGAAAGATAGACGCGAAGATCGCGGAACGTCTGACACTAGCCCCAACAGAACCCCTGCGTATCGTCGGCGGAGAAGAGTATCTTAGCCAACTACTAGAAGGACGGGTTCTGTCGCGAGGAGACTTCGTCCCGATCAATATCATGGGACGGACTGTCAACCTAGTCGTGACCAATACGAGTCCTAACGCCGAAGCCGTGATTGTTACCGAAGGAACCGAGGTCCTTGTCGGCGAGCAGGTCAAGGAACCGATTCGCGCTATTCCCAAGATCAGCTACGAGGACATAGGCGGTTTGCGACCCGTGATCCAGAAGGTCCGGGAGATGATTGAGCTCCCGCTTAGACATCCTGAACTGTTTGAAAGATTGGGTGTCGAGGCCCCCAAGGGAGTCTTGCTTCATGGGCCCCCTGGTACTGGAAAAACTCTGCTCGCGAGGGCGGTTGCGAGTGAGACGAATGCTAACTTTCTCAGCATTGGTGGACCGGAGATCATGAGCAAGTATTACGGAGAGAGCGAGGAGAGATTGCGGGACGTGTTCAAGCAAGCGCAGGAGAATGCTCCTTCAATCATCTTCATCGACGAAATTGACTCCATCGCGCCGAAGAGAGAGGAGGTCACCGGGGAAGTGGAGAAGCGGGTTACCTCGCAGCTCTTGTCACTGATGGATGGTCTCCAGTCGCGTGGGAAGGTGGTTGTGATCGGGGCGACGAATCGTCCGAATGCTATTGATCCGGCGCTGCGCCGGCCGGGCAGGTTTGACCGTGAGATTGAGATTGGTGTGCCGGATCGTGATGGCCGGCTGGAGGTGTTGGAGATTCACACTCGAGGGATGCCGTTGGCGGAGGATGTTGATCTGAAGAAACTCGCGGACGTGACTCATGGCTTTGTGGGAGCTGATCTCGAGTCGCTGGCGAAGGAGGCTGCTATACGAGCACTTCGGAGGATTCTCCCCGAGATCAATCTCGAAGCGCAAAGCATCCCCGGCGATATTTTGAACAAGATTATTGTGAAGATGGCGGATTTTCAGGACGCTCTGAAGGAGGTAGAGCCTTCAGCGATGCGGGAGGTGCTGGTTGAGATTCCAGACGTGTCCTGGGATCAGGTTGGTGGCCTGGAGGACGTGAAGGAGGAGCTGCGGGAGGCTGTGGAGTGGCCGTTGAAGTATCCGGACTTGTTTGCGCAGCTGAATGCGACTCCGCCGAAAGGGCTGCTGTTGTATGGTCCGCCGGGGACGGGTAAGACATTGTTGGCGAAGGCGGTGGCTCACGAGAGCGAGTCTAATTTCATTAGTGTCAAAGGTCCTGAACTGCTGAACAAGTTCGTTGGAGAGTCTGAGAAGGCGGTCCGCGAGGTCTTTAGGAAGGCTCGGCAAGCGTCACCGTGTATCATATTCTTCGACGAGGTTGACTCTGTTGCGCCGACCCGTGGGAGTAGTATGGGCGACTCTCATGTTACTGAGAGGGTGATTAGCCAGTTTTTGACTGAGATGGATGGTCTCGAGGAGCTTCGGAACGTCATCATCATCGCAGCTACGAACAGACCGGATATCATTGACTCGGCTCTGTTGAGGCCGGGGAGGTTTGACCGGTTGCTGTTTGTTCCTCCTCCTGATCTTGAGGCGAGGAAGCAGATCTTCAAGATTCATACTCGCAAGACCCCCTTGGCGGACGATGTGAACCTGGATGAGTTGGCTAGGAAGACTGACGGGTATACCGGTGCGGATATTGCGTCTCTAGCTAACACGGGTGTGATGCTTGCTTTGCGGGAGCATATCTCGAAGGCTAAGGACCCGGAAGATGCCAAGAAGCGTGCAAAGGGCTTGAAGGTGGCTAAGCGACATTTTGATGAGGCTTTGCAGAAGATCAAGCCCATGTCTACTGAGGAGTTGAAGATGTACGAGCGGTTCTCCGAGCAGTTCTCCGATTCGGCACGGCCCAAGTTGCGGACGACTCCCGTGGCTTGATGTAGGAAGGTAGATGGTTAGTAGAGTCTCTGTGAATTGAGGCCTAGAATCTTACGTTCCTACTGGAGATGCGTATCGTAGGAAAAAAAGGAGCGGGCTAGGTTCTAGCTCGCCCGATTGTGGCGTTTAGGAGAGGTCTGCGGGCCTGCTCCATGAGTATGCCTGTGCGGGATAAGAGGCGCGTGGGTTGTGCTAAGGTGTTCTGGATGTTAGCCTGTCCAGTTGGGACTGCTTTCAGCCAATCCGGGATGACGATGGTGCGGATCAGCGCTTGTACAGTGACGTCTCTTGCTTTTGCCTCAGCGAGGAGTCGGTGGTAGTTTTCTTCTCCAAGTGACTGCATGAATTTGGGCATAGAAGGATATCTTATGCTTCCGTTGGAGATAAACGTTGGAATTTGAACAAGAAGGAAGGAACAATTCGTCGCCTGTTCAGCTAATTTGAACGAGCCCCGAAGGAATTTTCAGGGATTTGATTACAGGATCAAGGTCTATTTTCTAGCTGAAGAATCCTATGTCCGGTCAAAGTTTCCAACGGTGTTGGGCTGAGAGCTCTCAGGGGATGGTGTCGAGTTCACCTTCCATCATCCGAGACCCGAGCCTGTCTCAAGTCGAATGGGAGGTTTGGTCTGGATAGTTCTTCTTTGCGAGTTTGTTTTGGCCAGATCGAGAATGAGTGGCCTGTTCCTGCCGCACGATTGTGGATGTGCCCAGTACGGTTCGGCTTGAGTTGTCTTTTGGGGGTCTCGGGTTTCAGATAGCTATTTAGGGGTCTTCGGTGGTAGAGCGTCTGCCGGACATCGTACTCGCGCTGTCGGAGGTGAATTGCTTGTCAGAAGAACCAAGGAAGACGGAGAGGGCTCCTGCCCCTGTGCGTAGAACTGATATTCCAGCGGACACTATACTGATCGGTAAGAAGCCGATCATGGCTTATGCTACTGCTGTCATGATGCACTATAACACGGGCGCCAAGAAGCTGACCCTAAAGGCTCGTGGAAGAGCCATCAGCACTGCCGTTGACGTGGCTGAGGTGGTGAATAACCGCTTCTTCCAGGGCGGCTTGTCGAAGCATGTGAACTTGGGCACGGAGATTGTCGGTGATGGCCAGGATGCACGGAATGTCTCCACCATAGAGATAATACTTGAACGGTTGAAATAGGAATATCTCTGGGAGACCCACCTGGGACACAAACCCCCTTTTTCTAACACCCTCCTTATCTCAACTGGGGAGAGTTCTTCTTGTGTCTGTAGGAAGATTTGATGGGCCTCCGGGGGGTTGTTAAGAATGCTTTTTTCTCTGCTGGAAAACGTATTTTCCCGTCTGTCTCGGACGTTGGAATACGTTCAGTGTCTGGGGGCGGTTTCGTATCCTTCGGTTAGCTGTTCCGTATGCGGCTTAGGTCTTCGACGACATTGTTTTATTGGGAGGAACGGCTCTCGTCCTAGTGCCTTAGGATCATTGGGAAGTCGCGACTAGGAGACTGGTCTTGGCGCGTTTTCCGGGTCTTGCCGTGTCTACGAGACGTGACGCCCCAAGAAATGGCGTTAGAGGAGATAGAGAATGGTGGAAGAGGATTCTGGAGGAGAGTCTGGTCGTGAGGAGTTGCTGGCGAACATTCGAAGGCTAACCATCGCGGTCCTGGACAATCTCGAGGAAGGCTCCAGGGACAAGACCCTAGATCAGGGACAGAAACGGTTGCTCAGTAGCACTGGGTCCAGACTGCTGAGGTTATGGAGGATTACCCTGAAGGATGATGCGGTCAGCCAGGCAGCGGGTCAGGGTCGAAAGATGGCCCTCGCGTCCGAGGAGCCAAATGGGAAGGTTGCGTCCTAGTATTGGCAGAGGATAACGACCCAGTAGAAGAATGTGCAGTCCGAACCCAGATCATAACAGAGCTACTCGAAAGCCTGGCAGAGTCTAGGAAGATCATGCTTGACCATGACAAGGATCTGAAGACACGGGAACGCTGGACCCAACTCCACATGAACACGAGCCAAATACTCAACACGGTCCTCCGCGACAGACAAATGAGAGACTGGGAGAAACAGCTCAAAGAGATCGAAGAATGCAGACACATCAGACCAAGAATCTAGACAAGGAGAAGACCCGGATTTGCGTCGCCCGAGACTTGAAGGCTTTATCAGACTAGTTCAAAATTCTCCCTTGCTAGCGGGGGTTGCCAAGCCAGGTCAAAGGCGCGAGAACTCAACCCTGCCAAGAATGGTTGAGGAACGCGAAGCTCAGGACCTCGTCCCGTAGGGGTTCGTGGGTTCAAATCCCACCCCCCGCACCAACACTAAACCCCCCGCTTCAGACATTGACCTTGAGAATCGGATCGTAACCTTCACGCCCGAGAAGGGAAGCCGTCCAAGACAATTCAAAGTAAGCGCGAAGCTCGCGTCAATGATTGGGGGAACCGCCAAGAAAGGCGTGAAAGTCTTTGGAAACGGCAACGTTGAGAAGTTCCGCAGAAACTACGAGAAGCAACGGAGACATGTCGCTGAGAAACTCGGTAATCCGAGACCTCATCAAATTAAGATGCACTCGTTTCGGCATTGGAAAGCTACCTACGAGTATCACAAGACCAAAGACATTCTGCACGTCATGCGGTTCCTGGGACACAAGTCGATTCAGAATACGTTACGCTATACGCAGTTGGTTGACTGGGGAACCGAATCAGACTACACTTGCAAAGTAGCTCAGACACTTGCAGAGGCGAGCCAGTTGATCGAGACTGGCTTCCAGTACGTGACAGAAATGAACGGCACGAAGTTGTTCAGGAAGCGGAAGTGGTGGCGCGTTATCGATGCTATACGTGTGGCGCGCCTTTTGATTCTTGGGAAGCATTGACGAGACACCGGAGAGCCGCACACGGAGAGACCAGAAAGGGTTTCATGAGCCGTCTCGAATGGTTGGTTCTACATGGGCTGGGTTGGCGTTGGGGTGCATTCCCCACCTCCGCCAAACTCTTGGGCATAATGCGACAATTAGTTGTCCTCTAAGGTCTTTGGCTCATGAGACTCTTACAAAGGAGGTACGTCTTCTATTCTCCGCGGAACGTGAATCGTCACACAAGTGCAAGAACAGTCTGACCTGTCTGATTCGGGAACCTCTTATGCCCATCTGTTTCTCATCGCCATTATGAACCATGGGCTCAGGCACTATCTGCAAGTCTTGTTTCCAAGAAATCCTTGAAGGCGAGCCTTGGCACTACAGATACGACAAGAGAGCGGGATTGTTCGAACCAATCCATAACAAGTGTCCTCAGAAGTCGGATCTACAGAAAAATTGATTCAAGTTTACTCTGATCCCCCAAAAAAGGGAGATGGAGAGTCGAAGAAAACTCTCCCTAGTTCTCTTGCTCGATCACGCCAGCTTCTGCCGATAGGGAACGCACTGTACTCTCAGTCACGGGTGCGATTGCAGCCAGGATACGTTTGGCAAGCAGTCCGACAGATTTCATTCCTCCGTAAGTAGACACTGGTCCATTCGTGGACCAGTCGAGTGTGCTTCCACTGTCGAATTTTGTCTTGCGCGTCATCGCTACGAGAGGCTCCATATCATCGGAATCAGTGTGTTCTTCAGCTAGGCAACGGTCGATGATACTTCCTCCTACCACCGACATTGCTCGGTAGCCAACTCCTTTGAGAAGTAGAGAGTCCTTGTTCCAATCCGCACTGTAGATCTTCTTGACTGCGTTCCAGTAGTTGCGGATCAGGATGTATTTCGCTGGTACTGTTTCGATCGTTGTTCCCGGTATTGCGTTCATTGCCGTGCCTGAATTCAGTAGCAAGTCAATGCCATTCTTGAATGACGTGAGGTTGATGTATCTCTGAACGCCTTGATCCCGAACACCACCTCGATAGACGAGTCCGAGAAACGGACTGTCGGGGTTTTCGTGGAGTTTCACAGCTATCCATAGCGCTGGATCCTCGTCCATCGTCTTGGTTTCTGGGGACGATCTGAATATGATGTTGTGGAGAAGCTTTTGACCACGATGTGAATGCGTTTCTTCATGATCGCGTAGTAAACCAATTGTTAGAAGGAGCTGGGTTTTCCTGGAAACACATCTTAGACCGCTTGAAGGGACTTAGAGGAACCGCGTGGCTCGACGAATGCAAGAGAATCGCCGAGAAGGTGAATGCCATCGTCGACCAACATTTCATTCAGCCAAGGCGAGTTGAAATCTTCAACGCTATCGTATACAAGTCCGGCAACTTAGAGGTTCGGAGCTTATCGCGACCAAAGAGTATAGCCCAGACGCGCGCGTCAGAAGATGAAGTGTTCAGAGGGAGTCGGTTCACTGAGGCAGATGAGAAATCGTTTTACGATGTTACTAGGTCATCATTGGCGGGTTACACCGAATCACGTGAAATCTGGGTCGAAACCCTCGTCGTTCATTACAAGAAGAAAATTGGCGAGGATGAGATTGACGTAGGAATCCGGGCGCCGTTGAAAGAGTATGGCCGGGCATTCCATATTTGGATGCGGATCAATGGTGTCCATTTCTACCCCGTTGCTCCATACAGAGAGGCGTCGACGGGTGAAACAAAGTGGGTGTATCGTGTATACCATACAGAAAACTGGAAACAGAATCTCAAGAAACAGTTAGACTATATGCGTAATCAGGAAAATCGAGCTGTTGAGATCGCGGCCGCTGCACGGAAGTTATCGCTACAAGATGCGAAGGCAGAACTGACCAAAATCGGTGTTTCGCTCGAAGAGGTTGGTGACTTACTCTCGGGCTGGAGGAGTGGTACTCTTTGGGACCTCGTATCTATTCTTCCCGATAGAAGGTACGTCGTAGCCCTTCTCAAGAAACACGTCCTACTCGACGAGCCACCAGAGAATAATTGACTGTATGTTGGTGTCACATTATTCCGCTCGCCCGCCTAAACAAGTCATAAGGGCCAGAAAATACCTGAGGTTGCGTCAGAATGGCTCTACCATTGGGTACAGCCGGTTCAACTGTGAAGGCAGGATGGACTTGCGCACACTTTCGCGATGAAATCAAAGCCGGCCACGAAAATACCCGTTGGAGAGACGGAAACGCCGGTAGCAGGCGAGGTCCCGAAGAAAATAGACCATGTTTCTGTACCATCGGAATTAAGGTGCTCGACGAATGCGCCAAATGGCGACACGTCGTAACGGAGTCCCACTACGTAGACTCCTGACGAGTCTGCGGAAAGCGCCATTGAAAAGGTTCCGGGAGGGCCGCTGGCTACCATCCATACAGGATTGCCCTTGAGGTCAAGCTTCTGAACAGAAGAATAGCTCCAAACGTATAATCCAGCGGGTCCGACCGAAACTCTACCTCCGTCGACCGGTCTTGTCCACTGCTCATTGCCATTATGGTCAAACGCCTTCATGAAACTTCCTGACTCCGGAGACGGATCGCATCGGATATGAGCAGGGCAAGTGTTTCCTCCAACTACGTACACGCCTTTCGGTCCTACCGAGATTCCGGTCATTACAGTGGAGAAGCCTATCGCGTGGATCTGGCGAGTCCAGATTTCGTTCCCGCTATGGTCGAACTTCTCGACAATGCCAATAGACTGCCTTGAGGCGAAATCGGAGCCTCCCGCAACATATACTCCAGTGGAATCTACTGAGACGCTTTCAGCATGAGAACCTTCTAGGCCTCCGAACTGACTTGACCAGATCAGATTACCGTTGAAGTCAAGCTTCTGCACAAAAGAATAGAAGCCGACGAGATAAATTCCATCTAATCCTGAAGCTACTCCCAACGCGACGGCATAGGGAAGATGTCCAACTTGCCGGGTCCAAACCAGGCTGCCGTCGAAATCGTATCTTCTAGCTTCGGACCCCCCGGCTACAAACACGCCTACTCTACCTACGGATACGCTAACGGGGAACGAAGACCCAAGAGGGTAAATCCAAACCAGATGCGGTTGAGCCAAAGTGGGCCCCGCTCCACTCAAAGCAAGCGTTACGAGTGCAAGGGCAAGCGTTAGAGGCAAATTGTGTCCTAACCTCGCGACAATCGGACTAGCCTTGGGATCGGCGAGCTGTTAAACGTAGCGGTCGGCTCTGAAGCAGAATGCTTCTGCAACCTAGACTATTGCAAGCATTTCCTTTCGATTAGAATCCAAAGATCGAGACAATGCCCGTTATTACTGCCAGCAGGTACAGCCAAGCGTCCACTCCGTCTCCGATTCCAAACGCTATGAGCATCGACACGAACGCAGCCAGTGTTGCCAAGTCCGCTTCTCATATTGTCTACGTCCCGAATCGTTGCGTTCCGAGAAGGGGAACCATCCCTTCTACGCCACCAGGAATTAGGGCCAATAGTGAGCAAGTGATAATCCAGAAGAAAGCGATGATAACCGATCCTCTAACGGGTTGTGCGTAACCGACTTTCTCGAAATCCGCACAACGTTTTTTTGAAAACCGAATATTAACATTTCCAGCGAGACGGTCGTTCCAATAACCTCAGAATGCATTATCAGAGTGGGGTGGAGAGGGGTTCGCTCCGAAATGCGCCCATCAGTGAGCGGGATTTCGAAGAATGTATTCGGCTACGGCATCTTGAACTCGAACGTGAGGCAACTTGCCAAACTTGCAATGTTCAGCGAGGTCGTGGTCCATCACTATGAGGGTGATTGTCCCTTGAGCATCTCTAATGAACTGAACGATTTCACCATCAGGAATCTTGATGCGTGAATCCTTTGTATTGCGCATAAGCATGTGGCAAGTCTCACAGTCTATTCCCTTCTGTCGAAGTTCGGGAGCCATATCAGCTAGACTTGCGTCGGTCATGTATCGCATGAGAATCGATTTCTCTGCGCTTGCTTGTAAACTGACCGGAAGATTCAAAGCTAGGTAGCGACTAAGCATCTATTGTGATAATCTGATGGAGGAAACTGATGTCACTGGAAGTGTCTCTCCGACAGGAGAGCACTTCCGGGGTTCAAATCCCACCCCCCGCACCAGATTTACTAGTAAATACAGAGCGCCTCGCGGAATGGCTTCTCAGACCTAAGATCTGACAAGTGCCCGGATCCAGAAACTCTGACGAAATAAATAGGACGCGTGAGATTGTGCTCAGAATGATGATAGATGAGCGGCCAAGTTTCTCAGCCCGTTAGCATTCCACCCTCAAGACAGATGGGTCAACTAATCTGGCCGGGCGCAATGGCCGCTCAAACAATCTATGTGGCTGCAAAGATAGGCCTCGCCGACATCATAACGAAAGGTCCCAAGACCGCTGAAGAGTTAGCGCTTGAAACGAACACTCACCCTCCGACACTTCGCCGTTTTCTACGGGCCCTCAACAGCCTAGGCATTTTCTCAGAAGATGCAACGGGAAGGTTTCATCATACGCCACTGAGCGAGACCCTACGAAGCGACGTGCCGGATTCGGTCCGGGCTTGGGCCATAATGCTCGGGGCTCCATTCATCTGGAAGCCCTGGGGAGAACTATATGAAACAATCATCACCGGCAGGCCCGCGTTCGAAAGAATATTCGGCCTAAATCTCTTCGACCACTTGGCCAAACATCCTGATGACGGGGCAATCTTCGACGCAGCAATGAGTTCTGAATCTTCAGGCCTCTCGGACATACTTTCCGCGTATGATTTTTCCAGATTTGACCGGATCGTGGATGTCGGCGGAGGCCGAGGCGAACTGCTCCGCGGAATCCTGGCAGCGAACCCGGCCCTGCGCGGAATTCTCTATGACCTTCCCTCAGTTGTCACAGGTGCAACGGCATTGCGAGGAGGAACCCTAGGGTCTCGTTGTGAGATCCGAGCTGGAAACTTTTTCGATTCGGTACCCGAGGGGGCTGATGCGTATGTCCTCAAGCAGATCATTCACAGTTGGAACGACGAAGACGCGATTAGGATCCTTAGAAACTGTAGACGCGCAATCAGACCCAATGGAACCCTTATCATAATCGGAGACGTTCTGAAACCTTCAGACAAGCCCGACTCTAATGTCGGATTAATGGACTTGATGGTGCTAGTGCTGTCGCCGGGTCGTGAACGAACCGAGTCTGAATATGCCACCTTGCTGACGGAAGCAGGGTTCTCTCTCGCGAGAGTCATATCGAGAGTAACAGGCTCGATTATTGAGGCCCATCCGGTATAGCGGCCATGGACCCAAGTTGTATGAATGAACCGCGAAGGCGGGAGCTCTTGCGAGAAAGTTGCCATGAGTCGTTCATACGTACTAGCAACCCGGAGATCAAATCCCATCCCCCGCACCATTTTTGTTAGCTAGCTGATTAGTGCTCCAAGCCTCGTTTCGCGCACAGCCGAAGAATAGTCAAGCCATCCTATGATGGCAGTGGATCCTAAGGGGTTGCAGTGATGTTTCTCGCGAGCTGGTCGTAGATTCTCAATCTTTCCAGCGCGATATCAGCTCCAGTAACTTTGTGCTGGCTGAAGAATTTCTCGACCTCAGCAAGGCGACCGACGCCGACAATCGAAAGGTATTCTCGCAAAATGATCGAGAACTGGGCTGTCCCAGAGTACATCGCTTCTAGTTTCGCCATGTTGTTCTTGAACCATTGCCAAATGGCAGTTTTCGCATCTGGGTTGGCTGTTGCGTAGAGGATCACGTTGCGGATGTCTTGCCGCTTTACCTTGCCACTCAACGCAAAGTCTAGCGTTTTTGCTACGAGTTCAGGATTCTTGAAGCTGGCTAAGCCTTCCAAGTATCTTAGTCGTTCTTCGTCTGTAGTGCTTTTTGTATACTTGCCAATTAGGCCATCATAATCGTTTGAAGATCTAGCGTATCCCATAACAACTGATCGTTTCATGTCAGGCTCGACATTGGCCAGGTCATTGAGCTTAGAACCGGCCTTCTTTGCATAGGCATCGTCTAGAAGAGTGAGGCGGGCGGCGATGATGCCCTTGAGAGTGGTGCTATTGTCGTCCTTCTTGCTCTCGAAGATTCTGAGGCCGGCGCTATGGAATCTGCGGGAAGTCTCGATTAGTCTTGAGGGTGCAATCTGGTAGAGGAATGAGAGTTGGTCGGAGACTTCGACAGCGGGAAGATACTCCTCCCCGTTCTGATACTTATCGACTAGGTTGATGTATTCTTTGAAAGACGTCCGTCCGGACAGGAGAAAGGCTTTGGCGTCGCTGATCAATCCCCAACGGTCAAGCGGAGAAAGCACGCTCTTCCAAACAAGGTCTACCAGTTCCTTTCCATCGTACTGGACGACGTAGAATCCCGTCTGGTCCACGTTTAATTTGAGAGATCGTGGTGTTGTTGGGACCTTTACCTCGGCCTTTTTCTTGTCGAGCAATAACGATTGCGTCTTGCCGTCAACGTTCATTGTGACAGGGATCGGCCAGGTTTGCTTGGACGTCCCACCGGTCAGGAGAAACCTCTCCTGCTCTAGCGTTAGTCTGCCATCGACCAGAGAGGCTTTGATCACCGGGAAGCCTTCTTGGCTAATCCAGTCTTCCATGATTCGGCTTACATCCGTCCCGGATGCTTCTTGGAGGCTTGACCAGAGATCGTGACCCGAGGCGTTGCTGTAGCGGAATTTCTGCAGATACTGAGCGACGCCCTTCTTGAAATTCTCTGAACCAATATACGCCTCGATCATACGCAGGATGCTTGCGCCCTTTCCGTAACTTATCTCGTCGAATAATTCCTCGATCTCCTCAGGGTCGTGGACCTTCGCCATGATGGGATGGGTCCTAGTCAGTGCGTCGCGGCCCATCGCGCCTGATGTGGATGTTCGGACAAAATCTTGCCAGACCTTCCATTCAGGATAGGCTCGGTCTGTGGACTTGAAGTCCATGAATGTCGCGAAGCTCTCGTTCAACCAGAGATCGTCCCACCATCTCATCGTGACCAGATCTCCGAACCACATGTGAGCAATCTCATGTGCGATCACATGAGCCACCGATTTCCTTGCACGGATGCTCGTATCCTTGTCAACGTGTAGGAGAATTTCCCGGTAGGTTATGGCTCCCCAGTTCTCCATGGCACCGTACGCAAATTCTGGGACGGCTACGTTGTGGAGCTTGGGTAGTTGGAAGGGGATGCCGAAGTATGATTCGTAGAAGTCTAAGACTTTCCGGGTGGCGTCGAATGAGAATTCTGTATTGATCTTACTAGTCGGACGATCCGCGTAGGCTGCGTAAAGTTCTGTCCCGCCATGCCGGCTCTTCTCCTGGATGAACTTTCCAACGCCCAAGTAGAGGAGGTAGGTGGACATTTTCGGCGTCTTCTTGAACGTGACAGTCTTCTTGTCTCCCTGCTTTGTCTCGGATTCGATCGGCATGTTCGAGATGACGGAGAGGTCAGCGTCAGTTCTGACTCTAACCTTGAACACTGCCTTGAACGCAGGATGGTCCACGCACGGGAGAACCTTGCGAGCCTGAACCGCTTCCAGATGTGTGGAGAGGATGTAACCGTCCCCGTAAGATGCCTTGTAAAACCCGGTGAAGTTGTCCGAGACCTTACCATTGAACTCTATTTCTAGCGGACCCGAGAACTTGCCCGTCTGAATCTCTAGAACCTTCCCGGAATGCTTGAACGGGACCTTTATGCCACCAGACTTTACGTTACGGATCTCTTGACCCACGGCGTCGAGGGAAACATCCCCCATGGATTCGAGATCCACTACTACTTTGCCGCTGTACTTGAGACCGGGAAAGTCAACATCGAGGAATAGATCGTATTCTCGGACCTCCTGAACGTTCTTCTCTGACTGAGTTGTGGCTAGCTGCAAGAGATGTCGTATTTCGACTTGGATTAACATCTACTTAAGAATCACTTGAAGCGGCTACAGACAAGGCTCGTATTTCGGGACCAGCCATGCCTTAGCGATGAAGTACCTGTGAATCAAAGAGTCGGACAAACGTTATCATCGATAGAGCACATTTTGCCTAAAGCTCATGATCAAATTCAAGTGCAAGGATTTCCTCTTGAAAGAGTGCGAGTTCGAAGCAAACATTCTGTAGACGAAATGATGAAGCTGGTCGAAGTTCACGCAGGAGATGAGCATAGAACGCTCAAGCTCTCCCCAGAAACGATTGAAAAGATTCGCAGCGCCTTGGAGAAACAGACTCGCTCCTAGAGACCTTTCTCTTGCACTTGCTAGCTCTCTCGCGAGGCTGATCCGAAGCGCCTAGTTCTTGGTCCGACGCCTCACGAACAACGCGATCGATGCCACTGTGATGACTCCGGCAACTACTCCGCCAATGACGTAAGGCGTGTAGTCAAATGGCGTTGTCTTCATGGATGGGGGCGGTTGGACATCTGAACCAGTTACATTGACCAATCCGTTCATTGTGGCCGGATGGAACGCACATTGAATAGGATAGAAGCCATGTTTGTAAAAGATGTAAGAGAAATTCTGTGCCGGATTCAAGGGTCCGCTGCTGATTAGAGGTGTCCCTCCCTGCGTAGTGTTAGTCTGCGGCGAGGATGTAACAGTGTGTTGAGTGTTTCCATTGTTCCTCCAGATCACTTCGGTTCCTGTTGTTACATTGATTCGTTGTGGCTGGAAGGCAAAGTCGATGATTGCTGCAGGATAAGTAGGGCTGCTTGCTTGAACAGACCTCGGGGAGAAGTCGAGTATTGATGAGGGGACTAAGTTAGCGAAGGTAATAATGAGGACTATCGTCGTCAAGGACGAATAGAAAAAACGGGGATAGGGCCACCTCATTTTGGTGAGCCCGATTAAGGCTTTGGCTTAGGCTTGAACGCAACGTACGCCACAAGTATGACGGCTACGATCGACACAATTAGGGCTCCGAGACTAAAGTACATCGCATTACCTGCATTGCTCTGCGCAATGTTGGCCGTTGATTGAAGCGGGTCAGCGACATTCACAGTAGTAGTTGAGTTGATTCCCGGACTAAACTGATAGTGAAGATCGTTCACGAGGTCTAGCCGGATAGTATGTGTTCCGGGAGTCAGAGTCAAGGGTATCCCGTTTGTTGTCGTCCAGATGGTAATGTAGTGGCTGTCGACGAACACGTGGATGTGACCTTCGCTGTGGGCTTTGATACTACCAGATGCCGGTACCGTCGTGTTGACATCGTTTACTGTCCCTGGCTGCACCAAGGTGAAATTGTTGACCGCGAATGACACGATGAAGGAAGAGTTGACGTTTGTGTTAGGGTTCAAAGGTCCGCCGGGAGATAGGATTGCGATGGTGCACTTTTGCAAGCACGGTACCGCAATAGAGGTAGCTCCGTAGACGCGGGGCGTCGTTGAAGGCATCGCTGCCAGAAAGAAGGCGAGCACTAGTGCTATGATTGCTAATCGTTTATGGCTTCGCATTTTTTCTCTTTTTCCGAGTCGGCTTCATAGAGTTCTTTAGTCTTATTCAGGTAGTAGAAATGCTCGAATCTCAATATGTGTCAGCGACATAGAGAGTTCCAACCAATGGATTTTCCACCCTTCAAATCAGAAAAGCCAGAGGAAATTGGCTACTCGATTGATGCATGACGTTCATGCATGAATGGATCCTCCTCTAGTCATGAGATTCTGAACCGAGGTATTACCCCAAGTCGAAGAAGTCTAAAAAAATGGGGGGATGAAGTTGTTATGGAATAGTTAGACCTGTGTAGTCGCCTATGACATAAGCACTGTAAGGCGCGTTCATCACGTTGGCGTTGCTGGGACTATAGCCGGGGCTGTTGATTGTGCCATAGGTGGCTACGATTGTCCGGTTCGTCGTTGTCGTGACCTCGATTACTTGGTCGTTGAACTGGTCGCTGATGAGAGTGTTGCCATTGGCCAGTCTGACTGCTCGCGTCGGCAGTGGTGATGTATTGCTGCCCGGACGGGTGTTGGTGAAGTACTGCCAGACCGGGTTGTCTTTCGCGTCGACTTCAACGATGCGGGCGTTGTTTGAGTCTGTGATCAATGTGTCACCGTTAGCTAACCTGCTTGCGAACGCGACTCCGCTGACTGTTCCGTGAGCAGTAAAGGTTGCAACGATGTGGCTCGGCGTTGTGTGAGTTACCTCGATTGCGCGATTGTTGTTCTCGTCGGAGATGAGTATGTGGCCGTTGGGGAGAAGCTCGGCAGCGTTCGGATTGTTCAACTGGTTACGACCTATGCCCACCACACCGTTTTGCCCGTACTGCCATACGATGGCATTGTTAGACCGCTGGACTTCTATGATCCTCTCGTTACCCTGGTCGGTGATGAGCACGTTGCCATTTGGCAGGAACGTGTTCTGGACCGGCGTGTTCAACTGGTTAGCCCCAAAACCGGTCACACCGAACTGACCATACTGCCAGACGATGTTACCGCCTTGGTCAACGAGTAGAACCCGGTTGTCGACACAGCCCGCTTTGCAGTTTGTAGTAGCCCCTGACGGGACGCCTGTGCCAGACATTAGTGTGAGGCTGCCCACCCGCTCAGCATCATTGGTTCCAGCGATCGCGTTGGCTGAGGTATCGCCGGGACCATTCCCGAAGTGCCAGACGATGCTGCCAGAGGGGGAGATTTCGATGACGCGGTTGTTGAACTGGTCAGTGATCAGAATATTTCCCGGTTGGTTGAAGCCTGCATTGATGATCTTGGGCGTGCTGGCGGCAAATACCGACGGAAAGGCCGCGAGTGCTAGAAATACTACGGCAAGTCCTAGAAGGTTGTTCTTCCAAAGAAAAGACATGTTTTTCTCCTCCTTAATTTTCCGAAGGTTCTATCGCAATGGTACTATCATAATAGGCTTTTCATCCACGAGAACGCTCCGTTTATCTCCGGCAGGCTTCAGTCATACTCGAGACTCCCTAAATCTTGACTAAAGCAGAGACCCAGGAAAGAACGGAGGTCCAGAACCCAGTATCATCGCTGAAGTTTGCGTGTCCACTCTACGAGGCTCGAGAGAACATCTCGAAGGGTCTGGCGAGTGTCTTCGTCGGTCAACTGTAGCTCTTCATTGAATTTGTCTTTAGCATTCGCCACCAATAGGAGAGGCCTATTGATTGGGTACATGTTTAGGTCGATCATGATCTGTCGAAGGTGAAGCTGCGCTCTCACTCCTCCTCGCATCGAGGTTGAGGCGCTGATGACTGCTGCGGGTTTGCCGGTCCAAGAAGCGTCTCTGGGAGGCCTGTTGCCCCATTCGATGGCGTTCTTGAGAACCGCCGTGATGGAATAGTTGTGTTCAGGAGTGGCGATCAGAATTGCGTCGGCACCGCGAACCTTCTTCTTGAGTTCCTTGACGACCTCGGGCATGTCATGCTCGAGATCCTGATTGTAGAGTGGAAGTCTTGAGACATCGACGACCTCAAGAGTTGCGTCCGGTGGGAGAAGCTGCTTTGCTACTTCGAGCAGAGCGGTGTTGAACGACCTCTTCCGCCCACTACCAGATATGCCGAGAATTGCGACTTTAGAGGCCTGCTCCATAATTTTCTCTCCTGTCGACATTAGACCGACGTCTAGTTCTATACAACATCTATGAAGTGACCATTTGAGCGCGGATGCTGGTCAACAAATACATGGATCTGATGATTAGCAGTGAGGACCTAATCGTGGTCGACCGGAACGAACTCTTTGAGAGCTTGAAGACCTGGATACTTCAACTTCCAGGCGTGACTCACGTGGCTCACCGGTTTGGAGGAACAGAATTCCAGGTTGAAGGGCTAGAGTTCATGCACCATCACGGACCTTCCTTCCTAGACATCCGCCTCTCTAAAAACGACCAAGCAACAGCGCTGAAGAATGGGACAGCTCTCCCTCATCGGTTCGCTCCTCAAGCCGGATGGGTAAGCTTCAGAATCAACAAAGCAGAAGACGTCAACGAGGCCAAGAAACTCATCCAGCTCGCATACGAAAACGCAAGGACCAGCATGGAAGCCCGCAGAGCTAGAATAACCCAAATGAAACTTGGTTAAGATCCCCATCAAAGTGTGAGTCGGAATATGAAATCGGTGCAGGGCGGGGCTGAACCAGAGTTCAGAATGTTCAGCACATGACACTCCGCGAGGAACGCCTACTCCCACTTAGTCGAAGTACTACAACTCTTCACTTGAGCGTGGGTGGAGACTAGTATCAGTTTGTCGGGGCAGGGCTAGCTGGACATTGTTCGCCGAGCCATGTTCTCTTCGAACTTGTCGACATCCTGATAGTATTGCGACACTAGACCGGCCGAGGCCGGATTCGTGTAGAGCTCCGCCACGGGATTATCGATTAGCCCTGCAATCTGTGTCGCGACTTCCTCCGCTGACTGGACGATCATCGGGCCGACTTGACTGCCTGCTCTCGGTAATTGGGGCGTGTTGGCAACTCTGTAAAAATCTGTCTCGACCATTCCAGGCATGACCAGCGAGACGTGAATTCCGGCATACTTGGCTTTGAGGTCCATGCGCGCGTTCGAGGTGAGTACGTTGACCCCGCTCTTTGCTGCGCTGTAGATCGACCGGTGACTCACGAGTGGAACTCTTTCGAGAAGGGAAGAGACGTTGATCAAATGTCCTCGGCCGCGTTCTTGAAAGTGAGGAATGATGGCCTGCATTCCGTAGAGAACCGACTTAAGAACGACAGAAGTTATCTCGTCGACGTCCTTCAGTTCCTTCTCGCGTCTTGCTGCAAGTACGAGTTGATGACCCTTGGACCCAAGATGCTTGGCTAAGCCCGCTCCTATTCCGCTGCTCGCACCAGTAATCACAGTGACCTCATTTATCATGATAGAACTCCCGGAGAGTCATGAAGCACATAAAATGTTGGAATCTGAGATCCCATTCTGACTCCCGAAGGAGTTGCGAAAAGAGAGGTTGATTACCCCCATAAGAGCGGCGTGTTCCTATGTCAGGGGAGTATCAAGGTAAGGAGTCTGGTCAGAACTGGGAAGGATCGGCAGCCCAGTCCGCACAATCAGAATCAGGAAAGATCCAGCCTAAGCAACTCCTCATTCTACTCGTCCTGAGCCTCTCCCTCGCAATCATCGTCATTGACGCGACCATAGTTATCGTCGCCCTGCCTCAAATCCAGAAAGACTTCAGCATCAGCCTCAAGGATCTAGAATGGATCACGTCCCTCTACGCACTCATCTTCGGCTCCTTTCTCCTCTCCTGGGGGAAACTGAGCGATGAATTCGGCAGAAAACTTATCTTCATGGCTGGAATCTCCAGTTTCATTGTTGGATCTATTGTCGACGGGTTTTCGCAAAACCTGTCTCAGATGCTTATCGGCCGGGTCATCCAAGGATTCGGGGCGGCGATGGCTTCTCCCTCCACTCTCTCGATCCTGACCACAACGTTCACCGGTAAATCCCGAAACGTAGCTTTCGGCATCTGGGGCGCCACGGCGGGAGCGGCTGCGGTTCTGGGTCCAGTCTTAGGCGGGTACTTTACAACATACATTTCTTGGCGGTGGGCTTTCTTCATCAATATTCCAATAGGGATCGCAGCCCTAGTCGGAGCCGCCCTCGTTATCAGAGAGACACGCTTCAAAGATCCAAAATACACAACCGACTATCCAGGACTGATCCTCATCACCATTGGCCTAGCCAGTGTCCTTTTCGGTCTCATCGAGGCCCAAACTTATGGCTGGTTGGTTCCTAACCAGGAGTTTTCAGCCGGAGGCTTCTCATGGTCGACCTCAAGCCCATTATCGCTCCCTCTGGTTTCGATAATCACCGGAATCGTTCTGCTTGGCGCATTCACCTTCTACGAGATTCGCCGTGCAAGGAAGGGAAGAGTGCCTCTGTTTGATTTCAGTCTACTAAGATACAAGGGCTTCCGCTATGGGCTATTCACAGTCACTATCGTTGCGATGGGGGAGTTTGGGGCAGTCTTCATCATCTCAATATTCCTACAGACGGTCAAGGGATTGTCCGCGATCAGCGCAGGTCTCACATTCCTACCGATGGCTATCTCAGTGTTCATATTCGCCCCAATCGCCGGTGTTCTAGCTACTCGCTTTGGGCCCAAGTGGATTATCACAACCGGGATGGTTCTGGAAGCTGTTGCGCTCTTTAGTATGTCTCAGATCATCAGCATCTCTAACCCCGTCTACTACCTTTATCCTGTTCTTGTCGTCTATGGCGCTGGCGTTGGACTGGCGATCAGCCAGGTTACAAGCACTGTCTTGATGAGCATACCCTGGCAGAAAGCTGGTGTAGGATCTGGGGCCAACAATACCGTTAGACAGATCGGGTCAGCCTTCGGAATCGCTGTAATTGGGGCTATACTGGTAGCTCAGATATCCACCGTGGGACAGGCTGAGCTCGCAGCCAGTACGGTCAATTTTGGCCAGACGGGAATCGCTATCTTGAAGGCGGCCTTCAATTCGGGATTGTCGGGAGGAATAGACCCATCACTCATCGCCAGCTTTGGTGCAAATTGGCCTGCCGCGAGGGACATCATCTTTGATGCGCTTACTCAGGGGACCCGGTGGGCTGCGTTTACAGCCGGCATCTTCGTCTCCCTCGGAGCTTTGAGCTCTCTCCTAATTCCCGACCCAAGGCCGAAAAAGACCAAAGTCGCTCCAAAATTAATGGTTCGGGAACCTCAAGCAATTGGAAGAACCCTAGGCGCAATTGTGATCAGCCAATTCCTCACAATACTGGGTCTGTCGGCAGTTCTCTCGTCAGAGTACCAATCGAACCCGTTCATGCGCGACTGGTTCACTAGCTACGCATGGCCCCTAGGCTATCTCCTAGGAAACTATCTCGGCTCGATGCTGATCGGGATCATTGGAACGATCCTGATCCTTTGGAGATTAGTCGTCCGTTAGAACTTGTGAGTCCCGGCCTAGGGGGACTGTGTGCTCGAAGCTTCCTTCCAGGTAGACCCGCAGTAACGACAGTCGTGATACCTGAACAACCTGAGGGACTCAGAGTGCGGATAGATACACGGGCTTAGTCCTCCACAGATTGGGCACATGTGATCCATTTCGTAAAGCCCCAACGGTTGACTTGTCTGTGGTTAGCTTCCACGACTTAGGGCGCGTTCGATGCGTTGTTTGTAGACGGACGCTGGGTATGCTCCCACGATGCTATCTTCGACTCTGCCGTTCTCGAACAGCATTATCGTCGGTATGCTCATGATCTCGTATCTCGACGCTACTTCTTGGTTGGCATCGACATCGACTTTGACGAATTTTACTTTGCCTTCGAACTCGTTTGACAGGGCTTCAATCGTCGGCGCAATCGCATGGCATGGTCCGCACCAGTCTGCGTAGAAATCTACGAGAACCGGTACGTCGGATTTGAGAACCTGGGTCTCAAACTCACCGTTGTTAAGGCGGATTACTTTGCCGTCTGTCTTTTGTTTGCTCATCATGCCGAAAAGGTGGGGCGAACAGGATATAAACATATTGATGAATATCTATATTGTCGATCGGAACATTCCCGGTTTGAGAGGGCAGAGTACAACGGATAGATGCATATCGAAACGTTAATAGTTTCGTTGAACCTGGTTGATCTTTGATGAAGCTCGCGACTGAGGACTTCGATCGTATCAGCAAGGCTCTAGCTGACCCGCAGCGCCGCGCAATACTGCAGAAGCTGGCAATGACAGGAAAGCTAAACTGCTCAGATGTCGGTGCTTTTTTCGACGTCTCGCAACCCACGGTCTCTCATCATCTGAAGGAACTTGCCACGGCTCACGTCGTCGAGAAGGAGAAGCAAGGCCAGTTCTGCTTCTATCACGTCAACAATGAAGTCCTCTCCGCATACGTCTCCGAACTCCAGCGTCGGCTAGGTTTGAGCGCCGTTCTAGCGGCACCGCGCGCACACTGAGAACAACATATAGACGTTCATCAATGCGTTTATATATTCAGAGTTCATCACTAATAGCATGACCCAACATTCGGAACCGAGATCGCTACAGATGGTAGTGGCTAAGGAATTCCCAAGAAATTATCGCTCATTCATCCGCCGCGGGAAAAAGCAGCAGAATGAGCAGTCCAACCTTGAGAAAATATACTCTGAAGAAGTGGAGCTTGCACGGCGACACCCACATCCCGCCGACAAAACGGGATTCAGTTGACAGTCTAAACTACTGAGACTACTAGGCCACTCATATCTCAAATCGTCTTGTCTCTTACGTTGTGATCCGTTATGGGCGATAGAATGAACATTTCGAAGAAGTGTAAGCGATGGTAGAGCCAGGTAGCCCGGCACCCGGTTTCCGACTCCAGACCAGCACTGGTGAATACGTTAGCCTCGAGGATTTCCACGGAAAGAAGAACGTCGTCGTATACTTCTATCCGAAAGACTTCTCGAAAGGATGCACAACGGAGGCCTGCGAGTTTCGAGACTCATACGAGGAATTCAAGAACCTCGGCGCAGAGGTCATCGGAATAAGCAACGATAACCAAAAGTCACATGGAGCCTTCGCCACGGAACACAAATTACCCTTCATACTCCTCAGCGACCCAGACGGATCCGTCAGAAAATCTTACGGGGTCAAAAAGACCATTGGAATAGTCCCGGGAAGAGTCAGCTTCGTAATCGACAAGAACGGGATCGTCAGGCACGTTTTCTCATCCCAATCGAGAGCAACAGCACATGTGAGCGAAGCATTGGCCGTGCTCAAATCCTTTGACCTAGACGCAACGGTGTCTTTCTAGCAAGACACTTTGGCTAGGGAAGGCTCAACTCTACGGCCGCGTCAAATCCCGTGTAATACTTTTTCACATCCGCTACTCCATGCTTCTTCCTGAACTTGTCCGCCACAGATGCAACCCTCTTCGAATCGTTAATCGGCTTACCAACAAGTTCGAGTGACACTTTCCCCGATGAAATCTTGATTTGTCTCGACTTCATGACATTCTTGTACCATTGATTCTTCGAGCCTCTGACCGGCATGAGAAAGATCGTTTTTCCTTCTCGGACGAACCATACTGGTGTCGAGAATTCTCGTCCTGATTTTCTTCCGGTAACGGTGATCTGTAGTTCCATTGAAGAATCGAGGGCTTTCTGAATCTCTGAGCTATCCATGGAGGTCCGTTTCTCCGGGTCTGATTTAGTCGTTGCTCGCACGGATCATTATCTCTCCTTCTTCGTTGTCAAGAACGGGGATCCTTCCAAGATCGTTGGGATCGTATCCAATCACTATGAATTGAGGGGGTTCGGTCCCCTAAGGTCTATAGGCTAGTGGCATTCCTATCCTAGTGCACGCTGATAGGAGGTGTACTAGGCCGATGAGTCGTAGTTCGTATGGCAGTCCTCGGACGATGCATAAAGTAGTCTGTTCTGACTGTGGCAAGGAGACGGAAGTCCCCTTCCAGCCCACAGAGGGAAGACCAGTCTACTGTAGGGACTGTTATCAAAAGCACCGCCGATATTAACGCGGTGCTAAATCCCGGAGTCCCGTCTGACTCGGCCGGGTCGTTGATAACGAGGAGCCAGGGGTTCAGCGAGGCGGGTGACGTGGCCGCGGGAAAGTTCGCGGTCTCGGCATGGCGCGCAAAGAATCCCGAGGCCAACCTCTACCTCAACGGCAAGGTCGATCAGTATGTTCCTGGACGGGCACTCTACCTTTTTTCAAAGTGGCTTGGACGGCAGCCTGGCTGGCAATCGCCGGTCGGGCTGACCGTTCTCGGCTACGCATTAAAGAAGCAGGGCGCGATGAGGACTGACGCGCAACGTGGACAGTTGGAGGATCTTCTTCTCCAGTATCTCAAAGCCGAAGTCCACGGCTCGTTCAACTACAAAGTACGCATCTACTCGTCCGTCCACGGGCTCTTCAAAAAACACCGGGTCAATCTTCCAAACTCTAGCCTTGAAGAGAACATCACGGCAGACTCGGAACCAGTCGAAGGATCGTTGAGCCTCGACGAGATACGGAAAATCGTAGACGAGTGCAAGCCGCGAGAGGCTGCCATTTTCAAACTGAAGTATCAGAGCTTGATGGACAATGAGCGTTTCCTAGACTTCAACCGGCGCGGCTGGGCTGAGATCAAGGACCAGCTAGCGAGCAATGCTGAATGGATCAAGTTCTCGTTCCCGCGCGGGCGCAAGAAAAACAAGAAGCGATACTATGTGGTCTGGCACAAGGACTGGGACAGCATCAAGGATCTGAAAAAGTATCTGGCAGAGAGAGGCGAGCCCAAACCCGCCGGGGTCGACGATCGCGGCCAGACAACCTACGCGCCGATCTTCCTCAACAACGACGGCCAACCATACGGCAAGAGGAGCCTTGAGACAGGCTGGCTCTACGCTTCCACACGCGCCGGCATAGTCACCCGGATCAGCCCCTACTGCCCCGTGTGCAAGACGTCCATGAGATTGAGACGCCTCTACGTGCCAGGCAGCTACATACGCGGAAGCGAAAAGGAGAAGGGCTATCCGCAGTCGCTGACCCGCCGCTACTACGTCTGCCCAAAGTGCCAGAACAAGGAAGAGCCGTCAAAGTTCGCGCTGCAGAACGGTAGAATCCGCTACGGCAAGAACCTACACGAAATGCGCGACGTTGTCAAGACAGTCCTAACCAACATGGCCGGGGTCCCGGAGCGGCTCGTCGACTTTTTCATGGGCCACCAAGTCGATCCGCTCTACTACAACAAGATCCTAGCGCTGGAAAAGATCACGGGTCTACCGTTCGACGAGACCATCGGTAGGACCTGGACGAGAGCCGAGCCGTTCCTCAACCTTTGGAGTCGTACTGGCTCGCTGATGGCGCAGACAGAGGAAACTCGGAAGCTCAAGGACGATATGAAGGAGATCAAGGCGCTCTACGCCGACGCGATCAGACGAGTCGAAGATATGGAGAAAGTTTACTGGCCTGGACAGATCGCCAGAGTCCAGCGAGGACTCGACATGCTGAGACGTGTAAACCCGAACCTACCGGAACTCTCCAACGAAGAAATCCTACGGGACTTGGAGCGACACAAGACCAACGAGTCCTCCAGAAACACACACCCAAACTTTGAAGGACCAGATCGCGGGGAGAGACAAGATTATTCCGAAGCTGGTTGAGCGAGCTTCCTCTTCGCCCTCAGCATAATACTCGTCCATTTCTATTCGGTATCGAAGACGCTGTCGACGTCGTTACTTGGCACTTTAGGCTGATTGCTGCACGATCCCCCTCGCCTACGCAATCATTAGCCCATTAACACGTCATCAACCAAACGAGATAAATGTCGGGCTATAGAGCCCGACGAAAGGCATGTCCTCAACGCAAACGAAGGTCGCAAAGACAGAAGCTGATTCACGAGCAGCGGGGATACACGTCCAAACTCCTACGGCTAAGGAACTGCTGGAAGCGAGAGAGGATGCGCAATCTAAGAGATTTTCCACAGTTTGGATAGAACCGAGTTCGCGCCATTCGTAAGAATAACCCCTGAAAGCTCGTCAAGCAGCGTTTAGGACATCCTCAACAGTCATTAAGGCTATTACCAACTGGTCTTCGAGCTTCGCTCTAGCGACTTCCTCGTAGGCTCCTCTCCCAAAGTCGAATGCCACGATTACGCCCTCTCTCTTCTTCACTCGCCTCAAAGCAGTCTCAAAGTTGTCCACGACGTTACGTCCCACCCCATCTGACTGTTTCACCTGAACGGGTCTGTCCAATAGCCATCCATCTATCCCATAGTCGTGCACCGGTCTTTCGCTCAGTCTCCCGCCAAGCGTTTGGATAACCCAGTTCTGAAACTCGAAAGGCTGCATCGCCTTGACTTCACTTAGGGACCGTGGTAGCCCGATGATATCCTTGTCCTCTATCGAGACACCTTTCTTCCTCATACGCTGAGCCATTATCTTACAGGCGGTGGGAGAAACATCGATTCCTATCCATCGTCTCTTGGATGTTTCAGCGACTGCGACCGCAGTCCCGCAACCGCAGAAAGGATCTAACACTATGTCAGTTGGATTACTAGATGCGCTGATGATCCTGTCTAGCAGAGTTTCAGGCTTCTGTGTAGGATAACCCAACTGCTCTGCCTTGGGTGGAGCATAATTCCCGAGATTCCAAACGTCTCCCGGCACGCGGCCTAACGGATTGATTGGGCTTTCTCGCGAGCGCTTAATATCTTGTCTGAGGCCGAGGCCTCGTCCGCCATAGTAGAGTTTTCCATCCGGTCCCTTCTTGGCACGTTTGAGAGTCGATGCAGAATACGGCTCTCGGATCGCATCGATGTTAAAGACGACCTTGTCGTAGTTCTTTGCGTATCGGTAGATGGTTTCGTGCCACTTCAATAGTTTCTTTTTGGTGCCCGCTACCTTGTTGAAGGTCCAAATGATTTCGTCGCCGAAGTTGTTCTCCCCGAATATCTTATCCATGAGAATGCGCAAATGGGCGTTAGCGTGCCAGTCGCAGTGTAGATACATAGACCCAGAATCTTTGAGGACTCTGTGGCACTCTCTGAGCTTGGGGTCCATCCACGCAATGTAGTTCTCTATACCACCCTTCCATCGATCTTCGAACGATCTAATCTCGTAGCCGTCACCCCAGATGACCTCATATCTCCGGTTGGAGAAAAAAGGCGGATCCGCATAGATCAGGTCTACTGACTTCTCTGGAAACTGGGACATCACTTTGCCGCAGTCGCCGCAATAGATGCGGTTAGTCTCCAACGCGAACAGATAGGCACAACCGAAATCGCGTGGATTGGCGTATTGTAGCTAGGAAGGTCACAAGGGCGTAGTCATGTGAGAGAGCTTCAAACCATCGCAGAGCCTCATGTTACCCCCAAAGTATGTGAAAGGTAACGATACGGGTTTCTGAGAACTGCTGATGCTGACTTTCTGCGCGCCTTGTCAGTCCAGGTTTCCACTCCGAAATCTTCCTGGAATCCGCTCCTGACATTCTTCCTCGGACTGCTGCTGTTCATTTTCGCGTTCCCCTTCGCGGCTACTGGTGAGCCGGCGCTGCTTAGTCTAGGTGGCTTCCTATTCTTGATCGGGATGATTCTCATGTTCGTCGGGTATGTTCAG
>Ga0209804_1000467_pt1 | contig 32971 bp, 30 predicted proteins | sample GraSoiAngelo_139_FD_185896 | JGI IMG/M metagenome (GOLD analysis project Ga0209804, IMG submission 185896) | Grasslands soil microbial communities from the Angelo Coastal Reserve, California, USA - 14_0929_12_20cm (SPAdes) (version 2) | ecosystem: Environmental > Terrestrial > Soil > Grasslands ... | reverse complement strand
GTTCGACGAGGTCAGGTCGGCCAGATCCCCAGTTTGCGGAGCGACCTCGATCGCGATCGCTGCCGAGGTCACGTTGTTCAGCGGGCGCAACGGTGCGGCCAATATGCGAACAGCAATCGTCTTGCGCAGTTCTGCGGCGACGCGCAAGGCGGCGGTCTGGCTGGCCGACAAGAACGGCGCCTGGGCTGCGTCCCAGGCGACGAAAGGCCCGCGGTTCTCCCTCGCAGAAGGCAACAGTGCCGTGTATACACGCACACCGATGCCCTCACTGGTCGCGTGAACGCTTATATAGATTGCGGGGTGGGCGCTGTTGGCATTGGACGCGCGCTGGTCAACGGTCAGCGTCGAGTCAGAATCGCGCAGCATGAGAGCGGCAATTCCGCGGCTCCCCAGTTCTTGGCCGATGTGCTGCGCAAAAGCCAGCGAGACATCTTTTTCCGCCAGCTTGTCGCTGAGGGCTGCACCCCGTTCGTCGCCGCCGTGGCTTGCGTCGACCACAGCGAAGTAGCGAGGCGTAGCTGCCGGCATTGGCGAAGGTGGGGCGGAAGGAGCCGTCCCGGCAACCGGCGCTGGCGGAGTGGCCGTCGGTGGGGCGGCGAGTGGAGCGGGGGTTATCGAGGAAGCGGGCGAAGGCGCGGGCGCGATCGTGATCGTCCGGCCATCGTTGCTGAAGCTCGCCAGCAGCGGCACCGGGCCGTTGACGGTAACCTCCACGGCGCCGTTGTTTTCTTTGAAAGTGGCAGAGGAGATTGCCTTGTCGTTGAAGTTGACCGTCTCGGGGCCGGAAGGAACTAAAGGATCGCGGAGGAAGATCATAGTCAGCTTTCCCGGTTCGGTGCCAATTGTGGGATTGACCGGAGAGCTGAAATTCAAGACCAGCTTGGGAGGGGTGGTTTTCTTGAGTTCTGTCTTGTACGTTGTCCCCGCCTCGCTGATGAAGAGCCTGCGCGCTGTGGTGTGAAAGACGACCGGGATGCCCAGGAAATTTGGCAGCAGAGTCACCAGCGAGTCCACCGGAACCAGGCCGCGATTGTTTTCCAGGAGGAAGCGCGCCGTCAAATCTACGTCCCGGCCCCGAATCCGCGCCTTATTGCTGTCTGGGGTGAACTGAGCATCGCTGTCGTTGAAACGCAGTTGCCACTTCTGGCCCTCGATCTTCGCGGTTACACCGCCGAGCGGCTCCAGGATTTCCAGCAGACCGACATAGTCCTTGCCTTCACGCTCCGTGACGCTCAGAGAGTAGTCGGCCGCCGGGGAATAAATCGAGATACGCTTCTCCTCCGGAGTGGGCGCAGGGATCGCCAGCAACCAGCATCCCGCCAGCACGAAGCTAATCCAGCGCATAAATGGTGAGACCGGTCAGGAGTTTGGGATAGAAGTCAGTGGACTTCTGGGGCAGGACCTCGCCGGCGAAAGCGATGTCGCGAACTTGCTCCATGCGCACAGGATTCATCAGAAAAGTGATATTCGCTCCGCCGCAGCGAACTCGGTCCAAGGCTTCTCGGGCATCGCGCAGGTACGAAATATTCTCCTGATTGCGAATGGACTCTTGCGACAATCCCAACACAGTTTCGAGAAGCACTTTGTGCAACTGAAGGACGTCGAGTGCCTGTTGCCGCCGGGAAAAACCTGCGAATAAGGACTCACTGGCGCGCGGCGTGTGCAGCAGGAAATTGCGGTTTGTCATAGCCGCCAATAATGCCGTGCCACGGCGGCCCGTCTCCCCGAGTAGACTCGTTGCTCGCGCCGCGTCCAACCCGGAATCGATCGCATCCACGGTGAAGTATTGGCGCGAGCGAGCCAGAAATTCCTCTGCCGAGAAGGAACTCAGCCCGTGCACGACGCGATGCGTTGGCAGAATCAGCAGCCCTGCGCTGTTCATGTTGACGAAGGTCATCATGACCAGCTCATAGGGTGCAAGCTCCGCCGGTTCACGATCGAACATAACCTTAGCCGAGGAGCGCTCCCGCGGGATGCCCGGTGCCCCTCGCCCAGCCGCTCGCCGTTCATTGCGATAATTCAGGGCCGTTTCGTAGCGATGATGTCCATCGGCGATGAGGAGCTTTTTGTCCCGCATCTTGCCGCAGATCAGCTCAATCAGCGCCGGGTCAGAGACTTTCCAGACACGGTGCTGGACGCCATACTCATCTTCCACGTCGACATCTGGCGAAGCGCTGCTGCCCAGCAGGTTGTCAATTTCACCAGCATCGCTGTAGAGCATAAAGAGCTGCCCGAAATGCGCCCGGGTGGCTCGCAACAACTCCAACCGGTCGGCTTTTGGCTTAGCCAGGGTCTGTTCGTGCCGGAAGACCACCCCGGCGGAATAATCTTCAATTTTCCCCAAGGCGATGAAACCACGGCGCTCATCCTCGGTCAGCGCGCCCGGCGCGGTGAAACGCTGAGAATAGGAATAGAGAGAAGGTTGCGGATCTTCGAGGAAAATGCCCTCGCGCCGCCAATCCCGAAAAAAGCCTGCGGCCCGGGTGTAGACGTTGTCGCCTTCGCGGCAGGGCTCGCGTTTGCCAAGCACGATGCGTACCAGGTTATAGGGGCTGGTCGCGTAGTAGCGTTCCTGCATCTGAGGAGTAATCTTGTCGTAGGGTTGTGTAACCGCCTGCGAAACCTCGACCCGGAGCGGGTTATAACGCAGGGCGCGAAACGGTGCGAGATAAGCCATGATTTCTCGAAGGCTTCGATTGTAGCAAGGACGAACCGTCATCTTCCGTGTCGAGCCTGCGTGCAGCCCGAAATGCAATTTTTTACCTATTTTGTAGAAAACTTGGGACTATAAAAAGGTTGGAATTCCGTGCTGAATCCTGTGTTACTATCACGGACCAGTGAGGCTTTTATGGCCCGCCTTGGTGGGCGCGGGTCATCCCGTCCGAAACCCGAAATCCGGAGTATTCCCTTGACCCCTTCCAGGACCTGGAACCGTACCCTGCGGTCTTGCGCCACGCCGTCATGGGTCCTGTCGCTATTGTTGCTCTTTCTCGGGAGCCTGCTGTCCGCGGCGGCCTGGGGACAAAACACTGCCGACGACGTACATATCAATCCCCGTATAGAACCGTCCAAGCCCAGGCGAGACGTGATCGAGGACCCTTCCCTCCGCACCCATACCAAGCCGTTCAAGACTGATGTGGACCTGGTCCTGGTGCCCGTGACCATCACCGATCCGATGAACCGCCTGGTCACCGGCCTGGACCGCGAAAACTTCCAGGTCTACGAAGGCAAGGAAGCGCAGGAGATTAGGCATTTCTCCAGTGAAGATGCTCCTGTCTCGCTGGGTGTGATTTTCGACATGAGCGGCAGTATGAACAGCAAGATCGAGCGGGCCCGCGAAGCGGTGATGGAATTTTTCAAGACCGCCAACCCGCAGGATGAATTCTTCATGGTCACCTTTTCCGACAAGCCGGAGGAGGTTACTGACTTCACGCAGTCGGTCGAAGAGATCCAAGGCAAGCTGATCTATACCGTTCCCAAGGGCCGCACGGCACTGCTGGATGCCATCTATCTCGGCATCAGCAAAATGCGGCAGGCAAAATACCCCAAAAAGGCACTGCTAATAATTTCTGACGGCGGTGACAATCACAGTCGCTACACGGAAGGCGAAATTAAGAATCTGGTAAAAGAGGCGGATGTCCTCATTTACGCCATCGGCATCTACGATCACTATTTCCCCACCGAAGAGGAACGGCTAGGCCCGCAACTTTTAGGCGAAGTCACCGAACTGACCGGTGGCCGCGCCTTCACTATCGATAATCCCAATGACTTGGCGGATGTAGCTACAAAAATTGGTATTGAGCTGCGCAACCAATATGTACTCGGGTACCGTCCAAAGAACCCAGTACGAGACGGCAAATGGCGTAAGATAAAAGTTAAACTCAATCCCCCTAAGGGATTGCCGCCTCTAAAGGTATATGCCAAGACGGGATACTATGCACCTTCGGAATGATCGTGTTCTCCGCCCCCTAGTACTCCTCGTATTCCTATGTACAGGTAGTTGGGCGATTGGCCAGAATTCTGGCCAGTCAACCGTGCCGCCGCCTAACCCGGCGCCCTCGACGGCTTCGCCCGAAACGAGCGCGCCGCCCGAGCAGGCTCCCTCAACTCCGAGGTCCATCGGCCAGCAGCAGGCGCCTGCGAGTTCTTCTGTCGGCGCGGGCTCGACTCCGTCACAGCCGCCCGCTCCCATCGCTCCCAAGCCAGGCGCCACGCAGCAGGAACCTTCAAGCACGCCACAGCAAGCGTCACCCAACGGGCAGCAGCCTCCGGCGTCGGAACAACCGGGAACTGCCGCGGGACAAGAGCAGCCGGGCCAGCAGAGTCAGCCGGGGCAACAGCCCGAGAACGAGGGCGGCGCCTTCGTTTTCAAAAAAGAAGTAGAAGAAGTGATCCTGCATGCGACCGTGCTCGATGAGAAGCAGCGGATGGTCACCAATCTCGACCGCGGCGCTTTCACTATTCTCGAGAACAACCAGCCGCAGACGATCAAGACTTTTCGTCATGAAGATATTCCGGTTGCGTTGGGCATTGTCATCGACAATTCCGGCTCCATGCGCGAGAAGCGCGACAAGGTCAACAAGGCGACCCTGAATCTGGTTCGAGCCAGCAACCCGGAGGACGAAGTTTTCGTCGTGAACTTCAACGACGAGTACTACCTCGACCAGGACTTTACATCGAATATTGGCCAGCTGAAGGAAGCGCTGGAGAAGGTCGAGTCGCGGGGAGGCACCGCGCTTTACGACGCAATTGTCGCCTCGGCGGATCACCTGAAGAAAAATGCCAAGCTCGAAAAGAAAGTGCTGTTCCTTGTGACTGATGGCGAGGACAACTCCAGCCGGGAGTCTCTGGAAGAGGCGGTCCGGCGCCTGCAGGCGGAAAATGGCCCCACCGTATACGCCATTGGCTTGCTCGGGGAAGAGAAACAGAGACGCGCCCGACGCGCCTTACAGGAAATTGCAGCCAGCACGGGTGGAGTGGCCTTCCTGCCGCGCACGCTGGATGAGGTGGACGAGATCAGCAGCAGCGTGGCTCATGACATTCGCAACCAGTACACCATCGGGTACAAACCCACCACGCCCAAGAGCGCAGGCGGATATCGCAGCGTTCACGTTGAAGCCCGCGCTCACGGCTACGGCCGTTTGACGGTGCGTACACGCAGCGGCTACTACGCCGGGCAAGAACAAGGCGGAGGCGGTCATTAGCAACGGCGTGGCATCTTCAACCGATGTTCATTTGTTGTGCCGGCCATCGTTGACGCTCCCACACTGGCTTCCCTACCCTGTACGGTGCGAATGAAAACCATCGAAGGTGCTCGCCCACGCGTTGCCGAGGACATCACCCAACTGGTTGGCGAAACCCCAATCCTGCGATTAAAGCGGTTAGCCGAGCCCCCCTCGGCGGATGTTTTTGCCAAACTCGAGTATCTGAATCCGGGCGGCAGCGTGAAGGATCGCGCGGCCATCGGCATCATTAAGCGGGCCGAAGAGGAAGGGCGCCTGGGTCCGGGTTCGATCATCGTGGAAGCGACGGCGGGAAACACTGGTATCGGCCTCGCCCTGATGGGAGTGAATCGCGGCTATCGCGTCATGCTGTTCGTGCCGGAGCGCTTTTCGGAGGAAAAAGTCATGATCATGCGGGCCCTCGGCGCCGAGGTCACCCGCACCCCGGATGCGGAGGGCATGGAAGGAGCTATTCGAAAAGCCCAGGAACTGGCGGCGACGAATCGGAAGGCCTTCGTGGCTGGCCAGTTCGAGAATCCAGCCAATCCTGACTACCACTACGAGACCACCGCCCGCGAAGTCTTCGAACAGATGGAAGGAAATATCGACGCCATCGTGATCGGGGCCGGAACAGCCGGCACGTTCACCGGCGTAGCTCGCTACATTAAGGAGCGTCGACCCAAGGCGTTAACCGTTGTAGTCGAGACCCAGGGTTCGGTTCTGGGAGGCGGTAGACCGGGGAAGCACAAAGTTGAAGGCATTGGCACCAGCTTTGTCCCGCCGAATTTCGATCGCTCAGTGTGCGATGAAGTCTTCATGGTGACGGACGCGCAGGCATTCGACACCGTGAAACAATTAGCTGCCCGCGAGGGAGTACTGGCAGGCTCAAGCGGTGGCGCCAATGTTTTTGCTTCCCTGGAAATCGGACGCAGATTGGGCTCCGGCAAGCGGGTGGTTACGATGATTCCCGATTCTGCGGAACGCTATCTGTCAAAGAAGATTTTTGAGGGCGGAATTTAGACGCTCCACCGGTATGTCGTCATCGTGAGCGGATGGTCCGCGAAGGATCTCGCATGCAAGATCCAGCGGCTTAATTTTTGCTAATTTCGTCCGTCGCAGAACGATGCTCAGCAAAAAACACCCCGGCTTCGCCACTCGCGCCATCCACGTTGGTCAAGAAGCCGATCCCTTGACCGGAGCGATCGCCGTTCCGATTTACGCCACTTCTACCTATCTCCAGGAAGAACTGGGCAAGAACAAAGGCTACGAGTACGCCCGTGTCTCCAATCCGACGCGTACCCGGCTTGAAGAAAACCTGGCGGCACTTGAAGGCGGCATCGCGTCGCGCGTGTTCGCCAGCGGCATGGCGGCCATCCACGCGCTTTGTACCCTGTTCAAGTCAGGCGACCACGTGGTCTCCGGTCATAACCTCTATGGCGGCGTGCCTCGCCTGTTCAACCAAATCCTGGTCAATTACGGACTGGAATTTGCCTACGTCGACACCTCTGATGTAACCGCAGTTGAAAAGGCCATGCGCAAAAATACCCGGATGGTGTACGTCGAGACGCCGACCAATCCTCTGATGGCGCTGAGCGATATACGAGCTATCAGTGAAGTGACGCGGCGCAAGAAGGTCGATCTGGTTGTGGACAATACTTTCATGTCTCCCTACTTTCAGAAGCCGCTCGCACTCGGCGCAGACATGGTTGTGCACTCGACCACAAAATTTCTTAACGGACACAGCGACGGACTGGGTGGCGTTATTGTGTGCAGCAAGCCCCAACAGGCGGAGCAATTCGCATTCATTCAGAAGGCCGCCGGCGCGATTCTCTCGCCGTTCGAATGCTGGCTGGTGTTGCGAGGGGTGAAAACCTTGGCGGTCCGGATGGAGCAGCATGATAAGAACGGCCGCGCGGTGGCTGATTTCCTCTCCAAGCATAAGAAGGTGAGGGAAGTGTTCTATCCGGGGCTGCCCAGCCATCCCCAGTACAGGCTGGCGCAGCAACAGATGACGGGCTTCGGCGCAATGATCACTTTCGAGACCGGCTCGCTCTCCAATGCCAAGAAGATGCTCAAGAAAGTTAGAGTCTGCTCACTGGGAGAATCGCTCGGCGGAGTGGAGACCCTCATCTCCCATCCCGCAACCATGACTCACCTGGCTTTGGGCGAGAAAGGGAGGAAAGCCATCGGGATAACCGATGGCATGGTGCGTATTTCGGTCGGCATCGAAGATGTGGATGACATCCTTGCTGATCTGGACGAAGCGCTGACTGCGATCTGAGAAAGGTAATCTCACCGTCAAGCGCGCCGAGGTCGCCGAGAAGGCCTTTCTCTGCATCATCAGCGGCAAAAATAGACAGCAGATCGAGCATGAGGCCAAAGGGTGAGTAAGCCGAGGCGATCGCGCGAGTGGGATTCCGCTGCTTACGAGCGCGTCTCCGGACCCCAGTTCAGTTGGGGGAAGAAGGTAGTGGATCGCGTCTTGGCACGCGGGGACGAGATCGTCCTGGATGCAGGGTGTGGTACCGGGAAGCTTACGGCCGAATTATTGGGGAAATTGCCGCGCGGCCGCGTGGTGGCCGTCGATCTCTCCGAAAATATGCTGCGAGCTGCAGGCGAGCAGTTGACTCCCAGATTCGGCGACCAAATCCTGCTGGTGGCCGCCGATCTCGAAGACTTGCCGTTTAATCAATGCTTCGACGGCATCTTCAGCACGGCGGTCTTTCACTGGGTCCCGGATCACGACCGTCTTTTTCGGAATCTCTATCAATCCCTAAAACCCGGCGGATGGCTCGTTGCCCAGTGTGGCGGCGGACCGAACTTGAATCGGCTATTGAAACGCGTCGCGTCTCTTTCGCGAACCTCACCTTTCGCGCCCTACCTCGCCGATTACAAGCACGCTTGGGTGTATTCGGATGCTGAAACGGCAGCCCAACAACTGCGGAGGGCAGGATTCGTGAATGTCGACACCAGCCTGGAGCCGACGCCAACCTGCCTTGAAGACGCGCAACGGTATTGTGAATTCGTGAGCAAAGTGATTCTGCACCGTCACCTCGAACGTGTTCCCGATCCCAACCTCCAGCGCCAGTTTATCGAGGAATTATCCGGCCAAGCTCGAAAGGACGATCCCCCGTTCCAACTCGACTATTGGCGACTCAATCTTAACGGGCGCAGGCCAGCGTGACACATCTCGAGCCCGTGGAGTCTGTCTCCCTGACAGCAGAGCGCTTTGCGGCCACTCTGTTAAGCAAGTACGTAGCTTCATTGCTCCAATTTTCTTCCTGGGAAACCCGAAACTTTCCCTAGATGTCTGTGTTCATACCGGCGTACGCGGTAGCTGACTGACCTAGGAGGGTAACCATGCGACGAAGCCTTCTCGGCCTGGCTTTTCTGTTATTAGTCTCGGGGTGTGTTTTTGCGCAAAGCACGCCTCCTTCGAGCGACACCATTCAGGATCGGAAGGATCTCAGACAAGATGTACGAGACCGCAATCGCGATCAGCGCGACATCAACCGTGATCGCCGAGATCTGAACCAGGATCGGGCCGATCGCAATGCCGACCTGGGCGATGCACGCCGCGATCAGCGCGGCATTAACGCCGACCGCCGGGATTTGAACCGGGACCGTGCCGATCTGCGCCGCGACTTGAGCAATGGGGACAAAGCCGATGCCGCGAAGGACCGCCGCGACATTCGCGCCGACCAGCGCGATATCAACCGCGATGTTCGTGACCGGAATGCCGATCGCAGAGACGCACGCAAAGACCAGCGCGACATTAACCATGACCGGCGCGACTTAAGCAAAGACCGGCGCGACCGCAATAAAGACAATCGTGACATCCGCGCCGATCGCCGCGACCTCCGCCGAGATCGCCGTCGGGCTCACTGATGCCCGACGTTCGGTTGTGAAAAGCGGCGGAAGCTCCCGCCGCTGCGATCGGTGTGCCGATTGGTGAGTCAGGAATGTTGTGATCCTGAGAAGGGCTTATTCTTCGAAGGATCACGCGTGTGCCGCTCAAGTTCATGCTCGTACTGAATCGCTAATCCACGTCAGATAGTCAGCGCCGCCATCTTCGATCGAAAGCAACAGGCACTCCGGCAGTTCGTAGGAATGCAGTTCGCCTATCACCGTCCGAACCCGCCCGAACGCCGCTTCCGTGGTCTTGATCACCAGCATCCATTCCGGGGCAGTCTCAACCTTCTCCTTCCAGCGATAAACCGATTCCACCGAGGGCAGAATGTTGACGCACGCCGCCAGCCGCCGCTCCAATAAAGCGTGAGCGATCTTGCGGGCTTCCTCCTGAGATCCGGCAGTAGTGAGGACGATTTTCTGTTCGCTCATATAAAATCAGCTTTTCGGCCACTAGCTTTTTCGGGCCGGTAAAATCCAGTGTAACAAGTCGCCGTCACAGAATCGGAATGGTAGAGACGCGGGTTGCCGCGTCTCTCTGAGCGGGAATCGCTATGGCAACTCAAATTAAGTTCGGCACTTCAGGATGGCGGGCCGTTATGGCGGAGGAGTTCACCTTCGCCAACGTGCGCCGCGCGGTGACCGGGATTGCACGCTACGTGGCCTCGCAGAACCCGGCTGGAGCTCGCGTCATCGTGGGGCGCGACCCGCGCTTTTTAGGCGAGACCTTCTGCGCCATGGCAGCCGAGATTCTGGCCGGCCACGGGATCACTGCTCTGGTAATTGCGGAAGCCGCGCCTACGCCGACGATCGCTTATGCCGTCCTACGCGAGCACACCGATGGGGCTATCAACTTCACGGCGTCTCACAATCCTCCTGAGTACAACGGAATTAAGTTCTCGACGCCCGATGGCGCGCCCGCTCTGCCCGAGGTCACGAAGAAAATTGAAGCCGAGATTGCAGCTTTGGACGCAGTCGGCGGCTCGACGCCAGGCTCCAAACAGAATCCTTCAGCCAAGTCGCTTGATCCTAAGCCCGCCTATATGACACGGTTGAAAGAAATCGTGGACTTGAAGTCAATTCAACGCGCGGGAGTGCGGGTTGTCTATGATCCTTTCTGGGGAGCGGCTCGCGGCTACCCCGACCACCTGCTTCGTGAAGCTGGAGTGGATGTTTCCGTGATTCACGATTGCCGGGACGTCCTGTTTGGCGGCCATGCGCCGGAACCGGATGATCACCTTTTAGGAGCGGCACGAGCAAAAATGCGGGAGAAGCGGGCACACCTTGGCATTGCCACGGATGGTGATGCGGACCGCTTCGGAGTCGTCGACGAAGACGGTGCCTTCGTTCAACCAAACTACATCATCGCGCTACTGTTCGATTACCTAGTCGAGAGTCGCGGCTGGAGAAACGGTGTCGCCAAGTCAGTCGCCACGACCAACCTCATCAACGCGCTTGCCCGGTACCACAAAGTGGAACTGCATGAGACGCCCGTCGGGTTCAAGTACATCGGTGAGCTGATCAAACAGGACAAGATCGTGATTGGCGGAGAAGAAAGCGCGGGATTGTCGATCCGCCATCACGTTCCCGAGAAAGATGGTGTGCTTGCCGGTCTGCTGTGCTGCGAAATGGTGGCCCAGCGTGGAAAATCACTTGGCCACCAACTAAAGGAGCTATTTGCCAAAGTTGGTTCCTTCTATCCGCGTCGGGAAAATTTCCGCTTGACGCCTGAAGTCAAAGAGAAGTTTACTGGAAAGTTGGAATCCGATCCCCGAGATTTTGCCGGTCACAGAGTGGGAGAGGTCGTGCGCAAAGATGGTTTGAAACTGATTTTCGACGATGGCTCCTGGGTGTGCTACCGGTTATCGGGTACCGAACCGGTGGTGCGGGTGTACTCAGAAGCTCGCAGCGAAGATGGACTGGAGAAGTTGAACGCAGCGGCTAAACAATGGATTTTCGACTAAACCCACTGGCCAAGATTCGAATCCTCCCGACACCGGAAGACGGTCTCCGGGCGGTGGTGGACCGTGCCCCACAGGCGGAAGAAGCGCTCGACCAGCTTACCGAGCGCTTGCGCCCTACGTGGAACTTGCTTTATCGATTACGCCGCCGCATCGCGACCGCTGCTGTGCTGGTCCTCACCGCCTGGCTGTTCCTCCATGTCACCTTCGGCGCGAATGGCATGGTAGTGTACAAGCAAAAGCGCGCTGCGATTAAAGATCTGCAGCAGCAAGTGGACGCCCTGCAAAGGGAGAACGAGCGCTACACCGATCAGATCAAGGCCCTGAAGAGCGACCCGCAAGCCATCGAAAAAGAAGCGCGCGAGCAGCTGCACTACGCCCGCCCGGGCGAAGTGGTCTATGTTCCTCCGGCCACGGCAGCTCCTCAAAAGCCGGACACGAAGGCGGCGAGCAAGTAAGGCTGTGGTGGGTATAGATCTGGTGCTCTAGCCGGATAAGTTGTAACCATTCCGTTCTGAACAGAGTCTCTTGCCAGTGCCTCGGGGGGCAATGAAATCCATTTTGCCGGGCCGCAGCCATTGAGGAGGAGAGATCGCGATGAGGAAACTGCTGCCGATTTGCCTGGCCTTCGGTCTCGTGTTCTTCTATGTCGCGATTGCGTCGGCCGGCTCGGAGGCGGGAAAGAGTGAGACCGTGAGTGGCTGGGTGACCGACGCGAACTGTGGCGTTAAAGGAGCACACGCCGGTGCCGAAGAATGCCCCAAGAAGTGCCCCGAAAAAGGGGACAAGCTGGTTGTGGTCACCGACACCGCGGAGAAGGTCTTGACCGTGGACAATCCCGATGCCCTGAAAGATCATGTCGGACATCGCGTGGCGGTGACCGGCACGATAAGCGGGGAATCTATCCACGTTGCCAGTGCCAAGATGCTTTGAGCCGGAGCCCATTGCGAGGAGGCGGGCGACACGCCGCCTTTTTGGCGCTCGGATTACTTTACGACTCCTTCGAGAGGAGAGCTGGCCGTCGCATACAGCTTCTTGGCCATACGCCCAGCCATGTAGGCCTGCCGTCCGGCGATTACCGCATGCTGCATGGCTTCGGCCATGAGCACGGGATCCTGAGCGTTGGCGATACCGGTGTTCATGAGAACAGCATCGGCGCCCAGTTCCATCGCAATGGTCGCGTCCGAAGCGGTGCCGACTCCTGCATCAACAATGAGCGGCACGCCGGTGATCACTTCGCGCAGAATGCGAATATTGGCCGCGTTCTGAATGCCTAGACCGCTTCCGATCGGCGCCCCCAAAGGCATGATCGCACTGGCGCCGGCGTCGAGCAGGCGTTTGGCAAAAACCACATCATCGGAAGTGTAGGGAAGCACGGTGAAACCTTCCTTCACCAGCACGCGCGTGGCTTCCAGGGTTGCCTGCACGTCGGGGTAAAGCGTGGCCTGATCACCGATCACTTCCAGCTTGACCCAATCGGAAAGCCCGACCTCGCGCCCCAGGCGCGCCGTGCGCATCGCTTCATCAGCGGTATAGCAACCCGCCGTATTGGGCAGAAGGAAATAGCTTTTGGGATCGATGTAGTCGAGCAGCGATTCCTTGCTGCGATCGAGATTGACCCGGCGCACCGCGACCGTGACCATCTCCGCGTTGCTGGCCTCCAGTGCGCGCGCCGTCTCCTGAAACGATTTGTACTTTCCGGTGCCGACAATCAGCCGGGAACGGAACTGCCTGCCGCCGATGATGAGCGAATCCATGCCACTATTGTAATGAAATCCCTGTCAGAACGGGTATTCGGCGGAAAGGCTTAATCGGGGGGCATCGAGTCGGCCTGCGCATACAGGCGATCAATCTCCTGCTGGTAGCGCTCTTCTACGACTCGCCGGCGAAGCTTCATACTGGCAGTCAGTGTCCCATCTTCCGGCGAAAATTCATCGGGCACGACAATGACCTTTTTCAGTTTCTCGAAGCGGGCCAACGTTTGATTCAGATCGGCGACGATGCCTTCGTACAACGCTTGCACGCTGGAGTGATCCACCAGTTCCTTTCGGGAAGTGAAGGGAATGTGGTTGGTGCGCGCCCAGTCTTCGAGCAAGGGGAAATGCGGCGCGATGAGAACCGCTGGAAATTTTCTCTTATCGCCCACGAGCACGGCTTCCGCGATCAGCATATTGTGCTTGAGCGAATTTTCGATGGGCTGCGGGGCGATAAACTTCCCGCCAGAGGTCTTGATCAAGTCCTTCTTGCGATCGGTGATCGACAGGAACCCATCGGCATCGATGTTGCCGATATCCCCAGTCTTGAACCAGCCGTCCACAAATGCGTTCCTGGTTTCCTGGGGACGGTTCCAGTAACCTTTGAAGACGGACGGACCGCGGACGAGAATCTCGCCATCTTCGGCAATTCGCACTTCCAGATTGCGTAGCGGCTTGCCGACGGTTCCAAGCTTGTGGGCTCTCAAGTCGTTAACCGCAATCACGGGCGAGGTTTCTGTAAGCCCATAGCCTTCATGGACGCGAATTCCAATAGTCGCGTACCACTCCCCCAATTCACGGCCCAGAGGCGCTCCGCCAGAAATGAAAAGCACGGTTTGGCCGCCCAACGCCGCCTTGACCTGCGAATAAACCAGCCGGTCGGCGAGCTTCCAGGCAAGGGAACCTGGCTTTTGTGCTGAAAGAATTTCTTTCTTGTGACGGCGCCCCACCCACAACGCCCAGCGGTAAATCGCGTTTTTGAGGAAGGACTTTGTCTTCTGAACGACCTGGTTGTAGATCTTTTCGTAAACCCGCGGAACCCCGACAAAAATGGTGGGCCGAACTTCCAGCAAGGCGCGAGGAAGTTGTTCGATGAACGGGCAATAGGCCAGGGTCACGCCGTGATACATCATCGCGAAATCCGCATGGCGCGCGGTTACATGGGAGAGCGGCAGGAAAGAGAGACTAATCTGCCCGGGCCGCACGTCGAATCCTTGCAAAGAACACGAGAGGTTCGACGCCAGGTTCCCGTGGGTCAGCATGGCGCCCTTGGGAGTCCCGGTAGTGCCGGACGTATAAATTATGGTGGCGAGATCATCCGGCGCAATCTCCAGGGCCCGAGAGTCGACCTGGGGATCACGCTGGTTCGGCCCGTCGTGCATCAAGCGATGCATATCGAAGGCGTGCGCCGTTTCGACGGCGTCCATCACCACTACTTTTTCCACCTGGGTTCGAGCCTGGATGGCGAGCAGCTTCTTTAGTTGCTCCTCGGTAGAAACAAAGGCGACGCGAGCTCCGGAGTCCTCCAGGATATAAGCAGTTTGCTCATCGGTCAGCGTCGAATAGACCGGCACAACCACTGCGCCCAGCAACAAGGTGGCGAAATCAGCCGTGCTCCACTCGGGGCGGTTTTCGCTGAGGATGGCGACACGATCACCTTTCGCGAGGCCCCAGCTTTCCAGCGCTCGCGTCACGGCGACCACGCTGCGGTAAAGCTCCTGCGATGAGATCGAGACCCACTCAACCGCCTGGCGATGCATCATCACTCTGACTTCACCGCGCCCAACCATCGAGAAGAATACGTCATTGACTGTGCGCAGAGTCCTTAGCGTGGATAGTTCGCGAGGAGAGACACTGTCAAAGGACGTTTCGATGCGGTCGCAGCCGAGTTCGGCGGCACTACGCTCCCTGGTGGGAACGGCTTCTGGAAGTTCGGAAGGGATGCCTGGTCTAGCCACTCGTTTGGTCCGACATCGGCCTGACAACTATTGTACCGCCGGGGAATGTGCAGGCTGCCGTCGTGCCCAAGGAATCTTACGTCTGGCGCGTCTGGCGCGTCTGGCGCGTTTCCACATTGACGCTGTTCCGGCTTGGGCGTAGTCTTTGCCTGCTTGTGGATGGTGGGGTGAATGGCATGAAAAAGGCTTTTTGGACGATGCTGGGAATGTGGATGCTGATCATGGCGGCGATCTCGCCAACGCTCACAAGTCCTGTCCTCGCCGACGAGAGGAAACCGGCCCGGCCCGCGCCCAGCCTCGGGGTCGGCGACGTGGCTCCCGACTTCAAGTTGCAATACTTCGATGGAAAGGAATTGAAACACGTCTCCCTCAGTGACTACCGGGGGAAAAAGAATGTAGTCCTGGCGTTTTATGTTTTCGCGTTCACAGGCGGTTGAACGCAGCAGATGAAAAACTTCCAGCAGAACCTGCAAAAGCTGGAAGCCACCGACACCCAGGTCCTGGGTGTGAGCATGGACAGCCCCTTCGCCAACAAGGCCTTTGCCGACCAGATCGGAGTCACCTTCCCGCTGTTGAGCGACTGGGGCGGTGAAACGACACACAAATATGGTGTCTACGTGGACGAATACAAGGCTGCCCGTCGCGTGAACTTCCTGATCGGTAAGGATGGAAAGATTCTGGAAGAACAAGTCGACAAAGAAGCCATCGATCCCAGCAAAATCGTCGAAGCCTGCGAACGCCCGAAGATGAAGAATTGACGGTATGCAATCTGAGCGGAGTAGCGGAGTGAACGGAGTGAACGGAGGCGCGGACGTTTGACGCCCCGAGGCTGCGGTTGTTATCATTCAATCGCGGGGTGGAGCAGTCTGGTAGCTCGTTGGGCTCATAACCCAAAGGTCGGTGGTTCAAATCCACCCCCCGCAACCAACCTTTTCAATCAGTTGCGCGGTTCGAGGGCTGACCGGCAAACCCCCAAAAACCCCCATTAACAAGAAAACGAGCCTTGAGAAAGGGGTCGCGTCGTGCACCGGGTTCTCGTTTCTCACCTAGCCGCGATGGCGGGCGCGACCTCTCGGGGAAGAGGAGCGCCTCTTAAAGCCATCTCGACCACTTTACTGTTTGCCTCACGCTTGCTTTTAAGCATCGCCTGCCCGTACACGTTCATCGTGGTCTGAATGCTGGCGTGCCGCATGAGCTCCTGTTGCACCTTCATGGGTGCACCGGTTTCGTCCAACCACGAACGATACGAATGACGAAACGTGTGCCACCCGATTTCCGCACCGAGGCCGGCTTTCTTCCCGGCCTCGCGCAGGTGAGCCTTCTGGATATGTTCCTGGTAGTACGGCTTTCCCGTTATTGGGCTGCCGAACACCCAGTCGGTATCGCCTCGAAAGGGCGCCCGCTCTCGCCATTCGAGCAGAATGTGAGCCAGATCGGGATGCAGCGGCACCTCATCGCGCGAGTACTCGGTCTTCACCTCGTCGACGCGCGCTTTGACCGCACTCCTCTCGACCAGCAGTGTCAGCCTTTCGAAATCGAAATCACTCCATCGCAGTGCGACGATCTCGCTCACGCGCAAACCGAGGCATTGTGCGGTGATCACCATCGTTCGATAAGGCTCTCGGAGAAACGGCAGAAGTTTGTAAAATTCCTCTACCGTCAACACGCGAGGCCGCTTCAGCCGTTTGGTACAGTTCTTCACCCGAACCAAGGCGATTGGGTTTCTGCCAGTCTCCATCAGCTCCCATCGTTCCGCACAGCGGAACAGAAGGTGCATGAGGCTTCGGATGTGCGCCTTCGTTTTGGGTGCCAGGTCAAGCTGTTTCAGCCAATCTTCCGCAACCATCGCTTTCACCCGATCCAAAGGGATATCGCCCCACTTCGGTTTGATGTGCCGGTTGAGAAGTGAAAGATACGACACCCGCGTGGAATATCGTTCCGGCAATTCCTCTTGGATGTACCGATCCATCAGCGTTCCCAACGTCAGCCCCACCAATGCCCTTTGTGGAGCGTCAGAGTTAATTTTCAAAAGAAGAGCCTGCACGGGCCTTTCGCGCAGCAGCTGCGGTTGGATACTGGCTCGCTCTTCCCACCGTGATATAGCGGCGAATCCGCTTGCCGCCGGTATCCTCATAAAATCGGAACTCCCACGCATCGGGTCCGTTGGCCCTCTTCTTCGTTCGCAAACTACCAAACTGGAATCGTGCTCGCTTAAACAAAAGGTACGCTCCTTTCATTTAGCGGCACGAGTGGCAAACTGAATGTACCGAAGTACGGAGCCACTCGTCCAGTTCTGAAATCCGAAATCGCCAAAGGGTGCCGATGCGATGCGCGGGTACACGTCCATCCCGCGCCATCTTCTGCAGCGTTTTCGGATGAACACCCAGAAATGCAGCGGCCTGATCGCTATCACACAAAGGATCAAAGTGGCCGAAACAATTCGCGCGTGGCGCTTGAGAGTTCTGTGCGACTGGATGCCGATCGATGCCCATTTCTTTTCTCCGATTTCTTCCAATACTCAAGTGGGTAATCCGGTTCGTCGTTACCGAACGGACGCAATGGCAATGGAATGGGTCACAAGGGCTATGGGGAAATGGGTTAAGGGAATGGAGTCCGCACTGTGAATCGCGAAGGGAGACGGCGGACGCGGCGGCCTGCTGGCCGCCGCGTCCTGGGCGGTTGCCGTCGGGTTTGCTGTTGTTCGGTTTCATTCTGTTTGCTTTAGGAATTCGCGGAAGAGCGGATGGTAGAGCTTGTATCGTCCTCGTCCAGTTCGGATGAGCAGACCTTTTTCAGCCAGGCGTGCGAAATATTCCGTTTGGAACTTCCCGGTGAAGTGGTGAGTTGCAAGTTCGCCTGCGCCCAGGTTGGCGAATTGATGGATGAGTTCGAGTTCCTTCCCGCTGAGCTGGGCCACATCGGAGCGGAATTGGCAGAGCTGAAAAGGCTGGCGTCGGCGGTTCAACTCCGTCCCTGGCCACCATCATTCCAAAGGACTTAACAGCATCGCGTCTTGCCCTCCCAGTCCGCTATTTTTCGGCGAGATCCGGTTCGGTTGATGGTGAAGGACTTAAACTCGAATTGCTTCTCGCTCAGTCCGCTTTCAGTCCGCTTCTGTTGGCGGCGTGGCTGAAAATCGCTATCAAAATGCTGAAGATGCTGATTACGACCGCTCTTCGGGAGGCGGAACGGCTACAAACGCCCTATAGAGCAAAAGGTCGTAGACGATTTTCAGCGTTCCCGCTATAAAGAAAGGCGCGTTGATCAGAGAGGGCCGAGCAAACATGAAGCCCACAAACAATGGACTAATGGCGGCACCGGTCGTTCGTGCTACGCCGGTTATTCCCGCGGCTCCGGCTCGTTCTTCCGCACTCACAACTGCCATGGTGTACGACTGCCTGGTCGGCACATCCATTTGACTGATACTGAAACGCACCAACAGAACCAACACCGCTGATGAGAGGTTTGGCATGAGCGGCACAAGAATGAGAAGGATGTTCGAGGGCAGGTGCGTGGCAACCATGGTGTTGATAAGACCGAAGCGGGAGGCAAGCCGCGATGCCAGCAACGACGAGATGCCAGCAAAGATGTTCGCCCAAAAGAAAATGCTGCCGAGTGTTCCGGGGTCGACGCCGAAACGCAGATAGAACCAATACGCGGCGAAGCTCTGCACCACGAAGCCCCCCGCGAAGGAGTCGAGAGCGAACAAGCTCGCGAGCTTAGCCACAACATGGCGTGAGCGGCTGATTCCTAAGAAACTCGGGGAGGCGGTTTCTTCTCCAGGTGCAGTGACTTCCGCAGCGGACGAAAGGCGGGTAAAAACGAACGCCAACATAACACCCAATGCGGCATAAAGAATAACCACAGCGCGGTAGCTGGCCACGGGCCTCATTACGGTCTTCTGCAGCGCGTGCGTGACAGCCCCTCCGCATAGCGCACCGATCGCGGTTGCCAATGAGCCGGCGAAGGTGTACCAGGCAAACACCTCCGTTCTGATCCGAGCAGGAACAACATGAGAGAGCGCGGCTTGCTCAATCGACAGAAACGGTCCCACTTCATTGCCACTGGGGCTTATGACGCCAATGGTACCCGCGAGAATCAGATGTAAGAAATTGCTTGTGCAGGCGAAGGCTAGACCGGCAGCAGCCATGAGAATTGCGCCAACGACAAGCATGCGCCGTCGTCCAATCCGATCGGCGCGGGTAGTGAGATAGAGGGAGACGACAGTATCGCCCACCAACGTCAGCGTTAGGAGCAGACCCGTTTGGGACTCGCTCAGGCCGAGGCTAATCAGATAGAAAACCAACACTACGGATAGCGAGCCATAAGCGAACAAGCGCACGAATCGTGTAAGGAACAACAGCCACCCATCACGCGTGAGAGTTCTAAGCGGGGAGGGGATTGAGTCGATGGTCAGCATCATTCATCTATACGTGCCGCGTTCCGGCGCCAAGATCGACAGTGAGGCAAAGCCGCCTCAATCTAAGGAGACCTGAAAGAGGCTGCCATTTATTCCGAGTGTTCACTACCTGGTGGTTGGCTCCATTATTCGCAGCAGCGGATGCCCATCGATGTTCTCCAAAGGAAAGTAAACAAAATGGGTATTGGGATCAACGCATACCGTGTGAGCATGGGGAATTGACATGGTCCCTTCCAGAACAAGTGATTTTCCATTTTCACGGAACACGAAAACATTGCCGGACTCGGCGGATACGTACAGCCTCTTCAGTCCGGGATCAAAGGCCAGCACGTCAGGGTCTTCTCCAACAGGATGTGTCGCCAAGACCTTCATGGTCGTCAGGTCTACGACGGCCAGCATGTGATTCTCTTCTCCCACTACAAACGCGAACCGTTCCGACACGTCCAGTGCGATTCCATGTGGACTCTGAATGCCGGTCATCGGGTAGCGGCCAATGATCCGCATGGTTGCCGGATCGATTGCCACCACTTCGTTCTTCTCGTGAACCGCAACCAAAATGTGGCCGGAACCAGAATCGTAGACCGTGTTCCCGGCACCGCCTCCGAGCGGGATGCTCGCTACCAGCGAATTCGTTTTCGTATCTATGACTGCATCCACGTTGCCGTGTTCATCGGACACGAAGATACGTTGGGGCCCGGGTGCGTATGCAATACCGTCCGGATAGTTAATGGGTCCTACGCGGGCAAGCGTTTGTAGTGTTTTCATATCCACAGCGGCAACTTTATGCTCTCCCGTCACCGACGCATAGACTCTGCCCAGTTCCGGAACTGCCCACACTCCATGGACTCGACGAAAGCCGTCGAGGTTTGCCACGACTACTCGTTTCTTGGTATCGAAGACCACAAGTTGGTCGGCGTTCATGTGGGCGATGTAAAGACGCCCTTGCGAGGGATCGAGGCTCTGATAGTCGAAACGAACGGCTGGGCCGGGCATGGGAATATCGGCGACCTTCTTGAGAGGGACGCGATCTGAGCTTGCGGAGGCTGCTTTCGCAGGGTGGACTGCCTCTCGGCCGACTGCGAAGAAAAAAAACGCTAGCGTCAAAACCCTACTCATGCGGACTACTCGTGTTTGCATTCGATGCCTCCAGAGAACGAGTTCAGGTTAGAGAAGAACGATCAAATTTAGGCGGTAACTCGCAAGCCGGCTTCACTGTCCCTGTCTTTGAACGTATGCGTACAAAGCATCATAGACAGGGAACTGCCTCGCGAGTCGATCCTCATCCGACAGACCCATCGCAGCAAACCCTTGAGCGATGGAGCGCAAACCGATGCCTTCGGCGGCCACGCTCTCCTGCCCTTTGATGTCGGCAGCACGGACAATCTGTGACAGTCGGATCAAAGCAGTATCGGAAACGGCGTAGTCTTCAATGATCGCCTCGAAGGTGCACCGGGGGCCGCGATGATTAAGTTTTATGCTTTCAATCATCGGTGCGTCGAAAGGAATCGCGCCTTCTTGTTTTGCCTGCTCAACCAGGTCCTTCTCTTCGACGAACAAGAATTCCGCTTGCGGGTCAATAAATCGCTTGATCAGCCACGGACAAGCGACACGGTCAACTTTGATGTCTTTCCGGGTAATCCACTTCATAGCTACCTCATGGTCGCCATGAATATGTGAACTTAATGGCGAAACGGTTTTCGTAAAACTGAGCTGGGTTGAGGGCTGCGAGGCTGGCAAACTTCTGACCCGCAGTGTAGATCACGTAGAGATCGCTATCGGGGCGGTAGTTCCAGCGTATCCGGATGTTGGCGCTCGCAGCTTGTGCGTTGGCGGTGTCAACCTGAAGAATCGTCGAAAGGGAGAGGAACCTGGAAAATGCGTAGTCGGTCTCCAGGGCGCCGAACACAACTGAGAAATTACCGTCAGCAATCGGCAGCCGAAAACGGTTCCATTGCGGCCCAACACTGAAAGAGAGATGTTCGTTCGCGCGATAGCTGGCGCGTACGCGGAACTCGTTCAGCCTTCCATTGTAGTAACTCCCGAAACGCTCGAAAAACCGTACATTCAGCCGACGGTCTTGGGGAGTGCCATAGGTGAGCTGGTGCCTGGTCCAGTTGTAAACACCGACTGGAATGTTGACGTTCTTGTAGATGTTAAAGGGCAACATGAGGCGCTGAGCAAACGCGTCAACGAGGTCGTCGTCCGTGTAAGACCCGTTGTGAAAATCAGCCCGAAAGGTGGTCTGCCATTCTTGCGTCTGGACGACGCCGTGCGTATCCGGAGCGTGGAAGATGAAACCCTCGAACTGCATTTCCCGGACGCCTGCGAATTCGGGCCGAGCCTTGAAAGTGGCGTCGGCAAAATCGCAGACGCAGTCGGTGCGCTCAAGAAAACCGACTTGTGGGTTGAAGTTGGGACCGATCTTCCTGTGTTCCGCTTCAAAGTCGAGCCAGTTGGAGCGGAAGTTCAACCCCGCACCCAGGTTGGTTTGCCCGCTTGAATAGCCAGGGGTGCGAGTCTGGGCAGCGTATCCGTTCAGAACGAGATTCTTGAATAGAACAAATCTGCCATCCACACCCGAGGTTTGATTGAAGCTGGGGATAGCATCCCCGGATCGCTTGTCGATTCTCATCACTCCGACGTGCGACCCGCTCCCCCACAACGACCTCTTCACGCGCAACACGGCGTAGTTCGCTCCTGGGTTGGGTCCGGAAGATCTGGTATCGACATCCAGGACTCCCAACTCGAATCCGTCGATCGAACCTGTGACCTTGGCCCCAACGTTGATCGGAACCTGCTGCCCGGTAACTGGATCAATCCCGATCTGGCGGCTGAAAAAGAGTTGGTCCGCGCCACTGCCCCGGCCGATTGGAAAGTCAAAGACGCCCGCATTCTCCAGAAAGAACTGCCTTTTCTCAGGAAAGAACAGTTTGTACGGAGTGAGATTGAACTGCTGAACATCTACGTCGCTATCAGCGAAGTCGGTATTGGCGGTGAGATTCGCTACGAGATTAGAACGGAGCCCGATCTTCACGTCGACGCCACCGGTGTACAGGCCAGTCGTACCAGGAGTCAGACCACTTGCGGTCGCATTGGGAGGAAGATGACTGAAGCCGCCTAGGAGATAAGGCTTAACGATGAACAGACGGCCGCTACCGATGTCGTTGATCCCATGCAACTCCCCCGCCTGGCTGATCTTGTTTGCCCCAAACGTTCTGCGCCAGCCGCTCCATAGGTCCTCTTCGTTTTTGCGGCGAATGAACCTCTTGAAGTTCACTCCCCAGACGACATCTTGAGATTGCATGAAATTCAGCGTGGAAAACGGTATAGCAATGGTAGCGGTCCATCCATCTCGCGTCACCCGTGCTTCGGAAGTCCAGATTCCATCCCAGCCGGGGTCGCCATCCTGGGTGTCCCCGGCCTGTTCGTCGGTGATGAGAGCGTCTCTCTGAGTGCCTAGCGGATTGATCTGGAAGACGTAAGCATTGCGCCGATCACGCCGAGAGTCGATCACGATCTCAAAGTAGTCATCCAATTCCTGAGTCACATCTCGCCGGAGCTGGGTAGCGATCGGACCGCCTACGGCGGAATCGTGGCACGCGACTCCAAAGTAAACTTCATGCTTGGTGTAGAGGATACGGACTTCCGTCTGTTCAGTCGGTGTCTGTCCCTCGTAGGGTTCTCGTTGCAGAAAGTTTGTAATCGGAGTGGCTTCCTGCCAGAGCCGATCGTCGAGCGTACCATCCATTTTCGGGACTCGGTCGACGCGGCTTGCCTGCGCAGATCGAAGGGATTCCGGAACTCCAAGTTGTCGCTGATTTGTTTGCGGACTTGCCCCTGACTGGGAATGAAGAGATCTGGAGAAAGTGCACAGAAGTATCACAAGAACCAAGTAAATTCTGAGTCGGCGGAACTCAGTGAGAGCGGTCTTCATCTCGCTATTCCGTGTAGGACAACTCCGACAGCTCCGGCCACCAAAATCACGATGGGTTCAGGGATCTTCTTCGTAAACATCAGGATGGCTAGGGTAATAAGCCCGATGAGTACGGTTGGCAGATCAACCAGAGAACGCCGGGCAAGGATGTAGGCTGCGCCGGCGATAGCGCCGACCGCAGCCGCCGTAACACCTTGGACGAATGCCTTCACTTGCCGGTTCTGAGCAAAGCGCCGGTAATACGGGGCTGCAACGACGACGATGAAGTATGGTGGGGCAAACACCGCTCCGGCAGCCACGAACGCACCAACTTGTCCAGCAACCAGGTAGCCGATGAAAGCTGCGGTAATCACAACAGGCCCCGGTGTGATCATGGCCACCGCTACCGCGTCCACAAACTGTTGCTCCGTGAGCCAGTGGAATTTTTCGACTACTCCACCATAGAGAAATGGCACGATCGCCAGACCGCTGCCAAAAACAAAAGCTCCAGCCCTCAAAAAAAAGAGAAAGAGTGCGCCAACTGTAGCCAAGGGGGCTAGCCCATACATACCGATCCGGACCCGGTCGACGCCGCCGATGAAGACGACGGCGGAGGCCCTTGATGAAATTGTGGGAGGGGCTTTAACCAGCACCCCGATGATTCCGCAGAGCACAAACAACCAGACGATCTCAGATTTGGTCCACGCTGTGGTTAGCGCGATCAACCCAAAGATTGCCCAGAGCAGCCAGTCTCTCCCGACCGTAGTGCGGACCAGTTTGATTGCGCTTCTTACAATGATCGCAATGACCGCCGCCCCAATCCCGTAAAACATGCCTTGAATCCAGGGCAGGCTGCCGTAGTGAACATAGAGAGCGGCCAATGCGAGCACCATCAGGAAGGACGGCAAGATGAAGGCTATGCCCACCAGCGTTGCCCCAACGGCTCCGGCACGAAGCCAGCCCAAGTACATCGCTAGCTGCGCTGCCAACGGACCGGGAGACAACTGCGAAAATGCCAGACCTTCCAAATAGTCTTGCTTCGAGACCCAGCGGCGGCCTTCCACCAGGTCTCGCTGCATGTAGCCTGCGAGCGCGATGGGGCCGCCAAAGCCAAGCGTTCCAAGACGCAGGAAGTAGAGAAGGAGATCGCGCAAGGTAAACGGCGCCAAAGAGGCGCCGTCTAACACTGGCGGTTGTCGCTTCGGTTCCTCGACCATGTTTTCTGTTATTGCTTATTACCCTTGCCCAGGCCATCGAGGGCTGCCTTGAAGCCAGTGGCGAGTTTGTCCGCAGGGCCTCTGCCCCAATAGTGGAGGAAGATTACGAGCGGTCTCGAATTGGTCATGTGGTGGTGGATGGCCACCACTTCCAGCCCGTGTCCACGTAGCGCCTTGAGGGTTGGTGTAACTTCACTCTCCAACATCGCCACGTCGCCAGCTACCGCCGCATCTTCATCAGTACCTACGAACGCAGCCCAGGTGTTGAGCCCCATGCGGGCGTTGATGGTTGCGCCCATCTCCTTCACATCGAGGTCGGCGCGTCCGACGGTAATTTTGTAAACAGCTCCGTTCTGCTCGCCTTCGTGCCCCACAATTTTCGCGATGCGTGCCGTGTCCAGAGTGGTTTTCGCTGGAGGACTTGCGGGGGCGTTACCCGTGGCTGGGGCGGACGCCGCATGTCCAATGAGGTCCAGAGCTGGCTTGATCTGGTTGGCCAAGTCCACGGCCTTGCCATGACCGTGAATGTGCATGAAGAAGACCTCCGGTTGAGCCCAGAAAAAGTGATTGTGAACAGCCGTGACTTCCAACCCGTGCTCAAGGAGGGCCGACATAACGGGATTCACTTCTTCCTGCAAGAGCACGAGATCTCCCATCATTACGTCATCCCCACCGTCACCCTTCGTCAGAGCAAACCATCCACCGAAGCCGAAAGGCGTCGGCACGGGGTATTCCGCGATGGTGACATGCAGATCGTTGCGCGGGATGTTGACCTTGAGCACGTTCGCTTTGTAGTCGCCCGACCTGCCGACAAGTTTGAGAACCTGCTGGTAGTCGTTGGGCACGTCCTGCGCATGTGCCATGTGTCCGTAAGTCCCGAGGCCAACAGCCAACAGAAATGTACTAAGAGTCCCGATTGCTTTCCTCATGTAATCCTCCAATTCGGTGATGTTGTGGGGTCAAGTCCGTTCCTCTTTGATAGGTGTGGATGGGAGAGCGACCCTGAACGTACTCCCTCGGCCTTCCACACTCTGTAGCGTGATCTGCCCACCATGGATTTCGACAGCCCACCGCGCGATGGCGAGTCCTAGTCCTGCACCGCCCCACTCGCGGGAGCGCGCGCTGTCCACTCGGTAGAAGCGATCAAATATTCGCGACTGATGTTCCTGACGCACACCTGGACCTTGATCAACTACCTCCACAATCAACTGGCTGTCTTTCCCCGCGGCGACTCGAACCAGAATCTCCGCTTCGGCCGGAGAGTATTTGATTGCGTTGTCTATCAGGTTTACTAGCGCTTGGCGAAGAATCAGCCGATCTCCCGAGACAATCAATGTCGGGTCACCTTCTACCGAAATTCGCTGTTGTTTTTCTTCAGCCAGCACCTCGACCAGGGAACTTGCTTCCTGCGCGAGACCGAGCAAAGAAATATCCGTTCGCTGCACCTGAATGTGGCCAGCGTCGGCGCGCGAGAGCGTAAGCAGACTATCGACCAAGCGTGTCAGCCGGTCGGTTTCCTCCAGCATGCTGCCAATTACGTCTCGGTACTCAGTCGCAGATTTCGGAACTTGGAGGGCAACTTCGCCAACACTTCGAATTGCCGTGAGTGGGGTCCGCAATTCGTGGGAGGCATCTGCTGTGAACCGCCGTAACTGGTCGAAAGCCGCTTCAAGACGGGCAAGTGTCGCGTTGAAGGCTCGCGCCAGGTGTCCCAATTCGTCTTCGGGATTCTCAATGGGCAGGCGTTCGCTCAATCGCTCAGCTGAAATTCTCTCCGCCTGATGGGCCATGGCATCAATCGGAGCAAGAGCCTTACGGGCTAGTGCGAAACCGCCGAGGCCTGCCAATACGAGGGCCAGCGGCAAAGCAACCAATAAGACGGAACCAAATTCTTCAAGTTCCTGCCAAAGCCCTTGTTCGCTGTGAGCCACACGCAGAAGCACGCGACGACCGTCGACGGTGTGGATGCTAGTTGCCATGCGAACCCGCCTGCCATCCGCCAGTCGCACTGTAGAAGGGGACCGCTGAGTATTGCTTTCCGCGCTGGATCGAGGTGGCCCACCTAGCGCCCCTCCTTCTAGCGTGGGACTACGATAGAGAAGAGCGCCTTCGGCTGACCAGACTTCGACGAAGCGCTGCATGTTGGCCTCGTCTTCTCCATGATGAACAGAGTCGAGTGCAACCATCCCATCTGGGGTGTTTTCGAGCAACCCTTCCACCCTCTCCACATCTTCCGACAAATCGTTGTCGAGTTGCTCGCGCAGGCTGTAGAACAGGTACAACGACGCGCCCCCGGCATAAGCCAACAGCAGAAATCCCAACACCAGCACGTACCAGAGGGTCATGCGTGAGCGCACGTGCCGTGGCCAGAGACGCCTCATTGCTCCTCCCGCAACACGTATCCAACTCCTCGGACTGTGTGAATCAGCTTCCGATCGAAGCGCTCATCTACCTTGCGACGTAGCCGGGCCATGTGAACGTCAATGACATTGTCGAGTGGTGTTGCCCTCGACATTTCTCTCCATACGTCGCGGGCCAGCATCTCGCGCGAAACAACCTGCTCCTTGTGGCGAAGAAGATATTCGAGCAGTTCGAACTCTCGGGCAGTGAATTCCACGTCCTTCCCGCCTCTCCTGACCCTCCTTGCCACCAGATCCATTTCCAGGTCGGCGAGTTGCAGCCGGGTAAACTGCTGAGTTCGTCCGCGCCTCAGAAGTGCTCGAATGCGCGCCGATAGCTCAGGAAACGCGAAGGGCTTTACAAGATAATCGTCTCCGCCTCTGTCCAGACCCTGCACTCTGTCTTCGATCGCATCACGGGCCGTCAGTATGAGGACAGGAGTTACGAGCCCGCGTTTCCGAAGCGTCTGCAACACTTCAAGGCCGTCACGACCAGGGAGCATGAGATCCAAGATTACGAGGTCGAATTCTTCCGCGCTGACCAGATAGAAGCCTTCTTCTCCAGTGCGCGCAACGACAACCGTGTATTCCTCGCGTTCTAACCCTTCCTGCAGGGCGCGAGCGACTTTTGCTTCATCCTCTACGACGAGAATACGCAAGGATTCACCTCCGAAATAGTATCGACCAGACTCGTGACTCACACTGAAGTTTTGCTGAATAAATCTTCAGGTGCCAACCAGCAGAGATGCGTTAGTGTTATCCGGATCAAGTTGGAGCGAACATGAAAGACCTTGCGACCCTTTGTCTTGCAGTATTGATTTCCGCGTCTCTCGCATTGTCACAGGACCAGCCCAGCGTGCCCGAAAAGTCGCCGTTGCTCCTGGTGCAAGAGATTCCGTTACCGAATGTCGGCGGGCGAATCGACCATTTCACCTTCGACGCCAAACGCAAGCGCGTCATCGGCGCTGCCCTTGGCAACAATACCGTCGAAGTCGTAGATACATTTGCCGGTCGGGACATACACAGCATCACAGGCGCAGCGGCACCGCAAGGTGTGGTTTACGTAGGCGACCTCGATAAGCTCTTCGTCGCAAACGGCACAGACGGAAAGCTCAGGATCTACGATGGAGACTCATTCAAGCTGCTGAATACGGTGGACATCGGTGAGGATGCGGACAATGTCCGATACGATCCGGTAGAGAAGAAAATCTATGTCGCTTATGGCGGAGACGAGGAGGGTGGCCTTGCGGTAATTGATGCCGTGAGCGGCAAACGCCTGGAGGATGCGGCCAAGCTCGATGCTCACCCCGAATCGTTCCAGATTGCTACGTCAAGACCTGTGATCTACGGCAATATCGCCACCAAAGCGAAGGTTGTGGTGATCGATCGCACGACGCACAAGGTTACGGAGTGGCCTTTGAAGACCGGCAAGGCCAATTACCCAATGGCCTTGGATGAAGCGGATCACCGGGTGCTCGTAGTAACCCGAAAGCCGGCCCAACTTGTGGTGCTCGACTCGGAGAGCGGGGCGATGGTTGGGAGCGTTCCCTGTGTGAGCGACGCTGACGATCTGTACTATGACGCCGGGCGAAAACGCATCTATGTTCCCGGAGGCGAGGGCTTCATCAGTGTCATCCAACAAATCGATGCAGACCATTATCGGCCCCTAGCGAAGATTCCGACGACGGTCGGAGCACGCACGGGTCTGTGGTATGAAAAACGGGATCGATTCTATCTGGCTGTGCCTGCTAGTTCAAATCAGGGTGCTGCATTGTGGGTCTATGCTCCCGAGGACTGAGTGAAAGCCATGAAAAGATTCCCTGCAGTTTGGTTGGTGGTAATAGTTTTCGCGACTGGGTACGCCCAAACCGGAACCTCTCAAGAGTCGGCGAAGCAACCCCTTCGACTCGTACAGACGATTTCCATCCCGAATGTTAAAGGCCGCCTTGACCATATGGATGTGGATGTCAAAGGCAAGCGTCTGTTCGTTGCAGGACTGGAAAACGGCACCTTTGAGGTGGTGGATCTGGAGGCCGGCAAGTGGGTACGTAGCATTCCCGGATTCAAGAAGCCGCAGGGTGCCTTGGTCGTTTCGGAATTCAACAAGCTGTTTGTTGCAAGCGGCGATGACGGGATGCTAAGGGTCTTTCGACGTGACACGCTCGAACTTCTCGATTCGATCCACCTTGAGCCCGGACCGAACCGAGTGATTTACGAACCAAAGTCGAAGCTGGTTTACGTCGGCTATGGCGGTAAGGACGCGGGAAAGGACTACGGAGAAGTCGGAATCATCGACGCGCGGAGCGACAAGCACGTCGGTGACATAAGAGTCGTGGCTCATCCTTCGGAACTTCTGTTGGACAAAACTGGAACGACACTATTTGTTTTTGTTTCCATCGCCAATCAACTTCAGGTGATTGACACCAACAAACGGCAGGTGGTTTCCACTTGGCCCGTAACAAGCCAGCACCCAGGCGATGCCGCGTTTGACGAGTCCACCTCTCGTCTGTTTATTGGCACACATACGCCGCCTGAAATGATTGTCATGGAGTCGAAGTCGGGCAAGGAAGTCGCTCATCTCCCAACTGCTGAGGGTATGGACGGCGTTTACTTTGATGCAGGACGTAAGCGGGTTTACGTTTCAGGGGGAAGGGACCTACCCGCTGGTTTCGTGTACGTCTATCAACGGAAGGACGCTGACCACTACGACACGATTGGCAAGATTCCTACACGGGGAGGAGCCGGCACATCCTTCTGGTCGCCCGAACTAGATCGTTATTATGTCGCTGCTCCAGCGACCGACAACGAAGACGCGGCGATTTTAGTATATGCACCACAGGATTGACCGTTTGCTGGCTGCTGCGAACGGATCCATTATCTCCAGTCGCTGAATGAGATCCCGCTCGCTGACCATCGTTCACCCCAGACACGATTCTCGTCCGAAATAGAAAATTGCAGGGTCAAACACGGGTCACGATACTGTTAGTCTCTGGTATTCATGCGGTGTCGTGGGTTGTCATCTGCGCCGCAAAGTATTTGAATTTGCAGTTTCCCACGATACTCATAACCCAAAGGTCGGTGGTTCAAATCCACCCCCCGCAACCAAACCCTCCGTTTGGTTTCAATGGTTGAGCCAATCTCATGAACTGGCTGGGTGACTCTAAATCCAAGTTCCCAGCCGAAATTTCAGGAATTGTTTACGCACAGTTTTACGCAAGTGACTACCGCCCGTCGCCTCTCAGGCTGGCGAGCAGCCCCGAATACCGCCTCTGCGGGCGGTCGTTATGTACCGCGATGCCCAACGCCTTCTTCTGCCCGATCAGCACGAGCAGCCGCTTGCCTCGCGTGATTCCCGTGTAGATCAGGTTGCGCTGGAGCAGCATGTAGTGCTGGGTGGCCAGCGGGATCACCACCGCCGGGAACTCCGATCCCTGTGACTTGTGGATTGTGATCGCGTAAGCCAGAGCGATTTGATCCAACTCGCCAAAGTCGTACTTCACCAATCGGTCGTCGAAGCGGATAGTGACCTCATGCTCCACCTGGTCGATCCGCTCAACGATTCCGATATCCCCGTTGAAGACCTCCTTGTCGTAGTCGTTCTCGGTCTGGATGACCTTGTCGCCTGTCTGGAATCGCCATCCGAACCGCTCCACCGCAGGCTGACCGGGTCGGGCAGGGTTCAATACCTTCTGTAAGGCTGTGTTCAGTTCCCGCACGCCGAGCGATCCCCGGTTCATCGGGCAAAGAACCTGCACGTCGCGGATCGGGTCGAGACGAAACCGTTCTGGAATTCTCTCTTGCACGAGCTTGACCAGCGTTGCGACGATCTTCTCTGGCTCGTCCCGCTCGACGAAGTGGAAGTCGGAACTTGAGTCCGCTCCGCGCACGTCCGGCATCTGCCCTCGACGGATGCGGTGCGCGTTGGTGATGATGTGGCTATCCGCAGCCTGCCTGAACACTTCGGTGAGCCGCACGACTGGCACGACCCCGCTCTCGATCAAGTCCCCAAGCACCGTGCCCGGTCCGACGGACGGAAGCTGGTCTACGTCGCCGACCAGAACCAATCCGGCGCGGTTGGGCACAGCCCGCACAAGCGAGTGCATCAGCGGCACGTCCACCATCGAGGTTTCGTCCACCACCAGAAGACCGCAGGCGAGCGTGTTCGACTCGTTTCTGCTGAACCGCCCGGTTGCTGGATCAATCTCCAGCAGGCGGTGGATCGTCTTCGCTTCCAAGCCCGTGGTTTCGGTTAGCCGCTTCGCCGCCCGTCCGGTTGGGGCGCACAGCAGGCATTTCACGCCCTTGGCACGCAGGATCATCAGGATTGAGTTCACCAGCGTCGTCTTGCCCACGCCGGGTCCTCCGGTGATCACCACCACACGGTTCGAGAGCGCCGTCTTCAGCGCCTCGCGCTGGCTGGGGGCGAGCGTCTTGCCCGTTTGGCGCTCGCACCACGCGACCGCCTTCTCGAAATCAATCGGCGGATAGATAGGCTCCGCTTCAGCTAGGCTCTTAATCCTTGTCGCGATGCCCTCTTCTGCCCTCCTGAGATGCGGCAGGAAGATCAGCGGCTCGCCGCTGATCTCCTCCAACAGCAACGATCCTCCCGTGAGCATCTGCGACAACGCTTGCTCGACCGTCCCTTCGGGCACTTCCAATAGCTTCACCGCCGCGAGCTTGAGCTTCTCCAGAGGGAGGGCACAGTGACCATCGGACGTCGCTTCCAGCAGGACGTGGTCGATCCCCGCCCTTGCCCGGTTGAGCGAATCTCTCGGAATCCCGACCTTCTGCGCGATCTGGTCGGCGGTCGCGAAGCCGATCCCGTAGATGTCTTTCGCCAGCGTGTAGGGATTGCTCCGCACCTTCTCGATTGCCTGCTCGCCGTAGGTCTTGAAGATTCGCACCGCCCGGCTAGTGCTCACGCCTTGGCTGTGCAGGAACAGCATGATTTCCCGTACTTGCTTCGCCTCCTGCCACGCATGCGCGATCCGCTCCCGGCGCTTGGGACCGATGCCATCGACCGATTGGAGTTCGGCGGCGCGGTTCTCGATCACGGCTAGAACCTCGGCTCAGAACCTCCCGACCAGCTTCTTCGCGAGAATCGGTCCGATCCCTTTCACCAAGCCGCTGCCGAGGTACCGCTCGATCCCCTCGGCGGTGGTCGGCGGCACGGTCTTCATGGCGCTCGCCTTGAATTGCAGCCCGTGCTCCTTGTCCCTGACCCAGCAGCCCTCCGCGCTCAGCCATTCCCCTGCGGTCACCGAAGGAAGCGACCCGACGACCGTCGTCTCCTCCCGCTGCCCGCGTGCTTTCACGCGAAGGACGCAGAAGCCGCTGTCGTCGTTGTGGAAAGTGACCCGCTCGATTACGCCGGAGATTTCCTCCGTCCCGGGCCTGTGTTCAGGGATTGTGGCATTCATCGGGGCTTCATTTTCGCATGGGCGGCTGTGCCTTGCGTGACCTCTCAGAAAGCCGTTTCTGAGGCGATTTGGATGCCGGATGGGATTCGGATCGGCTGGGGCGTTTCAGAGGCGCTGGGAGCCTTTGTGACCAGCCCAGCGGATGCATCGGCGTCCTCCTTCAATGTCGAGTGGAGCGCGACGAGGTGATCAGGGTGGCTAGGAAGCAGATGCAGAAGGCAGATTTTCAGGTCGTGAGATTGTTGACCGAGAATACAAGCTCGTCAGATATGGCTACTTCGTAAAGACCACCGGGCAACTTGTTCGCGCAGGGCAGGATTGGGGTTCGCCGGACCCCGTGTTTGAGCCGGGTGACACTTACCCCGGTGGTCCGAGAGCCGGAAAGCACGCTACTGTGCTGGAAGTCATCACGGGCGAACTCGCACAGAAGAATGGTGTTGGGGTAATGGTTATCTTGAAGGAACGCGATGTTTCCAAGATGAACTGACGTAACTGCTGATGTTCGAGCGGGCAGTATGGGGCAAAAATGAAAGACGACCCTAGTGCAGTATTGCCAGGAAAACGGAAGAGTATGCCCGATGCCGTCACAATGGAACACGCTTTGGGAGATGTTGCCGAACCGGGCGAGGATAGGCGGGGGTTGGAACCCGCACTGCCGTTAATCCTCGGTGCTTGGCAAAACACACCAGCACTTTAGCTGCTTGGCAGCAGCCGCGGGGTTCCCTTGTGGCTGCGCATTGTGCTTCTAAGCCTTTGCTCTGCGTCGAAACCATGACCGTATTGGCTTTCGATGTGCCA
>Ga0209804_1000461_pt1 | contig 33329 bp, 31 predicted proteins | sample GraSoiAngelo_139_FD_185896 | JGI IMG/M metagenome (GOLD analysis project Ga0209804, IMG submission 185896) | Grasslands soil microbial communities from the Angelo Coastal Reserve, California, USA - 14_0929_12_20cm (SPAdes) (version 2) | ecosystem: Environmental > Terrestrial > Soil > Grasslands ... | reverse complement strand
GCGCCTGAAGTTGACTGCGGTCTTCCTCGCTTAGCTGAACGGGGGGTGCAATTCGCATAAGCCGCCTCCATATTGTATTGGACGCGGCCCGATAATAAACGTCTCTATTTATGACGCACTACACTAGCAGCCCGAAAAGGTAAGCATCAGTGTCGTCTGGGTCTCTTGCTGGGGGTCCAAAACGCCTCCAGAGGGACATGCCGACAAGAAGCCCACCGAATCCCAACAGACACGCCGTTATAAGGGAGAAGAGGACTGCCGATGCACGTCTGCGTTGGAGAGAGTTCACCATTACGGGTAGCGTCCTGACGCCAGTATATGCCATCCCAATGCCCAAGTTTCCGACAACCCCGTTGGGACGTAGCCGCCCCGCGAAAGCGACCATGAGCGGTTCGCAGACCGATGGTCGAGGACAAACCTTGCGGTCGGTTCCGGCCAGGTTTATAGGATTCCAAATAACAACTCGATGAGGCATTCGATGAAGAATTCGAGCAATTCGAGCAATTCGAGCAAGGCCCATTCCGCCACCGAGTCGAGAAGGGGTTTGGGCGACTCTTCGAAGTACGTCAGGGGCGCGGTACGCATCGCAAGATTCCTTCAATAGCATTTACGCGGGGTAACGCGGGAATGTTGCGAGGAACAGGCGTAGGACCGATTTCAGGGGCTTCCTTGCGTATTCCGGCGAAGGCGATCACCTATTCCGAGCTGATCCCGATCAGCGTTCCGGCCACTCGCCAAAAGTGATCGGCTTCAGATCGAGTTCCTGATCGGCATCAGTCCGGAACCGTGATCGGCATCACTTCGGACTGCTGATCGGGATGGCTTCGGACTCGTGATCGCCATGCCCCGGAATATGCAGCTTCCTAAGGCCCGTGGTGGTAGGCTGGCGGGGATGGAGCACATATTCGCCATATTCCATTGGCTAATCATTCTTGCTGTTTTCGGCAGCAGGAAGATTGCCGACCTGTTCAACAACTTTAGGGGCGGCGGTCGTGGCGGTGGGCCGCATCCACTTCCGGCAACGGGTGGCGTGGAGAGTTCCCGTGGTTCGGCCAACCCCAAAGAATCAAGACCAGTCGGCCCAGACAGAAGACAATGGCCGACGTAGCGCGGCATAATACCCTTTGGGAACTATTTTAGTGTGGGCATGAGACTGGTTCCGAAGAATTGGGATGAATATAATCCTGTCCTCGTAATGATGGGAGGGGGTTTCGTGTTCGTTGGTGGCTATGCGTTGTCCTTTAAGGGCCACTAATCATTTGGCTAGTTTGCGGAATCTTTGCCATCCCCGTTGCGATAGGCGCAATAGTCCTCGTCAGGCAGTTTCAGCTTCGGAGAAGGCAACGGACTCGAAAGAATTCAACCTGACACAACATCCCGCAAGAACCGCGTCAAAACCGTCCGTTTTTGGCGCACTTATTGTTAAACAAAAACCCCGCCGAATCCAAAGGACTTAGCGGGCGGTTTCGGAAGGACGTTTTTGGCGCACTTGTTAAGCAGGAGACGCCAGCAGGCGACGCACGGAACCGTCACCGATGCCGAGTTGACGGCCAATCGCTCGCAGGGAGTGTCCCTGGGCTTTCAGGCGAGCAATCTCCGCAGGTTGGACCTGGAGCCGTGGTCGACCGATTTGACGGCCCTTGGACCGAGCAATGGCGAGTCCAGCCTTGGTACGCTCCGACAGCCGGACACGCTCTTGTTTCGCAATAACGGCCAGGATCCCGATTACCGCGTCTTTAAAGATGCCGCACGAATCCAGGTATTGCTCCGTGAAGCTTTTATAGCCCACACCGTAGGATGTGAGCCTGTTGAGATGCTGTAGGGTTTCCAGGACGCCTTCACGCGATAGGCGGTCGAGAGACCAGAACAAGACTAGGTCGAACTTTCGGCGGCTCGCGTCGGCAAACATTGCTTGGAATTGAGCACGGTCAGCGGTTCCGCCAGTCTCGCGGTCAATGTATTCGCGTGTGATTTGCCAGCCTTGTTTCGCGGCAAAATCTCGCAGTTGGACAAGCTGGTTTTCTGTTTCCTGGCCCTTATCCTTGGTGGATACACGGGCATAGAGAGCGATTTTCATTGTTCACCTCGAAGGCCAACCTTGAGCCTGATGTAGTCGCTAACAGATAACCGGGCTTTCTCTGCCGCTTGTTCGAGCAATTTGTGCTCGGCAGGTGTAAGCCGGAGAGCGACCAGATGGCTGGACCGTTCTTTCGCCATTTTCTTCGGCCTGCCCATCTTTGCCATATTTTATGTATAACAAATAGTCGGCAAGCTGTCAACAGAAATCCGCAACATTTCTAAGAAAATCCGCAACCCAATCTATCGAGGTTTGGTCGGGCGAACATTGATCGTTTACCGAAGACCGTGGAGCATCCGGGCCGTTCGGATGAAGTCTTATCGAAAAAATTTCCGAGAAAGCTTTAGGGTCCCCTTTCGAGGAGGTGGGAGTCCGGCAGTGGCGGTCGCCCCCGGCCCCTGGCTTCCGTTCGTCGCAAACGACCTGATGCGAAAAATTTGGATAAATCGTCCGGTAACAACGGACGAAGAGAGGAGTGATGACAGAATGGTGCTCGACCTGTTCCTACAACCGGGTAGAACCAGGCAGAACGAAGTGCGCTGCTTGCCGAACGCGAGAATGGCGAGAGAAGAACCCGGAGAAGCAGCTAGAGCAGTACGAGACGGACAGGCTAAAGCGATTTGGAGTTGACTCTTACTGGTACGACGAGAAGCTTGCGGAGCAGCACGGGGTTTGCGCTATTTGCGGCAAACCAGAGACTGCAAAGCGAAACGGGAAAGTCTTGCGCTTGTCCGTGGACCACGACCATAAGACAGGAAAACCACGCAGTTTGCTCTGTGCGGGTTGTAATCGTGGTATCGGCCTATTTGGGGAGGACCCGCAGCGACTTGAGGCAGCAGCGCGCTATTTGCGGCAACACCAAGACAGCCCGACAGCCACAGTCACGTCAACGAGGTAGCCGCGTGAAGGTCACGTAAAGTTTTCCCAATCCGAATCGGGGAAGTGCCCAATGCCCATCAAAGCGAGGCGCAGGTAGAGATTTTGATGGACGTGAAGGGATTCGGACCCCCGCCCCTGCTTGCAAAGCAGGTTGGGAAAAACACTAAATGCTTTCGCTGGTGTCGCTTACACGGAAAACCGACAAAATTCCCGCTCCCCAATTGTCCCGAAGTTGTGCCGAACGTTCCGAGCGTCCTCAGTATGCTTTTTGATGTCGCATCGCTCTCCTCTGCGGTCTCCTCAGTTCACCCACAAGTCCGGCTCCGGCTGCGCAGGCATGTCGAATGATTTCTGAAGCCCTACTCGTATTTGCGCTCGAAACCCGGCCCCTAACGCAGCGGCCCTGCCTCCGATCCCGATCTTACCTGGGTACAACCAAGAGAAAAGTTGGGTGGACCAAGGGTGCAATTTGGGTGTTTTGGAAGTCAGGCTCAATTTGTGGGGGCTGTGTTTACGCCGCGTGCAGCTTCCTTCTCTTGGCCCACGCCGCTTTGATCGTAGCCTTGTGCGCAGCCGAGATATGCCGACCTTTCAGCGCGTGCTTCTTGCGCCCGTTGCGGCTGCGCCCGATGCAGCTATTCCCACCGCCGAGTGCAGAGATCCCAGAACGCAGAGTCCAAGCAGTAGAAATCGGTCTTCCTCTGTTTTCCTCTCGCTTGCTCCTGACCTGCAGAAAAGCTTAAGATTTAACGTGTTCGAGCTGCATCAACGGAGTTCATTTATGTCCGCAAAGAACATCCCGCGAAGACTTGCAAGATGGGCGGTCGTGGCATTTGTTGCGGCTGTGTTATACGTCTTCATCACGCCGTGGTATCGACAGGGCGAACCGTCTATTGCTGGGAAGAAGGCCGAAGACTTTCCCCTCACCGTTGCAGGAAAGCAGACTCGACTCTCCGCGTTTAGAGGAAAAGTCGTTGTTCTCAACTTTTGGGCATCTTGGTGCGGTTCCTGCGTGGAAGAGATGCCAGACTTGGACCGTCTTCAAGCGCGGATCCGCTCACGTGGTGGTATTGTCCTAGCCGTTAGTGTGGATGAGAACTGTGGTAACTACGAAGACTTCCTGAAGAATTATCCTGTACGATTTTCGACTGCCTGCGAGCCGACGAACAAAGTTCCGTTGCACTACCTCTACTCCGGCCCTTTGGATGATGGCCAGATTCCCGAAACCTATATCATCGACCGTGAAGGACGCATTGTGCGAAAGGTTATTGGTCCGCAGCAATGGGACTCCGCAGCAATGAACTCTTATTTTGATTCCATTCTGGCCGCTTCTTGACTCAACCTCTACGCCTTTCGGGACACGGGCCTAAGCCGTGCGCGTCTGGCAGTTCCGCCACAGCCGGATTCCTAACGCAGCCGGATTCCTAACGCAGCCGGATTCCTAACGCAGCCTGACATTTCACCAGATGACTTCTCAGCTTCCCCGCGTCAACGCTCGCATCAGAACACGCATAGAAAATGCTTTGTCGCTTTCGAGCAGGAACCACGACGCCGTCTTATGCTGCGCTGATTCCGGCTCTCTCAAGGTAAGGTCATGTATGAAAGCCAGAATAGCATCCGCGTTAAGGGCCGTCGTTGACTGTGCCGTTCGCGGCGAATTTGAACAACGGATGAGGGAGGCCGGGTATGCTTCTCACGTTCAGCGATTGTATCATTAGTTCTTCCAAAGACTTCAATGGACGCTGGTTCAGGTAGTGGGCTAATTGTGTGTTGCTGCCCCCGGCCAGGTGTCTCCCGCCTTTTTCCGCGTCCGAAACACGCGGATGGTAGAGCGCAAGCGCCTAATCCGCTCCTTGGCATCTGCGATTGCGGTATCCCAACCAGACTGGTTTTGCTTTCTTTCGTCTTGACATTTGTAATAGGCATTGTCTATAATCTTGTTATGGACACAAAGAAGAAAAGTACCGATTACTTCAAGCTGGTGCAAAAGGAGTTTGCCAAGCTTGAGAAACTTCGCCAACGGCGCGATGACCTCGACGTTGAAATCGCAAAGGCAAAACAATTCATAGCGGCAACAGCAAATATGCTGAATGACCGCCAGCGTGACATTGTGCTTCAACTTATGGGCACAATTGAGGCGGGCAAAATGATAGCGGAAGCTGGCCTCACAGAGGCGATTAGAAGTGTGCTTAAGAAAAACTACAAACGGTGGCTTACAGTCACGCAAGTCAGAGATAGATTGGAATCTGCGGGTTTTGACTTTAGCAGCTACAAATCGAGTCCGCTTGCTTCCATTTCGACAACCCTGAAGCGATTCAAAGCCGAGGACGTTGAAACAGCCGAGATTGACGGTGTCGCGGCATATCGTTGGATTGGAAAGATTCTCGGCACAGAATCGTCTAAGGGCTCGGCGTTTTATGGAGAACCGGCGAGAATGGGAACGCTGGCCGAAATGGGGAATCTTGCGAAATTTGTCGAGCAGTGGACCAATATGGGTAAGAAATGAAAGTGCCCCGCCGCTAGTTTCAGCTAACGGCGAGGCTGAATTCAAGAGCGGACGAAGCCCGCACTCGAACCCGAGACTTTGATTGTCGGGCTTCTCCCTCAGAAAGACAAGAGGAGAAGCCACATGACCTGCCTGAGATGTAAGCACGCCGAAGCAAAGCGGTTTGGAACCTACGGACGCAAGAGAATCCAGCGGTATCGCTGCCCTGCCTGCAATTCGACGTTCTCTGAGCCGCGCCAGCGGCCTCTTGGACGCCACTACACCGATCCCGCGACAGCGGCGCGAATCGTCAACCTCTCGCTGGAAGGAATGAGCGTTCGCGCCATTTCCCGAGTGACTGGCGTTCACAAGGGAACGATTCTCTCGCTGCTCCTCACAATTGGCGACAACTGCCGAAACCTCTTCGACAAGCGAGTGCGCGGCATCCGTCCGCGATTCGTGCAGGCCGATGAACTCTGGACATTCGTTCACACAAAAGAGGCGCATCTGTACGGCGATACTCCTACGGAGTGGGGCGACCAGTACATTTGGATGGCGATTGACAGCGAAACAAAAATGGTTTTGTCCTACCTCATTGCGAAACGCGAGGGCACCAGCGCCTATGCGTTCATCCGAGACCTGAGCAAACGAATCACCGGGAGATTTCAGCTTACGACGGACGGTCTCCGTAGTTATGTTCCCGCCGTCGAAGAATATTTCGGACCCGATGTTGATTTCGCTCAACTCGTGAAGTTGTACGGAACGAGTGACGGAGAAGGGCCAGACTGGTATCAGCCGTCGAAAGTCACGGCAACCATTCCCGTCGTAATCAGCGGAGACCCGGACGAATCGCGCATCAGCACGTCGCACGTCGAACGCGCCAATCTGAGCGTGCGGACGCATCTGCGACGCTTCACTCGCTTGAGTCTCGGATTCAGCAAAACAGTTGAGGCCTGGGATGGAAGCGGGAATCGCAGACCACATCTGGACCGTTCAAGAGCTTCTCGAATGCGCCGCTTAATCACATGGCTTGCCATCCACATCCGTCCGCCACCACCCATCAACACACAATTAGCCCACTACCCTGGTTCACGGTTTGTCCTTCCTAGGCGCGAAAGGAAACGCGATCTTCCAAATCGCATCGCTCCACTTTGACGGGAGAAGCCACATGATTAGGAAAAAGAACAGCCAGAACGCCAGCAATGGTCCGAGGAAGGATTCTATTGGACCTGGAGGCTGGCAGTCCGGGCAAGGCGGAAGCGGCGGGTAAGCCTCGTTAACGCGAGCCTGAGGGTTAGGGGCGCATCGTGTTAACGCACGGTGCGTCCCGCTCACCAACGCTATCGCTCAGGTGTTGTGGAAGTCAATCCATCTGTGGTTTTCGTTACGTGGTTCCGCAGGTTCGTCCAGAGTTTTGAAACCGTCCCATATTTTGCAACATAATTACGACTACAAGCATTATGATGACCGCGCCGAGCATGAAAATGATCTTTTCTGAGTTGGGATGTTGCTGAACTATCTGGACTGTAGTTGTTGGCGCTGGTATAGGTTCCGGCGCAGGCTCCAAATCTTTCTTGGTGATCGGACCCGGAGCAAAACCATAAGTGACGATTTCGGTTGCCATTTCAAAACTCCCTGGGAGAAGCGTACCATGCCTCTTTTGAGACCTGTCAAGTGCTCGACGGCCTTTGTGAATTCGTTTTCTGCGAAAGAGTCGTGAGATCAGAATTCACAAAAACTACGGCTGCCGCTTAAAAGCATGTCTTCCAATCCACACTTCTATGTCTGTGGCATTAGGAATGACCTTTAGGGAAGCATCAAACCCAATGGATTGCAGACCATCTCGCAAAGTCCTAGCAATGGATTCATTTTCAGCCGATGTGGTCACTGTCACCGCTTCTGGAACGGGCGGTAGAACTGCTCCTGTAACAGTCCACCCTGGGACCAATGGAAGACATCTACGTAACTGACTCACAACGTTGGCTCCGTCAGGGTCAGAAATAAACGCGCCAACTGAAAGCTGAATTGAACCTGTGCTTCTGATTGGGGTAAGTAGCTTCCTTCAAATATCTTCAGTGATGACCCAATTCTTCTCCGGTGGCTCCGGGTTGACAATAACCTGATTGTTGTTTCCGACTTGTGCGATGTTCGGGCTGTTTGCGCCGGATGATTGCTGGCGCATATCAATCGGACCAGTCACCGTCTCGGCAGGCTGTTGCTTGGCTTGGCCTTTTGATTTTGGATTCGACTTTGAAGATGGAATGGAAGGCTCTGCCACTTGCGCTGGTCGCTTCTGTTGTGCCTCGGCTTTCGGAATGTCCTCTGGTTTCTTTTCAGCAGGATGTTCTAATGAGGGTGATTGGACAACTCCGGATGCAGTTTGGCGGGAAGCACTTAACCTGTGGTCTCCCCAAATCAATGCGCAGACGAGGACCAAAGCCAATCCGACAGCAAGCCCATAGGACTTGTTTCTTTTCGATCTGTCCAGTTGTTTGGTCTCTTCCCATGTCAAAAACTTCGCAGCGGCCAGAATTACGCCAGCCGAATAGAAAACATCGGCAAGCCAGGGGTGGTTGGAGGTCATAAACGCAAAACCTCCGCCGATTAGCAGAGAAAAAACAACGCCAACGACAGGCCAACTCCAGATTTGTTTCCAGAGTTCTACTTGGCGCTTCAGGATAATCACCATGCCAACAGAATGTCACTGAGCAGCATTCTTGCCTAGTCCTTGAGGGTTCAATTTAGTTTCCGTACATCGCTTTGAACCTCGCCGCCCTCCGAATGAAAATTTGCTGCTGCCATTTGCTCCGGGCATCGGGGTCCGGGTTCAAGGTATCACAGTTGCTCGTTCATGCTATGCGTGCAGTCGGTCAAGGCGAAGAGTCCGATGCATAGCCTGTCAGGATATTGTGGCCGAAAAAGCGAAATGAAAATTCTTACCCTGCTTAGTTTGGTCTTGATGCACTCAGACACTTGGGTTTTTCTTTTTCTGAGGAATTCTAACCAACTGACATGGGATACCACGATATCGAATTTCAAAAGCTTCTTCAGGTCGAGAAGTTCTGCGAAGTCAACGCGCTCGAAACGAGACCCAAGTTCAAATAAGGCAGTGGACTCGATCACTATGATACGGGGCATCCTTGGGCGTGGGGTTTGCTGCGCTTCCATTTTCTTTTAGTTCGGCATGTCAAGTTTTGAATCAGGCAGCCGACTTGTGTTGGCTCCGAGTTCCAGTTCGTGTAAATCATCAGTGAAGTCGAAAACCCCCTGGATCGGTTTTCCAGCGTTGAAATTCTGGTTGTAGCTGTCTAGGTCCAGCTTCAGTTGGCGACAATCCATCACGATCTGCTGTCGTCGGTTCGCAAAGGCTAGTTCCATGTGTTTCCTAGAAGCCGTTCGAATGTCATCCCACAGAAGCTCTGATTTGCCGTCTTTGGTAGCGTACGGAGCGACGTGCTTCGCGCGAATTCTTCTCCCCTGAGGATCATCGATGTATTCATCTCGCATCGCTTGCGCGAGTTGATCTGCGCACTGACGAACAATTTTTCCCGGATGGATTTCCCACAGTTTCTTGCTGATGGCCCATCGAGCGATCTCTATCGCGGTCACCGGCCACGGTTCGCCCGACTCTCGATACTTTGTAATGATTCGCTGCAGTTGTTCTGTATACGACATGGTTCCTCTCATGCAACAGCAGGTAAAAAATGCCCCCAACCATCAGTCACCGCGGTTGAAATGGCGAGTTCTCGAACTTTGACCAACATCTCTCGACTGTGGGACCATTCCACTTCACCACGATGTTGTAACTGCCCCAAGACGATTGCTGGATGTACACCGATGCGCATTGCGAAATTCCTGATTTTCTGTTTCGAATAGAGCGGCGCAGTTCGGGCAATGAACTTCTCTAGTTCAGTTTGATCAACTAAGAAGTTCCCGGCAAACTCATCTGCCTCTATTTCGGCTTGCGGTTTATCATCGCGTGAAACAGCATCATCTCCGACGAGGTTGATATCTAAGTAGGGATTGCTGCCCAGTCCGTCCTTGCGACTCACGTGTCCGCATTCGTGCCCGAGCAAGTACCAGAAGTGATCGAGTCGGTCGTATCGCAATGCCAGGGCTATCACCGGTGAAGTGTCATCAAGCCAAAAACAGATACCATCAATCTTTGTTTGGGGAAGTGGTTCAATAAGCAGGAGCCTGATGCCGCCCTCTGCGAGGGTTTTAGGAACGTGTCGCACATCCTCTGGATTGGCAAGCAACTGTTTCAACTTTCTCTGTATTTCACCCAAGGACTTGGTTGAGAACTTCTCCGCCTGGACTCCCCTGGCGATCTTCTTTGCGCGATATAACCAAGCAATCTGTGCCGGAGTCATACTTTCGTATGAAGTCGATTTCTTTGCCGCGTGCGGCATTATCTTGGGCTTATCATCCAAGGATTTGATCTCGAAGAAACTAAGTACGCTCTCTTCAAGAACGGTCAAGTCAGTCGATCCATTAATCCAGTTGCGGCGAATCATTTCCTTGATTGGAGCCTTTCTAAACAAATTCGCTTTGCGAGCAACAGATTCATTCGAATGAGTCTCCGAAAACAATCGGTAGCCAGTCTCCAGATTCATCCAGTACTGAGCACTGGTTCCAAATGCTGCGCCCAAATCACGAGCGATGTCAGCAGAGATTTCTCGTTTGCCGTTTACAATCGCGCTGATCGTAGCGCGATGACGCCCAAGAATGTCAGCGAGGTCATCTTGTGTCCAGCCCCGAGCCTCAAGTTCTTCTTTGATGAATTCTCCGGGAGGGAAAACTTCAGCAACGGTGTTCGTATCCATTCTGTGTCCCTCCTTCAGTGGTAATCTTCGATTGCAACCACAATGACTTTCTTGGTTTTTCCTGTTTCTTGAATCTCCAGAATCAGTCTCCACTGATCGTTTAGTCGCATCGAGTATTGATGGCTTCGGCCTCCTTTGAGTTTTTCAAAGTTCAAGGACCTAAGTGCGAAGAAGTCTCGCTCGTCACTGGCCGCACGAATCTGCTGCATTCGCTTCCGGAAAGCCTTAACGATGCCCTCTGGATAACCGGCACTGTATTCAGCTTTTTGCTCCAGTTTTGCGAGGGACTCATCTTTGAATCCCACTTCAAGAGCCATGAACAGATTATAGGTGGGGCCGGGCTGTTGTCAAGTACAGTTTTCACATTTTCATGAAAACATGAAAGTCCACAATTTCAACCCCGGTAGATTTGGTCTACGTGGCTCGTGCGCGCAATGGCTTTGTCCCGGCGTCGCGCCCGGCAGGTCTTCGAGAAAATTCGTCATCTGGTCTCGCCCGCGACGCCCTTCGTCAATCTGCCGGACACGCACAAATCTCGTTGGGGCGACGGAATTGACCGCTGAGAAAATGAAGGAATGCGTTTGGCTGCGCCCCGAGGCTGTTGCTCAGGTTGAGTTTTTGGATTGGACAGAGGCGGATCGGCAACGGCATTCGAAGTTTGCCAGGGCTGCGAGACGACAAGAATCCAAGAGACGTTGGTGTGAAAGAACACCTCAGAGACCTACACGCCGGTGATTTGTCGATTTCTGAAGTCCACCTGAACTGTTCGTGTTTCCTCGAAGTCTCTTTCTATGCCCAATATCTCGCATCGAAGCTCAACACGGACTTCAATCTCGAACTGTCGGGCAAAGCCAACTTTCTTTGCCGTCCAGCGTTCAATATCTTCTGGGTATCCGGCGAGTTGCCACAATCGCTGTGCCACATCTTCTTGAGCGTCAAATTGAATGGGGACAGTTCTGTGCGCCGGAACGGACCAGCGAACATTTTCAGGCGGAAATGAAGGCTTGCTAACTTTCTGTTTTTCATTCCACAAGGTGATGCACTTGACTTCGACATCGAACTTTGAATGATTCTCTATTTGAACCGTGTAGTTACGGTGGTGTCCGTTGTCTGTTTTGATTGAGAGCATGACGGAGGCGGCAATCTTCTGGCGCTCCTCATCTCCAATGTATAGCGGCTCCTTCCACTTAGGCAGAATCTCCCGAAGCCGAGCGATAACTTCGTCGTTGTTCGTAAACTCGATGGAATTCAATTGGATTTGTTGACGAATACCTTCGATGGCGATTCCGTGCTGAATGAAAAGCGCAACGTGCAAGGGCCGACCGAGTATTTGTTGCATCAGCGTCGCCATTGCGATTTCCTGCTCGATCCAGACGGATGCACGAATTACGTTGCGGCCCTCAATCTTTCCCCGATGGTGCATTATCACGATGAGGCCGACAGATTCGTATAAGCGGCGAAGGATATTTTCGGAAAGGGTTTCTAGAGTTGTTTGATCTTGGGCGAAATACCCCTCGAAAGCGGTACTACTCGTAACGAGATCGGATATACGTTTCCCCAACTCTCGTTCTTCCTCGGTGTACTGTCCGCAAGAGATGAAAACTGTTTTCCGCTGCTCGGCCATGCTTGGCAGTCTATCAGGCACACAGGAATCGCATGAAACGCCATGGGGAATATTTGCATGAACGAACGGCGCTCGCCGCGCCCTTATTTCGATTTCCTGAACTGCTTTACGCGCTCACGCTGGCTCGGTTAGCTTTGTCGGTTATTCTGGGTTCGGGCTGCTGGGGACGATCCCGGTGAGGCATTTTCATCATCATCGGCGCGAAGCGCGACTCCACACTGCCTGCATTTTGGATTCTGCTTCCATTCCGCGACGGCATAGCGCTTGCCGCAGCTTGGGCACCGATAACGCCTCGTGAGTAGCCAATCTTTCGCGGTATCCATGACGGCGCGATTCTAAGGAACCTCCAAGCGGTCAAAATGGTGGGCGGAGGCCCTCAGTGGCGTGATATTTTACTTCTTCTCCCTCCGCAAATCCAAGAAGAGTCTCACTGCTCTCACTGCTCCTCACTGCTTACCCCTCTTCGCTGCTCTAAGCTTTGCCCACCGCTCTTTTGTTGCCTTCCCAATCTTCGCCCTTGCGGCGGCAGACATCTTCCTGTCAATCCGTTTACCGCTGCTGGTTACTCTACCGGCTAGAATCTTTATCGCCGCACGTTAGGCGACGGGCCTTAGCCGCAAAGCGCGATGCAGGATAACGACCAGATGAGAAAGAAACAGCAACGAAAGCTCGCGAAACCGTTGAATCACTGGCTCTTCTTATCGGGCGCAACACCGCAAGCTGCCAAAGCAGTTTGCAGATTCCAAACGTTTATCGAGTTCGCTCCGTGTACTATTCCTCCCGCCAGCCAGCGGCCATCCGGGCTAATCGCCGTGGTGCCGTTTCCTATGTGCGGCTTGGAGCAGTATCGCTTTCCAGAGGAATCCCATACGCTAAAACCTTCGCTGGTATAGGTAAAGATGAGTGTCCCGCTCTCATTGAAAGCCGCGAAATGGGTGAACCCAGTCCCTACTCTTGCGAGTTCCTCTCCGGAAATGAGTCTTAAGAGTCGAGCCATCTCCGAACTTCCGACCACGACCAAATCCTTCTCAGGAAACGTTGCTATTGCTGTTACATAACCGTGGCTGTTCGGAAAGTCGCTAACCTTGCTCCAATCCTTGGTGCGCCAGACAATCAAGTGCTTGGAATTGCCTCCGATCAACAATGCCCCGTCCCTTGAAAAACTTGCGTGCTTAGTATCCGTGAGAGTAGCCAACTGCTTCCCCGAAGATACGTCATAGACCAGATCGTCTTCGCCATTCGCAGTCACATCAAGGAAGGTCGCGGTTGGATCAACTTCAAGCCTCTGGATTGTGTTATCCGTCTTCTTCGTGGGCCTTTCTATCTTCCGGATCACTTGCCCCGAGGCCAGGTCATAGATTTCGATGCCATTGCCATCTTTCGCGAGTAGTCGTCCGTCCATGGTTAAACTGACCGAGGAACCGCCCTCAAAAGTCCGGAACTTCTTGTGATTTTCCACGTCCCACAAATCAACACTCCCCGGCGTGCTTCCGACGGCCAGCAACTTGGCGTCACCACTAAAAGACAAACTGCTTACCTCAATCTGCAATCCTCCTCCATATATGGCAAACGAGCCTTTTGTTCCTCCCTTGCCATCACTTTGCGGGGGACCTAATACCATCCCACTTTTTTGTGGTTTTAGGTCTTTGTCGCGGAGTACGAAATCCGGTCCCGGAAACACCTTTGGAGCGCCTTGTCCTGGGGATGAGGTTTCTTGGCCAGAAACAGGAAGCAACAAAAGCAATAGTGCGCCAGAAAGTAGCAATTTCATACGTGGTATCGTAGCCCGAAAAAAATAATCTGAACAGCCGTAAAATGAAGCCAAGTTTGCCAAATACGCTGGGGCTTCACCGTCGTGCTTGATAAACGTTAGCAGCTTCTGGATTCCAAGCCTCCCGCACTTTACCGATTGGAAGCGCATCGGTTTCAGAGTCGATTCCAGCGAACGTTAAAAGCACCTCCGCAACTTGCGGCTCTGCCTCATGACGTAATGGACTCAATTGCCGCGCTGCTGCTATTACGCCAAGTTGCCCCGCAACCAGTTGCTTTGCGACATCCAGAATCTGAAATCTGACATTTGCTTCGCGTCCCGAAAGCTGCTTGTTGTCGCGTTCGCTCACACATTTACAATACTGCTTGTTGGACACAAGTCCCAAATCGTGGCCCCGGCAACAGTCAAACTGTTCATGGACTTGTGGGACAAGAAAAAGTAAGCTGGTTTCTCCCGATTCTCCTACCTAATCTCAACTTTCGAGTTCATCATGTCCATCAGCAGGTGCATTGTCCGGTTGAAGGACAGCCACATACCGAACACAGCGTCGAAGTTTACGCAGAATCGTTGTACGAGGCCGTCCTTCGCGGATTGAACCGCTTGCAAGATGTGGGGTGGGAATCCGATACGAACGAGACAATAAAGCGAGTCGAGGTTGAAATTCACCAGGAGCCTACCCGACACATAGTCGATGTGCCGAAGCTGTTGAAGTGGATTGAAGAGAAATCGACGTATCCTGCGCAAGAAACCAGGAAAGCAAAGTTGCGGAAATTACTCGGCACACAGTAGGAGGAGGACTTGAACAAAAAGGCGACTCAGGGGCTTTAACAGCTCACTGCGGTTACACCTACAGTAACAGTGCCTAAATCTTTTATGCTGTGAGACTTATACATGTCCTATCATACCTCCATCGACCAACGGCCTAGGCATGGGGCATGATCGACCACAAAAGAAGTAACGACGGAGGTGAACCTTTCATGAGAAAACTGATGTTATTTGCTTGTATGGTCTTGCTTGCCATCCGTGTCTCAGCGAATGGTCCAGCACAACAAATCAAAATTGAACAGGTCATGACTTCTCAGGAGATCCGAGACTCCGGCATAACAACTCTTACTTTAGCCCAGAGGCAAGCCCTTAATAATTGGCTAAAGCGTTATACACTTAAGATACTGCGAGCAGCTATCCAGAAAGAAGAGACACTTTCGGAAACTCCGCTTGTGCGGTCCTCCTGTTCGCCAGTAATAGAGAGCACGATTTCGGGCGAGATCGAGGGGTGGGACGGAGACACGATCTTCAAACTAGATAATGGTCAAATCTGGCAGCAGGCCGGGTATGACTACACGTACTTTTATGCGTATCGACCCGACGTCACAATCTATCAGACAAGTGCGGGCTGCCGGATGAAGGTTGAAGATGAGACCGAAACTGTCCTCGTGAGGCGCATCAAGTAGTGATAGTGTGAGGGGTCTTAACACAAAGAAAATCAGCGCCGACCATCTATTTCACTGACCGATTGTTATTTGCTTCGGATCATCCGCAACAATCTCAGGTACTCCCCGATACTCTGCGATCTTCCCGCTGACGCAGACTTGCTTTTCTTTGTAATCGACCTCCGGCCTGACAAACTTGCTCCGGTTGCTTCCCCGGAACACGAATCGTGAACACTTGATTCGGGTACGGCTTATCCGAGTTGAGGAACGTCGGCTGCCCTTTTGTTGAGGCTGCATGCGGCGTGCTGACCACGTTTCCGCAAACAGTTGCCGTTTCGCCGGGTTGCACACGGGGATGGGCGTAGCGCTCTGGTGTAATCCGTGAGCCTTCCGTTCCGGTTCTTCTCTAAGGGATCGGGAACGGGCTTGTATGAAATCCCGGATGTGCCCGATGAAATGCTCTGCGATTGCGGCCATCCAAGAAAGCTGCACGCAAAAAGTTTGAGAGGGCATAATATAGTAATCATTAAAACAAATAGGCCAAGGAGGCGACTTTCTTGTCGTTAGTACGTGCTAATGTAACGACAATCGGAATGGACAGGAGGTGCTATGCATCGCCTCGTACGGTTGCTACTAACAACGGTCCTACTCACGGCGACAACTCAAGTGCAAGCGCGTCCGCAAGCAGCCTCGCAGCCGTTTGATTCGGCTCAAATCACCAAGAAAATCTCACCCGCGGTAGTGCTGATTAAAGGAACGGCGGGTTCTGGCGAGATTCTCGGAACCGGATTCATCATTTCGAGCGATGGAAAGATCGCAACGAACTTGCATGTTGTTGAGAGTCTTAAGAACGGCGGCGTTCAACTCGCCTCCGGGGAGAAATTTGATTCGTTCTCAGTTTTGGCTTTCGACACACGGAAAGACATCGCAATCATAAAGATTCCTGGGTTTGACCTGCCGACGATGGCGTTGGGCAATTCAAACAACGTGCAGGTTGGAGAGCCTGTCCTGGCTGTCGGCAGTCCGCTCGGATTGCAAGGTACGGTCACAACTGGTGTCGTCAGTTCGTTGCGCGACGACCCTACAGGTGGCGGATTCAAGGTATTGCAGACAGACGCGGCAGTCAATCCCGGCAACAGTGGTGGTCCGCTGGTCAATCGCCAAGCTGAAGTGATCGGCATTGTGACGTTCAAAATCCGAGGCGGCGAGAACCTGAATTTTGCGGTCCCCATCAACTATCTGCGCGGACTAGTTGATTCTCCCGGTGCCGCTATGTCTTTGGATGAATTGCGTGTGAAATTGAGCAGCGGCGGTTCCGACGTATTCAAGTCTGATTCTTTCCCTCCCCGTTGGAAGTCCCTACTGTCAGGCACAACCAAAGTTCTGCGACGTGACGGCGACAGGATATATGTCGAAACGGTGATGTCAGAGGCGAAGAAAAATGCGGGGTGTTTCATCCTGTCCGACCTACAAAAGAAGGGCGACATTTTCAGTGGCACTACGCGGAACAGTTGCGTTTGTGAATACACGCGTTATGCCCGGACTTTCACAAATCGTGTGACCGACGAGACCTCCATCGAAATCACCAGCATAACTCCTACGCGCATTGAAGGCCGTCTCATGGTTCGGCGGAAAGGAACCAAGTTCGACTGCGAGAAAGGAGAATTCAGCGAACCACGGAGCGAGTGGGAGAACTTCGCTTGGATACCCGAGTGAGTGGAAATGTCATTCCAGGGTTTGGCCCATTGTGACGAACCTATTGGTCGGTCCAGGAACCAAAGACTGAGTTCCCAGGGTGATCTCGGACGCTGGAGTCGGAATGCGATATTGGTGGGTCAACCAAAATCAAACATTCCGCCAAGAGCTTGCAGGTGGCTATCTTTGGTCTCCCAAACACAACACCAACGGTGGACGTAATCCGTTCTACGAGTCGATGCGAGAAGTTGCTCCCGGCGATTTGATCTTTTCATTTGTCGACACCAGAATCGCGGCTATCGGCATTGCCAAGTCCAACTGTTGGGAGTGCCCGAAGCCGACGGAATTTGGCTCTGCAGGGCGAAACTGGGAGAACATCGGATGGCGCGTGACCGTGTCGTTTGTTCCTCTCCTCAACAAAATCCGTCCAAAAGATCACATGGGAGTTTTGAGAACAGTTTTGCCTCAACGCTACTCACCTCTGCAAGCTAACGGAAATGGTATCCAGTCAATCTATCTGACGGAACTTTCTCAGAATTTCGCTGAGGTCCTGAGCGGCTTGATCGGAGAAGAGGCCCAACTTTTGCTTACGGGCACTGCGGCTGATGCTGTTGTTAAAAATAATAGGATTGTGACGGGCGATGATCTCGACGTTTGGGAACGAAGGCTCGAAGAACAAGTCGAGAGGGATGAATCGGTAAATGAAACAGATCGAGAAGCAATCGTCCGAGCACGGCGGGGTCAAGGTCTTTTCAAGCAACGCGTGATGGAGATCGAAACGCACTGTCGAATCACGGGAGTTGAAAGTCTGAGTCATCTGCTGGCCAGCCATTGCAAACCGTGGCGGGATTCCACCAATGAAGAACGATTGAACGGAGAAAATGGCTTGCTGTTGACTCCCAGCATTGACCATTTATTCGACCGGGGATTCATTGGGTTTGAGGATTCGGGCGATCTCATCATCTCGCCCGTTGCTCACAGGCCTTCGTTGCAGAAGATGGGTGTCGAGACGAACGGCTCACTTAACGTCGGGAATTTCACCGAAGGTCAGCGTCAATTCCTCGACTATCACCGTAAAAACGTTTTGCTGCAGATCAGCCGATGACCTTACTTTGTGGCAGTTACCGATTCGACTATGATTGCTTCCTGTTGCCCGCGTCCAAGTCTCGCGTGGGATTCGGCAGGTAATCGCGTAGAAAGTCTGACCCGGAGGTGTGGAATATGCGGCGTGCAACGCTCGCAGTTATCGTTCTCCTTGGAATACTTGCGTGTGCGGTGCCAGCAAGACACTTGAATAGTCCGGTAGCGCAGGCAGCACAAGCGAAGACCCAAAAGAAAGAAGTCAAGGTGTGGGTGAACACGGCCAGCGGGGCCCCTACCACTGCCCCGGCACTCGTTGGTACGGAAGCACAAAGCAGGGTGAATACATGACGCAAAAGAAGGCCCGAGACGGAGGATACCGTCCAGCATATGGGAAGGTTTGCCAGTAGAACCTCGCGGTACGTTAGTCCTTGACACCCTTCTACTTTGGGTAGATTGTGGTTGCAGTTAATCCTCGCAACAGACTACGAACGGAGGCCCAGCCCATGAGAGTGGCTTGCTCATTCGTTCTTTCCGCATTACTGCTCTTTTCGAACATTTTGCAGTCTGCTGCGCAATCAAAACAGGACGCTAAGGATCAGCAGCCTGTTCAAAAGCCAGAGGCTCCGCCACTCAAGCAGCCGCTTGCGTTCGGCTTAGAGGACGGCACTCCAATTAAACTTCGACTCACTAGAAATCTGTCTTCTGCGGATGCGACCACGGGTGACCGAGTGGATTTCGAAGTGCTCGAAGATGTCAAAGTAAAGGACGTGATAGTGGTTCCGCGTGGTGGACTTGCTCTGGCGACAATAACAGAAGCAGAGCACAAACGTCGAATGGCTCGCGGCGGCAAATTGAACGTAAACATTGACGATGTGCGTCTTGCAGACGGAGAAAAAGCGCCCTTGCGAGCAGTCAAAGAGGCAAAGGGTGGTGGACATACTGGAGCAATGACGGGTGCGATTGTGGGAACCGCCATAGTATTTTTCCCTGCCGCTCCTCTCTTTCTTTTCATGCATGGTAAGGACATCACGATTCCAAAGGGCACTGAAATTACTGCTTACATCAACGGGGATATTCCACTCGACCCGAAGAGATTTGTTTCCCAAATGACAGCCACTCCTGAAGCAGGTGCAGCACCCGGTCAGCCGACAGCCAGCGCAACAGCCGCGCAAAATGGAAGTGCGGCGGACCCCGCACTCTCGACAGTTGATCTCAAATCAACGCCCGATGGGGCAGAGATCACAGTAGACGAGAAGTTCATGGGCAGCACGCCTTCATCATTGAGACTTGCAGCAGGCGAGCACAAGATCAAGCTGGAGAAGTCAGGCTTCAAGACTTGGGAAAGAACGATGACGGTGAGTGCAGGAGCAACCGTGACAGTAAACGCCACGCTTGAAAAACAGGGTGATAGAACCTTTTAATCGGAGGGCCAGCCTATGAAAAAGACGGCGGCTCCAGCGCGAGCGAGTTGGATGTTCCGAGGGAGGAATGCGATCCGTGCCACGATGATCCTGGCGATCTTAGGCCCCTGTCCTGCAATTGCTCAAAACAATCGGTTGCTCGCCTCGGCTCGGTCTGTCCTCGTGCAGTCTGACGTCGTCTTCAATAAGCACCGCAGATTCGACTCCGATGCAGTCCCTTTCTCCTATATTTATCTATCAGGATTACTGAAGAGTTTCCGTCAAGTCACCGTCAATCCCGATATCATCATAAAATTCCATAAAGACGTTTTCTTAATCGGTGATGAGAAGATTTCTCTTTCCGTTTTTGATGCTGATGATAATAGTGTCCTTTATTCAGAGGAACGAAAACTCGTCGACGAAGAGAATGACGTCAATCGATTGGTTGCACATTTTCTCGCACGGGTTAAGGTGGAGAGGGATGCGATAGCTGCGGAAGTGACCGCCCAGGTAGAACAAGAAAAGAAGAGAAACACAGCGGAACGAGATTCAAAGGCTTTAAAAGAAGCTGAAGTCATCGTCTCGATCTATTCGTCATCGGACTCCCTTTTGCAAGCCATCATAGAAGCAAATAGAAGCAAACCAAATGAGTGTCACGTCTTTCTTCGTGACGTATCAAGACAAGACGATGCTGATGTTGTGCTCAGCGAAAACGTAAAAAAGGGCATTTACACGCTTACTCTAACATCACGCGGAACCGACGAGATTCTTCATGCGGAGGTCGTCCCGGAAATATCTGCCAAGCGTGCGATTGCCCTAATGTCCAAATGGATTACTTCTACTCCGTGGGAATAGCACGGAGAGAGATCAGGACCTGGCGATGGTTATCCCCTGTAGGGACACGCTCCCAGTAACCTGAAGGAGAAAAACCATGAAGCGTCTGCATTTGTTTGTGATGGTCTCGCTGGTGGGCCTGTTCCTGTCGACTTCGGGAACGTACCTGCCTCCTTCATCGGCGTGCGTGGCCCAGTCACAATCCGAAAGGAAAGAAGTAAAAGTATGGGTCAACACCAGCAGCCGCGTCTACCACTGCCCCGGCACTCGCTGGTACGGGAGTACGAAGCACGGGAAATACGTAGGTGAATGTGCGGCGATCCAGGATGGGAATCGGCCTGCATACGGGAAGGCGTGTGGTTCGGACTGCCAGTCAGGGCAAACGACGGCTCCTGCTTCCTCACCTTCAGCCGAGGAGAAAACGGCGCCCGCGCAGCAAGCGGGGAATCCAGACGCAAAAGTCTGGGTCAACACAAACTCCGGCGTGTACCACTGTCCGGGGACTCGGTGGTACGGAAGCACAAAGCAGGGCGAATACATGACACAAAAAAAGGCCCGAGAGGGAGGATACCGTCCGGCGTATGGGAAGGTCTGCCAGTAGAATTTGGCTTGCCCAACTCCGAAAGCCGCCGATCAAGTTTTTTGGCTGGTGCCGTGCAAGAAAGTTCGAGCCCTCCGTTCAGGGAAGTATCATCTCGGTAAAACTCGGGCTTTGGAGCCGGAATCCATGCTGTGCCGAATCGTTCGGACGTAGGAGGCCTATGTTATTGAAATTTCGAAACCCAGTGGGAACTCTTGGACTGGGGTTATTCGCACTTCTTGTATTTGGCGTGGAGTCTAACTGTCAATCGACGTCATCCACACCACCGTCTTTGGAGTCCCTGAAAGCCATTGAATACGCAAAACAGAGCGACGAAGGGCAGAACGAAGTGGTCAGCTACTCCGAACTTCTCGCTCTCATCAACAGCTGCCGCGCCTACTCGAAGGGTCTTAGCGTCCTGCCGGAATTTCACGAGCCTATATTAACGAGGGGTGAGACGGGCATTGCCGTTTTCAGGAAGGTCTCTCCGAGTGTTGTTCTGGTGATGATGGCAAAATTTAAGGATGACAAAGTATCTGACATGGGCCTGGGTACGGGGGTCATCTTAGACGCTTCTGGTTATGTTCTAACCAACTGGCACGTTGTCGCCGGATATGAATCGGGTGTCATCTTTCTCAAGCCAACTTTTGGGACCGAGCCTCCCAAAAACAGCGCCTTCGGGATGAGATTGATTGCCCTGAATAAGCAGGCTGATTTGGCACTGCTGAAGATCGAGAGACCCCCAACTGGATTGGTCCCAGTAAAGCTTGGTGATATATCCTCAGTTCAGGTCGCCGAGGATATACACATCATCGGTCACCCGCACGGTCAGTTGTGGTCATACAGCACTGGGGTTGTAAGCCAAATCCGTGACAACTACGACTGGAAATACGAGGACGGCTCCGAACATCTTGCAAAGGTCCTCCAAATGCAAACAGCCATCAATCCCGGAAATTCGGGCGGGCCAGTCCTCGACAACAACGCAAGTATGCTTGGCCTGGTAGCTATGAGCGAAGAAGGTCAGAACCTCAACTATGCAGTAGCAATCGACGTAATCAGGGGCTTTGTCAATCGGTCAATGACGGCGTCCCCGTCGAGAGGGTCTGAGGCCAATATTCACAGTCCGAAGGGCAAGCAATATTTCGGTGGCGCTGCTGGCGGATTGTCCATAACAAAGACGGTCTACCCGGAGTTCGTCGCCTACACAGTCCGCGACGCCAAGGGATTGCTGATAGAATTGATCGCCGAAACTGCAGATGGAGCAGTTCTGACGGGCATCAAGCCTAATGCCTTCGGTGGTTTTGCAGAATGGTTGTACAAGCTGCCGAATGGCAAGACCTTCGCTGTTAAATCGGAAGGAACAGCCCCCGAGTTGATAACAGCAGGTGCTGCAAATTGAGATTCCCTTACTCGCCGATCAAAATAAATGGTGCCCAGAAGTATGGGTTCTTGAAGCCTTTTGCAAAAACAGCGTGTCGAGCCTCGGCGAGTGCGACACTCTTTTTCTTGCCGCTTATGAGGGTTCGGTAGTATTCCTCCATCAAGACGGCGGTAGATTCGTCTGAAACCTGCCACAAACTCACCGTGACGCTAGAAGAGCCTGCGGCAAGAAATGCGCGGCCAAGGCTCATTACTCCTTCCGCTCTGCTTATGCTGCCGCTGCCTGTGTTGCACGCCGACAGCACGACGGACTCAGAACGAAGCCTCAATCCCAAAATTTCCGACATCGACAGAAACATATGAGTAGGTGCTACGCCATCGTACGAAAGAACGAGTGCGGGCTCTTTAATGCTTGTATCGACCGGCAATACGCCATGCGTAGCAAAATGCACGAACCGAAATTTAGACAGGTCTGTATCAAGCAATTCATTTTTCGTCGCGTCGGCACCGATGCGAACCTCGATTGTTTCGTTCGCCTTCTGCAATAATGCGGCGATACTACGGACCTCAATTGCAGTACCTGGGAGGCGCTCAAATGTAAACCCTCTGGCCTTAAGACTACCGGGGTCGGTGGACGGAACGTCGTGGCTTTCTGCATTGCCTTCTGTAGACTGTATGACCCCGGTAGCGATTGCCTTTGCAGCTTCAAATCTATCGTCTTCAGGGGAGGTTATCGGATCGGCCAATCCAAGAAATGCTTCCTGCCAGTTTGAGGCATGCGTGGCGGTTCTTGCGAGTCGAAAAGAGAGCGCCGACGGATAGTACGTTGATGCTTTCCTCAAGAAAATAAAGTCGCCCTTCGAGGCTGTTGGGGAAAATAACTCGAACGGAAGCGCAAACAAGACGTCATCAGGAATGAATATGAGGCTTTCAGATTTAGTGAGAATCGCAGATGCATCTTGGGGAAACAGCGCATGGAAGATTTCTTCAGAAATCTCCCAGTCAATTGTCTCTGGGTGTCCCGAATTGAGTGCCTTCCTGAGAGGAGAAACGCGATCTAGGAACCATTTACGGGAAAACGGTATTTTATAGAATGAGACCAATTGATTGCCGCCGCCCTTTCGATCTTGCAAAACCCATGCGAAGGCCGCGTCATCGGCCAATTTGAACTCGACAAGGCTCTCGCCTTCCCTCAGAGGAAGGTCGGCAACCTGAATTACCTCAGGGTATGCCACTGCGGCATATTGAGGTGCTGTACCTCTTAACTCTTGGAGAAAACCAGCAATTTCCGTCTGGACGCTTGCAAGCTCTGCTTCCATCTGTTCCTTCTTGATCTTCGCCGGAGGCTCACCAGCAGTGTTGGATGATCCATTCAGTTGAGCCAGAATTTGCTCACGCTTCGAGAATAGGGATCGCTCGACCTCTTGCGTGCTGGCTGGGAGTGACCGCCGCATTTGATCCACAAACGTACGCCCCCAGGACGTCGCAAATTGCCTCGCTTTGTTTATCTCGGCATATTCCAAAGCTTCGGAAGCGAATCTCAGTTGATCGCGACCACCCTGCTTACTCATGGAGTAAAGCAGGGACACGAGCTCGTCATAGATAAATCCGTAGGTCTCAGCGAGTGCCTTTTGCTCGTTTGCATCTAGTGTGCCTTTTACCGTCTCGATAAGCGAGATCACTTGCTTGTACGATGCCAGGGCCTCACTAAATTTGCCCTCGGACTTGAGTTGTCGGGCTTCGCCATATAAGAGACGTCCTTTTAAGTAGAAATCTTCAGACTTCGATACCAGCGTTCGCGCCTGGTTCAGTGCCGATCTTGCTGCCTTTATCTCGCCATTCAGCCTTTGAGCTTCAGAAAGGCTTAAGAGGCCATGTGCTTGACATTCAAAGTCTCCAGCTTTTATGCAACGCTGAATGTTGGCATTCGCAATCTGGGCGGCGTCAGAGTATCTCCCGGTCTGAAGATGTATTTCCATCAGATCGAGCTGAAGACTTTCACCGTAGCCCAGTTCCTCCGCTTTCCTGTAACACTGTTGAGCCTTGTCAAAATCCTTCAGAGAAGAGCTCCTGTCGCTGTAAATACCCGTCAAAGCAGCCCAACTGGCAGCTTGACCGTTTTTATCGCCGATGTCCTGAAAGAGCTTGAGTGCCGTTTCTGATTCCTGGACTGCATATTCCCATTGTCCGATGAGGCTGTCTAATTCGGCTACCGAGAGATGAGAGTAAGCACAATGTTCTACGTCGCCTGCTCGCTTTGTGATTTCTACTGTCTCCCGGAATATCGCTAAGGATTTCTCGAATTGGCCCTGTTCCCTGTAAAATCCGCCCAGGTGAAGATTTGCAAAATACTGGCTGAGAGCTGGTCCTAGTTCCGCCACCTTTTTTGCCTCTATAAACGATGACAGACTCTCGTCAAACTTGTGCATTGCCGCATAATCTCTTCCGAGATTCTCAAGGCAGAACGCTTCGAGGCCGGGATTTTTTAATTCGTGGTAAGTTGCAGCCGCTCTCTTGTGAAGGTCGCTGGCCTTGGCGAACTCTTTTTCGCCGAAGTACGCATTCCCCAAGTCAGATAATGTATTTCCCAGGATGTCCTTGCGTCCAACCTTCTGGGCTAGACTGTATGCTTTTTCGAATTGGTCAATGGCCGTCTTGACCTTCGAGAGTTTTACGTAGTACTCCCCGAGGGCATTCAGAGTTCCAGCTTCCTCAGCCTCAGCGTTAAGCTCGTGATAGATGCGCTGACCGAACTTCAGGTATTGCAATTGTAGCTCTTGTGCCTTCGGCGAGCTGTCAGAATTTAGCGCGTTGGCCACTCGCACATAGGCTCCCGCAGCGGTCTTACTATCCCCTTTGGACATAAATTTCGAGACTGCGAGGTCAAGTGTGGAAACTGCTGTTTCGTAACGTCTGCTGTTCGCCAGGGACACCGCTAGCTCTACTTGTAACTCTGAGTTGTTAGGCAGTCTCGCGAGGAGGTGCTCTAGCGATTCTCTGGCAGGCCCAGGGTCTCCGATGCTGGTCTGCACAAAAGCACTCGCCATAGCCGCGAAGTTCAAACTTTGTTCGTCATTTGCTTCCTTCGCAAGCTTCGAGCATTCATTCAATTTAGATTTTGCAAGAGAGTTTTTGAATTCGCGCGAATATGCAATTGCTAGAAGGCAGGCACTTTCTACTCTTAGAGCAGTCACGTTGGCGGTTGAACTGCTTACAACTTCCTCCGACCGAAGGGCGTATTTCTCTGCCAAGGAGGGGTCATTAACTGTTGTTATGTAATACCGGGCGAGGGCATCTAGCATTGCGGTCTTCGGAAAGCCGAGAAACGAATCCACTTGTTCCAGGAGTTCAGCGAGGGCTTTAGCCCCCTCAGGCGTCTGCGCGATCTGGAAAGGGAGAGTAAGAAGTCTGTTCCAGTTGGAATCGTCCTCCCCTGCTTTGGGCACACCGTCATGTATGTACAAGATGCAGGCATAGAGCAATGATTCAGCGAGTTGCCCCTCTTTCTGCCGTTGGCTGACCAACTCTCTTATTTTCAAATCTTTCAGTCTTTGATCTAGATAGGCAACTATATTCCCTTGGACTTTTTCATCCTTGAGATGGACAGCGACGAAAAAAGCCTTATCAATCGCAACCAGTTCGCGGGTGGGAATCTTGAGCGCTCTGTAAACGTCGGCAAGTCTGAAGTAATCCTCCAGCACAAGATGATTGTCGATTTCTTCATCAAACGGGCCTGGCCGAACGAGAGAAAGGGCTTTTTCCAATGCATCTCGGGCTCGCGTCAGATCGCCACTCGGCTGATAGATTTCCGCAAGCACGCCATGCGCGACAACCTCAGCCCCGCGAAGGCCGTGTCGCTTCGCGTAGGAAGCAACCTCCTCTTCGAGTGGGAGCGCTTCCGTTCCACGGCCAATTCGTATGAGTAGCAATGACTGGGAAACTTGGACCTGAGAGAGCAAAGGTTCATTTTGGAGTTTCCTGTACAGGTCAGCTGCGATTGTGTAGTACTTCAGGGCCTCGTCATTTTTCTTGAGCTGTTCATCCAAATTGCCTGCTTTTTGTGCTGCTTCAGCCTCCCCAAAGAAGATGCCATGGTCATGACTGAACGAATAGGCTTCCTGCCAAATCTCTAGTTCCTTCTCTTTTTGATTCGCAGCTTCAAATACATTTGTCAGACCTTCGAGCAATATAAGGTGGAGCACCGGGAGCTTGAGAGCTGACGTCAGGCAGCCTTGTGCCTTGGAATCCTGAATGAACTTCTGAAAGTCACCTTGTTTAATGAGGAGCACCTCTGCAATAGCCTCATCCGCTCTTCCTTTTTGGATCAAGCCGAATGCATAGGAATTCTCAGCCATGATGAAGGTGTACGTGTCTCTAACAGCCAGGGCTTTAGTCTTCGCTTGGGCCAGGGTATCGATAGCTTGATCTGGCTTTTGTGTCACCCCCAGGTAGTAGCCGCGGTATAAAAGATGGAGGCCTTCAAATCTATAGCCATTTAGCTTGTCGATTTCTAATGCCTCATTGATTGACTGCGCCGCTTCACCGCTCTTGCCAAGCAAGAGCTTCATTCTTCCCAACTCGCCAAGCGCTCGGGACTTCTCGTACAGGCTCGCGTTTTTCTCCGAAATGCTTAGCGCCCTCGAAATGAGATTTGTCGATTCTAACGTGTTACCCTTCAGCTGTGCCTCCGAGGCAAGCGATATCAGGATGTCAGCTTCCAAAACTCCGTTCTTTGAGTCGATGGCGTCTTGCAAAGCTTTTTGGAACGTCGTGAAGGCGAGGTCAATCTCCGCTTGCCCTATGTAGGCAGATGCCAACGTAGCCTCGGCAAGCGCTCTGTCGCCTACTAAACCGCGACTGTCAGCAATGCTTAATGCCTTCTGCGCCCTTTCGATCACATCATTTATGTTGAACTGGTCACAGGCAGCGGCAGTTGTATCCAGGAGGCTCCGAATTTCAGGGTCAGCAGCTTCTAGTTCGGGGGGCTTCCATACAGAGCTTCTTTGGTCATCCTGGGCGCAAGTTGAAGGAATGAATGGAGAAAAAAGGCAGCATATGTAAAGAGCCAGAAATGTTGCCGCACGCGCCTCCCGGTACGTTAGTCTGTGCGAAAATTTCGAGAGCTGGTCTATGTTTCTCCGCGCACGAGCTTCGGGGCTGTCTGGCATGGTTTCAATGCAGATTATACGCGCAACGGTAGGGCCACCCTACTGCGACTGTTAACGTTTTGGCTACGATAAATAACTCGTTCAGATAGGGCCCACTTTCCCTACAGGCATGTCCAGATAATCATAAGGCTCGCCAGGGATTGCTCCAGGGTCGGTTGTCCATCTCATTGCGACACCTACCCGGTTTTCTTCGCCGCATGAATTTTCGCCCATCTTCGGCGTTGAGCCTTCGCGATACGTGCTTTTGCGGAAGCAGACATATGCCGCTTTCTCTTTTTTCGGCCATTAGCAGAATCAGCAGCTAGAGTACTACCAAAAGCTTTCACAGCCGCACTGATTGCATTCAACTGCCGTTCCAGGCTGGCTTTCGCCTTTGTGAGTTTTCGTGCTTCCTTTTGCAATGCTGCTAGTAGTTTCATTCGGACCCTCCCGGCGACACCCTACGCTAAGTGGCCCAAAAAGAACAGCCGAAGGTTTCTTCCTTCGGCTGTTGTCCGCTGGTTTGGTTCAGTTTTCGACATCTTCATTCAGCTTTCGTGCCGCAATGATGAGCGGTCGATATTCTTCACGACCTGAGCCATGACGGTGAGCAATCGTTCGAGGGACGGCAACTTTCCTTCACGAATCAAGCGTTGTGTCTCTTCTTCCAACTCGGATGGTGTGATTTTCTTTTTCATTGCCCTCCGATTCAACCTAGCATCAATGCACTACGGGGACGTTGGGCGCGGCATCCACACTTTGCTTTGCCCGAAGAGTTGGTTTCCATGGTTTCCTCGATTGCCTCGGTGTGAAACGGAATTCGGCACTAATTTCTGTGACCAATCTGTGACCAATTTCGCTCAATTTGTTCCAATGACGACCAACGAGCACCAAGAACAAATGTTGTGTTTTCAAGGGTTTGTGTTGATGGCAAAGGGCTTGCCTGGTAGTGTGTTCTTGCTCCTAAGTCTTGCGCGTCTGCCAGTTCCGCCACTCCCGCACCGAAGGCTAACTCACTGAATTGTAACAGGTTCGCCATTTTGTGTCTCTTCCCTTGCTGCGTTTCGGAGTTTTTAGCTTGTCTATAGCTTAACTCGATTTTACGGGCCGCATCCTGCAAGTCACGCTCGGAAGTAATGTTGTACCTGTCGAACACGTTGCGCGTCTTGTGGCCCGAAACCCGCATGCACACCGTTTCAGGGATCCCCGCGCGGACCATGTTGCGGACGGCGCTCCGGCGCAGATCGTGAAACAGCAGTGTTACGGGTGGGCGCAAAGTCAAAAGCTGCTCAAAAGGCCCGAATTTACAGCCTTTCTCCAACCTCTCTGGCTAAAGCGCAGTTTTTCACTCCACGCTCCGCTTCAAAACAACGGTGTTTGCAGGGAGAAAGAAAACTGAACAATTACGACTTTACGTAAGACGACACTTGGTGCAAGTAGTTGATACTCTGTCACTTACGGACAGCCAACCGATCTTTGACGCCGAGGGTCATCACAGTATGCTTGCGGGCATGAAACCCAAGACTACCGAGGTAGCTTGTCGGACAGCCTCGAAGCTCTCAGCGTGTTGAAGACGAACATTGAGATGTTAAATTTCCGTGGATGTCCGGCGGACCCTGATTTGCACTTTACACCTGTACGAAATCTGGACCTCTCACCAGTATCCCCGGCCATACTCCGACGCGTAGGCTCGGCCCAAGGAGCATGTGCATCTGAGAATGTGTGTTCAATCTATGGAGTCGCGAACGCGGACCCGAGTCCAGGGAAAGGGAAGCGCCTCATGCCTGAGCCAAGTGCTCTTATTGGTCGTAACGATCTTAACGTCGATTGGAATCTGGGGATGCACCGGCTCAGTTAGCGGACAAAATCTTCAATCTGCACCGCCTCCGAATAGCGCCTACAGCATTTCCGGGACGATCAGTCCAACGGCGGGCGGGAGTGGGGCGACGGCCACGCTCAGCGGCGCGAACAGTGCGAGCACCACCACGAACAGCTCTGGCAGTTACACGTTCACGGGCTTGGCAAATGGGACGTACACGGTGACCCCGAGCAACACGGGATACACCTTTAGCCCGGGCAGTCAGAGTGTGACGCTCAGCGGGAGCAACGTCACGGGGGTGAATTTCACGGCCACGGCGCAGACCACCACCTACAGCATTTCCGGGACGATCAGTCCAACGGCGGGCGGGAGTGGGGCGACGGTCACGCTCAGCGGCGCGAGCAGTGCGAGCACCACCACGAACAGCTCTGGCAGTTACACGTTCACGGGCTTGGCAAATGGGACGTACACGGTGACCCCGAGCAACACGGGATACACCTTTAGCCCGGGCAGTCAGAGTGTGACGCTCAGCGGGAGCAACGTCACGGGCGTGAATTTCACGGCCACGGCGCAGGTCGCTCACTCGGTAACGTTGAGCTGGGCCGCCGGCACATCCACCGTTGTCGGATACAACATCTATAGAAGTTCGGTGTCGGGTGGGCCCTATACGAGGATGAATTCGAGTCTCATCACCGTGCTCACTTACTCGGATACAACCGTGCTGGCAGGGCACGTTTACTACTATGTTGCGACTTTGGTGAACTCGAGCAATGTGGAGAGTAGCTACTCGAATGAACTTTCGGCAACGATTCCGACACCCTAGAGGATTGAAGGAGGGCCTCCCCGAGGTCGGGGTTCGGACTAGATGCATCTGAGAAATCCCTGGAGGGATCTGTGAACGTTTCCAAGCCGTTGGATACGCTTGGCGCGCAGCTTGCGACGGCGAAGAATTATGGCGATACGCGCCATGCTGGAATACTTTTCGGCAGTCCCCCGGTGACAAGACCTGCCGATCGTGCCCATGAACGTGCATTTAAAATCGTACTCAGCCTCTTGTTCGTGATGTTTTCGATGGCACGCGAATCTGCTGCCCAAACCCCGTCAGGTCCGGTGAATATCAGCGGACAGAACGGCACGGTCATAGATGATCTCCACATCACCAATCCAAATGGCGACTGCCTGACAATCACAAACTCGACGAACATCACCGTGCGCCGTTCGGAGATAGGACCCTGTGGAGGAAACGGGATCAACATTTCGGGCGGGGGCACGATCAACATCTATGACAGTTATATCCATCCCGAAACGCCGCTCTCAACGAGCTGCTGCGATACTCACGATGGAATTCTCGTCACGGGAACATCTGGCCTCACGATCCAAGGCAACGTGATCGCTTATGGCGAGACCAACATAGAAGCCAACAACGTGAACAACGTCAGCGTAATCGGAAATCTTCTATTGAACCCGATCAACTCCGATCCGTCACAACCTGCTTTCAACCAGAACCGCGGTCAGAATTTTCAAGTCTACTATGGAAGTTCGAATGTGACCGTGCAGAACAACTATGCTTTGTCCAGCATGGACACAACGAAATACCTGTTCCCCGAGAACCAAGAAGACTCTATAAACTTCGGCGTCACCACAGGCATCATCGCCAGTGGAAACTATGTCACCGGCGGCCACAGCAACTCGGGCTGTGGAATCATTGCTGACGATTCAGCGAATAACGCACAGTTTAGGTCAAACGTCCTCGTGAATACCGGGCAGTGCGGAATCAGCATCGCGGACGGCACGAATCAGGTGGTCGATGGGAACAAGATTCTTGACGCGACGCCTGTCGCTGGCGGAGGCAACACAGCAATATCCGTATGGAAGCAGTACAGTTCGCCGTGTGGTCCTGTGCAGGTATCAAATAACATCGCGAGCGCCGTGGACACAAGCGGCAACCCAAATAGTTATTTCGACGGTGGTGGGTGTGATCCTGTGACGGTTACGAACAACGTCTTTGACGTGGCCGCGGCGACCCTGCTCCAGCCAGTCTCCACAAATTTGCCGCCACCACCGATTCCGCCGCAGCCGTTTGCTTGCCTCGTTGTTTCGCCATATACGAATAACACGAGCCTGCCCTCTTGTGGCGGATCAAGCGGGGCACCATCGCCGCCAACGCTGCTAACGGTCACGGTGCATTGAACGTGGGTCGAGTCACAACCCCTGTACTTGCCCTGTACTTGGATACAACTAATATTCTGGCTCATTTAGGAACCACTGACCACTAGCTTCGCTCGGTTTGACTAGATTTAGATTGGCGTCAAGTTCTCTACGGCGTGTTGGGGGAGGCAGTAATGTCCAAACGAAGCGCGAAGTTCAAAATTAACTTTGGACTCGCCTTGCTATTCCTCATCGTAACGAGAACTTCTCTTGCGCAGGTTCCCCAAGTCCCGCATGTCTTGATCGTGGTGGAAGAGAACACCGATTATGCCGATGTCTGCGGGCCGAACAATATCAGCATGCCGTTTTTGTGTGGCCTGAAGAGCCTGGGCAGTTTTTCGGCCAACTACTACGCGCCAACACACCCGTCCATTGGCAACTACGTTGACCTGGGTTGGGGCGTGATCACGACGAACGACGATGGCTGTGATCCTAGCTCCTGTGGATTTCCCTACACTGGAGATAATATTGTTCGGGAGTTAAACGCAGCCGGCAAAACGTGGAAGGGTTATGCGGAAAGCCTGCCGAGCACCTGCTATTTTGGGGGAGACAGCGGCCAGTACGCTGTGCGGCATAGCCCGATTCCCTACATCTCTGACGTGCAGAGCAACTGTATGAACGGCTACGTTGCCTTCGAAGACCCCAATTTGGGGTTTGCTCACGATCTCGCGGCTAACACGTTGCCAAAGTATGCGTTCATTACTCCCAACCTATGCGACGACGCTCACGACTGCACCATACCTGGGAGTCTTATCCCGGATCAATGGCTCCAAAATAATGTGATTCAGTCCCTGCTTAACGGCGGACACCTAGACCCAACGACCGGTGACACCGTCCTCATCGTCACCTTTGATGAGTCCAATGCCGACAACACGAACGGAGGTGGCCTAGTCTATTGGTTTATGATGGGCAAGAACGTCAAGCAGAACTACCAGTCCACCGGGCCTGGCCCATCTCCTGGATTTTACTCCCATGAAAGCACTTTGCGAGTAATAGCCGAGATGCTGGGAGCCAACTTTAGTGGATTGGGTGGCGCTGCAAGCGCTCCTGATATGACAGAGTTCTTTGGGACCTCTTCTTCAAACCCGGGGGCGAGCGTCTCGCCCACGTCGCTGACCTTTGGAAGTCAGACGGTGGGGACCACCAGTGCCGCACAAACGGTGACGCTGTCGAACACGGGCAGCGCGGCGCTGACGATCACCAGCATTGTGGCCAGCGGCGATTTTGCTGCGACTAACACGTGCGGGGGTTCGCTGGCAGCAGGGGGGAATTGCAGCATCAGCGTCACGTTCACGCCGACGGCATCGGGGACGTGGACGGGGAGCTTGAGTGTTACGGACAATGTCACGGGGAGCCCGCAGACGGTGAGCCTGAGGGGCACGGGGGCTTCGGCGGGGACGCCGGGGGCGAGCGTTTCCCCCACGTCGCTAACCTTTGGAAATCAGACGGTGGGGACCAGCAGTGCCGCACAAACGGTGACGGTGTCGAACACGGGCAGCGCGGCGCTGACGATCACCAGCATTGTGGCCAGCGGCGATTTTGCTGCGAGCAACACGTGCGGGGGTTCGCTGGCAGCAGGGGGGAATTGCAGCATCAGCGTCACGCTCACGCCGACGGCGTCGGGGACGCGGACCGGGAGCTTGAGTGTTACGGACAATGCCACCGGGAGCCCGCAGACGGTGAGCCTGACGGGTACCGGCTCAAGCACTGCGGCGGATTTCTCCCTCTCCGTCTCCCCAACTTCAGGAACCATTACCGCAGGTCAGTCGGCCACGTTTACTTTGAGCGTGACGCCGTCGGGCGGCTTCAATCAAACGGTAAGCCTGAGTTGCGGCGGGGCTCCCCAAGCGGGGACGTGCGCGATCTCGCCGGGTGCGGTGACCCCGAACGGATCTAGTGCTTCGACGGCAACCATCTCACTGACCACGACAGCCCGCGGAATGGTCGTGCCAGGACAGTGGCCGCGGTGGATTTCTCCTCCCCTGGGCGACCAGATGGAACTCACAAAGATACTGTGGCTGATTGCAGCGCTTGCTCTGCTCGCGACCATCGTTGTGGGCAGACGGCGGCAAGTGCGTCTGACGCTGGGAC
>Ga0209804_1000460_pt1 | contig 33494 bp, 26 predicted proteins | sample GraSoiAngelo_139_FD_185896 | JGI IMG/M metagenome (GOLD analysis project Ga0209804, IMG submission 185896) | Grasslands soil microbial communities from the Angelo Coastal Reserve, California, USA - 14_0929_12_20cm (SPAdes) (version 2) | ecosystem: Environmental > Terrestrial > Soil > Grasslands ... | reverse complement strand
CCCCAGAGATGAAGACTATGCATGTTTCGGGCGAATTCGGTTGGGTAATACCTCCTTCAGTCAAGGACGATCATGGTTTCGTTCCGATACAACACCAACTCGATGGCACAGCGCTATTTCAGCGTGGATACGGAAAAGTCCGTCCGCAAGGTTGCTCTCTTATGCTGCGGTTTCGGTTTGCCGCAAGTATGATGTCGCGAGAGCCTATCAAAGCAGCGAGGAAATGCTAGCCGCAGAAAAACTTGACGGTTGTATAGCCGTGGTGCCGGCCGAAGATATTTCTGAGGTCGGCTCCAAATTGCTTCATTTGGGAATTCCATGTGTCATCGAGAAACCACTCGGCGCCTCGATTTCTGGAGTGAAGGCCCTATTCGACACGGCCCGTGCAACGCATACGCGTAACATGCTTTCCGCGAACCGGCGTTTCACCCTGGCTCGGCACGCGCGAACAGAACCTGAATTCCTGTGGGTGACTGCGGTTCACGCCGTGGATGCGCTCCGCCACATTGCTGGCGAGGTCGAAGATGCACAATTCCGAACCTTAAAAAACATTGGCAGAGCCGCGGACTGGTATGCCATCGACTTCCGCTTCGCGAGCGGCGTCTCGGGTCGCATTGACATCCTACCCGCGGCCGGAGCGCTCGAAGAAAGTTACGAGCCGATGGGTGCGGATTTGCGTGCCCTCGTCACCTGCCCATTCGGGCCTCAGCGCGGCTGGCGAGCATACCGCGAGAATCGGCTGGCCATTGAGGAAACTGCTTCCGACAATATGCCGGAAGATGTGCTGAACGGATGCTATGACGACGCCGCAGAATTCATCCGGGCGCTGACGCGTAAACAAGCCCCACATCCCTCGATTGAGGACGTGTTTCCCTCGGTGGAGCTTTGCCTGGCGATGGCAAAGACGGCAGAGCAGAGCACGCGCGGGCAGGTTTCTGGTAAATCCTGATTTGGGAGATTCACGTGGTGATCAAATGCTTTCATGATAAGCGCGAAATGGCCCAGGTCGCGGCCGACCAGGCTGCCTCAATTTTGCGACAAGCTATACAGGAACAGGCAAAGGCTCGCCTCATTGCTGCCACCGGCGCGGCCCAGTTCGACTTTCTCGAAGTGCTCACAAACCTTCCGCGAATCGAGTGGTCAAAGGTCGAAATGTTTCACCTGGACGAATACATCGGCCTACCGGCGTCGCACCCCGCCAGTTTCTGCCGCTTCCTGCAAGAGCGCTTGATTCAGAAGACGGGAATCACCCAGCACCATCTGCTCAACCCGGAAGAGGATACCGAGGAAGTTGTCCGCCGCACCAGTGCAGCATTGCTCTCGGCGCCGATTGATGTGGCCTTTGTCGGAATCGGAGAGAATGGCCACCTCGCGTTCAATGATCCTCCCGCAGACTTCGAAATCGAAGACCCGTATTTGGTCGTCAAGTTAGATGTGGCTTGCCGGCGCCAACAACTCGGCGAAGGGTGGTTCGCCAGCTTGGCAGATGTACCGCAACGCGCTATTTCGATGAGTGTGCGTCAGATTCTCAAGGCGAAGCAAATCCTGTGCTTCGTCCCTGACGCCCGCAAAGCCAAGGCTGTGAAAGCGTGTTTCGAGGGTGAAATCAGTCCGATGGCCCCTGCTTCCATCTTGCGGACTCATCCGAACACGACGGTGTATCTGGACCAACAGTCAGCCGCGTTGCTTCGTCCAGCAACCCTGGCTTCAGCCTGGCAAGAAAAGCGGGAATGACCGTTTGGTTAAACCCCTTTTCGCCAACCGCGATCTTCAGCGGTCTTGACCTCAACGGTAATTGATCCATCGGGGTTTAGCGGTTGTTCGCACGCCCAGGCCACCGGTTTCATTACACCAGGACGAATTTCAAGCTGCGCCGATAGCTGAACTTTGCCACTGAAACCTTGTGGGAGTAAAAAAGAAGCCTCTCGCAGACCACCACCGTAAGGATGCCCCGCATCCAGCGCCCCACGTAGCTTGAATCTCTGATCAAGGCTTTCGATTTCGAGCCACAACCCACCCGGAACTCCAGCCACACCGCGGTTGGAAACACAGACGATCAGCTCTGAGGTGCCATACCGCTTCCGCTGCCACACCCAGGAAGGACTCGATCGGCACCCCAGGTTGAGCCGCAACCGGTCGAAGCCCCGCGGGTATCTCTCATAGTAGTGCGCGAGGTTGTCGGACTCGGTCCAAAGACCCCAATGATTGGCTTTCACGTCCAGGAGGTGCAGCATGTAGTTCTCAAGTTCGTTCACACCGGCGGCATCGAGCTTTATCTTCTGCGCGTCATATTGCCGCAGGTAGCCATCTTCTAAGATCGCCGCCAGCCAAGGTGGACGGTTGGCAAGCTCTTCGATCTGGATTGGCTCCTCGACGATGATGCTGTCGGAACGCAGCCAGGCGCCGGCTCGCACCGCCATATCTATGACCGTACGATTGCCGACATTGCTGATGTCAGGTTGCGTATTGACGGCCAGCGGAGTTTTCTTCCAGGTCTCAAGCTGACGCTCGGTCATCGCCACGAACGTGCGCTCGGCGGTCAGGTAGTCGGGAAAGGGGTTGCGCTAATTGCTGGTGTGTCCTTCGCCCCAAAAGCCGTATTGCATCAGGTCCATCCACTCGATCAGGGGGTCGCCTTCGAAGCGGGCCGCCAGGAGATCGGTCAATTCTGCGAATGCTTTCTGAAATTCCGGGTGATCGTAACGGGGCTCGCGGTATTCGCCTGGTTCCTTTCCGGGAATCTTGCCAATCTTCACCAGCGGCACGCGATCTCGCAAAAACTCCGGCAGGGCCACTTGCTCAGGCTGAAATGATGTGTTCGATAGTTGGATTCGAAATGCCACGCGCAAGCCCTTGCGTTTGGCGGCATCCAGCGTGAGCTGCCACACCGGATCTAGGTCGAGTTGTCTCGGGCGTGACTGCACGTTGCGCCAATCACAGCGGATGTAAAGCACATCCACAAACGGCAAACTCGAAATCTTCTCGACGTGTTGCGCAAACGTTTCCCGACCTGCCCGTGTGGCCAGCGACGGCCCGCTCTCCTCCCATGCGTACTCCACCCAGTCCAAGCCCGGGAGTCCGAACCGGCCGCTCGGAGGGAGTGGTGAACAGCACGGTTTGCCAACCCTGGTCTTGCTCAATATCAAACGGACCTTGATTTAGGCGCCCCCGAACAGGCGGACCGGAGCCGAAGTCGTAGCCTTGCCATAGGTGAGAGGGAACGTCGGCGGCGAGCGCGGCAGGCAACGCAATCGCGTCTTTCAGCAGGTCTCTACGACGCATCGATATGGCTCGTCTCGCGCGGCCACGAGGAGTATATCTAAGCCCCTTCCAATCTGCTTTGTTGTTTTCTTTTGCTTATTATGTTCTGTTGTTTTCCTTCCTAGACCGTTTTCATTTTATGTCCTTATCCCGAACATGGAACCGGATTGGCTCCGCCCTCAACTGGTTCCAAATGACCGCAGGCAGGCAAGGGGCACGACCACTTGCGAGACTTATCTCGGTCTGCACCATGGTCCCATGAGCTATGTCCATGGCGACACACCTAATCACGTGCTTCCTGTCGTCAGACCCAACGCTTCGCGCGCATGAAACCGACCTGCTGCGCGAGTTCGATCGGAACAACGAGGGCTTCTGAAGATAATTCTGGGCAAAGAGGTTCCTCGCGATGTACCCAGCGAGGCTGAGGTGCTGATTGAATGCAAGGGCTGATGAAGCCGAACGGAAAATTTCCCGTGATTGACTCATCCTCGGTCATTTGTTGGCATTTTTCCGCTGCCTGGAAAGAGGGATTGCTGCCTGACTCGCCATCGGAGAATGGCGTGATCAACGCGTGGTGCAGACTCTCGCGTTACGCCTGCCCAAGAGATGAGTGGGAAAAGACGCCGAATGCCGGTTCCTGTGTGAGCAAATGCTTGGCTTGTCATATGTTTTCATTTCCTATTGTTTCTTTTGCTTTTAGTGTTGAAGTGTAGTAAAAGGGTCGACCGTTAGACCAAGGATTACAACCGGGAGCGCGCCATGAAGCAGTTGAACTGTTCTGCAATGCTCCTCACTGTCCTGCTTGCAATTTTCGGGGGCACCAACTTGGCTTTCGCGCAAGGAACCGACCTGGGCACGATCGCAGGCCTGGTAACTGACGGAACAGGCGCCGTGGTTCCCAATGCGACAGTGGTGATTCTCGACCTCGCCACAAACACACAGCGCGAGACCAAGACCAATGCGCAAGGCGAATACCGCGTCTTCGGCCTGAGCGCCGGAAGATACCAGGTTTCAGTCTCGGCGCCGGGCATGAGGACAACACAGATTAGCGGTATCGACGTGAAGGGCAGCGACTCACTTACGGCCAATGCCGTGCTGAAGCTAGCCACTGCCAGTGAAAGTGTCGAAGTCACATCGGAAGCGCCGTTGGTAAATACCAGCGATCAAACCATCAGCGACACCATCTCCAGCCGGGAGATCATTGACCTCCCCCGTGACAGCCGCGACGTCTACTCGTTTCTTTTTCTCAACCCGAATATCACGCAAGGCGTAGATGCCGGCGAATTCAAATTCATTGGCTTCCAAAGCTACGGAGCCAATTTCACGATCGACGGTCAACGCTCCACCAATACTATTTTCGGGTCACCCACTAGCAGCGAACCCCCGCTGGAGGCTGTGGGCGAACTCAATGTCCTCTCCAACGATTTCAGTGCGGAGTATGCGGGAATCTCGAATATCCGCATCACAACGAAGCGAGGCGAAGCGCAATTTCACGGGTCAGCCTTTTACAACAACAAGAACTCGGCACTCGCCGCGCTGCAGATCCAGGATAAGGAGGGCATGGCGAAATTCGTGCCTAATCAGTTCGTCAGCCACTATCCCACCCCCTATTTCAACTACAACGATCTTGGAGGGTCTTTGGGGGGTCCGATCCCGGGCCTGAAGAAGACTTGGTTCTTCGCTGCCTACGAGAGGAATTACGCCAGGTCTCCAATCAACATTTTTAATAACCAGCTACCTCATCCGTCGTTTTGGAGAGGAGATTTCTCAGGTCTCATCAGCGATCCCGCGACCGCCAATCCCGGGCTTCTTCCCGACGTTCCCGCCGGCGTCAGTGTGGATCCCTCTTTCACGTACCAGGGCATGGGCCGACAGTTCGTGAGCATACCCCCGGAACTTCTGAATTCCAATGTGCAGAAACTGATCAGCACCTACTTTCCAAAAATTAGCACTGGCGTCCAGATGGGAGTGAATTCCGCCTCCGGCCGTGTCGATGGCAAGATCGCCGGGGGTTTCGAGACGTTAATCCCCGGCGGTTCGACGCGGGATTTGGGAACCCTTCGCGTGGACCACGATTTTACGGACAAAGATCGCGTTTATGTGGTCTATAACGCGCAGGCTGATCTTGGCGCCACTTCCCCTGTGGTTGCGCCCTTCACCGGACTGGGTCTTGCCCAAAACGATGTCCGCGATAACACCATATCCGGTTCTTATGTGCGGACAATTCACAATAACCTGATCAACGAAGCTCGTGCCGGATTCAATCGGGAAAACAGCTTCCGTCACAGCAACACAACCCTCGCCGGGTTCCTGTCGAGTATCGGCTTCGATGCCAGTGCGATTGATGCTTATGCGGCAGTTGTCGGTCAATCACAACTGGCCACTCACGGGCACACAGGAATCACCTATGGCAGGACATTCGTTGGTCTTGGCACCGGCGGAAGGAACACGGAACGTCAGTTGAGCCAGTACCTCACTACATTCGGCGATACGCTGACGTGGGTCATCAAAAATCACAACCTGAAGATGGGCGCTGATTTTGTGAGAAATGTGGGCCAGGACGGTTTTGCCTCGGGCCGTGGCAATCCGCGGGGGACGATGGCCTATGCCAATCCTAGGGCCTGTGCAAATGGCTCCTGTGTCAACGCCACGACCGATCCATTCGCGGAATTACTCCTCGGGCTGCCGCCCACCAGCGTCACTTTCGTTGCTGACCCGCGTCCGCCCATGGACGTGCATAACTGGGAGCAAGGTTATTTCTTCCAAGACGATTGGAAAGTCAACTCGAGATTGACGCTTAATCTTGGCCTCCGCTACGAACTGGTTTCGCCCTTCGTCGACAAAAATGACATCATGCTGAACTTTGACCCCACCTTTGGCGGCGGGAGCGGGCGATTCCTGATCTCCTCGGATAAAACAACTCAATTCCTGGATCCCCGAATTCCCGCCATCTTACCGGTAGTCACGGCCTCTCAATCAGGACTTGGCATCGGCCGGGGTTTAGTGCGAACCGACAAAAATAACCTTGCGCCTCGCCTCGGAGTTGCCTGGCGCATGACTGACAAATCTGTAGTGCGGGGGGGATACGGAGTCTACTTCCCAACTGCGGCCGCCCAGGGAATCCGTGATCCGCTCTCCACGAATGCGTTCAACCAAGCTCTCCGAAAGATCGATTCCGGGATCAATCCGCAACCGTTGCAGCCATGGCCGACGCCTCTGACGGGTGGAGATATCGATACCAGCTCGCTGGGCGGGCTCCCTTCAGTCAATGCCGTACCAGTCGGACTTCACCAACCCCTCATTCAGCAGTACAACGGCACCTACGAACGAGAACTGGGACTGAGAACATCTCTGCGCTTTTCCTATCTCGGCAGCACGGCGCACGGGTTGATTGCAGGCAAGGACCTGAATGAGATCAAACCGAATGACAGGGGATGGGACACGACGACCGGCGATGGGGTTACCGCCTGCAACGTTGACAACGCAGATTGTATTCCCTCAGCGGCGGATCTCGCGCGCCTGCCCTATCCCAAGCTGGGTGACTACCTGATGAGTTTCGGGAACTTTGGCCACAGTCAGTCGAACGCCTTCCAGGCACAACTCGATCGCCGCTACAACAAGGGATTGATGCTGAGCGCGTCTTACACGTACCTGGATCAGAAATCTACCGGCTTGGATTCCGGCAACTCCAGTCTGGGCGGCGTCGCCTACAATCCATTCAACCCTGAAGCGGATTACGGCCAGGATGGCTGGGTATCCCGGCACCGGTTTGTCCTATACGGGATCTACGACTTGCCCGTAGGCCGTGGTAGAACGTTGGGGAGTTCGTTCGCGCGATGGGCTGATGCCTTGATCGGCGGTTGGCAGACGACCTTCCAGATGTTCGCCAAGACCGGAACCGGCTTTACACCATTTTGGACCTGTGACAACTGTCAGAATGGCTCAACCCTTCCCGGCAACATTGCCGTCACCTCTGTGAGCGCGGTAGGAGACTTTAGCGACTTCATCACCTACCGTCCGCTCGTTGTCGGCGACTACAAGCATCACGTTGGTGATCAACTGTTCGATCCGAGCGCCTTCGCCCCACCAACGATCGGTTCCGATGTCTTTGATAACCCTCAAGTTGCCAAACGCAACCTGTTGTGGGGACCGGGTTCGTGGGGAGTGAACTTCGGACTGCACAAAACCTTCCACTTCGGTGAGCGAGTGATCGCCACGCTTGGGGCGGATGCAAACAACCTCTTCAATCACCCGCTGCGGTCGCCCAATGCCGACTTCGGCGGTGGCGGCGGATCATTCGCTTACCTCGGCGGCTTCAACATCCACGTTGATCCAGCCACACTAAACCTGGTAGGGCCTACTATTCCTGACGATATCAGCCCGAATGCCGATTTCGGTCGTGCATTCCAGACTTTCTCTCAGGAGGGCGTGGACAGCCGGCGCACCATACGTTTGCGACTCAGGATTACGTTCTAGCGTCAAACCGCGTTAAAGAATCCGGCCGCGATGTCGGACAGCAGAACTGACCGGTGGCATCTTTCCAATCGCGTTGTAAACAGAACCGCCGCACGACTTCGGCGCCGCGCGACCCGGCGGCCGACATCAGGCAGGGAGCGATGAAGCTTCGTATTCTTCCCGCACTGGTAGTCGTAGTGTGCGCGGCCTGCGCTTTCGCTGAACGTCCGGGAGACTTCCGCGTCATCGGGCCGGGCGGCGGCGGCGCCATGTTCAATCCCACCATCAGCCCCCACGACACCAACACGGTTCTGATTTCCTGTGACATGACTGGCTCTTACATCACGCACGATGCAGGGCAGACCTGGCGCATGTTCAATCTGCGCGGAGTGGCGGATTTTTTCGTATTCGACCCGCGAGATCCCCAAACGATGTACGTCCACGAAACAGGTCTATGGCGCAGTAGCGACGGCGGGGAGCAGTGGAAGCTGGTTTATCCGGATCCGGGTGCGGTCACGGGCGTGCAGATGAATTCCGATCACTCCGATGAGCACATTCTTGCCGATCCCGATCCTCTGGGCGAAATTTCGGCGCTGGCCGTTGATCCTGGTGATTCAAACATATTGTACGCAGCCGCCTTCAAGAAGGAGCATTTTGCTCTTTTCGTTTCGCGCGACTATGGAAAGACCTGGCAAAAGCAGGCCGACCTGCCGGCCAGGGCCCGCCGTATATGGGTTGATCCGCATTCACCAGCGGGCGCACGCACCTTATTCATGGCGAGTTCCAAAGCATTCATAGCGAGTTCCAAAGCTGTTTTCGTGGTGACGGCCGACAAAGTCCGCAGTCTGCCGCTTCCGGAAACGGCCAATGATCTTTCCCTCGGCTTCGCTTCAGATGCGCAGGCGACACTTTATGCCACATCCGAGAAAGGCGTGTTCGTCTCGACCGATGGAGGAGCGACCTGGAACAAAAAAGAGCTGCCGGGCCAGGGAGCGCAAGTGCGCGCGATTGCCACCAGCTTGCATCATCCCGAGGTCGCGTACGTCTCATACGCCCACCTGGCTCTAGATGCAAAGTTTTGGATCGGTGTGGCCAAGACCACAAACTCGGGCAAAAATTGGCAGCTGGTGTGGAAAGAAGCCGACACAGGCGGGAAGAATATCCACGACGCCTGGATCACGGAACGTTTCGGCCCGGGGTGGGGAGAGAATCCTCTGAACCTTGCAGTCGCTGAACAGGATCCAAATCTGGCTTACGGTACGGATCTCGGAAGAACAATGAAAACCATAGATGGCGGTACGACCTGGACCGCCTTATATTCCCGCAAAGTCGACAATGCAGGCTGGACCACCGTGGGCCTCGACGTCACCAACAGCTACGGCATCCATTTTGATCCCTTCGATGCCAAGCGCCAGTTCATAACCTATACCGACATTGGCCTGTTTCGTAGCGAGGACGGCGGAACTTCATGGAAGAGTTCCACCACCGGGGTTCCCCGTCAATGGCTGAATACAACTTACTGGGTCATTTTCGATCCCAAGGTCAAAGGCCGCATGTGGAGCGTGAACAGTTATACGCACGATCTGCCCCGGCCCAAGATGTGGCGGCACAACTCGGTGACGACTTATAAAGGCGGCGTTTGCCGCAGCAACGATGGCGGCACGACCTGGACGAAATCAAACGATGGGATGGAAGAGACCGCGGCCACCCATATTCTTCTCGACCCCAAGAGTCCGGTGAATGCGCGGGTACTGTACGTAGCTGGCTTTGGCCGTGGTATTTACAAAAGTTCAGACGATGGGCGGACTTGGACTCTGAAGAATCAGGGAATCACGCAGTCGCAGCCTTTTGTATGGAGACTCGCGCTCAGCTCTGATGGCGCTATCTATGCCGTCATAGCGCGGCGATCGGAAGACGGAAGCATCGGCAACGCTGGCGATGGCGCTCTCTACCGCTCGACGGACGGCGCGGAACATTGGCAGCCGATAAAGCTGCCCGAGGGAACGAACGGTCCGAACGGCATTTCAGTGGATCCGCGCTCACCCAATCGTCTGTACCTTGCAACATGGGCTAAGGCGACCGGATTGCACGGCGACGGCGGCGGCGTCTTTCTTTCCGAAGATGGCGGCAAGAGCTGGAAGCGAGTGCTTGAAAAAGATCGCCATGTTTACGACGTCACGGCTGATCCATCAAATCCCGCCATTCTCTACTCGGCGGGATTCGAATCTTCCGCGTGGCGATCTGCGGATCGCGGTTTGCATTGGACGCGCATTCCCGGATTCAATTTCAAGTGGGGACAACGTGTGATTCCCGATCCGCAGGACCATAGCAAGATCTACATCACCACCTTCGGAGGAAGCGTCTGGCATGGCTCGGTCAACGGAGAGAATCGGCCCGTAGACATCGCAACGGCCGTGCTCGAGCCCGGGCAATAGCGGGGAATGGAGCAGTCAGTTTTGATCAATCGCCGTGACTGGTTGTATGGCGTGGGTGGCTTGGCGGTTGGGGCCGGAACACGGATCGGCAGAGCCGCTGCGCACGCGGAGGTGCAAGCGGAAAGCAAGCCGCATCCGGCCCGCGAAAAGATACGGCGCTTTACTCGCGAGATTCTCTACGTACCCGGGCAAAACGTCCTATCTGTGTTTGACCGCGTCGTAAGCAACAACTCTTCTTTTCGGAAGGCCTGGCTGCTGCACGGAGTAAATCAGCCCAGCGTTGAACAGGACGGCCCGACCTGACTTGCGATTCTTTAATCATCACTGGCCTGCAGCCAGATACCGTCTATGAGCTCATTCTGGGAGAACTTAATGTGTCATCCTCGCCGGCAGCGGTTTTACCCGGCGTTTCGGCAGGAACCATGCGGGTTCGCGCAAACGTCAAGGGAGTACTCCGGGTTGAACGCCGTGATCTGCGCAACTTGCGCCTGCGGATCGCGAAGGTATGACGCCAAGAAGGCCTGGGATTCCGCGTTTTGTTGCAAGTAATTAAATTTCGATTTCAAGTCAGCCCGGCTGCGCTTCTGAACCGAGCGTGGCCGATTACCGAGGCGCCCTTATCAAAGAGCCGACAATTACGTTGACTTCCGCCCAGGATGAATTGACCTTGCGCCGGCCAATCTCGAATTTGCGTTGGTGGATCGGCGCCGCCTTGTTTGCTTCCACCATCATTAATTACATAGATCGCCAGACGCTTTCACTGCTGGCGCCTTACCTCAAACTCGAGTACCACTGGACCAATACCGACTACGCCAACATCGTGATCGGTTTTCGCGTTGCTTACTCGCTTGGGCAGACGCTGTTCGGCCGGTTCATGGATCGCATCGGGACGCGGCGGGGGTTAACCCTCACCGTAGCCTTCTATTCCGTTGTCTCAGTGCTGACGTCATTGGCCAGAGGCTTTTACAGTTTTGCCACGATCCGCTTCCTGCTGGGCGCTGGCGAAGCGGGCAACTGGCCGGCCGCTACCAAAGCCGTTTCGGAATGGTTCCCGAAGCGTGAACGCGGACTGGCCACTGCGCTCTTTGATAGCGGCTCCTCGGTTGGTGGAGCGATCGCCGCCTGGTTCATCCTCTGGATTTATTTCCGTTGGGGCTGGCGCCTGGCATTTGCGATTCCCGGAACGCTCGGATTCTTATGGCTGATCGTTTGGCGCTGGCTATACCATCCGCCCCAGTCTCACCCCAGAATCAGTGAAGCAGAACGGGAGATGATTCTGGTGGACAGCTTGGAGTTGAATGCCCTGGAAACGAAGCGGGAGACGCTGGGCTGGCGTGTCCTTTTACAGTTACCACAAACCTGGGGCGCGATTATCGCAAAAGGGTTGACGGATCCGGTCTGGTTCTTCATTACCGACTGGTTTCCGATTTATCTGGTGGCCAAAGGATTCCATCTGAGAACGGGACTGTTTGCGATCTGGATTCCATTTTTGGCGGCTGATCTCGGAAACTTTTTTGGGGGTTGGGTTTCCGGCTACCTTATCAAACGCGGGTGGCCCCTCGGGAGGGCCCGCAAAGCTGTCGTCCTCTTTGGGGGTGTGGGCGTGAGCATGGTGCTGCCCACCGTTCTTACCAGCAGTCTTTATTTGATTGCTCTTCTGTTTGCGCTGGCAACTTTCTCATATGCTTCGTTTTCGACCATGGCCAATGTCTTGCCGTCGGACCTTTTCTGCAGTGAATCGGTGGCCACGGTCAGCGGGATGAGCGGAACTGCGGCGGGCCTGGGGACGATAGTCGCCTTCGAACTTATTGGGCATTTTTCCGACGCCCGCCGGGCCATGGCGGGGCATTCCTTCGATCCCATCGTAATTGTGGCGGGACTGGTTCCGTTTGTGGCGATGATTCTGGTTCTGATATTGGTGCGCAATTCCGACGCGACTCGCCGAGGACTGGTGCGATCCGTTTGAACGTGAATCTTAACTATGAATATTTTCCGAGTCCAGCAACCGGAATCGCCGGGAAGGTCCTGGAAGAGGTAATGGAGGTCTAATGGGAGTTGGCGCTCACTTGGGTTCGTCAATCCTTGATGCATCAAGATAGAGCAGGCGTCACATCTGTGTGCGAGAAGTCGTCACCCTTGAATAGCATCGGTTCCCTCTTTACCTTGCAAGGGCATAAGCGAAACAGTCGCCGAAATTCAGCCTGGCCGGGTGACCACTGCCCTTGCCAAAGTCGTGGTATGCCTGCCGTGCAATTCGTGCTTGAGCTTCGGTGACGGACTCCACGGTTACCTCTGCTTCTTGAAGTAGGTCATCAAATCTCCGGCTCGCGATCGGATCCCGGCTGGCATCGATGACAGCAGCTGCTTCGACGTAATTGACTGCCGAGATGCGCCGATGGACAGCCTTTTCGATTGCCTTCGCAAACAGAGGCGCCTCGGCCTCATCGCGAAGGATTGCGACGATTGCCGACGTATCAAGAATCATTGCGGCAGTTCCTTCTCATCGTACAGCATGCGGCCGTGATCGATGGAGCGGAAGGGCTCCTTCAGATGTGCCGCACAATCCTTTCCAATGCGTAGCAATCGGTCGGAAAGCGCGGCACCGCGTTCACGACGAACTCGTTTCAGGCGCTCACGAACGGCTTCGGTAACCGCTTCCGTCATGCTTTCTCCAGTAAGCTTGGCCAGCTCCTGTGCCAGGTTGTGCGCTTCCTTATTCTTGATGTTCAGCCCCATGTGGCAACTCTTCTACCATATATATCTACCATTCTACCGAACCGATCTACACCCCGCAATCGCCTCAGAATGGTCGGGAGCTGAGGGAGACTGGCAAACCCAATCACCTTGGTTTCGGGTGAAGAACTGCACCAAGCAGCTGACGTCGGGATTCATTTTCCGGCTCCCCGAAGGATCGGCAAAATGTGCCTGCGGTCGTGTTCGATCGAGAGCGCTCCAGCCCCGGATTCATCATAGCTATAGATTTTTGTCGAATAGTCGCTCGATCCAATGCAGGTGCAGCAGACATTAAGCTTCATCTCTGAAGGGTGAAAACAGTTCGTGGAACAATTCTTCTCGTGCCGGGTAGGGAGAGCTGGTTCAAGGCCGCATCGGCGAAGGCCGCGCCGAAACCAGGAATCTCCTGAAAATTTCTTTTTCGGATTGCGGAGGATCGCTTCCTTGGCTGGCACCCCAGAAGCTGGCCGCCAACGCACCGGCTCTCGGCCGCTGGAAGCGGATTTTCTCATTTCGCACCCAGGACACGATTTGTCCGGGCATCCCTGCCAGCATCCTCTCCTAAAGGGAGATACGGCTACCGTCGTCGTGGTGGCGCGGCCAGGCCAGCTCTGTGATGTGGAAAGAGACCGTGACAACATCCGGCAACGATCCAACGATTACTCTAGCGGGGCGATGGGCCGCCGACCGGACCTGTCGACTCTCGCTACCGCCAATTCAGGCGCCAGCGAAATCAGCTGTGGTCCCTTCCAGTTTCCCGCTTCCCGGGCAGCGGCGCCGCTTACATCAAGGGCATGCAGAGCCAGGGCGTGAGTGCGATCACCAAGACCACCCACCCACCAAGCACTTCATGGGCAAATAACCAGGAATACGCTCGCAACCACATCGGTTCGATGATTGACGAGCACACCGTGTGCGAGAATTATCTGCCTGCGCTCAAGGCAGCGGTGAAGAAAGCCCATGTGGGCGCGATCATGGATTCCTACCATTTGACCAACGGCTTCCACATGACCCAGAACGGCTACCTGAACGGCGAGGTCAAGAAAAAAGTGGGGCCTGGATGCGAATCACCACGTCGGATTTCGATTTCACCTACGATGGCCTAGCCGCTGCGAACGGTCGAGCCTTAAGGACCTCAGGCGCGCGGCCTGTGACGGCCCAACCCAAAACCCATGACCACAATCAGAGCCGCCGCTGCTGACAAGCAGAGACCCTTCCAAGGCACGGGGAACGCTATCTCTGATCGCTGGCACCTAGCGATCGGGCACGAGGGGTTCTCCTCATGTGCGGGAGTGGGCAGCGAGGCGCCTTCCGTTTCGCTCAGGGCACGTTTTGGCGCCTCTCGGGGGCCCGCCGAGACCGCAACCGACGATGGTTGTCCTATACCCACCGCTGCGGCGCTTACCATCTCTAAAATGCCCCCCTGAACCGTAGTGTGCAGTTTCTGAGCCGCTTTGGCTGCAGCCAGGGCGCTCCGCGCGTCTGCCGCCCGAAGCGACCGCCGGGCGGACTGCCGGAGAGAATAGGCGTGTGCCGCAAGGAGCATCAGCGGCATGAGATCGGCCCCACAGCGGGAGCACGTCGACACGCCGCGAAAGCGGGCTTGACATACCGGGCATCGGCCGGCTGCTTCCGATTGCGGACTGTTTGCGTTCACCGCTTCCCTTCCACAAAGAACAACAGTTCCGCAAGCTGTTGGATCGCGCCTGTGAGGGTCTTTTCATCCTTGGCGGCGATGGCGGTTTCGATCTTCTGGTTGAGATCGGTAACTTCCTCGCGGTCTTCTTCGTGCATTTGTTCGACTAACCGGCGCGAGCGCTGCGCTACTTCCGAGGCCTCGCGGGCAACTTTTGCCCATGCGCCCTCAGTAAGAGCCAAGGCGTTCGCGTTTCTATCCGCCTCGGCGTCCTCATCCAATTCCTCGGTTTCTTCTTCTTCTTCTTCTTCTTCTTCCGATTTGATGGCTTCGAAAATACCTCTCGAGGACAGAGCCTCCAGCCGTTTGCGTGCCTCGGCAATTTCCGCGTCGCTCTTTTTCTCCAGGGCTCGATCAATAGTAATGTGCTTTGACTTTCCGGTGCATTTCTCGACGGCAGTCACATGCAAAATGCCGTCCAAGTCCAGGCTCATGCGGCAGAGAACTTCGCTGAGATCGGGAAGCTTCTTTAAGTCCTTAACCTTGAAAATGCCGACGAGGATATTCTTGAGCGCATCTTCGTCCTCGCCTTCGTAAACGCAAACGTCGACGAGCTCCTGAAACGGAACACAGGTAAAGAAACGCTCAGTACGGGTCAACGGTAACGGGCTATTACGCCGGATAATGGGCTTGTAGCAGTAGGGGTACGGAACACCGCCGCGTTCTCCGAGATAGGAGACGCCGAATGAGTAGGGGGATACATCGACCAGCACCCGGTCCACCTCATGCCCCGCTAGTCGAGAGGCGAGTACACCAGCTCCCAAGGCTACGCACAGGTCCGGATGAATTTCTTCCTGGGGCACGAGGCCAGTGCGTTCAAGCAACAGCCGGGACACCAACGGTGTGCGCGTGGAACCGCCGACCAACAGGATCGTGTCCAGGTCCCCGGGGCTTTTCCGAGAGTCGGCGAGAGCTTTGGAAACGCTCTCCAGCGTTTTCTCCAGCAACGGGCGGATCATCGCTTCGTACTGTTCCCGTGTGACCTCCAACTCCAAGTGCAGGGGTTTCCCTTTCTCGCTAACCAGGGCTTCTTCTCGGATGGTGACTTCCGGCTCAAAACTCAGCCGCTTTTTGGCCTCTTCAGCGGCCCACCAGATACGCGCGCACGCCACGGGATGTCCCTGCCGCAAATCAACGCCGTGCTCCGTTTGGAAGGCCGTCAGCAAATGCTCCGCCAATAGATCGTTGAAGTCGTCGCCGCCCAAGTGGTTATCGCCATGGCTGGCCAGCACCTCGGTAATATCGCCTTCCAAGGCAACGATGGAGACGTCGAAGGTACCGCCACCGAGGTCATAGACCATAGCGCTGTGCCGCTCCCCTTCCCCATACGCCAAGCTGGCTGCAGTGGGCTCGTTGAGGATCCGAATTGCCTCCAGACCCGCTAGTGCCGCAGCCTCCCGAGTGGCTTGGCGTTGCGCGTCCGAGAAATACGCAGGAACGGTAATCACGGCTTGGTGCACCTGCTGCCCGACGCTACACGAGGCCCAAGCCGCGAGCTCGCGCAGAATCAAGGCCGAGACTTCGGGAGGAGTGAACTGGCGATCGCCCAGGGTTACGCTTTCCTTGCTCCCCATTTTGCGCTTGATGCTGCGCACGGTTCGCTCCGGGTAAGCAATTAACTGATTGCGCGCTGGCTCGCCCACAAGCACGTCCCCAGAAGGAGACAGCCCCACAACTGAAGGGAGTATCTTGGTCTTCCCGCAGCCGAGAACTTGGACTCGACCGTCGACAAAGCTAGCCACCTCCGAATTAGTAGTGCCCAGATCAATACCTACGATACGCTCGCTCATCAGCCTCCATCCTCCTTAATAATTCTTTTGTATCCAGTCTCTTGGCTCCCGCCCGGGGATACATCGTGGGGATCAAGAATTGATCCCCTTTGCTGAAGCTCCCCCTGCCCCAATTACGACCATGCAAATTACCTGTTAGTCAATTTCTCGATCGCTCGACTTCCTGCGTGCCACTTTGACCTGAGCCAAACGATAAACTTCCCCTTCCCACTCATAACCGTTGCGATAAACGCCCACCACTGTTCCCTCGGGCACCGAGTCCGTTTCTTCCCGCTCGACAGCAGTCATCCGGTGGGAATCAAACTCCTTCCCCTGGCAGAGGATTGGGTTGACACGGTAATCCTGTAGCGCCTCATCGAGGCGGTCCAAGGTCAGGGTGTAGCCCTTTTCCAGGGCGGCCAGAACCTGCCGAGTCTGGGACGGTGGCTCCTCCTTATCCTTACCGAACCAACGTGACCACCTGGAGCGGCGGGCGTTGGTCAGTAACCCTGAACTGGCTTCACGCAGGGAATTGAGGCCGCGCTCGAGACGGTCGCGCAGGTCGAGCAGGAGATCGATATGTTGGTTCGCAGGACGCCAGGCATGCGCCACCCCCGAAGCTGCCTCCGGTTCTTGTTTTTTCTCCTCCTCCTCCTCCTCAACATCCATGAGCTCGGCGGCAGAGCCCCGTGCCATCGCCGCAGCCACCGCCTCAGGCAGCTGTGCCAATGTATCGCCCACTTGCTTGAAGGTCCGGCTTTGCAGCTTGACCTCCTGCGTGAGGGCCGTTATCGCCGACCACAGAGCGTACAGGTCGCAGCGGCCTTCAACCGGCGCAAGCGGCTCCCCATTTTCGATCGCGGTCAGCAAGTCCGCAGCTAAGCCCGGAGGCGGTTGTTCTCCAGCGAGGGCGCTGTCCAACCACGTCTCGAACCCACGTAGGCTGATCTCGCGGATTTCATGCACAGAGCTTTCCGAGCCGTCAGAGTTCATGCCCATTCGGATCTATTTTTCCTTCAATACGGCCAGCCAGGGTTCCGGTCCAACGAACTTCCTCTCACTCGAACCGCTCCCGAACACCGTGTCCAACGGAGCAAGCGGATCGATGGAGATCAGAAAGTGTCGGAAGCGTTGGCGGCGGTCCCGGAGGAATTCGTAGGCGTCCCGGACCTGCTCAAATTCGGCAGGGCTGCGGTCCGGGGGGAACTGTTTGAGCTTGTTCAAATACGCCGCACGAATCTGTTCGTCGGTCGCGTCCTCGGCAACCCCTAGCACGATCCGTGGGTCTAGTGAAAGATTCGACTTCTGCATCGCTTCATCCTTAAAACAGGCTTCCCTGCTCAGGACGCCCTGCTCTGGGGTTCTCCTTCTTTTGTGCCCCCCGGGGAAACTGCCCTTTCCGGGAATCGCCACCACGAAGGACGTCTTCCATCTCCGCCAAGATTTCGTCTGGAGCGGCGCCCAGAGCCATGGCCTTCTTGACCTCCCGCAACAGCTCAGGAACCAGCAACCCGAACAAGTCCTCAAGCTCTGCAGCCCCTGATGTGCCCGGCAAAATCCCTTTCAAGATCTCCTCGGGTTTGGCGCCTCGGGCGATGGCCTTGGTCAACTCGCGGGCCAGTTCCGGAGGCATGTTTGCAGGGATGTCTTCGAAATCTGCAAAATCGTTTTCATCCCGGAATGTGTCCACCTCGTCCGACCCATCACTCGCTGGCAGATTCCGGCTCGGGACCGGGAATTGCTTCTCCGCTCTTTCAGACGCCAGGATCTCATTGAGAAAACCCGGTTCCATCGAGTAACCACCGGGCCCGACCTCGGCAAGAAAGTCGTCCGGGGCAAACATGTTGCTTGGGCAGCAGCGCAATTCGTCAAGCAGTTTTCCGGCTAAGTCCGTATTGCGTTCGCGGCGGGCCAGTTCCAGGGCGGCAGACAGGCAATCATAGCGTCTCTCAGAAGCCCATGGGGGCAACGCCCGCGCACGCAGGAAGAGAAATCTGGCATCAGCGCCACCACATGCCATGCCTGCCACGGACAGGGCAAAGGCCAAGCCGGACGCTTGGCTGCGAATGGCGGCCTCGCCAAGCACCAGTAGCTCGGCGGTGTGCAGCGCGGGGTCGGAAGCTCTCAAGGAAGAGCTCAGCCGGTCTTCCCACTTCTCCGGAATCGCCAAGGGCATGCCCACGGAATCACCCAAAACACAGGCCTTGGCCAAACCTTTGAGCAGCGTCACACCGTCATAGGACTTCATGTCCAGCGGATCCAGCCAGATCTCCTCAGGCGCGAGAACAGCCGCGTCCGCGATGCCCTGATGGAGAACGTAGGCGGCCACGCAACTTCCCAGGCGCGCCTCTACCTCCGCAGCGTGCCGGTTGACCGCATCGGAGTCCTTATCAAGTGCCGCACAAACCCTGCGCAGAGCGCTCACCAACGCAGCCAAGCTCCCGTCCAGTTCGGCTGAGGCCTCGATGCGTTCGATTCCTTGGGAGGCCAAGTGAGGTTTGCCTTGGCGAAAATGACGCAAGACGCCGGCCAGTAGGAGTCGCAGTTTGGCTTTGCGAACCTCGGGGTTGAGGCGGTCCAGTTGCTCGGCGTGTTCCAGGTACTTAAGCGATTTCTGGTAGGCACTGCGCTTCTCGCTGGACTCCATCAGCCATAACAGCGGAGCCACATCCTTGCCGCACGCCTGATGCCAGGACTCGGCAACCCGGTCTGCCACTCTCCAGTCGCGCTGCTTTTTAGCCCACACCAGCCAGGACTGGAAGGCGTCCGAATGCGGATCAGATGCACATGCTCGTTCGTAAAGAGCGGCGGGTGAGAATAGCCGTTGCGGCGTCAATCCACCCTTGCTCAAAGGGGAATTTCGCCGGTACACAAGCGACAGGAGGTCGTCAGCCACATCCGCGGGTATGCGAGCAGCCAACTCTGCCATGTGCAGCGATAGCACTCCGTCTTCCACAGTATTCGCCGTGAACAATTTCTCTTCTAGGGCCCGCTCTCGAAAAGCTTCCCAGGCGATGAGGGCATCAGCCAAATCCTCAAAGCTCTCGAAGGTGCCCTCCATGGCCTTGGCTACCAGATGGAACCATCGGGCATCTTTTCGAGGGGAACCTCCGATGGCATCACGCACCGAATCCGGGGCAAAGCCCAGTACCATGCAGCGGATCGAAATGTATTGGCGCAACTTCTCACGAAGATCGGGACCAAACCGCTCACAGGCCGATACGGCCGCCCGTGCCTTTTGCAGAATCGGTGGGCGCCTCTTAGCTGCCATTGCCGATTCGAGGGACGCCAGGGCGGAACGGAGGGTTTCCCCGCCGGCTCCGGTAGCAGCAACTAACTTCTGGGCGGCAAAGTTGAGCACGGGAGCCGTTGCGGAACCTAGCATCACCTGTATAGCGGGTACTAAGCGGGCGGGAACAGAATCGGGTGCGATCGCCTGGAGCCACATGCGGCAGGTTGCATCATCGCGCCGGTGAAAAGTCGCAATCGCATTAACCAATGCCTTCCACGATGCCAGTGGGCCGCGGCGCGACACCTGCGGCAAAACCAAGTCGGCTTCTCCCACAGGCGCGCTGGTCACCGCCTTCAGGGCAGCAATCAGCACGGCCGCCCCCTCCCGCAAACTGTGAGTGGGCAGAAGTGAGGAAGCCTGGGAAAGAGCCGGCAAGTCGAATACCCGTTGCCGGATAGCCGTCTCGATCCTCTCGCGAACGGCCGGAGCGAGGTTCGGATCCTGAAGCGGAGCAACCCACGCATCCAAATTCCCCTCGTTCATGCGCACTTCGAACAAAACTTCTTCGAGTCGCGCCCGCGCCGAAGGAAACCTCTGGATAACCAAGTCCAGCAGTGACTTGGCCTCGATCGACATTCCGTGTCTCAATAGATCACGGATGCGAGCCTCGTAGGCTTCAACGAGCAAACCCTCCGAGCCCGGCGTCGCATAGCATTTGTGCAGGTCTTTCGCCGCTTCGAGCGCGGCTTTCGAGTGTCGCCCGGCGATTAGTTCGCGCACCCGGGCTTCGGCCGCTGGCAGGGCGTCGGGAAACGATCCACGGGACTCCCCGACCTGGGACCGAGCGGTCGTTCTCTCCCTGATCACCACTGGGTTATGACGATCCTTTTTTATGCCTCTTGGACTCTTCGTGCCAATGCAGCCATTACTCTACCGGAAGGACAGAAAGAATTGTGCTGTGGGTTCCTGTGAATTTGAGTGGAAAACTTGGATGGAACCGATCACAGCGCATGTTATCGAGGCAGTGAGAAATGAGAAGTGTAGATTAATAAGTTCGCGAGTCCCCTTCTTTCAGAAATCAAGCGGCTGATCGCGAATCGCGAAGACCGCAGGCCTCCACGACGCCATCCGTTCCGCTTTAACGCTATCAGGGATCTGAAGTTCAGATCGCCTTTGCCTACGGCTTATTATAGTGGACCGGCAAACCGAGCGGCCGAACAGTGGCGTGGGGTTTGATGGTTCTGGGAAACGCACCATTCACCAAGATTGTATCCGCTCTGGCCCCAGTGCAGAGGAGGCTTGCCAGGGAAGTCAACGCGATCGTTTTACCGGTAGCGAACTGTGTTCTGATCGAAGCACTGCGCTTGAACAGCAGGAATGAAGGCAAGGACAACAACGGTTGTGAAAACGAGAACCCTCGTGCGCACCAAAGAGTTATGATATCATGATATCATTATCCAGGGAATCTACTCATGGGGCAGCTTATCGTGCGCAATATCGAGAACGTTGTGAAAGCTAAGTTGCAGCGCCGGGCGAGGCGCCACGGCCGAAGCATGGAAGAGGAGGTGCGAGACATCCTCAGAAATGTCGCCAACGAGGAAGAAGTACCGGCTGGCAAGCTCGGTAGCGAGATCGCTGGTTTATTCCAGAAGCTGGGTCTAAATGCGGACATCCACGAGCTGCGAGGCCATCAGATTAACCCTGCGCCCTTTGAGTCATGATTATTCTCGACACGAACGTCCTCTCGGCGTTGATGCGGCAAACGCCCGACAGGCACGTGATCGAGTGGCTCGACCGGCAGCCTCGAACATCGATATGGACGAACTCGGTGACGATCCTTGAGATCCGATTCGGATTGCAGATCATGGCGACCGGCAAACGGAGATCGCTTCAGATGCAGGCATTCGAAACTGCGCTAGACGCGATGGGCAACCGGATCGCCTCATTCGATGCCGCAGCTGCGACTCAAGCTGCGGAGTTGATGGCTGCTCGGCAAAAGAGAGGCAGGCCGGGCGATCTGCGTGACACGATGATCGCCGGAATTGTGCTTGCCCACCGTGCCACGCTGGCGACCCGCAACACCAGCCACTTCGAAGACCTTTCAGTCCCTGTGGTCAATCCCTACAGCGCCTAAATCGACTTGAAGACAGGTGGTTGGACTCATGAGACTAACGACTTTTGGTCGGCGGTGGCGGCGGTGCGCGTGAGGCGAGGATTTACAACAATGATCTTGGCGTTATGGTTGCGCTTTGCTTCGATGGCCCGCTTGTAGCCCGCACGGGTGGTTTTCGGCAGGATTCCCGCCCATCACCAACATCATGTCGATGTTGTTGAAATCGATATAATCATTGGTCATCGCCCCGCGTCCGAAATCTGGCCCGTTGTTGTGGCTGATCCTCAGAACGTCTCGATTACGAGAGTAGGAAATGATACTCGATATAGCCGACCGTCCAATGTGAGTAGGCGAAAACCGTTCGACACTGCATCAGCCCCGACTAGGGAATCAGCAAGTATGCGACGCGTTCCCGCGTCGCGCTTTTTACGACGGCGCTCCGCATATGCCTTGAACGCTCGTCCTGCAAACCGCCATACCTGCTCGGCCCAATTCCCAGTCAACGCCAACTCCAGTCTCTTCGAGAAATGATCCGACGATGCTTCGGTGCGCCCTGGGGCTGCTACGCGAATACCGGAGCCGCTACGACCAAATGCCCCGGTTGAACGCCGCCTCCAGAGCGTTCTGGGCTGCCAAGCTAAGTGCAGAATTCTTATCCCACAACGCAATGATCACGTTAGCGTCGATACCTGTCGTCATTCTCTACGCATCCCGCGGAGCCATTTCTCAATGCTTGTTCGGCCGCTTGCAATTCCGGGGTTGCCGATTCCTCGATATTTGGAAAATGCACTCCTGGTTCGAACTGGCCGGACTCGAACTCCCTTTCCATCGCTCTCGAACAGCAATTTATCTCCCCGTCCGCACCCCCAGTACGCGGCGCACTTCACGAGGCACAGTGATCTGACCTTTGCTAGTGATAGTTGCCCGCTTTTGCATATACACCCCGCCATTCCTTACTTTCTCACACTATCCTTACTCCGGGCATTCGACGCTTACGAGGCTTTACGAGGCGGTTACGAGGGCGTCTGTCCTCCGCGGGGCGCAGCACGAACCGCGTCCGGCTGCCCCGCCGATTGGATTTCCCGCAACATCCCAGAGTGCGTCAGCGTGGGGCTTGTCGAGTGCTCTGAATACGTACTCAATACTGTTCACCGTCAGCATGTTCTTGAAGTCGCTTTGACCAAGGCTCTCGACATTGAGATTTGTCGGTACGCTGAGGCTTAAGAACGCAGCATGAAGGACGGGCGTGAAGGATGGCGGAGTGTGTGACATGATCCGCTTTCCGCGTGGCTCTCGACGGCCGAGGGCGCTCCGTCCCGAACACGAGGGGTAAGGTCCCGATCGTACGCGAATGTTTTTCTACAGTCGGGCCGGGTGTTAGCGAGACTTCGGGAGAAGCCGAGCCGCAGTTGTCTTCTTCTGGACACTCCTGGACCGAAAGATTGACCGAGTTTTTTAAGCGGTGCTAGCATCGTCGCTTGGTGGAATGAACTGATGCGAAAAACGCGATGTTTTATCTTTTTGGGCGCCCTGATTTTCATGTGCTACAGTGCAGGAGCTCAGCCCCAATCAATTCCGGAGTTGCCCCGCTCCACTCTTGATAATTTCTCACCTGGCATCCGAAATCAGATTCGAGTTGCGTACGCCGCTGCTCGCGGTCACGTCAACGATAGCGACGCAAGTGGTCGGTTAGGAATGATCTTACACACTTATGGACTCTTCCCGTCGGCAGCACTGTTTTATGAAAGGGCAGCCCGGCTTGCCCCTTCGGCATTTCGGTGGGCCTATTACCTGGGGGTGGTTGAGGCTGCGCAAGGGTATTGCGACAAGGCTGCCTCCACCCTTCGCACTGCCATGCGTCTCGATCCCAACTATGTCCCCGCCCAGTTACAACTGGCAAACTGCCTGCTGACTTCCGCAGATTGGGACGGGAGTGAAGAGATCTATGCAGCGATAATCAAGCTTCACCCCGATAACGCCGATGCCTACTATGGGTTGGGACGGGCGCGCGCCGCCCGCCACGACTTCGCCGGCGCGGCGGAGGCCTACAGCAAAGCGTGCGCGCTGTTTCCCGAATTCGGACCTGCCCATTACGCTCTGGCTCTGGTCGATCGCGCGCTCGACCAGGGCGGCCAAGCTGACGAACAGCTTCGCCTCTACGAGAGAAATAGGGACCGGTTCCCCCCGTCCGGTGACCCGCTACTGGATCAGGTTCGCGCACTCAACCGGAGTGCAACCTACCAGATGCAGATCGGTATTGAGCTCGAAAAGCAAGGCAAGCTTGAAGACTCCGTGACAGCACACGAGAAGGCACTCGAAATCAATCCGCAATTGGTTCAGGCGCACGTCAAGTTGGTCGAGCTATACGGGCGACTGGGTGAATTTGAGAGGGCGGAGGAGCACTACCGCGCTGCCTCCCAGCTCGATCCGGGCTCTGCGGAGAACTATTACGATTACGGAGTTCTTCTCCTGAGTGCTGAAAGATATCAAGAGGCCGAGAGCGCTTTTCGCAAAACCCTCGAGATCGATCCCTTTCAAGCGGACGCCCACAACAACCTCGGATTCCTCCTTGAGCGGCAGGGCAGATTGCTGGACGCGATGACCGAGTACCGGAGAGCGATCGAGAACAGACCCTACGATCGCCAGGCACACTTCAATCTTGGGCGAGTGTTAGTGAATCTGGAGAGGTACCAGGAAGGAATCCAGGAACTGGAAAAAACGATCGGGCGGGAGGATGAAAACACGCCTCGATACATCTATGCGCTAGGAGCTGCATTCGCACGCTCAGGCGACCGCGAGAATGGCTTGCGCTACATCCACAAAGCCCGCGAGGGTGCTCTAACACTCGGCCAATCCGGATTAGTGGACAGCATTGACCGCGATCTACGCACCCTCGAAGTGCCGAGAGCGCCGCAGTGAAAGAGAGAGAGAAGGACCGCGACCCCGTCAGAGAGCTTCCTAAAGCCAAGCAGATTTGGAGGCGCCGCGAGTTTCTGGAATTGCTCTCCTGGGGGCTTGCGGTCTGCGTCGGTACGCCCCGGAGCAGGGCTGGTTTCCAATCCTCTCCGGTTTTTCTCTTCCGGGAAGTGGCCGAGCAGACGGGGCTCAAATTCCATCACTTTACCGGTGCGACGGGCGAATACTATATGCCCGAAATTATGGGCGCCGGCGTCGCCCTATTCGACTTCGACAACGACGGCGATCTGGACGTTTATCTGGTGCAGGGCACCGTGTTCGACCCAACGCGGGACCCGCGCCTGGCAAAGTTTCCTCCTCCCGCGGGCTGGAAGCCAGGCAACCGACTGTTCCGCAACTTGTTGAGCGAGACTGGAAAGCTGCAATTTGTGGACGTCACGGAAAAAGCAGGAGTCGGCCACATCGGTCATGGAATGGGGGTCGCCGTTGGAGACTACGATAACGACGGCTTCCAGGATCTCTACGTCACAAACTTTGGACACAACGTTCTCTATCACAACAACGGGGACGGCACCTTCACGGATGTTACCGTGCAGGCGGGTGTCGATGACCTTCGCTGGAGTACCAGTGCGGCGTGGGTCGATTTTGACCGCGATGGGCACCTCGATCTTTTTGTAGCGAACTATCTTGATTTCAACGTTAAGGCAAACAAGCGCTGTTACGCGTCCACGGGCGAGCGAGACTACTGCACGCCGAAGATGTACCAGCCGGTGCCGGCCCGCCTGTTCCGCAATCGCGGCGATGGCACGTTCGAAGATGTCAGCGAGGCGGCTGGAATCGGAGCCGCCGTTGGTCCCGGCCTTGGGGTTGTCTGCGCTGACTTCAACGGCGACGGTTGGCCGGATATTTATGTTGCTAATGACGGCGCCGCCGCTCACCTGTGGATCAACCAGGGCAACGCTACCTTCAAGGAGACGAGCCTACCCTCCGGAACTGCCTATAACGCCGAAGGCATGTCACAGGCCGGCATGGGCGTGGCTGCAGGAGATTTTGACAATGACGGAGACGAGGACATTGTGAAAACTAACTTGACCAAGGAAGGCTGTAACCTCTACGTCAATGATGGTCGGGGAAACTTCTATGACGCGGCCGCCGAATACGGCCTCCTGCTGCCAACCTTTCCCTACACGGGTTTCGGCGTGGAGTGGTTTGATTACGACAATGACGGCCGTTTGGATCTGTTTATAGCCAATGGTGCCGTGAACCGCATGGAGTCGTTGCCAGCAAGCCCGTACCCTTTCAACCAACCGAATCAATTGTTCCACAATGAGGTTGTCGGAAAGAAATTTCGAGACATGACAGAAATTGCCGGGCCGGCTTTTGCCATCTCTGAGATAAGCCGGGGAGCGGCCTTTGGCGACATTAACAACGACGGCGCCATCGACGTAGTAATCGCCAACAACAATGGCCCGGCACGGCTGTTGCTGAACCAGACTCACTCCATAAACCACAATCACTGGCTCCTGGTTCGGCTGGACGGGGGGAGTGGTAATCGCTTTGGGATGGGCGCCAAGGTCGAGGTTCGTCGCCGCGGACAAAAACTCACACGGCGCGCCCACACCGATTCAAGCTACTTAAGCGCGAATGACGTCCGGGTTCATTTTGGTTTGGGAGAGGACGCCCAAATTGAATGCCTGACTGTGTACTGGCCGAATGGTTCGGCTGAGGCTTGGGACAAGATCCAAGCCGACCAAATTGTCACCATCCGCCATGGGACTGGCCGAAGGATTCTTGGGGGCGGCTGAGATTCACCTGCCAAGACCCTGGGAATCCACCGCGCACTGGAAGCAATGCCGCAGCTTGGCTTAGTTCTGAATGCTCTCCTTGTTGACGACAACCTAGGCGGTATCTGGATCGCGCATCTTCCTCACCGATTGTTATCAGGACATTCCAGACCACCCAGCGCGCGCGTCGCTGCGACATTCTGTTGAGGCAAGAGACCTCGAAACTAACCGCTATGGTGCGCCTTGGTTATCCATTTTATGAATCAGCAGTTTTTGCTTGACAACCGCTGTTTTAGAGCGGTATAGGTGCCCACTCGACCATCCTTGTGTCATCCTCTTTCAGCAGGAAACTAAAGGGTAGACAAACCGATGAATGGCCCCGGCTGGGAACTCAGAGAGCGTGATTGTGACGAAGTACCCGTCATGGTTGAGCTTGTCCGGAATTCTGGGTCTTATTTTTCTCAATGATTTCGCTTGCTCTTGAAGGAGGGGTCATGAATAAGGCACGTCGCCTGCTTCTGCTCGGACTTGTTACCCTTGCCATTGTGGTCGTTCAAGGCGTTCTGTTCATCCCCGTTCTCGAAGCTCAGGTGTTGTATGGGTCGGTTAGCGGCACAGTCGCTGACCAGAGCGGCGCGGTTGTGCAGAAGGCCCATGTAGTCGTCACCAACCGCGCTACCCGTGTTCAGCGCGAAGGCAATGCGGATGAGAATGGGCATTACATCATCACTGACCTGCCCCCGGGCGACTACGACCTGAAGGTTACAGCTAGCGGGTTCAAGCCTCTCACACAGACAAATTTAAGGATAGAGGCCAACACGGTTGCCAATGCCGACGCCAAACTGCAAGTTGGCGCCTTCTCCGATGAGGTCACCGTCGAAGCGTCCTTGGCGAGTCTGCAGACCGAAAAAACCGACGTTCACACTCAGCTCACCGAAAAAGCTATCCTCCAGATGCCGCTCAATCAGTACCGCAATTACCAGACGTTAATCAATCTCGTGCCCGGCGCCACCCCAGGGGTCTTTCAAAACGCTATCGCCGACACCCCGGAACGCGCCTTGAGCACGAACATCAATGGTACCAACCGTAACAATAACAACACGCGGGTAGACGGCGCTGCGGACGTGTTCGTATGGCTCCCTCACCACACCGTTTATGTCCCGCCCGCGGAAACCATTCAGGAAGTCAACATATCTACCAATAATTTCGACCCAGAGCAGGGGATGACCGGAGGCGCAGCGGTCACAGTCATTACCAAATCAGGGAGCAACCAGTTCCACGGTGTTCTGTTTGAGTACCATCAGGATCAAGGCCTCCGAGCTAGACAATACTTTGAAACTCCGAGCGTAAGTCGTAGGAAGGGAAAAAGCATCCTCAATGATTTCGGTGGCACCTTTGGCGGCCCCATTAAGAAGGACAAATTGTTCTTCTTCGGGAGCTACGATGGAACTTATGAGCGCGATAACCGCAGCACTGGTCTTGTGACGGTACCGACGGCAGCCCTTCGTGCCGGCGACTTTAGCGGCACGGGGACGATAATCTATAACCCGTTTACCGGAAACCCGGACGGTACCGGACGCACACCGTTTCCTAACCAGGCCGCCATCCCAATTGATCCCATCGCGGCGAAGATCCTGGCCCTGATTCCGCTGCCGAACGTACCCGGCGCCCGTCTCACCGACAACTATTTCAAGTCAGCTACGCAGAGTCTGAATCGTAACAATTTCGACACGAAGATCGACTGGAACCGCGCCTCCAAGCACAGCCTTTTTGCCAAGTACAGCGCCATGAAGTCGGTGTTTCACGGTGTGCCTAGCCTGGGCGATGCCATTGGCGATTGTGCCTGTGACGGCGGACTCGGTGACTTTCATTCTTTTGTGCAGCTGGTCACAGTCGGCCACACCCTGACCCTCACGCCCAACTTGGTCCTTGACGGTAACGTAGGCTTTACTCGCATGAGCGAGTTCGGCCAACCCCCAGACTTCGGCAAGAACATCGGTCTCGACGTGCTGGGGATTCCGGGTACCAATAATCCTCCTGACTTGCGCAGTAGTGGTATGCCCTTCTTCGCCGTTTCTGGTTTTGCCGATATTGGCAATCCCGAGGGATGGAACCCCGCTTTCCGCCACGATTGGAGCTTCACCAGTTCTCACAACCTCAGGTGGTCTCATGGCAAGCACCAAACCAGCATCGGGACCGACATCATCCACCATCACCTGAATCACTGGCAGCCCGAGCTGGGGGCTGGCCCGCGCGGCGAATTCGACTTCGGCGGCGGCGCCACGGCACTCAACTCCGGGACTGCTGCTCCCAATTCGTTCAACGCTCTGGCGCAATTCGAACTCGGTCTGGCTGGCGAGAGTGGCGTGGGCGCCGGAAATCAAGTGGGAGTAGGCAAGAGCGAACAATTTATCGAAGCGACGGCTCGGGAATGGCAATTCGGTTGGTTCGTCGGGGATCGCTATCGCGTCACCCCGAAGCTCACCGCGACGCTCGGTCTCCGTTACGAATACTACCCACTCATGACCAGAAACGGCCCTTTCAAGTTTGATCGTTATGATTTCACGACAGGTAACGTGCTGCTCGGCGGCCTCGGCGGCAATCCCGATCACCTCGGAGTCACCACCAGCAAGCGGCTCTTCGCACCCAGAGTCGGATTGGCCTATCAGATTAACGATGGTACTGTGGTGCGGACGGGCTTCGGAATTACGGTCGATCCCTTGCCTCTTGCCAGACCGCTTCGAGGCTTCTACCCGCTTACGGTGGGATCGAACTTTGCCGGAGCAAACGGCTTTGTTCCAGCGGCGACACTCTCGCAGCTGGCTACGCCGCTTCCCGGAGGACCTCTTCCGGTCGGCATCCCACCTGTCTGCTGCCCGGACATCAGCAGTGGAACCATTCCGCTCCCCGCCCAGGCGCTGGAGAGAAGCGTTGGTCCTGGTTTGCTAAAGCGGGGCTATATCGAGTCATGGAACCTCGTGCTGGAGCGAAAACTGCCGGCAAACTTCTTTTTCTCGTTGGGCTACGTCGGTACGCAGACGGTTCACCAGTTCGCTGACATTGACCTCAATGCCTCACTCCCTGGCACAGGTCAGGCCGGGCAGCCTTTCAACACTGCGAAGTACGGGTTCCGCACCGCTCAAACCTTGTTTTGGCAGGGATTTCTGAACGCTAACTATCACTCCCTCCAGGCGACCATCAACCGCCAGTTCTCGAAGGGCCTCATGGTCAAGAGCGCTTACACGTACTCGAAGGCCATTGACTATACAGATGATGACGGGTGGGCTAGCCTTGCCTGGAACGATCCCAAGATCCTGCGCCGTAACCGTGCTGCGGCTGGGTTCAATACGCCGCACATCTTCCAACTGGCATACGTCTACGAGCTGCCATTTGGCAAGGGCAAGACATGGGGCGGGGGTGGCGGCGCGGCTACCAGGATCCTCAGTGGATGGCAAACCAGTGGCACCTTCAGCGCTATCTCAGGCCACCCTGGCTGGGGGGATACGGCAGATATTACGGCGTCCGGCGCGTCATTGAACGCCGTCGGCCAGAGGCAAACGCCTGACCAAGTGAAGCCGATTAAGAAACTTGGCGGAATCGGCCCCGGACATCCTTACTATGACCCAACCGCGTTTGCTCCAGTGACTCGCGTTGGTGGGTACGGCAACGTAGGTCGCAATCCTCTATTAGGACCAGGCGCCGTGAACCTGGACTTCAGCCTGTTCCGCACGATCAACATTCGCGAACACCTGGGACTTCAATTTCGCGCCGACGCTGCGAATCTTTTCAACACACCCCATTTCAAAGACCCCAATGGCGACATTACCAGCGCCAGCTTCATGGAAATCAATAGCGCCAAGGACGACGAGCGTCAGTTCCGCTTCGGATTACGTCTGGCCTTCTGATCTGCTGAATCATAGCCCGGGGCACCGCGACAGCGTGTGCCCCCAGAGCTTTGTTGAGGCCCAGCCGGAACGGATTGCGCCCATTGTTTTTGTTGCTGTTTACGACTGCTCGGCTTCCATGCCAGCGAATGAATTTCTGACGAGAATTCTGAAGAAAGCACACTTCGAAATCGGCAGGGCGGAGCGGCGCGATTGCGCTATCCGATTGCGTGGTGACTCCCGGGAAGCCATCTGCCTATAATTACTTGTCTTTGGAATATGGCGACGACGATAAAAGCTGGGCTGGCGCTCATCTTGTGTCTTTTTTCGATTTTAGGGCACTTGAGTGGCTCGGCACACTCGGACGAGTTAGCCATGAAGTCGCAGCGCGCAAAGCAATTCATGGCGGAGGGCAAGTTTGTCCAGGCCATTGCTCTCTACCGCGAACTGAATCAGGCTGTGCCCAACAACCCGGGTTTGCTGCTGAACCTCGGTATGGCGCTCCACATGGTCGGCGACGAGCGCAACTCGATACCCCAGTTGGAAGCTGCCGTCAAGGCTGATCCCAAACTAACTCCCGCATGGCTGTTTCTGGGAGCGGCTCGTCTACAACTGGGCAGGACATCGGCAGCCGTCGAGCCGCTTAAGATGGTTTTGCGCCGGGAACCGGATCATCGGGGCGGGCTTGAGATGCTCGCTTCCGCTCTGCTTTCACTCGGCCGTGCCCGCGAGGCCGCCGAGCAGTACCAAAAGCTGGCTGATCTTGATCCCGAAAGTTCGTCGGCGTGGTACGGGCTGGGGCGCAGTTATGAATCGCTGTCCGTCCGCGCTTTCAATGAGCTGCAGAAGATCGCACCCGAGTCGGGGTACTGGCTGGGACTGATGGCGGAGGCTCGACTCCGTGAGCAGCAATTCTCGAGCGCTTTTTATTTGTACCGGCACGCGCTGGAGAAAATGCCGACCATGCGAGGAATGCACAGTGCTGTGGCAGAGATCTATCGCCAGACCGGACATCCGGACTGGGCGAAGGTCGAGGAGGAGAAGGAGCGCCAGCTTCCCCAACCGGATTGCCACGCTCCTACACTTGAATGCGAGTTCCGGATGGAGCAGTTCAGTGTGCTTGTGGCACCCACAAAAGATGCCAATACTCCCGAGTCGTACTATTGGCGATCGCGAGCGTACAACCAGCTAGCTCTTCAGGCCTTCACTCGCCTCGGTCAGCTGTCGCCCTCTGCGGAACAGCACGAGCTGAAAGCCCATATTTACGATGGCCAGAAGAGATACACCGAAGCCGCCGGCGAATGGAGGGAGGCCTTGAAGCTGTCTCCCGGCGATCCTCAGATTCAGAAACAACTTGCCATCAGTCTCAAATTCAGCCAAGACTATGGTGGCGCTCTACCCGTATTCCAAGATCTCCTTCGGCGGTCGCCAGGGTCGGCGGAGTTAAATTATCTCGTGGGGGACACATTGCTGGACCTACAGCGGGCGCAAGAAGCAATTCCCTTCCTCAAGCAGGCCTTGGAGCGCGACCCGAAATTGCTGCCCGCGCACAAATCCCTTGCTCGCGCGGAGCTTGCCGCCGGAAACCCTTCCGGAGCTATTCCGCATCTGAAGCTCGCCTTGGCCACCGACGAAAACGGCAGCCTGCATTACCAGCTTGCGAAAGCCTATCAGATGAATGGCCAGCCACAGCTCGCACAACAGATCTTAGCCGGTTATCAAAAGATTCAAGGATCTGTTGCGGCGATGAGAGAGGCCTCGCGATTGGATGTGGAGATCACACCACCGTAGAGAAGTTCTAGTCCGTCGAAATCATTTCGAGGGCTCATGGACTTCGAGAACCCGGTTGGTGGCAACGTTGCGCAGCAGTTGAACTGTACCACTTGGCCAGCGAATCTCGATCCGATCGACCTTTTCCAGCTTACCGGTTCCGAAATGTATGCCCTGTGAACTGGAAGAAGAGTAGCCCACTGCTGTGGTCATCTGGTTGGACTGACGGCCCAGCCGGACCTTGGCACCGATGCCGTCGCGATTGCTTCGGGTACCAATCAGCTTCAGGATCAGCCAGCGGTTGCCACCTGGACTGACATTCTGCCAAAGCTCTGCTGGCTCGCCGAGCGCGCTGACGACCACGTCAATTCTTCCGTCGTTATCAAAATCGGCAAAGGCGCTGCCGCGGTGGGCGCGAGAGAGATTCAGGCCCGCCTCCGAGGAAACATCGCGGAAGGTTCCATCCGCGAGATTGACGAAGACACTGTTAGGCTGCTTGTAGTGTATGGGTTGAAAAAGGTCAATCAGGTCATTGACATCTGAATTCGCGGTAAACAGATCTTTCCAGCCGTCGTTATTGAAATCGAAAAAGCCATTGCTCCACCCGCTGCGCGCGACGCTGAGGGGGCCAAGCTTGGTGCTGTGGGTTGCGTCTTGAAACACACCTTTGCCCAAATTCCGAAATAGGGGGAAGGTTTCGCCCGCCAGAGCCGTAATGCTGAGGTCAGGCAATCCGTCATTGTCGAAGTCCCGAAAGTCTGCCCCCATGCTGGCGATAGGCAATCCATTGTTCGTAAGAGCGACTCCCGCCTGGAGCCCCACCTCCTCAAAGGTTTCGTCACCTTTATTGTGGAATAGAAAGTTGGGCAGATTGTCATTTGTAACAAAGACGTCCATCCAACCATCGTTATCGTAGTCAGCGAAAGCAACACTCATACCTCGCCCGATGTACGCGGCGATGCCGGACTTGAGGCTCACATCCTCGAAAGTCCCGTCATGCCGGTTACGATAGAGGGTATTGGACAATCCTTCGAAATACTTAGGATGGCAGTAGACGCGCAGGTTGCGATCACGTTCGCCGCAGTAGCGATCAAAATCGGGCGTCCAGTGTGCGTAATTGACTACAAACAGGTCCAACCATCCATCGTTGTCATAGTCGAACCAGCCGGCAGCAACCGACCACTTATCGCTCTTAATGCCAGCGGCCTCGGTCACATCCTCAAACTTACCGTTGCCCAAATTGCGATAGAGAATGTTCCGGTACACCCCGGCTACGAACAAGTCCACGTGACGATCGTTGTTGTAGTCCGCCGCCGCTGCGCCCATCGAATAGCCGGCGCCTGCCATCCCGGCCTCCTTGGTGACGTCAGTGAACTTCATACCTCCATCGTTTCGGTAAAGCCGATTGAAAAATTTCGGTGAATCTTTTTCTAGGGAGGGAATCGA
>Ga0209804_1000454_pt1 | contig 33851 bp, 27 predicted proteins | sample GraSoiAngelo_139_FD_185896 | JGI IMG/M metagenome (GOLD analysis project Ga0209804, IMG submission 185896) | Grasslands soil microbial communities from the Angelo Coastal Reserve, California, USA - 14_0929_12_20cm (SPAdes) (version 2) | ecosystem: Environmental > Terrestrial > Soil > Grasslands ... | reverse complement strand
ATCCCCGCGGATCTCCCCCAGGCCGATGAGCGTGGGGAGCGCCCCGCGCTGCGCCAGGTCGATCTCGCCCTGCGCTTCCCGGATCTCCGGGGGATCCACTGGAGGGCGAGCGCCCCGTAGACATCCTCTTCGGTTCTCCCCGCGATCTTGCTCTCGTCCTCAACCCGAAAGACGCCGTACTCGTTGACCTTCAGACCGCGGCGCACCGCCAGCTCGCGGAGCTGCACGTTGTGGTCTTTGCTGCCGGTGAAGTACTGCAGCGCCGCCCCGTACGACTCCGGCTCGACCGCCCGGACGTCGCACTGCACCCCCGCGGTCCCGAGGAGGGCGCTGGTGAGCGTGGGGCCCCGGCCCAGCACCCGGCCGATCTCAGGCAGGCCCGCGACCACGTCCATCACCGCCCGCGGGGAGCGGGTCGCCACGACGATATCGATGTCCGCGATCGTGTCCCGCATCCGGCGGAGGCTCCCGGCCACGCTCACCGCCTCGACCCCGCCGACGCCGCCGAGCGCGTCCACGACCGCCTGCGCCTGCGGCAGCACGACCCCAATCGGCTGACGCGCCGCCTGCTGGCGCCGGCGCTCGATGCCCTGGAGGATGTTCTGTTCGGTCTTGGCCCCCAGCCGCGGCAGCTCGCGCACCTTTCCTGATCGTGCGGCCTGCTCGAGCGCCTCCACGTCGGCGATCCCCAGCTGCTGGTACAAGAGGAGGGCGGTTTTCGGGCCGACTTCGGGGATCGTCATCAAGTCGGGGAGCCCGGCGGGCAGCGTCTTTTGCAGCTCATCGTAGTACGCGATCGTTCCGGTTCTGAGGTACTCCTCGATCTTCTGGGCCAGGCTCTCGCCGATTCCGCCGATCTTCCGGAGCTCGCCTCGGGCGGCGACCGCCTCGATGTCCTCGCCCAAGGCCTCCAGCGCGCGGGCGGCCTTGCGGTACGCATTGATCCGAAACGCCGATTCCTGCTTGATCTCGAGGAGGTCGGCGATCTGCGAAAAGATGCGGGCGATCTCGAGGTGCTTGCCGCTCACCTAGAACCGCACGCCGCCGGGGCCAATCCGCGGGATGTGCACGGACAGCGACGGAGCGACGTTGACGATCAGAAACTCGTACCCGCGCAGGAGAACCCCCGCGACGGGCGACTGCTTGGCGTCGGAGTCGAAGCCGTCGTGAAAGGGACTGGCCAGGGCGATGATCAGGAACGCCCCCATCAACGCGACCCCTCGAATGCCGCCCATCACTCCCCCGAGCATCTCGGACACCGGGGCCGTCTTGACCGCGTGCATCAGCCGGATGAGGACCCCCACCGCGATGTACAACGCGAGCCAGATCACCACAAACGCCAGAAAGCCCCCCCATTCGGCCGGCAGGAACAGCGCCTTGTGGAGGGACGGCACGACGTACGCGTACAGCGCGGACGCGGCGAGGAACGCCCCGATCAGGGCCAGCAGATCGAGCACGCCGGCGAGGACGCCGTAGCGCGTGCCGCGGAGGACAGAGACGAGGACGGTCGCCAAAGTGAGCCAATCGATCCAGTTCACTGTGATGGTGGCGGCCACCCCTCCTGCGTCGACCTGCCTGCGGCGTGCGCCGTTCGATCGGCCTACTCGCGGAGCTGCACGCCGGCCTTTTCCTGGAGGCCTATTCGAACCCGCTGGATGATTTCCTCCGCTTCGTCCGCGGTCAGGGTGCGGTCCCGGTCCCGCAATCGCAGCCGGTACGCCAGGTTCCGGTGGCCGGACGGGACCGGCGGCCCGGCGTACACGTCGAACAGGTCCAGCGCTTCCAGCAGCGGACCCGCGCCGGCGCGGATCGCCTCCTCGATCGCGGCGGCGGGCAGGTGGTCCGGGGAGACGACGGCGATGTCCCGCTCCACCGCGGGATGCCGGGGAAGCTCAGGGGCCGTGCCCACCAGCACCACCATCGGGAGGAGCGCCTCGAGATCGACCTCTGCCACGTACGCCCGGTGGGGCAGCCGGCGCGCCGCGCCGAGATCCGCGTGCAGTTCCCCGAACCGGCCCACCACGCGTCCGGCGACGCTGAGGACGGCGGCGCGCGCGGGATGCCACCACAGGTGCTCCGAATCGGCCCAGGGATCCTGGGGCGCAAGCGGCGCCACCTGCCAGTCGCGCACCCCCAGATCCCGCAGCAGGGCCTCGAGAATGCCCTTCAGATGAAAGAAATCGGCGGCGGCCTGGTCGATGGGAATGTTCCACCCGGTCCGCCACGGCCCCATCACGGCGATCCCGAGCGAGCGCTGCTCCACGGGCCTGGCGTTCTGCGCCGCGCGAAACACCCGGCCGAGCTCGAACACCTGGACGTCCTCGACGCGCCGGTTCGCGTTTCCCGACAGCACATCGAGGAGCCCCGGCAGGAGCGAGGTTCGCAGCGCCGCCTGATCGGCGACCAGGGGGTTTTGGAGCGCGACCGACGGGATGCCCCCCTGCGGCGCCACCTCCGCGGGTTCGAGCGTCAGCGTCAGCACTTCGGTCAGCCCGGACCGGGCCAGCGTCTCCCGGATCCTCCCATCGATCCGCAACACCGGCACGATTGTCCCCGGCGTCGTTTCGCCTCGCGGCATGGTCAGCGGGACCCGGTCGTATCCGTAGATCCGGGCAACTTCCTCGACAAGATCCTCCTCGCGGACGAGGTCGGGCCTGAACGAGGGCGGGCGCACCCGGAGCGGCACGCCTCCTGTGACGGTGCACCCCAGCGCCCGCAGGATCCGAATCATCCTCTCCTTGGAGATGTCGATGCCCAGGACCGCCGCCGCCCGGGTCGGGCGCAGCCGGATCGCGGGCTGCTTGAGGCGCCGGGGGTAGACGTCGACGATGGGGCGCAGACCCCGGCCCGCGCCCCACGCGCGGAGCAAGGATGCTGCCCGGTCCTGCGCGACGGGTGGGCCCGCCGGATCCGTTCCCCGCTCGAACCGCGCCGACGCTTCCGTCCGAACCCCCAGCCGTCGCGCGGTCCGCCCGATCACGGGGGGGGTCCAGTAGGCGGCTTCAAGGATCACGGTGGTCGTCCCGGGGCCGATCTCCGTGTCGCGGCCGCCGATGATCCCGGCCACGCCGACCGCATGCTCGGCGTCCGCGACCACCAGCGTCTCGCCGTCCAGCGTGCGGGAGACGCCATCGAGGGTCACCAGCGTCTCACCCGGCGAGGCCCGGCGGACGACGAGCCGGTGGCCGCCGATCCGGTCGTAATCAAACGCGTGCATCGGCTGCCCGAGTTCGAGCATGACATAGTTCGTGACGTCGACGACGTTGTTAATCGCCCGGATGCCCGAGGCTTCCAACCTCCGCTGGATCTGGGCGGGGGACGGCCCGACGCGCACGCCCTCGATGACCCTGGCCGTGAACCGGGGGCAGCCCTCCGGATCCGCGATCTCGACCGCCACGCGCGGCGCGGCGGCGGGGGGACGCGCCGCAGCCTTCGTGCCCGGGGGCCGAAGCCGCCGATCCAGCAGCAGCGCAACCTCGCGCGCCACGCCGAGGACGCTCATGCAGTCGGGACGGTTGGCGGTCAGTTCGATGTCGAGGACCGTGTCGTCGCCCGCCCGCTCGACCTGCTCGACCGGAAGCCCGATGCCGCGCAGGCGCTCGATGAGGGTCTCGAGGGACACGTCCACCTCCACGAGCTCGCGCAGCCACTCCAGCGAAACGCGCATGGCAACCTCCAAACCCGTGTCCAGCACTCGCCCGTCAGCGGCCCGGCGAGAGAATTCCGTGCAGCGAATGCTCGGGGCGGGCTAGACCTGCCGCAGAAACCGCAGGTCGTTGTCGTAGAACAGCCGGATATCGTCGATCCGGTGCTTGAGCATCGCGGGGCGCTCGATGCCGATCCCAAACGCAAACGCCGTGTACACGTTGGGATCGATCCGCGCCATCTCCAGAACACGGGGGTGGAACATCCCGCATCCGAGGATCTCCAGCCAACCCGACCCTTTGCAGACCGCGCACCCGCGTCCGCCGCAGTTCGTGCACGAGACCGCCATCTCTGCGCTCGGCTCCGTGAACGGAAAGTAGGAGGGCGTAAACTGGACGCGGGTCTCAGGCCCGAAAAACTCGCGGGCGAACGCCATCAGCACCCCTTTCAGATCGGAGAACCGGACGCCCTCATCCACCATGAACCCGTCGGCCTGGTGGAACATCGGGGAGTGGCTCGCGTCCACCGGATCCCGGCGATAGCAGTGGCCGTACGTCAGGGCCCGCATCGGCGGGCGCTTGGCGTCGAGGACGTGGACGTCCACCACGGTGGTGTGCGTCCGCAGCAACCACCCGCCCCCCAGATAGAACGAATCCTGGGCATCGCGGGCCGGGTGGAAGGCGGGCATGTTGAGGCGTTCGAAGTTCTGCTCATCGTGCTCCACCTCCGGCCCTTCGACGATCTCGAACCCCATCCCGAGGAAGATCTGCCCGATCTCCTCCATCGTCCGGGTGAGAATATGCGTCCGGCCCAGGGGCGGCCTGCGTCCGGGGAGGGTGACGTCGATGGCCTCGGCGCGCAGGCGGGCCTCCTGCGAGCTGCGGCGCAGCGCATCAGCGCGGGACTGCAGCAACGCCTCGACCGCCGCCTTGAGGTCGTTGAGCGCCGCCCCCATGGCGGGACGGTCGGCCGGCGGAACGTTCACGAGATCCCGGAACGCCTGGGTGATCACGCCCTGCCGGCCCAGGTATCGGACGCGCACCTGGTCCACGTCCCCCTCGGTCGAGGCCCCGGCGCACGCCTGCTCCGCCTCGCTCAGGATATCGCGCAGCCTGTTGAGATCTACGGTGAGATCCACGCTCCCTCCCTCAACACAAAACGCACCTCCGTCCAAGGGACGGAAGTGCGTCTTCCGCGGTGCCACCCTTTTTCCGCCCGCCGTGGCGATAGCGCGGGCGGCGCTTCGTTGACCGGGATACGGGCCGGCTCGCCCTGTTCGCCTACGTCCCGCCGGTCAGCGGTGATCAGCGAACCGCTCGGGAGTGAACGTCTGCGGGGCGCGCGGAGGCCGGCTTCCACTCGACGACCGACCCTCTCTGATCGCTACAAACCCCGGACCCTCTCCGTCATCACGATCTCTGTTGCTGTGATCCCCGGATCCCCGGGCGCTAGTTCAAGATCGGCACAACCCACCGGCGCTGCCGCCCCGTGAGTTGCCGGTAGATGAGATACGCCCAGATGGACCCGGTGACTTCAAACACCCGCCAGAAGGCCTCTGGTGTCCACGTGCTCTCCACCGCGCCCACCCTCCTCCCCGCCACTGCGACTCCGCCAAGCCGGCTGGAGGTCCAGGAGCGAACACCCGTCGCTTGTGGCGTCTCGAAGATTGGCCCAAGTATAACACAGGGTCAATCCGTCCCGCCATAGCACGGGGTGAAACGAGGCTGTGGCGCGGGACTGCGCCTAGGGCACTGCCCTCATCCTGCCGACGGCGTTCGCCATCTGCGCCTGGGTGAAGAACATCACCAGCATACCGGCGGTGCGGCCGTCCAGGGGGCGTGACAGCGCCGACGGGTACGGGAAGTACACCGCCTGAGCGTCCATCGCATAGTGCTCGATCACCGGCCCGAGCACCTCAGACGACCCGAGGATGCCGAGTCCAATCGTGCCATTCGGTCCTGGGCCAAGCCGGAGTACAGCGTGCTGCCAGAACAACGTCCCGGGGGCATCGGTGCCAAACGCTGCGCATCCCCAGTTCGGGAGCAGCCCTAATTGTTCGACCCGGTGGATGGTGAGATCCGACAGGCGGAAGCCCCTGGACAGGTACGCATCGGCGACGCGCAGCAACGTGGAGAATTGAGCGAGCGCGGCCCTTCTCACCATCTCTAGAGGGGTCACCTCACGGTAGCCTGCCAGGATCTCGCCCGGCACCTTGTAGAGCCTGACACCTCCAACATCGATCGGGACGCCGAGCCCGTCGAACAGCCGGCCCCATGGGCCCGGGGTCCCGTGAACCACGACGACCGTCTGCACCCGATTGGCCGACAGAAAGGCCCGGAGCTGGACGCGGTAATCCGGCATCAATGTCGCGCACGCAAAGGCATCGAGCACGGGCCAGCGGGTGAACTCCTTGGGGATGTTGGCCCCGCTGCCCTCCGCCATGCGATACTCCATGCCCGTCTGGGCCTGCCAGAGCATGCTGCTGCCCAGTTCGCCATAGGGCAGGACGAACGCGATGCTGCCGGGGGGGATGTAACGGCGGTAGAGCCCATGGGCAAAGAATGCCGGGGTGTCGACCCGCGACGTCCACTCGAACCTCGAAACGTTGGGCAGCAGCACGGCGATGCTGAGCGCGGCGAGCGCCCACTTCAGCCAAGCCCGCCTCCCTCCGGATGCCAACCAGAGGGCCACGATGGTCGCCACCGCCAGAGACGCGAGCCCCATGAACCGTCCCGGGAGCGCGATATTGATCAGGGGGAGATGCAGGAAGAGTCTCCACGGCAGCGGCACCGACGGCGACCCCCCAAGGTGCAACGTGGGGCCGAGTGAGGCGATGCAGATCACGAGTACGGTGACGAGGAGCAGCTTGCCCGTGCGGGTCCGCCAGGACGCCCACGCAAACAGGATGATGATCGCGAGGACGGGGAGCCCCAGAAACGCCGATCCCTCGCTGATATTTCCCGAGAATATCCGGCCGGGCCCGGGGAGGAGGTGGCTGGCGAGGGAGATCGGCGTGGGGACCACAAAATTGAGCAGATCCGACGAAAAACGGGTGAGGGGAAGCACCGGTCCGGAGAACAACGCGTGGCTGAAGAAGAAGTACAGATAGGGGCTGAGGACGAGCGCTGCCAAGACGTAGGCGGCGGCCGTGAGCCCGGCGACCTCGAGGACCCGCCCGGTCGCGCCCGGCATCAGCAGAAACGCCACCAGCGCGGTGATGCCCCCGAACACGCTCATCGTCGCGAACGTCTCGACCGAGAACGAAAACTGGACGATGAGGCCGACCGCCATCAAGGCCGCGTAGGGGAAAGGCGCGAGCCGGTTGTCCAGCCGCAGGAGCAGCAGATAGACGAGGAGTGGCACTGGAAAGACAAGGATGAGATTCAGATGGCCCCACAGCAAGTGGCTCCACTCGTAGGAGGAAAAACCGAACACATAGCCGGCGAGCAACGCAGGCAAGAACGCGCCGGTGATGTGCCGACAGAGGAGATACGCCGTCCAGGCGGCGAGCGGCAGGGCGAGAAGCGCCACGATGTTATAGGCGGCCACCGGGCCCAGGCTGGCCGTGATGGGCCAGGCCAGCAGGCTCGCGCCCGGGACCGGGGTCATCCAGGCGAGATTGATCCCCGTTGGCGCCCAGAGGTAGTCCGTGAGGAAAGGGTTGAGCCCGTGGGTGAGCGCAAACGGCCACCATTTCAGGAACCAGATGAAGAGGGTCGGGTCAGAACTCAAACGACCGATATAGACGTGGAATGGGTCTCGCATGACCCGCCACCCCACACACACAACGGCGAGGGTCGTGTAGGCTGCGAACGCGGCAAGGCCTTCAAGCTTGCTGCGATGCGAGTTGAACGGCTTCACCCGGACCCCACCCTCGCGGTCTGGCAAGTCTACCTCCTCATACCCAAAGGGGGATGACCCCGGACTGGGCAGCGGGTGGGGCGCGGAGATCGCGATGGCGTTCCGGGAGCCTCGCCAGCAATCTACGCGTCGATCGAACCGGCGTCCCCTCCGGCCCTGTAGAGGAGGATGGCGGCGGCGGCCGCCACGTTCAACGACTCGGCGCCCTGGGCCATCGGGATGCGCACGCGCACGCCGCGCCGCGTCCAGGTCGGGGATGCGCCGTGGGCCTCGCTGCCCAGCACGAGCGCCAGCGGCCTGGCATATGAGACCTGAGAGTCAAGGTGGTCGCCGCGCGGATCGGCGATCAGCATGCGCACACGACGCGTGTGGAGCGCCTCGGCGGCCTCAGCAGCATTTGGAAAGGACCGCACAGGCAGACGGAACACCGCGCCCGCCGACGCACGGATCGCCTTGGGCCCAAACGGATCCGCGGTGGCGCCCACGACGATGGCTCCGGTCGCCCCCGCGGCCGCGGCGGTGCGCAGGATCGCCCCGACGTTTCCGGGATCCTGCACGCCGTCGAGCACCGCGATCAGCGCGTGTGGACCGGTGAGGACGGCGGGCGAGGCGTCGGGAGGTCTCCGGGCCACCCCGAGCACCCCCTGAGGGGATTCCACCTGGCTGAGCGGTTCAAAAACGTATGCAGAGACCGTGACCAACCGGGCGCCCCCGGCCCGGAGCCGCCGGGCGACCTCTGCGCCGCGGGGATCGGCGGCCGCGGCCGGCGTGCAAATGACGAGGTCGATCTTCGCGCCGGCGGCGCCCGCGGCCTCGAGCACCCGCCACCCCTCGGCGACGCACCGGGACGTCCGGCGCGACGAGGATCGGAGCAGCGCCCGAAGATCCTGGATCAGCGGGTTGTGGCGGCTGGTAACGACGAGATCGGGGACGGTCTCGCCCGCCGAACGGCGCGAGCCCTCCCCGGTCGGGGAGGGCTCGCGGGGGCGCACCATGCGACGCTCGGCGTCTACTCGGTCCGCTGGATCTGCTTGACGAGCGCGGAGAAGGCCTGGGCGTCCCGGACCGCGAGATCGGCCAGGACTTTACGGTTCACCTCGATCCCGGCCCGGCGCAGCCCGTGGATCAGACGGCTGTAGGAGAGGCCGTGCGGTCTCGCGGCCGCGTTGATCCGCGCGATCCACAGCCGCCGGAAATCTCGCTTGCGCGCCCGGCGGTGGGCGTAGGCATCCGCCAGGGCCCGCTTCACCGTCTGGTTGGCCAGCTTGAACCAGCGGCTCTTCTTGCCCCAGTATCCCTTCGCCAGCTTCAGCACCTTGTGGTGCCGCCGGCGAACGACCACTCCCCGTTTGACGCGTGTCATGGACGATCACTCCCAAACGGCGCGTAGCCCGGCGCGCCCTAGCGGTACGGAAGCAGGCGGCCGATCCGGGCGATATCCACGGCCTCGACGGCCGGGTTCTGCCGCAGCGATCGCTTTCGCTTGGCGCTCTTGTGGACCATCAAATGCCCTCCAAGCTGGCGTCCACGCAGCAGCCGCTTGCGCCCCGTGACCCGAATGCGCTTCGACGATCCCTGGTGCGTCTTGAGTTTCGGCACGCTCTCGCCCTACCTTTGATCGACTCCTCGTTTACCTTGGCTCCAACCTCTGCTTGCCGACCCGCGGTCTCTGTCGGCCCCGCCCTCAGTTCTTCTTCGGAGCGAGGATCATGATCATGTTCCGGCCTTCCATCAACGGGACCCGCTCTACCACCCCGACATCGGCGAGGTCCTGGGCCATGCGGCGCAGAATCTGTTCGCCCACCTGCGGGTGCGCCATCTCCCGGCCGCGGAACCACATCGACACCCGCACCTTGTCCCCGCTCTTCAGGAATCCGCTGACGGCGCGGGTCTTGACCTGCAAATCGTGTATGCCGATCTTCGGGCTGAGCCGCATCCCTTTGAGGTCGGACGTCTTGGACTTCTTGTGCGCCTCGCGCTCCTTCTTGGCCTGCTCGTACTTGTACTTTCCGAAGTCGACAATGCGGCACACCGGAGGAGTCGCGGTCGGGGCCACCTCGACAAGGTCCAGGTTGGCCTCCCCCGCTTTCGCCAGGGCTTCCGCAACCGGCATCACGCCGAGCTGCTCCCCGCTGCTTCCGATGACCCGGACCTCACGGGCCCGGATCCGGTCGTTGATGCGTGGTCCGCGGTCGATAGACTTCCTGGCCTCCTTTTTGATGCAACAAAGGGATGGCGCAGACGCCATCCCCTCCGGATCGTTTCCGAACCGTTAACCTGGCTGGCAGCCAAACCGAACGCCTCGAGCGCCGGCGCCGCCAGGTGAGAAGCAGATGGCTTCTACTTGAGCGGCACGAGTATAACATAGGCGTTTTGGAGCGTCAATCGAAACGCAATGCGGAGTGGATGTTGAGTGCCGCGAGACGTTCGATGAGCTGTACAGCAGGGCCGGGGGACCCGCGCTACAGCAGTGACGTCATGCGGGCCGCAACCACCGTCTGGTCGTCGGCAGGGCCGTTCCCGCTCCACGAGGCGACCGCGTCCATCACCCGGTCGGCCACCTCGTCAAGCGGCGCATCGCGCAAGCTAGCCAGCAACGCCGAGATCCGCTGCTCCCCGAACTGCTCTCCCGCCACGTTCCTGGCTTCGGTGATCCCGTCCGTGAAGAGCAGCAGCAGATCCCCCGGGCCGATGCGGGTCTCCGACATCGCGTAGGTGGTCCCGGGTTCCACGCCCAGCAGCAGGCCGGGCGCCTCGAGGAGACGCGGCGCGGCGTCCGGCGCCCGAACCATGAGCGGCGGGAGATGGCCCGCGCTGGCGAACAGGAGCGTACCGTCCCGCGGGTTCAAGATCCCGTAGAACAGGCTGACAAACTTGGACTCGGTGTCCGCCGCCAGCGCGTGATTGAGCCGGCTGAGCACGGCCTCCGGCCGCCGCCCGTCCTGGGCAAACGCCTCCAGGAGATAGCGGGCGCGGGCAGATAAGGTCGCCGCCGGGATGCCCTTCCCGGACACATCCGCGATCGCCAGGCCGACCTGGCCGTGATCGAGCGGCAGGACGGCGTAGAAATCCCCCCCCACCTCCCGGCTCGGCAGGTACCGTCCCGCGACCGCGAGGCCCGGCAGTTCGACCCGCCGAGGCGGGAGGAGGGTCTGCTGAATGATCCCGGCGATCTCGCGCTCTCGCTCGTACGCCCTGGCGTTGTCGACCGCCAGCGCGACGCGGTCGGCGAAGGTTTCCAGGAGGCGGACCTCGTGCGGCGTGAACTCGCGTGGGCGCTGGGAGAGCACCTGGACGACCCCGATCACCCGTCCGCCCACGCGCAGGGGGACGGCCATGGTCGAATAGGCGCCTTCCCGTCGGAGGGTGGGGTCCAGCGTCCCGAGCCGGGCCGGGTCCGACACGACCAGCGGCCGGGTGTCGTTGGCCACACGGCCCGCCACACCTTGCCCCCGCCGGAGGCGCCGGCCTTTCGCCGCCAGCGCACCGTTGAACCCGGCCGGCACGACGAGATCGCCCGTGCCTTCCTCGACGAACCAAATCAACCCCGCGTCGGCGTGCAGGGCCGCTCCCACCCGCTGGACGAGCGGCGGGAGCAGCTCACCGAGGCGAACGGTTGAGAGGGCGGCGTCGCTGACCGCCTGCAGCGCGTTCATCTCGGTGACGTAGCGCGACAGACGCTCGCTCATCTCGTTGAACGCGTTTCCCAGCTCTCCCAGCTCGTCGCTGCGGCGCAGGGCGACCCGCGTGCCCAGGTTGCCCCTCCCGAGCGCCCGTGCCCCGCGGACCAGGGCGAGGATCGGGGCGCTCAGTTCGGCGCCGAGGACCCAGGCCAGAAACAGGCCCACCCCGACGGCGGTCAGCACCGTGATCATCTCCTGGGCGGCCGCCCGGCGCGCGGATTCCAGTGCTGAGGATTCCGGCTCGACCACGATGGCCGCCCATCCCAATCCGGCGATGGGGGCGGCAGCCCCCAGATACCCGGTGCGGCCGTCGCTGTACCCTTCGATCGTGGCTTCGAGGCCGGCCAGGGCCGTCCGGACCGCGCTCAGCCCCTGCAGCGCCTCCGGGGCCCGCGCGGGCTGCCGAATATCAATGATGAGACGGCCGGTGGTGTCGACGATGATGCCGTCGGCGGCGCGCCCGAGCCCGCGCGGCAGCACGGTCCGGAGCCCCCCGAGGTCGAGCCGGCCCAGCACCACCGCGGCGAGCTTCTCTTTCTCACGGATCGCAGTCGCCACCTCGAGGGTGGGATGACCGTCGGTCCAGATCGGCGGCCCGGCCGCCCACTCCTTCCCGTTCCGCACCGGGCCCACCGCGGGATTGTCCGCAAGGTTCAGGGTGAACGGCTGCGGAGGGCTGGCGGCGACTCCGGTACCGGCGGCATCGATCAGCATCAGCGAGAGGAAGGACGGATTCTTCGCGCGGATGGCGGTGAACAGTTGGATGATCCCCGAGACCGGGTACGGCTGGCTCGTCACGGCCGCGCCGGCAGTCCGCTCGGCCTCGACCGCGCCGGCGAGGAACATCTGGACGTCGGCGGCCATCGCCCGCGCCAGGTCCCGGTGGCCGCGCTGCACGATCTCCAGCCGTCCCTGGTTCCGAGACTGGAACAGCAGGCCTCCCAGGATGAGGACCGGGATCATGCAGATCAGGATGACCGCGGCGATCTTGCCGCGGATGCCCAGGTGCATTCGCACGTTCAACTCCTGCGGGCGGCGCCGGCGAACCATCCCGCCGGCCCCGCCGGGCGTATGGCGTAAGGCCGATCGAAGCGAGGATTGCCCCCTGCGGGGACTCCATACCAAAGTGGAGCCAATAGCATGCAGAGGTTGGAGCAAAGGTAACCCAGCACGGTCGCCGGCCTCACGATTTTGCCGGGCGATCGACTTTGACTTTCTCGAGGGCCTCGCGCTCGGTGGCGACGACGTGCAGCACCTTGTCGAGCCCGGTAATCTTGAAGATCTTGGCGATCGCCGGTTGGCCGGCAACGATGGCGATCTCTCCGTGGAGCGCCCGAATGCGCTTCTGATGGTCGGTCAGGATCTTGAGGGCCGTGCTGTCGATATACGCGACGCCGGACAGGTTCACCACCAGCAGCGGCCGGGACGCGGTCGCGGCCGTGCGCAGCCCCTCATCCAGGCGCGGGACGGTATAGAGATCCAGTTCTCCGGCGACATCCAGGATCGTCACCTCCCCGACGGTGCGGACACCAATCTTCAGCTCCACGGCGCACCTCCCCTCACAGAGGGATGGACTGGAACTCCTGCTCGAGTATAGTTCCGCCTCGACGGCGTCCCTGCCTGCGGCGCCACGCCGAACGCGGCGGCGGGGTCACGGTTCCCGCTCGGCATGCAACGCCACCTGGTAGAGACCGATGCCCTTGTTCGCGATGGCCGAAGCCGCGAATCCCATGATGAACAGGAACAGCCCCTTCGTCGCCACCAGCAGCGCCAGGCTGCCCGACGGCGCTGAGGCGCCTGATGAGGACGTCAGCGCGCCGGAGGCGATCAACTCGGTGTAGGCGAAGTAGAAAACGGCGAGGAGCAGCAGCGCTCCAATGAGGAAGACGGCGATCCCCAATGCCCCGGGGAGCACGCCCCCGCCCCGATCCGTTCCCGTCCGCATCGTGCACCCCCACCTTCCCTTCTTCCCGGCTCACTCCACGCGCGCGTGGGCCAGCGCCGTCGCACACGAGCACTCCCGCTTGCGGGGCAGCCGCTCGATCATGGCGAGCAGGAGGCGGCGGAGCCTCTCATTGTTCTGCTGCATCACTCGAATCACCGCCGTGTGGGTGACCGGCTCGACGCCGGGATCCCCTTCCACCCCGACGTCGTAGTCGGTGATCAGCGAGATGTTCACGTAACACATCTGCAGTTCTCGAGCCAGGATGGATTCAGGGTAGTTGGTCATGTTGATGACTTCCCAGCCCTGGCCACGGAACCACCGGCTCTCCGCGCGGGTGCTGAACCGGGGGCCCTGGATCACCACCACGGTCCCGCGGTCGTGCACGGGGATGTCGAGGCGGCGGGCCGTCTCCACGGCCAGCGGCCGCAGCGTGGGACAGTACGGATCGGCGGCCGAGACGTGGGTGACGATCGGCCCGTCGGCGAAGGTGTCCATCCGCCCCCAGGTCCGGTCGACGAATTGGTCGCAGATCACGAATTCGCCCGGCCGGACGTCGGGCTGCAGGCTGCCGGCCGCGCACGGCCCGAAGACCCACTCCACGCCGAGGGAATGCAGCGCCCAGACGTTGGCCCGGTAGTTGATCCGGTGGGGCGGGAGGCGGTGGGTCCGGCCGTGCCGGGGGAGAAACCCCACCTTCCGGCCCGCGATCTCGCCGAGCATCACGGGATCGCTGGGCTCTCCGTACGGCGTATCCACCTTCACCTCGCGGGCGCCTTCGAGCAGCGAGTAGAATCCCGATCCCCCAAAGACCCCCACCTCGGCCCGTTGCACGACCCGGCTCCCCTCCTCTGCGTGTTCGGTTCGACCGATTACCCGCGCCCGGCGACCGCGTCGGCGATCCGAGGGAGCGCCGCCCCGGCGTCGTCCCGCACCACGACATCGGCCTGCCCGTCGAGCGGCGTGGGCTCGCGGTTCACAATGGCCAGCCTCGCCCCCTGCCGGGCCGCGAGCGCGGGGAGCCCCGCCACCGGATAGACCGCTAGCGACGACCCGACCACCAGCAGGACCCGACACGTTTCACACGCCGCTGCCGCCCGCCCGTAGGCCGCCGCCGGCAGGAGCTCTTCGAACAGCACGACGTTGGGGCGCAGCAGGCCGCCGCACGCCGCGCATCGAGGAAGCGTCCCCGACCGCAGCGGCCCGGCCATCTCCGCGATCGGCCGGACGGCCCCGCACCCGGCGCAGCGGGCCTCGCGCAGGTTGCCGTGCACTTCCACCACGTCGCGCGACCCGGCCTGCTGGTGCAGGCCGTCGACGTTTTGCGTCACCACGAGGTGCACCGCTCCGAGCGCTTCGAGCCTGGCGATCGCCCGATGCGCGGCGTTCGGGGCGGCGCCGGCCAGCCCCGCGAGGCGGGTCTGATAGAATGCGTAGAACGCCTGCGGGTCGCTCTGGAACGCGCTCAGGGAGGCGACGCGCGTCGGGTCGATGCCGCTCCACAATCCGCCCTTGGAGCGGAAGTCCGGAAGCCCCGACTCGGTGCTGACCCCCGCGCCGGTCAGCACGACGTTGAACGTCCCGAGGCGAAGCAGCGCCGCGATGCGCCGGACGGCGGCGTCCGATTCGGCCGGCCGCTCCGCAACGGAGGGCGCCCGCGGCGCGCGCCGGGTCAGCACAGGCGCCCGCCGTCGTCGAACCGCATCGGCTCGGGTGATTCCAGCGCGGCGATGTGCGGCCGTCCCTCCAGTTCACGCACCAGGGGCTCTGACACCCACACGTCCTCCAGATGGAGCGTATTCGGCGCCCGCACGATCCGCGCCCGAAGCGGATCGGGCAGCCCGAGGCTCCCAAACGCCGCCAGGATCGTGTCCCGCTCGGTGGACATGACGATCGGGAGCATCGCTCGTTGAACGTACGTGCTGACGATACAGTTCAGGTAGGTCGCGGTAAAGTCGATGCGGTCGACCACCGCCCGGGTGGTGAAGTCGGCCAGGCCGATCCCCTGCGCGTTGCCCTCGGAGGCGTCGGACAGCCGCAGCGCCACGATCCGCTCCGCGTGGGGCGTCTCCGGCTCCGCGAGCCCGGCGATGCGCCAGCGCCCGATGACGTTGACGTCCATGCCGGTGCCGCTGAAGTTCTTGCCGACTTCGTCCACGATCAGGAGGTCCATGCGGTCCACCGGCAGTCGGGGCATCGCCGCGCGCGCCTCGGGGAACAACGCCACCTCCACGTCCGGGATGCGCTCGGGGGCGATCCCGACCACCCGGGCGGTCTCATCGTACGCGTTCTCGATGATGGCGAGACCGCCCAGGACGCGGCCGGTGCCGATCACGCACTCGGCGATCTCCCGGATCGCGCCCGCCATCTGCCCGGGGCCCTGCTGATGAATCTGCGCGGCGCCCGGCGCCTTGCCCAACCCGACGCCGAGCATCTTCATCACCCCGCTTCCGAATGGATGGCTGAACCCGGTGTGCGGTTTGATCCGGCTCACGGCCAGGATCCCGTCGCATCCCGCCGCCACCCGGTCACAGTAGGCCACGAATCCGCTCGGTGTCCTCCCCAATTCGACCGTGTCCATGGACGTGCTGAGGGGCGCCCCCACGGTGGCCGGCGTGACCCCCAGGTGCTCGAGGAGGCGCCGCTGCCCTTCGTCGGTGCCGCCGCCGTGGCTGCCCATCGCCGCGATGAGCAGGGGGTCGGCCCCCGCCGTCCGCAGCTCGTCCACCACGGTGCGCAAGACCGCCACGATGTCGCGGATCCCGCGGCTCCCCGCGGTCACCGCGATCCGCGCCCGCGGGCGGACCCGCGTCCGGAGATCGAGCCGGCGCAGTTCGGCCCGGACGGCGGCCGGGACGTCGTCGAGTCGGGGCCGGGGGAACCGCTGACGCACCCGGACCATGCGGGGCATGGCGGAGGGCACGCGGATCCCGGCGGGAATGCGCTCGACACCGATCGCCAATGCGGTGCTCCAGAGGGCACGGACAAAATTGCGCGTCAGACAGCCCCGATGGTATCATCTGGATGAACAACGGGTCAACCCGCCGGCCGAGCACTGCGCGGCGCGAGCCGCGTGACGGCGGGGCTCGGGGGGTCCGAATGGCCACGCCATACACGCTGTTCGAGCAGCCGCGCGCGTTCCGGGGGCCGAGCCGCGTCTGGTTCGGCGCGCGCGCCGCGGACCGGATCGCGGATGATCTCGCGGAGCTGGGCGTGCGCCCCGGCGCCGCGTTCCTGGTGACCGATGCCGTCGTGGAGCGGCTGGGGCTGGCGCGCGGCGTCGCCGCCGGCCTGACCGCGGGGGGGTGTGAGGTGCACCGCTACGCGGACATTCCGGGAGAGCCGAGCGTCGAGGTGGCGGACCGGGCGGTGGCCGCGGCCCGCCGCATCGCGCCGGCGCTCGTGGTGGGCGTGGGCGGCGGCAGCGTCATGGACGTCGCCAAGATCAGCGCCGCGCTCGTTCGCAATCCCGGCAGCGTGATGGACTACACGCACGTCGTCGGCCGCCGTTTCGCCGAAGCCTCGGTCCCGACGATCCTCGTCCCGACCACGGCCGGCACCGGGGCCGAGGCGAGCCAGAACGCCGTCTTCACGACCGGGGCGCGGAAGGTGTTTGCCAACAACCACCCGCAGCTCCTGGCCGCCGGAGCGATTCTCGATCCGCTGCTGACGCATTCGCTGCCTCCAACGGTCACCGCGCATACGGGCCTCGACGCGCTCAGCCACTGCATGGAAGGAACGCTCTCCACCAACGCCACCGCCCTCACCGATCAGATGGCGGCGCAGGGGATCGGGCTGATCTTCGGCGCCCTCCGGCGCGCCTGCGGCGCGCATCCGGATCCCGCCTCGCGCGCCCACATGCTGCTCGCCGCCTACCTGGGGGGGCTGAGCCTGAACGCCGGCATGGTCCTCGGCCACTCGATCGCCTACACGATCGCGAACCGGCTGCATCTGCCGCACGGCCTCTCCTGCGCCCTGGCCCTGCCGTACACGCTCGCGTACAGCCGGGAGGCCGCGCCGGAACGCCTGGCCGGACTCGGCCGGGCCGCCGGCCTTGAGCGCCACGACATCATCGCCGAGGTGGGCGGGCTGTGCCGCGATGTCGGGATTCCAGACTCGCTGCGGTCGCTCGGGCTGGAGCGGGACCGCCTGCCCGAGATGGTGGACGAATGCCTGGAGGTCTATCCGCGCCCGAACAACCCCCGCCCGCTTGTCCGGGACGCGCTGCGCTCGCTGTATGAGGCGATGTGGGACGGACGCCCGGCCCACACCTGGCACTAGGACCGCTTCGTTCCCCGCAGGCGCGCGATGAAGAGCCGGGCGGCCTGCTCCATCGACGCGGCGCGCAGCGCCTCTTCCTCCGCAAACCGCGCCTCATCGACCGCCCAGCGGTCCGCGGCATCGTAGGACGCATCCGGCCCGGCCCGGGTCGTTCGCGACGCGGCCTCCGGCCTGCCGGCCCAATGCGCGGCGGCGCCGGCGAAGGCGATCAGGCGCTGGCCCAGCGCCGGCAGGCGCCGCAGCGTGATTTCCGCGAGCCACAACCCCAGCGCCGCGCCGGTGAGCGCAGGCCACGCCTCGCGCTCGCCGGTTCCCCGCCCAGGCCGGAAGGCTTCCTCCGGCCGGTTGAGGAACGCGCCCCCGGTCGTCTCGACCACCCGGGAGAGCAGTGCCAGGTTCCCGTCCGCGAGGCGGTACTCGGCGGAATACGGCACGACGAGACCGACGGTGCGGGCGGCCACGCCGCGCCGGGCGTCGCGGGCCGCCAGCGTGAGCGTGTATGTGCCGGGCCGGGGGGCCGGCCACGTTCCTTCATAGCGGCCGGGGGCGGTCTGCTCGAGGACGATCGATCGGCGCCCGCCGCTCGGGCCCGCGACCTCCCCGCTGACATCCAACCCATCCCAGGGCGCGCCGCCGGGCCGGCGGGCGTCGAGGACGGCGCGCGCTTCACTCGCGCTCGCGTCCATCGCGGCCGCGAGGTGCAGTCCCGCCGTATCCTCCGGCAGGGTCCATCGGATCGCCTGCGACCAGAACCGCGCCACATCGGGCCAGGACGCCCACGGAGCGGTCCACCGCAGCCCATCGTCGGAGGTGAACGCCACGGTACGCCCCAGCCCGTATCGCCAGGTGGCGAGCAGAGGATCCCGCCGGGGGCTCGCGAGGGCGACGTCCGCTGAGGGCTTCGCGACCGCGGCCACATACCCGCGGAGCGCCGGCGGGAGGGTGAGCCCCGCGAGCGTCGGTCCCGCGCCGAGTCGCGCAGGGACGGCCGGCTCCTCGACGATGAACGCCCGCACCGCCATCAACGCCTCGGCGGTAAAGATCTTGGGCACGCTGTACAGATCTTTGGCGATGTAGGCGCGTCCCCCGCCCCACCGGGCGAGGTTGCGCATGAACTCGGTGTCGGCATCCCGGCCGATCGCGACCGAGCTCAGCGTGATCTTGTCGCGGGTCATCGCGGCGACGATCCCGGGAAAGTCCCCGGGGTCGGTGAGCCCGTCGCTCAACACGATGGCGTGCCGGATCTTGGCCGGGGTGGCGCGGAGGTACTCCCGGGCGGCCCGCAGCGGCGGGGCCATCACCGTGCCGCCGCCCGCTTTGAGGCGGGCGATCTGCTCCAGCACCCGCGACCGGTTCCGGGCCTCGGTCGGCGGCACCAGCCAGCGGTACTCCTGGTCGAAGGTGATGACCCCGATCTGGTCATGCGCTCCCAGCAGGTCGATCACCGAAGACGCGATCTCTTTCGCCAGTTCCTCTTTGGCGATTTCCGTGCCGAAGGTGTCCATGCTCCCCGACGTATCGATCACCAGGACGATGGCCACGGTCGGCACCGCCACCGTCTGCCGGACATCCATCGTGACGGGAAGGATTTCCTCGAGCGGGGTTCCGGCGTACCCCCCAACGCCGTAGCTGTGGCCGCCGCCGATGGCGACGAGGCCGCCGCCGGCCGTGCCGACGAACGCTCGGATCGCCTCCTGCTGCGCCTGGGTGAGGTCGAGCGCCGGCACATCGTTCAGCACGAGGCTGCCATAGGGGACGAAGCCGGTCGCCTCCGCCGGCACCTCCTCGGGGAGCCGCACGTCGACCCGCAGCTCCTGGCCGCGGAGCCACGCGGGCAGCCGCGTGGGGCTCGCCGTGACGAAGAGCACGCGGGGCCGGCCCCGCACCACCACGATGGCGTCTCCGTGATTGTTTTCCGACATCGTGTCGGGCGACGCGGCGACGTCGACGCGATACCGGACCGCTCCCTCCTGCCGGGCGAGATCGGAAAACGGGATGGCCGTCTGCCCGGGCGCGAGCCGGAGGCGCCGCGTCTCCACGGGCTCGCTGTTGCGCGAGAGGGTCACGGCGGCCTCCGCGGGGACCGTGGAGCGGACCACGGCCCGGATCTCGTAGGCCTCCCCCGCGCGGACTTCCTGCGGCGCCGTCACCGCGTCAACCAGAACCTCTTCGGGCCGGCCGGCGGCGATCGGCACCGCGTCGACGACGACCCCGGCGGCCCGCGCCACGCGCGCGGCCGCGGCGGCATCCCCGCGGTTTTCGGCGCCGTCGCTCAGGAGGACGATGCGCCGCGCGCCGGCCTCCCCCAGCATCCGCTGCGCGAGGCCGAGCGCCGCCCCGATGTCGGTCGCGTCCGGATCGAGCGGACGGCCCAGGTCCTCGATCGCCGGGTGCGCCTCCACCGGTACCCGCAGCAGCGGACGTCCGGCGAACGCGATCACCCCCGCCCGGTCGTCCCGCCGCATCCTCGAAAGCGCCTCGCGGACAAAGGCGGCCTCGGCGCGCTGCCCCTCGGCGGTGATGCTGAGCGAACGATCTACGGCGAAGACCACGCCGATCCCGGCCAGGGGAGCACGCAGCAGCGGGCCGCTCAGCGCGGCGATGAGCAGCCCCAGCATCGCGGCGCGCAGGGCGGTCGTCGCACGCCAGCGCCATCCGGAACGGCGCCTGCCCAGCAGCACCGCCAGCAGCACCAGGGGGAGCAGCAAGAACGCCGCCGGGTGCGTGAATGCCACCGTGGGGGTCATACGTCGCCGCCCGGGCGCCGGGTTGCCAGGATCCACTCTCCCATCGCGACGCCCACGGCGCCCAGCAGGAACCACGGCCACAGGGGCACCTGACTCGAGAGCTGTCCCCTGCCCTGCCCCCGGCCGCCCTGCCCGGCGGGGCGGGCCGCGGCCGGCGCCGTCCCAGGCCGGATGAGCCCGGCGCGCCGGTCGGCGCTGAGCACGGTGATCTCGCGGGCCCCGCCCGGACCCCTGAGCTGGTAGACGCCGGCGCGGGTCAACGGTGGGAGGAGAAACATCCCCTCCTCCGCCGGCACGGCCTGATGGCGTCCGTCGGGATGGATGAGGTCTGCTCCGGCGGCGCCGCCGGCGGGAACCTGCAGGACCTCTCCCGCCCGGAGTTCCAGCGCCCCTCCGCCGAGCCAGGCCAGGCCGTTGGCCATGAGAATCGGAAAGGCCACGTGTTGTGGAAGATCGGAATCCTGAAGCGCAAACCCGAGCACGAGCGCGCGTATCCCCCCGCCTTCGTACGCCCACAGGAGGGGGACGTCCCCGCCGGCCAGCACGCGGCCGCCCTGCGGAGCGAGGGCGAGCGCGCGCGCGACCCGCACGCTGCTCAGGTCGACGTACTGCAAAATGGGATCGGTCCGGTCCCACGTCGCGAAGCGGGGACCGCTGACCTCGCCCACCGCGGCCGCCGGGACGTTGGGGGCGACGGCGCCGATCATGAGATAGTCGCCGGGCGGAATGGGCCCAGGATCCGTGCGATCCAGGATCACGACCCCGAAGGCGCCCCAGGTGCGTGGATCCGCGGTGCGCGTCTCGACGGCGCGGGCGACCGGAAGCACCTGTAAAAGCCGTTCGAGGTAGGGATTCCCCGGACTCACCAGGAGCACCGCGGGCAGCGGCGCCGGATCGAGCACCGCCGAGGCGACATCGTCGCCCGGCAGCAGATCGTGCGTGCCGAGCCGGGCTTGAAACACGCCGGAGTCGGTGACCGGAAAGACGACAGTCCGGGAGCCGCCGCCCGGCAGGTCCAGCGTGCCGCGGTACACCCCGGTCCGGTCGCGGGTGACGACGACCGGGATCCGCCGGGGACGCGCGCTGAAGTTGTCGACGCGGAGGAGCGCCTCGGCGCCGTCCGGACCGTGCGCGGCGCGGAACATCGTGATCCCCACGTTGTCGTCGGAGGTTCCGAGGATCCGATAGACCGCCTGCGGGAGCGCGGGGAGCGGGCCCCGCGCGGCGTCGGTCCAGACCAGGATCCGTCCCCCGGGCCCGAGGGGGTGTTCGGCGGCCAGCGCCACCGCGCCCGAGATGTCGCCCGAGACATCCCACGGCTGGAGCCCCCGCAGCGCGGCCGCAATCGTGTTGTGATCGGAGGTCAGCGGGACGAGCAGTTCGGGGCGGGCGCCGGCGATCACCACGCCCGCGCGCCGGCCCGCCCTCAGGCGCGAGGCGGCCTCGAGCGCCTCCGCGCGGGCGCGATCGAAGCGGGTCGGCGACACATCGCGCGCCCGCATGGACATGGAGAGGTCGAGCACCAGGAGGAGGTCGCCGGGCGCGTACCGGGAGAGCACCGCGGGCCGGGCAAGGCCGGTCACCAGGGCCGCCGTCGCGAGGATCTGGAGCAGGAGCAGCAGGCTGCGTTCGATTCGCCGCGACGGGCGATAGGCCGGGGTCGCCGCGGATCGCTGCCACAGGAGCACACTGCTGACGGGATGGTCCCTGCGCCGGACGCGCAGCAGGTACAGGAGAATGAGAAACGGGATGGCCAGCAGGCCCCACAGCGCGGCCGGCGCGCCCAGGGTCAACGGACGAGCCCCCCCTGACGCAGCCACCGCAGGACCAGCGATTCCACGGAGACCGATGTCGTCGTCCGCAGGTAGTCGATGCCGTGGTGGAAGCAGAACCGCTCGATCCCGTGGAAGAACGCGTCGCGCGCCGCCGCATACGCCCGCAGCGCCTCGGCGTCTACCGTCACCTCGACCGCGCGCCCCGTCTCGGCATCCACCAGCCGGAGGTCGCCGGCGAGACGCGGAGCCAGCTCGTCGTCGGCCAGCAGGTGGATCACGAACGTCTGAAACCGGCGGGCGCGGGCCAGCAGCAGCGCGCGCTCGTAGCCCCGGGGGTCGAACAGATCTGTCAGGAGAACCAGCAGCCCGCGGCGGCGGGACGCGGCCAGCTGCCGCCGCATCGCCGACAGGAGATCGGTCTCACCGGATGGCTCGAGCCGCTCGAGGAACCCGAGCAGGTCCCCGGCCCGCGCGCGGCCCCGCAGACGCTCGAGGCGGGGCCCCGCCGTCGTGGCGAAGGCGCTGACGCCCACCCGGTCGAGGTTGGCGAGGCCGATGTAGCCGACGGCGGCGGCCAGGTGTTTGGCGAGCAGGAGCTTGCTCGGATGACCGGCCGCCATCGACGCGCTGGTATCGACCATGAGGAGGACATCGAGATCCTCTTCTTCGGAGAAGAGTTTGATAAAGAGGCGGTCGAGGCGCGAGACGACGTTCCAGTCAATATATCGGTAGTCGTCGCCGGGCTGGTACGCCCGGTAATCGTCGAACTCCACGCCGCGTCCGCGGGCGACGCTGCGTCGCTCCCCGCGCTGCATGCCGCGGACCCGCTTCCTGCTCAGCAGGCTCAGCGTCTCGAGTTTCTGGAGAAAGCCCGGATCAAGCAACCTCTGCTTGCTGTCGGCCCCACCTCGGTTTGGAGTCCCCGCAGGGGGCAACCTCTGTTTGCTGGTGGCTCCACTCTGGTTTGGCGCCCCCGCGACGGTCATCGCGCCTCGCGCTGTCCGGCCGGGAGATCCGGAGCCTCGATCTCCTGCATGGCCGCCCGGAGCACATCGTCGGCATCCGTCCCTTCCGCCTCGCCCTCGAAGTTCAGGATGATGCGGTGCCGCAGCGCCGGCAGCGCGAGGGCGCGGAGATCCTCGATCGCGACGTTGAACCGCCCGAGGGTGAGGGCGCGAACCTTCCCGGCGAGGATCAACGCCTGCATGCCCCGGGGGCTCGCTCCGTGGCGGACGAAACGGCCGGCCAGCGCGCAGGCCCCGTCCGATTCGGGATGCGTCGCCAGCACCAGCCGCGCCGCGTACTCGCGCACGTGGCCGGCGACCGGAACCTGGCGGGCCAGCGCCTGCATCCGCCGCACGGCCGCGCCGTCCGCGACCCGCCGCACCACGGGCTCGTCGGGCCCCGTCGTCCGATCAATGATCCCCTGCAGATCCTCCAGACTGGGGAACGGCACCCGAAGCTTCAGCAGGAATCGATCGAGCTGGGCCTCCGGCAGTGGATAGGTCCCCTCCATCTCGATCGGGTTCTGGGTCGCCAGCACGAAGAACGGCTCCTCGAGCCGGCGCGACTCGCCGGCGACCGTGACGGCGTGTTCCTGCATCGCTTCGAGGAGCGCCGACTGCGTCTTCGGTGTCGCCCGGTTGATCTCGTCTGCCAGCACGATCTGCGCGAAGATGGGCCCGGGCTGAAACTCGAACCGGCGGCGACCGGCGTCGTCTTGCACGACCAGGTTGGTCCCGAGGATGTCGGCGGGCATGAGGTCGGGCGTGAATTGGATGCGGGAAAACCGCAGATCCAGCGTTTGGGCGAGGGTCCGGACGAGGAGGGTCTTCCCGAGCCCCGGGACCCCCTCCAGGAGCACGTGCCCCCCCGCGAGCAGCGCAATGACGACGAGATCGAGCGCTTCCCGCTGGCCGACGATGACCCGGGCGAGTTCCCCGCGAAGCGCCTCGCACGCGGAACGGAGATCGTTGACCTCGCGGGAGAAGGGATCGTTCATGGGGCGCTGCCCAAGGCCTCGAAGTACCGGCGAATCACGGTCAGGTATGCGGGCGGAATAGGCTCCCGGCCGAGCGCGCGATCGTTCTCGTGCGCCACATCCGCCGGTACCGGGCCCACCGGGATGCGCGGGGATCCCCGCCGCCCGGGCGCCAGCAAGTCTCGCACCGCCGCCGGGCCCTCGCCTTGCCTGCCGGTCAGGTGCTCCTCGTTTGGGGTCGCCTCGAGGCGCCGGGTCGGCGCGCCGAGAGCCGGTCCCCGCCCCTCGCCCGGCAGGCTCCCCTGGTTGGGCCCCGGCGGCGGCGGCGCGCCGGCCTCCCCATCCGGCGTCACGGGGTTGGGGCCTGCCGCGGCCGGCGCCGTGACGGGCTCCGCCTGAGATTGTCCTGTCCTCGCGGCGCTGGCGCCGAGCGGCCCGCCCCGGGTGATCCGTTCCGCGGAGGTCTGCACCTGGCGTTGTGCCTCGCCGAGCGCCTGCTCATCTCCCAGCATCCGCTCGATACTCCGAAGATCTGAAACGGCGTCGCCGAGCGCGGAGGAGGCCGCCGGCAGCCGGCCGCGTTCCACGTCGCGGCGCGCCGCCTCGAGGCTGCGCCGGGAAGAGGCGGGCGCGTTCATGTCGTCCAGCGACTCGGACAGCCGGCTCAAGCGCCGTGAGAGATCTTCGCGGGCGTCCGGGGCGCTCCGGCTTTGGAGTTCTTCCGCGAGGGCTTCCAATTCACGAATCGTCTGCTGGAGACGCTCGGGCCCGGCAGGGATCGCCGGCGCGCGCGCATCGCGCGCGCCGGATGTTCCCCGGGACTCTGCGGTCGTGATGCGGCGCTCGATCCGGCTCTGTGCCGTCTGCAATTGGCGGGTCGCCTCCCCCAGGAGACCCAACGCATCGTCGCGAGAGATCCGCGCGCCCAGGAGCTTCCGTCCGAGGTCCCGGAGCTGAGGCGCGGCCCGGCGGGCCTCCGGAAGCCCGCGTGTTCGCGCCGCCGCGTCGAGCTGCCGGGCGATCGTCACGAGCGCGCGCCCTTCGCCGTGGATGACCGCGGCAGTGCGGGCGGCCGGCCAGCCGGGGATCGTCCAGCCCTGAAGGAACTGCGCCCACAGGACGAGACCGGCCGCGCACGCCACGATCATCCAGCTCTCCCTCGGGACCGCAACCGGCGCGGCCGCGCGCGGAACGATCCCCTGCGCGACCTCCACGGCATCAGCAATCTGGAGGCGCGCCATCCCGCCGGGCACCGCGGCCGCCGGAGGCGCGGCGAGGAGCTCCACGGCCGTGCTCAGGCGATCCGCCAGCCCGAGGCGGCGGTCGGTCAATCGAGCCGCGGCAAGAAGCCCGGGGCGCAGGCAGGCCAGCAGCGTCAGGCCGGCGAGGAGGCCCGCCGCCTCAACGACCGCCACCGCGCGAATGGGAAACCAGAGCGGCACGGCCAGCGTGACCAGCGCCCACCCCAGGGTCGACCACCCGATCACGGCGGCGGCCCGCGCGACCCAGCGGAGCGCACGGTCGAAGGCCAATCGCCGCCGCACGCGGCCGAGCAGGCGCTGGAGGGTTTCCGCGTTGCGCGTCATGCCGCCGCCAGCCTCCGGAGGCGCCCCCAGGTCCAGATCCCGCAGAGCGCCCCCAGCCCCGCATACGCCGCGACCGCAATGGCCGGCGGGAACCCGCCCGCCGCCTCCGTGGTCGCCTCGACCGGATTCAGCGATTGCAGCGAAGATGGGAGAAGGGTGGTGCCGGCAAAGATCACCAGCAGCGTGATCCAGTGCGCCACCGTCCGCGAAAACTCCGCCTCAAAGACCACGCTGTACAAGAGGCCGATCTGCGCGATGCCCCAGGCGGCCACGGCGATCAGCCCGGCCGCGGAGAGCAGGGAGCCGATCGGGATCTGCCGGATCGTCGTGGTCAGAACGAGCAGCGGCGCCCCGAGCAGCAGCCAGTAGAGGATCGTGACAAGGGACGACAGACTCTTGCCGCCGACGATCACTCCGGCCGGGAACGGCGCGAAGACGAGATCGACCGCCGCCTTCTCGCCGTCCACCGCAATCTCCTGGGCAAGGCAGGCGGACGCGAAGTAGGTGAGGAGCACGATCTGGACCCAGAGCACCGCCACGTACAGGCTGGGTTCGTGCGATCCCGCGAGCCGGCCGAGTTCCGGCGGGAGACCCAGGATCACCAGGGCCCCGAGGACGCCAAGGTAAATGGCCTCGAGGACCCAGACTTTTGGGCTTCCGCTTCGGGCCCGGAGATCCCCACGCAACACCGGATTCGCCACGGCGTCCTCCTGCCTACCTCCGCTCCAGGGGCACCAGCAGGACGGTCAGCCGCCGGCCTGGGGCCCGCACGCCTCCGAGCGTAAACACCGGCGCAAGGCCGTCCAGCTCAGCGGCCAGCACCGGTGTCGCGCTTTTCAGTATAGCATCGGCCCCAGACCCCTGAAAGATCACGTCCGCCACGCGCGCCGACCATTCCGAAGACGACCGCCCGCCCGAGGCAACGGCGGTCCATCCGTCGGGACGGAGTTCACGGACAGTGCGGCCGGCGGGGAGATCGGCCAAAGGGTAGAGCCGGTCGCCCCACCGGAGCTCCACGTGGCCGGCGCGGAGGCCGCTCAGATCCACCGCGAGGCTGCGCCCGTCACGGGAGAGCACTGCGGAGGCGGACAAAGGGATCGCGCCGACAGCCAGGAACGGGCGCGGCGGATCGCCGGAGCGCAGTACCCCCGTGAGCTCAGAACCGGCGCGGCCGAGAACAACCCGAAGGTCACTCGCCGGGGTCAGCGGTTCGGCGAGCATCTCCGCGGGTGTGGCCGTGACCCGGTAGCGGCCGCCATACGGCACCGCGACCACGGCAACGGTCGTGGCGCGCGCGCTCCCTGCGCCAACCGGCTCGATGATGGTTACCTGCGCCAGCGTGGCCGAACGGTCCCGGACAATCTCGGCGAGCACCGGAAACGCCCCCAGCGCGGCGAGCACGATGAGCAGCGCACCCGCCGCCCCCGCGACCGTCGGTGCCCAACGGCGCAGACCCAGCAGCAGCGCGGTGTAGAGAAGGATCGCGGTGAAGACCTGCGCGTGGACCGTGGGATCGAGCGGCGTGCCTGCCGCCAGATGCTCGGCGAGACCCTCCATATCGAGGCGCGGCGCGGGCTCCCTCCCCAGCGCCTCCTCCCACAGCCGCAGGCGCCCGCTCCACTCGATGAGCGGCGGCCGCCACGGATCGAAGCCCCAGATCATCACCTGCCCCGCGCCCATTCCCGGGTCCGCCGAGGCGATCACCGGGACACCGCTCAGATCGACGTGCCCCGCCCCCGCACGGGGCAGCAGCGTCGCGACGGTCAGAGGGCCGGACGGCATGGTCCCCCCGTATTGCGCGGCCAGCCCGGCGGCCGATGACAAGGCGCGAATCGGCCCGACATCCGCCGGGAGGAGAGAATCGAGGTAGGCGGGAAAGACCGGCGCGCGCCCGCCTGGCGATCCTGCCGTCTCCGTGCTCCGCGCGGCCGCCGCGGGACGCACAACCAGCAGGAGGCGTCCCCCCGCGCGCACCCATCGCAGGAGCGCCTCCTGTTGGGCGACATCGAGGGCCGCCGGATCGAGGTCCCGGATCACGAGGAGATCCACCGCAGCGTACTCCTGCCAGCGCCGAGGCAGCGCCTCCGCGGTGACGTAGGCGACCGCAACGCGCCCGGGAAGCCGGTGGAGGGCGGCGAGCCCCGTGCGATCGTCGGAGAGCGCCACCACCACACGGCCGCCGACGCGCTCGGGCGAGACGGCTACGGAGGTCCCGAGCACCTTCTGCCCTCGAACCATCACCCGGATATTCAACGGGCGCCGGGGATCGCTGATCACGACCGGCGCTCCAATGACCCGGACCGTATCCGCCACCGACTCGAAGGGAACGGCGGTCGTGGTCACGACCTGTCCCGCCTGGGGGCCGAGCGCGGGCGCGTCGATGACCATCTCCGCAGGACCCGAGGCAGGCAGCGGAGGCAGCACGACCTCAAGCGGAAGCGGCACGCCGATCTTCACGATCCCCCCAAAACCCAGCCGGACGTCGAGGCGCCGGTCCGCCGCAGGAGATGACGCGGCCCGGGCGGGAGGCGGCGGGGGATGGAAGAACGCCGCGGGCCAGCAAACCAACGCGAGCCCGCAAAGCACAGCGAGGGCATGGCCGGACCGCCATGCCCTCGCGCGCCGCATCAAGTTATGAGGCCTTGGTGTCGCCTCCCGACCCGGGGGCTGGGGAGGAATCCTTGGAAGACCCTTTCGACGCGCCTTTGCCGGTAGACGCCGCAGAGGACGCGCCCTTGTCCGCGTCCGCGGACGTCTTGGCCGAAGCCTTGCCGTCCCCCTCGGACGGCCGCGGAGTCTTGCGGTAATCGTTGATGTGGAATCCGGGCCCCTTGAAGATCAAGGCGGGCGCGGAGAACACCCGGCGCGCCGGGCCGCCGCACCGTTCGCAGCGATCTACCGCCTCGCCAACGGGATGCACAACCTCAAACTCATGTTTGCACCGCGTACATCGATATTCGTATGTTGGCAAACAACTCACCTGACCTCTGCGTCACTGCTCACTCGATTGTCTTACTACCTCATTGTGGTCTCCACCCCGCGCGCCTGTCAAGTCGGCCGGGACGCGGGTCATGCGCCACTTAACGCCGGGACAAAGCGCAGCGGTCAGGGCGTCAGCAGACGCTGTACTTACCCGCGGCGAGGTCGCGGCAGAACACCTGGATCCCGTCCAGCTCGCGCTCCACGACTTCGTGGACCTGCCGCTCCACCGCGCTCTTCCGGACCCCCTTCGCGACAATGACCTGGGCGGCCGTCACGGGTTCATCGATCGGCTTGCCGATCTGGCTGACCATCCAGATGTAGACTTCGCGGACGCCCTGGACCTCCTCGAACACCTTCTGCGCGACCTGGTGGGTGAACACCGTGTAGATCTTGCCCACGTGCGATACCGGGTTCTTGCCGGCGGCCGCCTCGGTCCCCATCGGACGGTTGATCGAGATGACGCCGTTGACCTTGTTGCCCCGGCCGATCTGACCGCTGTCCCCAGACTCGGCGGAGGTGCCCAGCACCGAGAGGTAAATGCCGCCGACGCCCCGTCCCGGCTCGTCGAGCGTGTTCAAATCGAACATGACCTTCTCCATCGTCGTCCGCTTCGAGAGGAAGGTCATCACAGCGTCGTACAGCTGCTGCTTCCTGCGGAAATACGTGGCCTCGCTCTCGATGAAGCGGTCCACGAACGCCACAGCCGAGGTGAGACGGAGTTCGCGTCCCAGCCGGACGCCCATCACTTTGACGTCCTCGCCGGCCTCCGGGAACTCCTCTTTGAAGGTCCGGGAATTGATGAACTGCTCCGTCTCGCGGACCAAGCGCTCCGTCTCGGTCATCGGCCAGTACCCGACCGCCGCGGACGTGTCGTTGGCGCCGATGGTGGACCGGCTGAAGATGTCGACGAGCTCGGCCGACCCCGGCTTGATCTCCAACTGGTACGTCATATGCGGACCGTCCATCGTGTCGGGCCCGCCCGGATCCACGAACCGGAGGTTCTCGCGCAGCCAGTTCTTCGCCGTCCTGATCGCGATCTCCCGAATCGGCACCGTCCGGCCGTTGAGCCCATCGGTCGCCCGATCGCCAAAAATGAGCTTCATCGGCTCCCGGACCACGCCACCGCCGAACCGGACCTCGGCGTCCCCCGCCACGAGAAAGGCCTTGTCGATGTTGTGGTGGAGGATCCGCCCAAACTGGCTCATGTATTCTCTGCTGAGCTCGATCGACACGCGGTCCATGATGGCATCGCAGATCGAGTCGGGATGGCCGATCCCTTTACGCTCCACCATCTCGACCTGCAAATCACCCACCGGCACCCCCGACAGGGTTTCTACGCGGATGCTGCACATACGGTTCTCCTCCGTTTTCTCACCTTAGGGCAACCTCTGCTTGCCGTCTGCCTCATCCTGGTTTGGAGTCCCCGTAGGGGGCAACCTCTGCTTGCCATCTGCCATTCCCGGAGGTCCGGCGTTCGGGGTGAGACGAAGATTTCCTGCCCCGGTCGCGGAGGGGACGCCGGTCACCGCTTGCGCCCCGCGGCGAAGATCCGGACCAGCGCCATGCCGCTCGCGAACCCCCCAACGTGCGCCCACCAGGCGACGCCTCCCGCCGAGGGGACCCCCAGCGTCGCCAACCCCGAGGACAGCTGCAGGAACACCCACACCGGCAGAAACAGCACCGCGGGCACCCACACGAACCTTACGAACACGAACAACAGCCAGACGAGCACCTGCACCCGCGCTCCCGGGTACAGCAGCAGGTAGGCGCCGAGGACCCCCGCAATCGCGCCGCTGGCGCCGATCGCCGGCTCGGTCGACAGGGGATTGGCGAGGACGTGGACGATGTTCGCGATCACGCCGCAGAGGAGGTAGAAGACAAGGAACGGGCCGTGCCCCATCGCGTCCTCGACGTTGTCCGCGAAGATCCACAGGAACAGCATGTTGCCGAGGAGGTGCGTCCAGCCTCCGTGCAGGAACAGGCTCGCCCCCAGCCGGACCGGGAACGCCGCGGGCGTGGGGACGGCGACCCCGGTGACCTGCGCCGGGATCACCCCGAACGTCGTAAACAACCGCTTCACCTCGACCAGCGAGGGGAGCGCCAGCGTGTAATAGAACGCCGCCGCGCACGCGCCCATCACCAGGTACATCGCGATGGGAAAGGTGCGGGATGGAATGTCGTCGCGGAGAGGGAAGATCACCGACGCGAATCAGGGGAGGAACCTGCCGGGGACGGGCTCACTGCGCGGCCTTGGCCGCCTGCTTCTCGCGCACCACGGCTTCGACTTCCTTCATCAACCCCTCGAGGAGTCGCTCCTCCGGGAGGCTGGCGACGATCTTGCCCTTCCTGAAGATGAGCCCCATCCCCTTGCCGGCGGCGACGCCCAGGTCGGCCATCCGCGCCTCTCCGGGTCCGTTGACGGCGCATCCCATCACCGCCACCTTCACGGGGACCGGGTACTGCTGGAGGCGGCGCTCTACCTCCTCGGCAAGCGCGATGATGTCGACGTCGGCCCGCCCGCACGAGGGACAGGCCACGAGGATCGGCCCCCGGAGGCGCAGGCCGAGCGACTTCAGCACTTCGAAGCCGGCCTTCACTTCCTCGACCGGGTCGGCGGCCAGCGACACCCGGATCGTATCGCCGAGGCCCCGGGAGAGGATGGCGCCCAATCCGACCGCGGATTTCACCGTGCCGGCCCACACCGTCCCGGCCTCGGTGATGCCGACGTGCAGCGGATACGGGGCCGCGGCCGCGATCTTCACGTACGCGGCGACCGCCATCTCCACATCGCTGGCCTTCACGGAGATGACGATGTCGTGGAAGTCGAGATCCTCGAGGATCTTGATCTCGTCCAGGGCGCTCTCGACGAGGGCGTCGGCGCACGGCTCCCCGTATTTGCGGAGCATCTCCTTGGAGAGGGATCCGATGTTCGCCCCGACCCGGATTGGCACGCCCCGGCTCTTGGCTTCGCGGGCGACGGTGCGCACTCGATCCGCGACCCCGATGTTGCCGGGGTTGAGGCGCAGTTTGTCGACCCCTGCTTCCAAGGCACCCAGCGCCAGACGGTAGTCAAAGTGAATATCCGCGACCAGGGGCAGCCGGATCCGGGACTTGATCCGGCCGAGGGCCGCGGCGGCCGTCTTGTCCGGCACGGCGACGCGGACAATTTCGCACCCGGCCGCTTCGAGGGCCTCGATCTGTGCGACGGTGGCCTCGACATCGCGGGTATCGGTGGTGGTCATTGACTGGACGGAGACCGGCGCCCCGCCGCCGATCGCGACCTGCCCGACCTTCACGCGCCGCGTGTGTGTGCGATCCATCCCCCACCCCGAGCCGTGTTCAGCTTTCTCATTGTAACATCACGCCGCCCGCCCAGTCATGGATCCGCAGCGTTCCGCCGAGCACGCGGACGGGGTCACGCCGCGGGTCCGTGTCAGGGGAGCGGAATGTGAACCGGATGGATGATGTCCCGGACGGTCAGGGCGATGATCAGACACAACAGCAGCGCCAGGCCGACCAGGTGGATGTACCCCTCGCGCCGGGGATCGACCGGGCGCTTCCTCAGGCCTTCCACGATCAGAAAGGCCGCCCTCCCCCCGTCGAGCGCCGGCAGGGGGAACAGGTTAAAGAGCCCGATGATGATGCTGAAAAACGCGGTAATATACAGGAAGGTCTCGGCGCCGGATTGGGCCGCCTGGCCGAGCACCTTGACCGCGGTGTACGGACCGCTCAACTCGCCGATCAACCGGCCGGACATCGCCAGCCCGCCGATCGCCGACAGGTACGCGGCGATGTCGCGGCCCGTGGTCACGGCCCCCCACCACAGCGCCCGCGCCGGGTCGAGATGCTCCCGGATGACCGACGGCGAGAAGCCCGTCAACCAGACGCGCTGCCGCGCATCGAATTGGGTGGGAACGTGGATCTCCAACCGGGAGCCGTCCCGCCCGATGAGAAGGGTGAGCGTCCGGCCGTTGCTCGAATGAATCGTGCGGACGATCTCTTCCCCATCCCGCATCGGCCGGCCGTCGATCGCGATGATGACGTCGCCCGGCCGCAGGCCGGCCTTGGCGGCGGGGTAGCCGGGGAGCAGCGTCCCGACCCGGGTGCTGACCCCGATCGGAACCCCAAACGCCACCGCCACGATCCCCAGGAGCAGCACCGCGAGCAGGAAGTTCATCACGGGGCCCGCGCAGACGACCGCCAGACGCGCCCCTACCGATTTCGTCCGGAACGAGCGATCGGGGGCCACCTCGGGCTGCCGGGCGTCGAGATCCTCCCCGGCCATGTTCACGTAGCCGCCGATCGGCAGGAGGTTGAGCGCGTAGGTCGTCTCCCCTCGGGTGACGGCCCACAGGCGCGGCCCGAACCCGATGGCAAAGGTATGCACGATAATCCCCACGCGTTTCGCGACGATCAGGTGGCCCAGCTCGTGGACCAGAATCATCAATTCCAGCGCCAGGATGGCGAGAACGACTGTCGACACTCAGGCTCCTCCCAAACTCACGGAGTGGGCACCGGCCATTGTCCTAATTGTTCCCTCTTTTCGCTCCGTTTGGTCCCCACGGCCGGTCACGCGACCTGCGCCGCCGCCTCGGCCGCCTCGCGCGCCTCCCGATCCGCCCCGAGCACCGCGTCCAACGAAGACGCCGGGACCAGCCGGTGGCTGTCGAGCACCCTGCGCACCAACCGCGCGATGTCGGGGAAACCGATCCGCTGCTCGAGGAACAGGCGCACCGCCACCTCGTTCGCTGCGTTGAGCACCGCCGGCGCGGTCCCTCCGCGCTGCAGCGCCTCGCGCGCCAGGGCGAGGCAGGGAAACCGGACCAGGTCCGGCGCCTCGAAGCTCAGCGCCGTCATCGTCCGGATGTCGAGCCGCATCACCGGGCTCGGGTGACGCTCGGGGTAGGTCAGCGCGTACTGCACCGGCACCCGCATGTCCGTGGGGCCGAGCTGGCCCAGGAGCGACCCGTCCACGAACTCGACCAGCGAGTGCACGATGCTCTGCGGATGGACCACGACCTCGATCGCCTCCGGGGCGATGCCGAACAGCCAGTGGGCCTCGATGACCTCCAGCCCCTTGTTCATGAGCGTGGCCGAGTCGATCGTCACCTTGGGGCCCATCGCCCATGTCGGGTGGCGGAGGGCCTCCGCCGGGCCGACGGTGTCCAGGGCGTCGGCCGGCAGGCGCAGGAAGGGGCCCCCGGATGCCGTCAGCCAGAGGCGCGCGACATCGTGGCGGGCGCGGCCGTCGAGGCACTGGAAGATCGCGGAATGCTCGCTGACGACGGGCAGCAGGCGGGCGCGGGTCCTCTGCGCCGCCGCCGTCACGAGCGCTCCCCCGGCGACCAGCGCTTCCTTGGTCGCCAGG
>Ga0209804_1000450_pt1 | contig 34260 bp, 31 predicted proteins | sample GraSoiAngelo_139_FD_185896 | JGI IMG/M metagenome (GOLD analysis project Ga0209804, IMG submission 185896) | Grasslands soil microbial communities from the Angelo Coastal Reserve, California, USA - 14_0929_12_20cm (SPAdes) (version 2) | ecosystem: Environmental > Terrestrial > Soil > Grasslands ... | reverse complement strand
TATCCGGTTTTTGTCCATCGACTCGCACGTTTGCTCCACGCTTCCTTCAGACCTCGCTTGCAGACGAGTGACCTCGCTGCAGTGATAGCCCTTGCGCTTTGCTACCCTTCACCTCCATCAGGTTGGGGGAGGACTTTCACCTCCAAGCTGTTGAGCATGCCCAGCACACAACGAAGCCGCTCGCGCGGCGGACGCTAGCGCGTGGGAGATGCAGGCATTTGAAACGGTGGTCCGACTTCCCGGTCTTGAATAACAGACCGCCCCGCGTTAGGATGATCGACATGACGCGAGAACCACTACATCGATCAGCATCAATAACCACGTTTTTACCGAATCCCGCTTCTGGCAACGATTTCCGGGCGAAAATGGATTGAAAATCCATAGGCCGCGTCCGCCGCACCCGCGAACGGCTTCCTTCTGACGGTTTTATCGAAAGCGCGCCAGCGCGTCCCCCCATCCCCACTCCCAAATGCGCGCTTCCGATAAAACACTAGCGTTATCCGGGATGTGGCTGCAATCGACTTCTCACGAGCCGATTAACGAGAAAAGGGATTTTGCTGCAAGTTCCGGCAGCACAGGTAATACGTCGGATACAACGGCCCGGCCGCATGCCGATTATTATTCGCCCGGTTGACATTATCGGCGACACGAGTAGGATGGTCGCCGCCGGATTTCTATCTTTGAACACGAGAACCCCATAGCACTAGCGGTTCTATCGATGCCATACGATGCCATTAACAGGCAGCAAATCCCGGTTTCTACATTGGCGTCGAGCTTTTCTGGATATACGGATCCAAGCGCATGATGCTGAGGAAATATGAGCAAATCAGAGACAAAAACGGATCGGAGGAGTTTCCTGACCGGATCAGCGGCTCTAATCGGCGCCGCGGTTATGCCCAACGCGGTTTCATACGCAAGAATTCTCGGAGCCAACGATCGAATATCCCTAGCACATATTGGCCCGGGGAACCGGGGCCAGGAGCTGGCTTGGATTATCGCTCAACATAAGACCACTCATAATGTAGAGATGACCGCTGTTTGCGATTTGTGGAACGTCCGCCGCGAAAAAGCCGTCCAGCAGAACACGAGCCACTATGGCCGTGCGCCGCGAGCCTACCAGTATCTGGAAGATGTTCTCACGCAAAACGATATCGATGCGGTCGTCATTTCCACCCCAGAGCACTCGCACTCGCCCGTTTTGAGCATGGCTGCAGAAGCGGGCAAAGATGCGTACGTTGAGAAGCCAATGGGAAACATCCTCGCGGAGGTGAAGACGGCGCGTGATGCGGTCAAGCGACACAACCGCATTGTGCAGGTGGGTACACAGCATCGCAGCGAGCCTTACCCGCGTGCGGCGCACGAGTTGGTGAAGACCGGGGCTCTCGGAGACGTGACGAAAGTAGAAATAGTTTGGAATTATCACGGACCCAGGTGGCGTGGGCGCCCGGAATCCAAACAGATCCGAGAGCAAGATACTGATTGGCGCAAATGGCTAATGACGAAGTCATATCGTCCCTTTGATCCGCAGGTCTACTGCGAATTCCGCTTATACAAGGATTTCTCGAGTGGCATCCCTGACCAGTGGATGAGCCACGCTACAGACCTCGTGCATTGGTTCATGGATGACAACTTTCCTCGGTCCGTTGTGGCCCATGGCGGAATTTTTGCCTGGCACGACGGCCGGGAAAACGCTGATACCTTTCACGCGTTACTGGAATATCCGAAAGGCTTTCTGGTGAGTTATTCGACCAGTTTTGGAAACGATGCCCCATCGTTCACACGGTACATGGGCAAAAAGGCGACGCTCATCAACCATGGCGGGGAGGGCAGTCCTCGCTACAGTCTGGTCGAGGAGAGGGGAAATCACGAAGATAATCCAGATATCGATAAATCAAGGACGTCTCAAGACGTTCTCTTACCGGGTGAAACCAAGCTGCCCCCCATGGGCATGGGAGACATGACGCTGGAACATACGGCCAACTGGTTCGAATGCATGCGCTCACGCGGGCAGCCTCATTGTACTGTTGACGAAGGTTTCTCCCATTCCGTGGCATGCATTATGTCGGCGGAATCCTACTGGTCGGGCAAAAAGCAGTACTGGAATGCCGCAGCGGAGGTGATTCAGGACCACCCCGTCGAGAGCTAAAAGATTCTTCGCAGAGTCCTATGTTCGCGTCCGAGTTGTCTTGGCAATCGACGCTTTCACGGAAGACTACCACGTTATCGGCTTCGAATCAGCCGCGTTGAGATGAACCTTTGCTGGGGCTGCAAGGGCTGCAAGCACATCGAAGTCGAAATCGCGAAATAAGTCGAGGCACATCAATTCCGGCACTTCGCTGTACTTGAGCGGGTGCTCCAGTACATACTCCAGACTCGGGATAGAATGCCGCGCGTCGACCGAGGCAAACAATTGCGGTTCGAGCGCCGCAGAAGTCAACGCGACCGCTTGCGACCGCGGACCCGAAGTGAGCAGCGCGACCGGCCGATGCGCGGTTTTTGCAGCAAGGGCCGAACCGGGAGTTGGGCTGCCATGCTGTAATCCGGTGTTCAGCCATTCGGCTACCGCGGCCACTTGAGCAGCTTCCAAACCGAGCGCGCGTTCGCCAAGTCCATTGAGCATCTGCGAATAGGAAGAAATACCCAAATCGCCGGTGCCGGGAATGTTCTGACCAAAGAAGAGCGGTTCGAGCGCGAGGACGCGCTTGCCGCTGGAGGCGAGGTTGGCAACGTCATCCGTCGTTGCCTTCATCCCTTCATCGGACATCAAGATCGCTGCTGACGCATCATCCGCAGTGGCCAAAGAGCGGAATAGTACACCGGTCGCACTCAAACCGTTGCCGAAGTCGAAGCGATAGGCATAACTCTCGACGCCTTTTGCCGCAAGGCTGTCAATGACCGTGGCATGCTCAACCTTGACCGGCTGATACCTTGTGACGGTGCTAAGCAGTTCCCGTTTCTTGATGGCCGGGCTCGCTCCATCAGCGGCTTTGTAATTGGACTTTGCAAGCCTTCGCGCCAAACCGAGAATCGTCAAGTTGTCCTTGGGTAGGCCCACCACAAGATCGTCGTAGCTTCTGACTTCTCCGTCGGTGTCTCCATCTTCAGCCGGCGAGGCGTTGAGTCCAAAGACGGAGTTCAAGAAACCGTAAAGCGCTTCGCGGTTGTCGCGCTGATAGTTGTGCGTACCGGGCTGGTAGTTCTCATGCCAGCGAAGGTTCTTTTCCTGGCTGAAGAGCTTGAAGAAAGGCTGAATGTCGAAATAAACGCCTTGTTTAACCACGCCGGCGCGAAAGCAGCAGTCGTCCTCAGCATTGTAGATAAGGAGAGTGGGGCGCGGCGCGCGCATGGCCACAAGCTGGGCGTAATCAGTGCCCTGGCGAAAGTCACTGGCGTTTTGCTCGGCGTCGTCGCCGGCGTACTCGGGATGTTCGATGGCAGTGGTCAGCGAGCAAAAGCCCGCGACGGGAATGGCCGCAAAGACGCGCGCATCGAGCGAGCTGAGGACGATCGTCTGCCATCCGCCGCCCGAAAGGCCAGTGACAGCGATCCGCGAGCGATCGACCCGCGGGTCGTTATACAAGTAATCGAGGCCGCGGCGCATTTCGATATAAAACAAACCGAGGCCGTTAGCGCCGACTAGGTCCAGGTGGCCTACGAAGCTGTGGTCGTTTTCGGGCGAATTCAACTCGCCAAATCCAAACCATTCCAAACTGAGCGCCAGCATGCCGCGCCGGGCCTGATTGATGCAGCGTTTCTGCTTATGCTCGACGGCTTTGCCGCCGGGCCCATGGCCATGCACGTTGAGGACCGCAGGCAATTTGCCTGAGAAGTGTTCAGGCTCATATAACAGAGCCGCCGAATACATGCCGGGGACCACTTCGTAGCGCAGCTTGCGGATCCGGTAACCGCGGCTCTCGAGTGTTCCTACTTGCTCAAATTTTGGCGGCGCATCGATCCAACTCTCCGGCCAGCCGTGATAAATGACCCCCAGTTCGCGTGCGCGAAGCCGCTCTGTTTCGGTGGTCCACTGAGTCGCGTCCGGCGGGAGGCGCAGCGGCGGAACGCGGGCCAGCATGAAATGACGCAGCTGCTCAGCCACGACAGTCTCGGTTTGCAGGCGGCGCTGGAGCAAGGGCGCAACGAGTTTGGCGTCAGCTTGCGCGGAGGCCTGTGGCGCATGCCCAAAAATCGCGGTAACAATGGGAAATGCAGCGTAAAGGCAGACGGACAGACTGCGCCTGAGATCAAGTTGCATTTGCTCCATGCCTCACAGGTCAAAAGTAGAACTTCAGCGCGAACTGCACTTGTCGCGGTGCGAACGCACTCAGGATGGTGCCCATCTGCGAGAGATCGAGCGTGCCTGTCTGCGGCTGCCCGGGAAGGACCTCGGGTGGAGCAAAGGCCGTCAGGCCGCTGATTCCGGTAAAGTTTGGGTGATTAAAGGTGTTGAAGAATTCGACTCGGAATTGGAGATACCGCGACTCCGTGAAATGAAAGTCTTTCATCAGAGAGAGATTGGTATTGAAGTAGCCGGGACCGAGAAGAATGTTGCGTCCCGCGTTGCCGTAAGTCCCCTGGGCAGGCAAGGCAAAACAGCTGTCATTGACCCAATTTGAGGTTGTATGGGGAGCGTTGTGGTTAGGGTTACAGATAAGATCGGGTCGAGCTTGTGGGGCACCCGAATTGGAGTAATCAATGTCAATTACGGGCGTAAAGTAATTGCCGGTGTGCCAACTCCAAATTCCTAATGTGGTCCAACCGCCGATGACCTGGTTCAGTACTCCGGAGGCATTCGATGCAAAAGCCCGGCCGTTGCCGAAAGGCAGTTGCCATGCGTAATAGGCCGTGAGGCGGTGCCGCTGATCGATGTCGGCGTTTCCGTATTCCCAGTTTAGATGGTCTTCCGAGCGGTAATAGCCGTTATTTCCACTCCCCAGATTCGAACTGGAAGCAATATCCAGAGCGTGACTCCATGTGTAGGCCACATTGGCGGTGAACCCGCGCGAAAAGTTTCGGCGGAAGGTAATTCCAAGGCCGTGGTAGTTGGAATAGGCGTTGGAAAATATATCGAATGTCTCGGCGAACAAACTCGGAATGGGTCGCCGTGCTTGGATGTCCGCCGTGGGGTCGGGACTTGGCGTGGCCTGATTGCCGGTAGCACCATTGATCAGATGCGTGCCTTTACTGCCCATATAAGCGATCTCGAGGCTGGAACTGGACCCAATCTGGCGCTGGACCGTGAGGTTCCACTCCTGCACATACCCGTCGGCGAAATTCGATTGCAGGCGCGTGTAACCCACACTGGTCGGGTCGAAGCCCGAGGTGATTGCATTCGACGGAAAACCATTCGTAAGTTTATTGACCGTAGGGTTCACGGTCGGGCCGGCTAGCGAATTAAAGACCGCAAGGATGTAGTAAGGAGGGTTAAAGCCCGGACTGGGATTGCTGTACGTGCCGATTTCTTCCGCCTGCCAGAAAATCCCATAGGAGCCCCGAAGGATGGTTGCTTTGTTAATTTCGTAAGCGAAGCCGAAGCGAGGCGCAAAGTCTCTGCGATGAGGCACATTCAAGTACTTGCCCCACGGACTTTGTTTCACAGGAAAAATGAAGCTGGAAGGCAGCGTGGCCTGGCTAGCCAGATAGTAGTTGCCATCAAATCCCAAAACTGCCTGCTGATTCTTTCTCTCCCAGACCGGACTGTGGTACTCCCAACGCAGGCCCAGATTTAAGTTCAGGCGGGTGGTCGCATGCCAGTTATCGCCGAAAAAGACGCCGTAGTTCGACCGCTTGTAATCGATATTATGCAGCGTGGCGATGTCCGCCGAGTCGGGAAGCTGCAGGAGAAAGTCCCCAAATCCTGAGCCGGTAAAGCTACCTCCATAATTCCAGTGACCACGGCCATCACAAGGTTGAAAGATGGTGAACTCGCCCGGGCGGCCCTCAAAGCCCATGCTCATTTTGTGCTTGGCGCGACTCAGGCTGAAGACGTCGCGGTACGTGTACACGTTGGTGATTTCCATCGTGGGCACGCAACCTTCTGCGCCGAGTTGTTGCACGTCGCTGAAAGTGAGTACGGGCAGGCCACCGGTAAGGCCGGACACAAACGGAATTCCCGGAATGCCATACTGTTCGTTGGTGTTGACGGTGCCGAAGAAGGGCAGTTGTGTAATATCCAAACGCGCATAACCGACGCGCAGCTCATTGGCGACAGTTGGGGTGAAGATTCGCGTGAGGCCGATGGCGACGCCAGTTGAGTTGTTCTGCATTGTGTTGCCTTGCAGCGTCCCAGGCGAACCGAGGGCCAGGCCAGGCAATTGGCCGGGATTGTTCAAATGGTTTTTCGAGTAGCTTACGCGTACAAAGGCCGGCATGGACTGGCTAAGAGAATGGTCGACACGAATGTCGAACTGATCGGTGTTGATGGCTTGTACGGGATTGTAGACAAACTCCGCAGGTTGTAGGCCGGCAATGCCTTGAATGTTCGGAGCCGGATAAAGCTGCGCGAGTTGCAAGGCAAGCGGATCGATGTTTGCATCGCTTGCAGTAATGGGGTTTCCGGTAGCGGGATCTACCGGCGAACCTAGAAAGCCGTCGCTAAAATCGCCGGTTCTTTCTAGCAAGCTGGGCACCGGCGATACAAAGGTTTCTGCGTTGCGGATGCGCGTTCCCTGATAGTCCCCAAAAAAAAACGTACGGTTCTTGATGATCGGGCCTCCGAAAGTAAAACCGAACTGGTTCTGCTTGTAGGAGGGCTTTTTCGTTTGTGTTGTATCGAAGTAATTGCGAGCATCAAATTTCTCATTCCGCAAGTACTCCCAAACATTTCCGTGGAAATCGTTTGTACCTGATTTAATGGCAATGTTCACCGCCGCGCCGCCTCCGCGCCCGAACTCCGGCCCGTAGCCATTCGTTTCCACGTTGAACTCCTGGATAGCATCAGGCGGCGGGCTAACCATGAAGTCCGTTCCGTTGCGTAGGTCGGGTGAGAGGCTGTTGTTATCAACCCCGTCGAGCATGATGTTGTTGTCATAGCTGCGGTTGCCGTTCGAGGAGAAGCCCCCCTCGGCCTGGTTGCGCGAACCCGGCTCGGCAGGAGTGGTGCCAGCGGTCAGGCTCGCCAAATCCATGAAATTGCGACCGTTCAGTGGAAGCGTCTGAATTTGCTGGCCGTTCACAACGTTGCCCAGCGTCGCCGTTTCCGTCTGCAACACAGGAGCTTGCTCGGTAACCTCAAGGCTCTGCTGCACGGATCCGGGCTTGAGCGTGAACTTAATTCCCAGAGTCTGGTCGACCTGCAGAACCAGGCCACGTTGCAAGACAGTCGCAAAGCCGTCTTTCGAAACCTCTACATCGTATGTCGCCGGAGCGAGAAACGGCACCGAGTACTCACCGCTGCTATTCGTTACGGTGCTCCGGACCTGAGCGGTCGCGCTGCTGGTGACGGTCACGCGCGCTCCGGAAATTACTGCTCCGCTGCTGTCGACGACAGTGCCGTTGATCGTGCCGGACTCGACCTGCGCGGAGGCGGTGCAGGTGATGCCCAACTCCAACGCGAAAATCAACCCAACAAAGTAGGCTACTCGTCGGTTTGAACGTATTCTCATTGAAATTCTCCTCTTTCCGCAGAATCTCACGTCGTCAAACTTTTCCCCACCGCCATTGCGAGAATGGGCGGGATGCAAAGAGCCGTTTTGGTCGTGCCCAGACGAACGCATTACTTACGCGTTTCCTCAAGGTCGAGGACAGGAAGACAGCGTGGCGCGTCCGATGGCGTGCAAGCGTTGTGTCAATCACGGGGCGGCATTCTATCAGGTAAATTGACGAATTTCCGCAATGTCCGAAGACCTCTGGTGGTCATGTCGTTCTTAGGCGGAGCCAGGCGGTTTTTGGCGGATCGCTCGTCCTGCGCTTGAACTCATCTGAAACAAAGTTCAGTTCACGAATACTCGTCTTTGCGCACGATGAACGGATATAACCCGGAACGTTCAGAGGTCGCAGCACTAGCTCATTCAACAGGCTGAACACCACCGCGTTTGCACCGATGCCCAGCGCCAATGTGAAAACGGCTGCAATTGTGAAACCAGGAGACTTGCGCAACTGCCGAAGCGCATAACGAAGATCTTGAGCTAGCCCACTCATCCTACGACCTCCTACTGCTTGTTAAGAGAAGCACATCACAAGCCCTGCTCGTCAAGACGCAATTACCATACCTTCCGCAACGACCGTAATCTACTGATCGCGAAGATAATGCATGTTGAACCTAGAAGGCGCGAGCCGCAGCGGATGTCCGCTCGTGGAAGGCTGTGTCCGAAAGCGGACGGTTAAACCCGCCTGTGACAGGAAGGCAATGCTAACGCAAGGTGCTCGCCAGAAGAATACCGTTTGCCCAATAGAAACCCGTGTTCCCGGCCGGAAGCAAATCATAAGTCTTATATTCCTGATACGGAATCAACTCAGTACTCTTTACCAGCGATCTATCATAGGTGTCGTTTCCCTCCAGCTCCCCGACGGTGCGGCCATCTGCTGTGGGATGGCTGGGAGACACCCATAGTTCGCGGCCATCGCTCAGAATCAGGTGAACCACCCGATGATGCAACGAAATTGGGACTGCGGAGTTTTGAGGACGGGCGTAGAGATCTTGTGACCCCTTGCATCCAGCGTCCATACCCTGCCGCCCGGCTTTACATTCTGCACTAGAACCGATCCGTAAGGAGTCTCAATCCTAGTGCCTGCGGCAAGACACACCGGGCAAGTAAGAAAGGTGCTCTCTCGCTTAAGGATTTTAATTGTGCCATTTCGGATTATTAGTCCCTCAACTGAGATGTCACCCGTCTGTTCCTTCAGTCCGGTCTTGAATCTAAACTGATCGTTTAACCTCTCGAGATGCACTGCACCACGGAGTTTCTTAAATTCCTTGTATACCAAAAGCCTCTCCTCGTCGGATAAGGTCGCCGTCTCCTTAAGACCGGGGTGTTGGGCAATCGCTCGAAATGTTTCTTGATCCTTTTTGATCTCGGGGAAGGTTTCCAGTCCACGCTTCCTCGCCAAGGCCGAAGACAAACCAACCGGGAACGCGTCCGGAACGCAAAAAAATCCCTCTCCGAGACGCTCCAGAATCCGATATCTGAGTTCAGGAGCATCCAGCTTTCTCGCGTTGTTCGCAGAATCGCTCGCGGTGATCCCAGATGTGGCGGCCGCATCAAAGCTTTTGGAGAAATGCGGAAGAGCTGAGACCTTCTTCAGGTGGACATCATGGACAGCAATATGTTTAGGAAACAAGCAACTTGCCAGAACTGGCGTTGGCACCGGCTTGCGACCGAAACAACCACGTGACCTATCCCGATGCACGCCTTTCCCGCCAGGTATCTGAGATAAGAACCGGATGCGCTAAGGAGCGCCCGTCCGGGGTCCGAGCGAGGGGTGCCAGGTAACTGGCATCCCTCCGGCGATCATTGAGCTATAGCAGCATTGGAGCATGATAGCCTGCAGCAACAGGCTGATCAAAAGAAACGCGGCAACGACCCATCCGCGCAAACCACAGCCCCTTCATACGAGAAATTGGTTCTCATTCCGGTTCAACTTTTTGTGACGGCAATCACAGACTGAAGCTCACATTGTGGCGCAAATGTGAATTGTGACATTGTTCTTGACAAATATCCGTCTGGGTATATTGTGTTGCCACTCAGCCGTGTCACCTTCCCCCCGGTGCTGAGAGTGAGTCGGCGCGTCGGTCCCGACACTGAATTCCAATTCTGGTGAAGCGAATCTTACACCTGATGTTATGTAGGTGTGAGGAGTCTTGTATTGTGCCTGTTCTTTGAAGGAAAGCAAATATGGGCCGCCGTCACGATTGTTAGACCGGTAGTCTCATTGGGACCGTCGGAACACCCGGGGGGCTTGCGATGGCCTGCTCTTTCCGAGAGTTCACACTGCGATTCTTTTTGTTCAGAATTCTTTTCGTCAGCAGCTTCGGACAGGCTCAGCAGCTCATCGGCACCTTTAATATCGACTACCTATTCAACACGGCGGGGTGGCAGCCAACGGGCGGCCCCAGTAGTGCGAGCCCCTATTTTTGCGTTGGCTACAACGTTGACCTGGTCGATGTCGTAGCGTCTTTCAGGGACGTTCGTTCGTATCAGGAGACCCATACCTGGATGCTTATCGGAGGCCGACCGAGTGTCCGGGGAGTGATGAGGTCAGAGCGCGCGCGAAATCTTCCCGCTAGTCGCAGGAACTGTATGCGGCGTTCTGCTTTGCTTTCTTTTTCGCTCATTCACCGCGTCGGAAGTCGCGAGGAAACACCGCGCGGGGAGAGATGTGAAGTTCCTCGCCCAAGCGAGGACCCGCAACCAAATAGCGTCAATTCACGGCCAGCCAGCTACTCACATAACCTGACCGGGAGGTCAATATGCGCCACAAGTCACGTGTTGTCGCAATTGTTGTCGCAGTCGGAATTTCTGTTTGCATTCTACTGTTTGGTCTATCCTTAAGTGCCGATTTTTCGCGCCGGGGTCCGACCGTTACGATTTCGGTACAAGCGTCCGACACTTCTAGCGCCACGCTGCATTACCGTTGGAGATCGACTGATGGCGCCATTCAGGACGTCGATGCCACAACTACCACTTGGACCCTACCTACCGGTCCAGGCATTCACTTTGCTTATGTCCTGGTCTCAAACGGATTGGGCGGGTATACCGAAAAGCGCCTTGCCGTGAATACCGATGGCGTCAGCAGCACGTCTGAATCGGAAGCACGTCCCGTGCCCTACATTGCCCCTCCCGCTGCCGCTCCCACGGGTGAAACGTACCGCTCGTCTGTGCTTTGGGGAACAACGAACACAAATGGAATCGAGCACGATGTCCATGCTCCAGACGTTTCGGTCTACATGCAGGACACCATCACTAACGCCACCTATCCGGCAACCGGCCCGGTGAAATCCGATCTTCGGGGTGAATATCTCATTTCCAACCTGCCTCCCGGGAACGCGTACGCCGCCTTCTGCCAGCCGCCCGGCCGACCTGCGCCAACTCCGTGCTCAGCGGCTTTCTTCTTCACCAACAACCTGCCAATGCCGACCGTGGCCACCACCGACTACCTCAGCAGCGCCCCCGGCTTTGACGGTCAAAGCTTTCTGCTCAGCGGTACGCTCACGCTGCAGGACGGTTCCCCGTGCGGAACCCTGAACGAGTTCTTCGGGGTGCACGTAACTGCCACCGCAAGGCTACTGGATGCAAACGATCAACCGATGGGCACCTCCGTCCGCATGAATGAACTGGGAGACTACTCACTGGTCTTCAACTTCCTCTTGCCGCCACCGGCCTCGGTGTTGCTATCCTGCGAGGGGGCCCCTGCATTGAAAGTGCAAATTCTCCAGGAGGCGTTTTCGCTCGGGGAAATAGGCACGACGATTCTCCCCAACGTGAGCGCGCCCCTGGTGCAGTCAATGACCGCGACGCGGAACGGCTCAACCATCGCATCGGTGAATTTCCTTTTGCCGGCTTCCCTTCCGTCCGACATCGTCCCGCGCGCCGACGCCTTTCTCGCCGAGAAGGGCCTCGACACCGGTATGGGAGCCTGCCAGTACTACAAAGCTATCGGCGCGGTTAGTGGTTGTGACGCCGCCGGGAACCTGATTGCGCCTATTACCTTCCAGGACTGGAAGCGCGCGGTCAAGTTCGGCCCTTACGCCCAGCGCGGAGTCCCGACGTTTTTCGCCTCCTACATCAACAAGGTGGACCTCAATCTCGCCCGGGTTCACCAGTCCATTTCTTACGGCCCGAACCAGACGGCCGCAGTGGTCTGTAATCACTTGGGTCCGCCAGATTTCTTCAATTCCCCTCAAGCTGAGATTGATACCGCGGTGGACAACGCCAACCACAACAAGAACCTGGTGGCTTGCGTGGCCATGGACTACACGGTGAGCCAGGGGGTGAACAACAATCAGCCGTTTGTTCGCTTCCTGATTTTTGGCCCGAGCGGCCAGTTGCTCCCCTCTGTCAACCTCGACGGCCGACGGGAAAAGTTTGTACCAGGAACCTGCGTGGTCTGCCACGGTGGAGATCACTATGCTGGCAAGTTTCCTGAAGACGGCTCGGGCGCAGCTAACGTCGGGGGCCACTTCCTACCCTACGACACTGGGAACTTCGAGTTTTCCAGCAAACTTGGTTTGCGCGCGCAGGACCAGGAACAACAGATCTACTTCTTGAATCAGAATGTGCTGAAGGCAGGCCCGACGCCAGCCGAGCAAGCTCTCATCAATGGTTGGTATGCCAATCAGCCAGGGTTCAGGAAGGTGTTGAACAAGACTTACATTGACTCTTCTTGGCCTGATCGCGCAACCGACCCAAATGCATACAACTTCTATCAAGACGTGTATGCTCGCAGTTGCCGCACATGCCATGTGGCCCTGGTCGAAGGTTTCAATTTCGACCACTACCAGAACATTACCCCCGGCAGCTCCCACTTCTTTCGCGCAGAAGCGCCCGAAATCGACGTTCCGATCACCGTGTGTGGGGGAGATTCTCAGATCTTTCGCGACCACTCCATGCCGAACTCTCTGGTGACATTCAACCGTTTCTGGTTGTCAGCCGATCCCACCGCCAACACGACGGGTGATCCCAATCAGCCGGACGAACTTACGAAGTTCCTCCTGACACCAAGCACAGGTACCTTCACTTGCAACCCGGGCCAGGTTCCTTGAGGGGTTGATCGGTTGCGGAGCACAGCTCAAGGGGATGTCGGGCATTTAAGTGACATCCCCCTTTTATTCGCATGCCGTGTCACCGCGTGCAGCGTTTGCTCCCAAGGCGGGTGAAATTTTCGCTGCGCAAGCGCAAAATTTGCTATTGACTTTCGCTTTATTTTCGCCTACGGTGTTGGTTTATGCAGACGCACTCGATTGGAATTCGGCCTTTGCTCTCGGGGTCGGCTGCAACCAATCTGGCGATCAGCTCCGGTCCTTGGTCTCGCAAGGGAAGAGATGTCCAAGTTTGTGCACCCGAAGTGCACAACGACTGCATAGGGGGTGTCGCGAGCCCCGCTTGGATCTCGGCTTGAGGGCAACCAATCTGACGATCACCGCCATTCTTTGGTCGCGGACGACAAAGGGATAGAGATGTGCCAATCTGTGCACCCGGGTGCACAACAAACGGCAGGCCGGGTCCGGGCCCAGCTTGGATCGCGTGGTGTCTGGCTCGCCTTCGTTGTTCCACTGTCGATGCCGGAGTGACAGAGGCCGCCACTTCCCTGGATCTGGAACGGCAAGACACTTGGTTCCATGAGTCGGAAATTCAGCCTTGGGCCGCCTTTTCTTCCACAGTTTTGACAAAATTCCTCAAGCGCCTTTTCCGTTACGAACGTACCCACCACTCTCAGTTGCAATGTTGCAAACCAACCTCGTACTCATCCAGCGAGACTCTGAGTAGGCGCGCTACTCGCTCCCAAGACAAACCACCAGGGCCATCCTGCTTCTGCGTATTCACATCGCCAGGAACCTTATTGAGAAAATGCACAGCGGTGTTTATTGGGCTCTCTTCGGGGGCCTTCCTGCAGAAAAGCTGCCGATGCTATTTAAAGCATGGGGCATTCTCTTCGAAGAGTATGTGAACTGGTTTCTGAGCGGTCGGGCGTCCGCCGCTGCGCTGTTTCATCCTCCGCCAAATTGGGGGGATGAATTCTGAATGCTTCGATGGTGCCCGTTACTCAGGAATAAAACAATTGCCCGACTCGCACAGCGCGTCTGGAAAAATCAATCTCGCAGGACGCGCGCGGGATCGGTCCGGCTTGCCCGCCACGCAGGCAATAGACAAGCGAAGATGGCAGTGGTGGTCATCACTGCTAAAGCCAGTCCGAATACTACCGGATCGTGCGGGCTCACGTTATAGAGAAGCTGTCCGAGTAATCTCGTCACAGCCAGGGCTGCCACCGTGCCGAAGAGGACACCTCCTGCGGTTAATCGCAGGCCGCGCGAAATGACGAGCCGGAGCAGGTTGGCCGCGCCAGCTCCAAGTGCCATGCGCAATCCAAGTTCCCGCGTGCTCTGCGCTACCGCGTAGGACATGACCCCGTACAGGCCAACCCCGGCGAGAAGAAGCGCCAGACCCCCCAAGATCGAGACCAAGGTGACCGCTACGAGTTGCGGCGAGGTCGAGCGGTTGACTTGTTCCTGGAGTGTAATCATCTCGTAAAGTGCAAGGTTTGCGTCCAAAGCGCGCACTTCGCGGACGAGCGCGGCCCGCATACTCGACAGCGACTGACGGGTGCGGATGTTCAGAGCAGGTCCTCGCTCGAAATCCTGCCGCAGGGGCACATAGAAAAACGGCCTCGGAATCTCGCGCATGCTCTCATACTTCGAATCGGCGACCACACCGACCACGCGCGTCCAGCGACCCTTCACTTGAAGTCGACGGCCGACCGGATCCTCACCTGCCCAGTAGCGCGTCGCCATAGTTCGATTCACGATGGCGACCAGCGGCGCGTTCTCGTCATCGGTGCGCACAAATTCCCGGCCGGAGAAAAGGGGGATTCCCAGCGTCGCGAAATATCCCGGACCCACCTGGTTGTATTCGACGGAAGGTTGTTCTTCCAGCGAAGGCTGGTAGCCGTCCACAACGATCGGGGTGGAAGAGTACGTGGCGTAGCCCAACGGCGTCACGCAGGCGAAAGCGGCGGACTCCACGCCCGGAAGCGCACTGAGCCGATCGATCAGTTCGTCCTGAAAGATCTTCGCTCGGGGGACATCGTATCCTGCTGCCACTAATGAGACCCCGGTCGTTACCACGCTGGTCGTAATGAAGCCGGGGCTTGTGCTTCGAATCTTTTCCAGACTCTCGAGCAATAAGGCTGCTCCCACCAGCAGAATGAAGCTGAGACCAACCTGGAAGACGACGAGGCCGGAGCGCATCCAGGCTCTTCCCCGGGCCCCGACCACACCGGTGGAGTCGGCCTTCAAAGGCCCGGCCAGATCGAGGTGACGGGTTCGAAAGGCGGGAATTATCCCCACAATCAATGTCACGAGCAAGCAGACGATGGCGCTCATTGCCATCACGCGCGCGTCCATTTGCCCAGGCAGGTACATTGCTACTCCTGAGCGTGTCGGCAACAACAACACCAGCGCATGCCGGCACCAGTACGCGACCAGAAGTCCACCGGCTGTGCCGAGTGCGGACAGGATGAGGCCTTCGGTGAGAAGCTGCTTCACTAAACGCACGCGGCTGGCGCCAATCGCGAGACGAACGCTCATCTCGTGGCGACGGGCGAAGGACCGCACCAGCAACAGATTGCCCACGTTCGCACAGGCGATAAGCAGAACAAAAGCAACGACGGCTACCATGACTTCGAGTGTCGGCAGCATAGTTCGGGCATGGTTGAATGGCGTCTGCCACAAGGGCCATATCCCGATGCTGCGCCCACGGTTGGTGGCCGGGTAACTCGTCTCCAATCGCGCAGCAATTGCCGAGATTTCCTGCTGTGCCTGCGACTGTCTGACTCCCGGCTTGAGTCTCACATACGCTTCGATCCATCGCGCATCGCGGTCTTCGAGTTTATAGCCGCCGCTCTCGAAGGTTTCTTCCATCGACGCCGGGACCCAGAACTGCATTCCCCAGCCGACGAAGGTCCCATAAAATCCCTCTGGCGTAACGCCGATGATGGTGTGCGGCACATTATCAAAGCGCTGCATTCTGCCAACGATTTCCGGATCTCCTTTATATCGATCACGCCACAGCTGGTAGCTGATGACGACGACAGGATGGGAGTCGCTGCCGACGTCCTCGCCCGGCTCGAAGCCTCGCCCAAGAATGGGACGAACGCCGATGGCAGCAAAATAGTTGGCGGAAACGATGCTCCCGCGCACGGTCTCGGCGTGATCGCCAACGCTGAGAGTGCTTCCGGTAATCTTGCTGACGAAAGCTTCCTCGCAGAGAGAACAATTTCTGCGCAGGTCCTGGAAATCAGGCCATGAGAGTCCGCCTGCTCCGGTTTCGCCACGTGCCGTCCCGGCCAGCGCGAACAGCCGCTCCTGATGCGCGACTGCGGGATACGGACGGAATAAAATCCCTTCGACCCAGCTGAACACGGCGGCATTTGCGCCAATACCCAAAGTCAGACACAGAATTGCCACCGCGAAAAACCCTGGGCTACGGAGCAGTTGCCGCAAGCCGTAACGCAAGTCCTGAGTAAAGTCATCCAAGACGCTTCCGCCGCGAGCATCCCGGCACTGCTGTTCGATCTGCGGGATCCCACCCATCGTGCGCACGGCGGAGCGGCGTGCCTCTTCCGGCGACATGCCTTTCGCGATGTTTTCCCTGATTTGCTGCTCGAGATGCTCGCGAAGCTCTTCTTTCATTTCTTGATCAACCTGATTGGGATGGAAAAAGGAGCGCAAACGCGGCGGCAAGGAATAGAGCCATTGTTCGATGTCCATATTCAGGCCTCTTTGAGCTGCACGATGCCGGAGATCGCCGCCGAGACGCGGTTCCAGTTGGCGGTCTCTTTTTCCAGTTGCTTCCGTCCCAACCGCGTGAGCGAGTAGAACTTGGCGCGACGATTGTTTTCGCTCGGCTTCCAATGCGCGCGAATCCATCCGCGATGTTCGAGCTTATGGAGTGCGGGGTAAAGCGAACCGTCGCTGACGCCCAGCACCTCGCTGGACATTTGTTTCAAACGCTGGCTGATGGCCCATCCATTCAAGGGTTCCAATGCCAGTATTTTGAGGATCAGCATGTCCAGCGTCCCCTGGACCAGGTCGGACGGCTTACTCACAAAGGTCTCCTCTCGGTTACCGAGTTAGACTACCGCGGCTCCCCTCGGTTAGCAAGAGATCGCCCAAAAGTCAGGCTTATTTCTGGATGGCAACCCGGAATCAATCCGGTCGGCAATGGAGCCAGATCGGTAATGGGAAGGTCGGCTTTGCTCCGGTCAACTTCTGGCTTGCCCGTCAGAACCCGGGATCAATGTGTGCAATCGAGATCCTCAGCACTTTGCCCACCCCGCAATCGATTCGCTATTTTTCGACTACGGAAATTGTAGGATTCGGATCGGTGTCTCTGATGAACGCCAGCTTTCTGCTCGAAATGACAACCGCCGTGGTGCCGCTCCCCACACTTCCCGTTCCTTTCCCGGAGATGGAGTAGACAACGTTCAAGCCCTGGTTTGCTGCCAAGCCTGTCGAACTAGACTGGTCCAGTGTGCCGGAAGCATTTCCGTTTCCGAGTGCAGTCAGGACGCCGGATTCCATCATCACCGTGGCGGACGAGGGATTCTCGACCACCAGAGTGTAGGCACCGGAAAAGGACGAATCGCTGAACGGGCTTCCCGTCTGCGGCTCCAGGATGCCGAAAGTCACATTGGCATCGGTTCCCAGCAAGAAGCCCTGATTGGGCCCATACAGATACAGCACGGGCGGCGTGCTGGTCCCGGCCAAAGTCACGCGACCATTGGAAGCAACTTGATAAGTCAGAGCTGTATTGCTCGTGGCAAACACTCCTGCCGAGTTCACGTTGTCGTTCGTCCTAAGGTTGCCCAGTCCTTCGGCGCTGACGGTAGCAAGATCCACGACTGGTCCGGCGGCTGACTGCGCCGTCTCACGAAGCACAGCAGTGCCGTTCAGAGAGGATTGGGAGAAGCTTGTCCCAGAGGGGATAGCGATCGCTTCGCCAGAGGTACCCCAGAGATCGTTGGTCATCATGAAGAACGCCTCTGTGTTGTCGATCTGGTACAGAACGAAATTAATTTGCGGGCTCAGGTCCGTGAACAAGCCGCTTCCTCGCCCATTGCCATCGCAGCACTGGAAGGTTCCAGCCGATTGAGCCTTGCTGGTGATGCTTCCTCCGAGATTGAGATCAATGTCGGAGGCGGGAATTGCCGAGACGCCATCGGATTCAAACGTTCCCACGATGCCGACCGAGCCGATGATCGCGGTTCCTGCCACAGTCGGGGTTCGTCCGACAGTCCCAAAAACGTAATTACCCTTGAAATGGCTGGCCGCAAAAGCGGTCGGGTCCTGCAGCCGAAGAGAACCGGCTCCGCGTGTTCCTGCCCCTGTCGTATCGTCGAACTCGATGAACTGACCCGCAGTAGCAGTTCCGCTGGCATTAACACAGCCCAGTCCGAATCGCAAGAATGTTGTCTCTCCGTCGGTGCCTGTCAGGACCAGGCAGCCACGATGGTCAGGCCCCACGGAGTACAAACTCGCAGTGGTGCTGATCGTCGGAGGGACATGCCCGGCGCCGCTGAAGTAAATAATGTCCTCTTCGCCACCCGTGATCTTTCCAATCCCGTTCGCTGTGATGCTGCCCGCAGTGCTAGTCCCTCCCCAAACTCCAAACGTCTGGAGAAGGAATGCGTACTTGCCAGTCAGCAAGGATTCCTTGCCAGAACCCGCGCTGCAAATGAGACGCCCGCCGGCAGTCGTCAGGATCTGCGTGCTGCTGCCGGATTTCGTGGGATCATCGACCGAGGTTGCTACCACGCTCACAACTGGTAGCACTGGAGAAATTGCCGGTGCAGTGTATGTAGCCGGTGTCCCGCTGGCTGTCTTCGTCGGACTCACGGTGCCGCAAGCGGGCGAGCAAGGCACGCCGATTTGCTGTACGCTCCACGTTACGCCCTGGTTGGTCCCATCGTTCGCGACGGTTGCAGTCACGTGCTGCGTCATGCTCAAAGGAACGGTCCCCGGATTGGGGGAGGCGACAACCGAGATCGGCGGAATGGTTATCATCGCCATCGCAGATAGGTAACCCCGGCTCGCGACGACCCACAGTCTTGCCACTTGTGCGCCGTTAGGGAAATGATACGGCGTGGATGGGGCGGTGTAGGTCGTTGGCGTCCCGCTTTCCGTGCTTGTGGGCGACACTGTCCCACAGCCACTACAAGTGGAGCGGTGGGAAACACAGTGTTGCGGGCACCCCGTGTAGTACGTAATTTCAAGGCTCCATGAGATAGGCCCGGTCGGGTCCGTCGTCGTTGTGAACTGCTGAATGTCACCGACTGGTACGGATGCCAAGCTTGGCGAGATGGAGATCGTTGCGGCCGCGCTGACGCTTGGGCCGCGCAAAACGAGCACTAGGACAGCCAAGCACAACCCTGCGATCCGGGGTCTCATGGAGGCCTCCTTTTTTGAGTTTTCGTTCAATAGGCCCGAGCGTGGTCCATCGTCCGCGAAAAATGTAATCGCCGAACTTATTGCTTTCGCGCGTCAAGGTTGATCACAGTCGGGAGCTGCGTTCCGTTTGGCGTTGCCGCCGACGTGAAGATCCCTCGCATGTGCTTCATGTCCTCGTCGAATGCGATGCTGAGAGTCACAGCCAAAATCTCGGTTCCCGATGCGAAAATCTCGACACTGATTGTGCCGGTGCAATCCGGATTCACGGCGTAGGTCCCAGAAAAGGTCTCGCTGGCAACGGCGCCGGCGAGGCTGGAAGTCGCAACCCCATTGTGCAGATTTCCCGTCCCATCGAACGTGAATACACCGACGGCGGTCCTCGGACCAATGGGAAGGACCGTGCCCTGGTCCGTGAACGACCACTTTCCAGCAGAGCGCGCAAGTGAGCACACGGGGTCTTCTGCATGAGCAGGAGCTGCCATGGCTATCGTTAGAACTACGGCGAACAGACTGCCCAGACATTTACTGGCTATTCTGGATTTCATTGGTATTCTCCTTTTGAACTCTTCGGAAATTAACCGGCGACCGTCTAGTCTCGGCCCTAAACGCAACGGTCGTTTACGTATTCGCCGCTGAAGCACAGTGCCCCGAACTACAGGAACCGGTTGTGTTGTGCCCCCAGACAGCAGCTGAACGAACTTAACTTGATCGCACTGTCCGGGTCAGAGGGTCAATTTCCCATGACTGTTCTTTTCCTGTTCTGCAGATAACCGCCTAACCCATTGAATTAAACGGTCTTTTGCGGCAGAATAGCGACCTAAATTGGGCCACCGTTCGAGAGAGAACCTGCCAGGGGATCGGAGGTGGCTGTGCCAGCAAAACCAGAAATTCGTTTCGCTGATTTCGAAGTTGATCTTCGTTCGGGCGAACTGTGCCGCCACGGCTTAAGGGTAAAACTGCAGATTCAACCGTTCCAACTCCTGTGCGCACTGCTTGAGCGTTCTGGGGAAGTAGTGAGCCGCGAGGAACTTCAGAAAAGAATCTGGTCCGCGGATACATTCGTAGATTTCAATCAAGGTCTAAATAATGCCGTAAAGAAATTGCGGGAGGCGCTCGGCGACGATGCGGAGACGCCTCGCTTCATCGAGACGCTTACGAAACGGGGTTACCGCTTCATAGGTGCCCTGCACGAAGCCGCAGATAACCTGCGCCCCTCTCGTGCACTTTCACAAAGCCCTGCTGTTGATTCCATTGCCGTGTTGCCCTTCACCAGCATGAGCGCTGATAGGCAGGACGAATTCTTCGCCGACGGGATGACGGAGGAGATCATCAATGCCCTCGCGCAGATTGACCAGCTTCATGTGGTGGCGCGAACGTCTGCGTTTTCCTTTAAGGGCAAATACATCGACATCCGCTCAGTGGGCAGGCAACTGAACGTGCGCACGGTTCTCCTTGGCAGCGTCCGCAGAGCCGGTAACGAGCTCCGAATTTCCGCTCAGCTTGTCAATGTAGAAGATGGATACCACCTCTGGTCGGATCGATTCGACCGGGAGGTGAAGGACATTTTCGAGATCCAGGATGAGATTGCCCGAAGCATCGCGGAGCGGTTAAAGGTCACGTTGAAGGCAGGGGAGCAGGAACGGCTCGTGACCGCGGAGACTAACACTCTAGAGTCGTACCAACTGTATGTGAAGGGTCGAGAGCTTCTGTATCGCCGTGGCGGCGTCATCTCACGTGCCGCAGAGTGCTTCGAGAGAGAGGTTGTACTCGACCCCGATTACGCATTGGCTTGGGCTGGACTCGCAGATTCCCAGACGGTGCTCGGTTATTATGGCTTCGCTCGTCCTGAAGCGAACACGCCAAAAGCCTTGGAAGCCGCCCACCGGGCGGTCGCGCTAGGTCCGTCTCTCGCGGAAGCGCGTAATGCTCTGGCAATGGCCTCTCTGATGTGCGCATGGGACCGCGCGAAAGCCGAACAGGAGTTTCTTCGCGCCATTGAGCTGAATCCCAGCTACACCCAGTCGCGTGACTGGTATGCCTTGTTCTACCTCCAGTTTTCCGAAGGTCGGCTTGCGGAGGGTGTTGAGCAAGCGAAGCTGGCTTTGAAAGCTGATCCGCTTTCAAGCTACGCGCACGCCGTGTACGGGCTGACCTGTGGCAATGCCGGTAAAAAACTGGAGGCTGTACAGTCTTGCCAACGGGCAGTGGAGCTTGATTCTGACTCCTTTCTGGCCCAGATGCTTCTCCAGCTGGTCCTGCATATCGATGGAAACTTGGAAGAATCTGTCGCGGCAGGGGAATCGGCCTTAGCCATGTCGGGTCGACTGGCATGGTCGATGGCATTCCTGGGTGTGACCTATGGCAAGTGGGGCAAAACAGAGCAAGCCGATGCGCTCTACTCGGAGATGCTCGCGCGGGCACGGCGGCAGTATGTGCCGGCGGCGCAACTTGCCCTTGCGGCCGCTGCCGCCTCCCGAGAGAGCGATGCTCTGCGTCACGCCAGCGAGGCCTTCGCCGTTCGCGACCCCGACTGCCAGTTCTTCTTCTCCAGGCATCTGCCCTTTACGGCTCCTTTATACGCTTACCCGCGTTTCTGCGAACTGCTTGTGCGCAATCGGCGAGGTGACTGGCTGCGTTGTGCAACTTGACCGAGCTTTTGGGGGTACTGACCCTTGCGTTTTTTGCAACTGTGGGCACCATGGACGTGTAAATGTAGCCGCACAGGGTGCAAACCGAAATTCTTCAGCCCTTTGCCACGCTTTCCAAAACACCAGGATCACGCGCGGCACCCGCAAGATCTGTCTTAGGTGCATTGATCGGGTCTTGAGTGCAATCGAGATTTCACCAACTGGTGGTCACGTGTCCCTACTCACCGCAGCGATGAGTGATAGCCGCTGCGTGTTTTTTCGGGGTTGCATGACGTTAATCGCCTGCACTCGCGATAGGACGGGACATCAGCTTCGCGCCAGCACAGCCTGAATATCCCCTCAACTGCTTCATTATCCATACGCGAAGCTGGATGGGACGCCGCTTGCGTTCGCACCGGCATTATGGTTCCAAGACCGGCCGATCGCATGAGGGCGCTCGTACGAGCCCTTCCGGAAGCACGAGCGTTTGCCTCAGATGTTGAGACCGTGGCTTGCCCGTCGCTCGCCCGCAAGTGTTGCGTAGAGCCATAGACGCGCCACATTTGGGAATCGCCGCTCTCCAGGCCGCGCGGGCAACAAACTGGCGGGACAGACCCACCCGGACAATAATTAGCGGCTCCGTTCTGGCAGGTGCAAAGCAGTTAGCTCCTGGGGGCAGGCCAGCACGAAACGTTCGCTGAGCTCCGCTGCGGTGAGCCTGCGGTGCTGGATCGGAATAGCCACGAAGCGGCTGATAATCTGGACGACATCGTAGCTCAGCAATTCAGGCCCGAGGAGAGAACATCATGCATGATAAGCGAGCCGCGGCGCCAGACAGCACGGCGGTTCGGGTCGCCTTGTGGCGGGCCATGCACGTCCAGGTCGATCCGCTGCCACATGTGCTCGAAGACGAGATTGGCCTCCAGTTGGCGGCCCCGGACGACGGCTGGCGCCGCCGTCCGGACATGGAGCCGCACGCCACGAGCCTCTTCCGCGCCTCCATCGTGGCCCGGGCTCGCTTCATCGAGGATCTGGTTGTGGAACAGGCTGGCCGCGGCGTCAGCCAACACGTTATCCTCGGAGCTGGCCTCGACAGTTTCGCCCAGCGCAGGCCGGAGATCGCCTCCAGGCTAAAGGTATTCGAGGTCGACCAACCCGGTCCCCAGGCCTGGAAGCGCCAGCGCCTGATCGAGCTCGGCTTCGCCATCCCGGAGTGGCTGCGGCTGGTGCCGGTCGATTTCGAGGCGGGCGGTTCCTGGTGGGAGCGGCTCAATACCGTGGGCTTTGACGCCAGCCAGCCGGCGATCGCGGCCACGTTGCGCCAGATCGCGGGCTTGCCCAAGTCGTCGGCGGGCGGCTGCAATGGCGTCGCCTTTTCTTGTGTGAGCCTTCTCTCGAATCCGCAATGCGTCCAGCTCGGCCTGGAAAGTACCCCGATCAACCACCGCAGGTGCTGAAGGTTCATCTCTCATGAAGTCTGTCATCGTTCTCGCCGTTAGCGCCTGGGGCGCTGTTTTCATTTTCCTGAGGTCGCGCTTGACCTCACTGTCTCCAGTCATATGCTTCGTCATCGTCTTTCCTTTGCGCGCGGTGGTGAGATCACAGTCCGCCAAGATCTCCTCCTGGCTATGCTCCGCGCACCCTGCGGAAGCATTCGCGCAGCTCCTGTGTGAAAAGAGCCGGCTGCTCGAAGGCGGCGAAGTGGTCGCCCTTCTTTAGCTCGCTTTCGCCTCTGCGTCGCGCTTTCGAAAGGCGGCTTCTCCAGCGTCGGACACCTCGACCCACTTCGGGTCAGGCGAGGCCTCGGCCTCGTAGTTGTCGTGCCAGTTCCACCACTTGTACGGCGGGGTCTGGGGGTAACCCTCTGGCGAGTCCTCCCAAGTCTCCTGGCGGCCGAGCGGCGTGCTGTCGAGGTAGCTCCAGGTGGTCCCCATCGCCTCGTCGCCGCGGCCGTTGATGAAGTATGTGCGGAACACCCGCTCGCAGTCGCGGAAGAACACGTTGTGGCCGTGCCATTCATCGACGCCGAAGTCCGCGTCGAAGCCGTCGGTGATGGTGTACCAGGGCATCTCCCAGCCCATCCGCGCCTTCAGGCGCGCGATGTCCGTCTGCGGCGCGCGTGAGGCGTAGGCGAGGGTGGTGTCGCGAGCGTTCAGATGGGCCAGCTGGGCGACCTGATCGGCGCCCAGGGAGCAGCCGCGGCAGGCGTGCTCGGGCCAGCCGAACACCCCGGGCTCGAAGAAGGCGCGATAGACGATCAACTGCCTGCGGCCCTCGAACAGGTCGAGCAGGCTAACCTTACCCTTGGGCCCGTCGAACTCGTACTTCTTCTCCACCGCCATCCACGGCATCCGTCGACGCTCGGCGGCCAGCGCATCACGGGAACGGGTCAAGGCCTTCTCCTTCACGAGGAGCTGCTGCCGCGCAGCCTCCCACTCCTGCTCCGACACGATCGGGGGTGTCTTCATCGCGACATGCCCTTTCGGGTACTCCTTGTCTCTCTCTCTGCTTGTTGACATATCATTTCTCCTTTTGTTTTCTGAAACAGACCACTCGCTCTGAAAATTTTCTGAACTTGCCGATGCACACCGCCAGAATTCCTCCCGTGGATGCGGCTCCGGCAACCATCACTGCTGTGCTTGCGATGCATGCTGGGCACATATGTCCCTCCTCTGAACTTCTAATTCGTTCGCGGCGGCTGGCGCGTACCGGCATACACCAGCTTCGCGCCTCTCCTCAAGGCCTCCTCAACCAGGGCAGACCGATACCGCGGTTGGCGCCGGTGATTAAGATTGTTTTGTACTCGATGTTCATATGGTTCTCCTTCTATGGTTGCCCTTTCTGCTTGCTATTGCGCATCGCTCGTCGTGGGAGGGTACATCCCGCAAGAAAGATTTTGCGTTTACCCTGTTTCGGCTTCCCGAAGTCGCACGTCAGCGCTCACGTCTTTGCGGTATCGCTTTGCCCAGCGGCACATGCCTCTGAGTGGAGCGATGATTGTCCTTCCCAGTTTGGTCAGCGAATATTCGACAGTAATGGCCTTCGATTGGGTCACACGCCTGGCGATTAAACCCGCGGATTCGAGATTGCGGAGAGTTCTGGTCAGCATGCGCTGCGACACGCTCCCGAGCTGGCGGCGTAACTGCCCATGGCGATAAGGCCTCTCTCTTAGCGAAAACAAAATCTTGGGTGTCCATCTGCCGATGAAGATGGACGAGGCCATTTTTGGTCCTTGCATCGTATTCATGCCGCTCTTCACTTCTGCGAAAACGTCTCTGCGAAATAACCGCGCTTATTTGCCTCTCACGTCTTCGTTTCGCCGTCACTGTCACAGCTTGCCAATTCTTGCGCTCCAGGCGCAATTAGGAACAAGTGTGTACCTAGTTGAGCCGCTGGCACGATTTGAACAATGCGCACAGTGCGGCGCGTTATCCGAGCCCGGCTGCTGCCCTCGCAATCAAGAGCAGCCCTGCCCCGACCACGACAATCCCGATGGTTCGCGCGACGCGCTCGCCGTTCGGTGCGAGCCGTTCGGCAGTGATTGCTGCCGTGACAAGAGCCGTGACCCGCAGATCCATGACCCCGATGACGAGGAGGATCGCCGTAGAGCCAGCGCAGCCGTAAGTGCAGTGGAGGCCGAGGCGCAGCCCGCGTCGCCAAGCCGCGCCAGCATCCGCCGGCAACGTACGCTCGCGTCCCCATGGCTCCCGACAGCAGGCAAGGTGATGGGCCTTCCACGCGCTGAATTGGAGCGCGCCGGCGATCACGACGACAACCCCGACCGTGATCGGAACAACTCTCGCCAGCGTCGGCCGTTGCATTTCGATCTCGGCAAGCGTCGCACCCAACGGAAAGACGGCCGCTCCGCATATAGTCCACACGAAGAAGTACCCCATCGCCACCAGTGCAGTCAGCCAACTCAGGCGCGTTTCGCCTGTGCTGCCAACCCTCTGGCGATAGCGCAACAGCGTAGGCACCAACGACGGCAGCATCATCACCACCATCATCACGACCCACATGCCAACGAATGACGCCGCGGCTCCCAGCCATGTCTGTCCAGGCATCGGCATCCATGTCATCGACATCGTCCAGCCGCCTGGCATCGGCATCTCTCCCATTGCTGACATGGAGCCACACCAGACGGTCGTCAGCGCTGCGCTTGCGGCAAAGAGCAGCGCTGAGGTGCCGAAGAACACTTGCTGTGAAGTTCGCTCGAAAGTCATGGGTCGTGATCTCCTGTCCCGCAATTGCGTCGCTACAACCAATACGCTGCTCATCACTTGCCGTACTCGTCCTGGCGACGCCACCAGACGCCCGTCTCGTTCCGCCCCTTTGGGGCTCGGTCGAGCCACTGGTACATCCCCCAGAGGCCGTCGACTCCGCGCGCATAGGTGGAATAGGTGTGGTAGATGATGCCGTCCTCAAGCGCGAATGCGCTCGTGCCCGGCCTCTCGCGATGGTAGGTGTTCGCATCGGTTCCGCACATGGCTGCAAACTTGTCCTCCGCAGCCTGGCCACCACCTTCCTGACCAGGTCGCCACAGCAACTCCGGCTCGCGGGTGAAGTTGTACTCGATGCCTGCGCGCTGCTGCTCCTCCGTGTACGAAGCACAGAAGTCGAAATTGAAGTCACCGCCGACAGAGGACGCCCAAGGGAACGTCCAGCCTATCCGACGCTTGTACGCCTGCAGCTTCGCAATGGGGGCGCGCGAGACGGCCCAGAGCATCACGTCATGATTGGCCAGGTGCACGGCGATGCCGTTGAAGCCGTCTGCGATCGACGAACAAGAGGGACAACCAGCGGCGAAGTCAGGCCCGAACATGAAGTGGTAGACGAGGAGCTGCGAGCGGCCACGGAAAAGGTCTGCCAGCGAGGCGCTCCCATCGTCGGTTTCGAAGCGATACCCCTTATTGATTGGCACCCACGGCAGTTCCTGCCTCTGTCGTGCCACCTGGTCGCTGCGATGCGTGAGTTCCTTCTCCGCCTTGAGCAACTCGAGCCGAGCCTTCAGCCATTGTTCTCGTGTTCCGGTCTCGTGTGTGGGCATTGTCTTTGTCTCCTTTCGTTCCATTCTCGATGTGACTTGGTGTTTGATTGCCATGCGCTATATTTAGCGCGGGGCATCGAAGGGGTGGGAGTGACAAGTGTGGCGGGATTCGGATGGACTCTCTGGACTCTCTGATTACGGCTGCGGCTCGCGCACTCTCGGCGGGGGATCCCCTTGGAGCGTTGAAGCGAGTCGCGCTGCGCGACGATGCGCCGGCACTCGCGCTTCGCGGCATCGCGATGGCGCAGCTTGGCGATTTCGCACGGGCGAAGGAACTCCTGCGGAATGCTGCGCGCGCCTTCGGTCCGAAAGAACCCGTGGCGCGCGCGAGATGCATAGTAGCCGAGGCCGAAATCGCCTTCGCCTCGCGCGATCTGGGCTGGCCTGCGAGAATGCTGGACGCTGCGCGGTTGACCCTCGAAGCGCACGGCGACCGCTTGAACGCCGGGTTTGCGCGCTATCTTGAAGTCCGGCGACTCCTTCTGATCGGGCACCTCGACGAAGCGGGGCGCCTGCTCGCTGACCTCGATCCGAGTCTTTTCCCGCCCGCGTCGAGGACTTTCCACGAGCTGGTGGTTGCTGGAATCGCAATGCGGCGCTTGCGGACGAAAGAAGCGCGCGCCGCGCTTGCTCGGGCCGAACGCGCCGCGCACCAAGCTGGTATTCCTGCGTTGATGGCGGAGGTTGAAAGCGCATCCCGCGTCCTGAATACGCCGGCCGCGCGCCTGCTTGCGCGTGGCGACGAGCGTCTGCTGTTGCTCGAAGACGTTGAAGAGTTACTGGCGTCGAAAGACATCGTCGTGGATGCATGCCGCAATCTCGTGCGCCACGCAAACAACGTTGTCTCACTTGCAAGCCGTCCAGTGTTGTTCGCCCTCGTACGCGCGCTAGCTGAAGCGTGGCCCGGAGACGTCGCGAGAGACCTGCTACTAGCGCGGGCATTCGGAGCAAGGTTCACCGACGAATCGCATCGCGCGCGTTTGCGGGTCGAGATAGGGCGGCTTCGCAGGATGCTTCGGAGCCTAGGCGACATCAGCGCGACGAAGCGGGGCTTTGCCCTCGTTCCGCGGCGTGGACGCGAAGTCGTCGTGCTGGCCCGGCCCGTCGAAGAGGAGCATGGTGATGTGCTAGCGTTCCTAACCGACGGTGAGTCGTGGTCGAGCTCGGCCCTGGCGCTGGCGCTTGGTACCAGCCAGCGCACGGTCCAGCGGGCACTCGACTCGCTTGCGGCAGAAGGCAAGGTGCAGTCGTTCGGCCGGGCGCGCTCTCGTCGCTGGATAACGCCACCCGTGCCGGGATTCACGACGATCTTGTTACTCCCCGCTCCACTGCCCGGCGACTAGGATGGAAGCATGAACCGATCAAACGCGGAAATCGTTCGTGAGTATGGCCCCTTTCCGGGTGCCGACAGAGTCAATGGTGTCACCTATGACGGGCAGCACGTCTGGTTTGCTTCGGGGGACAAGCTGAACGCCTTCGATCCGTCGAGTGGGAAGATGCAGCGTTCCATCGATGTCGCCGCGCATGCAGGAACCGCCTTCGACGGCCAGCACCTGTTTCAGATCGCCGAGAATCGCATTCAGAAGATCGATCCGAAGAGTGGCCGAGTGCTCGCCACGATCCCCGCGCCCGGCAACGGCGGTGACTCGGGGCTGGCCTGGGCCGAAGGGTCACTCTGGGTTGGGCATTACCGGAACCGAAAGATCTACCAGGTTGATCCCGAAACAGGCGCCGTTCTTCGCACAATCGAATCCAACCGCTTCGTCACCGGGGTCACTTGGGTCGATGGAGAACTCTGGCATGCCACCTGGGAAGGTGAGGAAAGCGACTTAAGGCGGGTCGATCCTCGCACAGGAGAAGTCCAGGAGACGCTCGCGATGCCGACTGGTGTGTACGTTTCAGGGCTCGAGTCCGATGGCCGCGATCAGTTCTTCTGCGGAGGAGGACCGTCCGGGAAGGTCAGGGTGGTCCGGCGGTCTCGGCGACGCGCCGCGAGTGGCGGAGAGCCTCCGATCCCCGTCGACTCCACGAGCAAGTAATCCAAGCACCGTATCCAAGCGGTAGATCACACACCCCATTGCCATTGCTGCCGCTCGACAATAAGGAACAATCTCTCAGTTGGCGCGGGATGGCCAACTCCCAGATCGTCGGCAACTCTTCCCGAAAGCCTCTTGCTCAAAGCCTTACGAAGGTTTGCCCATGATTCGGCCCGGAGCAGTAGACATATGCCGTCCGATGATGGTCAGATACTCCGTAATCTACGGAGTCACCCAATGACCGCAGCAGACTTTCGCAGGATTGCACTGAGCCTGGAGGGGGTGGAAGAGTACTCCCACGCAGGATTGCCGGCTTTTCGTGTAGGAGGCAGGAAATTTGCTTCGCTGGCCTCGCAAGCAGGGGGGTACGGAAATCTGATGCTTGCGCTGGAGCAGCAGGCGGCGTTTGTGGAGGAGGCGCCCGAGATTTTCCTGCCGATTCCTGGCGGCTGGGGAAAGATGGGACACACGCATATTCGCCTGGCGGCTGCGAGCGAGGATGTACTGACGGGTGCACTGCGAACGGCGTGGAAACTGCGAATTGATAAGAACGCAAAGACAAGCCGAAAAACAACCCATGTGGCGGAGCGCAGCGGAGTAACAGATAAGAAACGCGGGAAGCGACGACTATGAGAGCAACAAGAGCGGGAAACATTAACAGCGATAAAAAGGACTTGTCACCAGAACAACGTGAAGAACTACTCAGAGCATTGAAAGCCCGTTTTGAGAAAAACATGAACCGCCATAAAGGTCTTGAATGGGCTAAACTACAAGCAAAGCTGGAAGCTAATGCTGAAAAACTGTGGTCACTCAATGAAATGGAAAAAACTGGCGGTGAACCGGACGTTGTTGGTCATGATAAAAAGACGGGCGAATACATTTTTTATGATTGTTCAGCGGAAAGTCCTAAAGACCGCAGAAGTGTTTGCTACGACCGTGAAGCGCTGGAGTCAAGGAAAGAAAATAAACCAGAAGATAACGCTATTGATATGGCAGCTGCTATGGGCATTGAGCTTTTAACGGAAGAACAATATCGAGAGTTGCAGAAACTTGGAAATTTCGATACGAAAACGTCGAGCTGGGTGAAAACACCTTCTGCTATCAGAAAACTCGGCGGCGCCCTCTTTTGTGATCGCCGCTACGACACTGTTTTCGTGTATCACAACGGTGCGGAATCTTATTATGCCGCTAGGGCGTTCCGTGGCTCGCTAAGGGTCTAAATTTTGCACGCCGGCACATCAAACAGTCTGGCCGAGCACTCGGAAGTAATCCGGATTGGGACATGCGGATCGGTACCGAGTCGGCTACTCTTCCTCAATCCGACTTCTGCGTCCCTCGGAGAGAAATCAGACACTTGGCACGTGGCCCTCACATTGCGAAAGAACGAAAGAACGATGGCGACGAGCGCCTCAGAGACTTCGATCCGACATTCCTATCTCTGCCCGTTTTCGAAGTCCCAAATTAAGGTCGCGAAGAAGGATCTCTTTCTGTAGCCGCGGGTGACCAACCAGAAGACGGAAACATATTGGCCGTTCTGACGGGCAACACTGAAATTATCTGAAGCAATGACGTGCAAAAGCGCACGAGCTCGCAAGGGTCCCTGGGCAGATCACCAGACCCACGGATTTCCAGCCCATGATTCCAGCCCATCTCGCGCTGCCGGAGGTCCGCTGTTATACGCCGATACCCGCAGCGCAGTCCAACGAGTCCTTCCTTTCGCTATTTTTGACTAAGGGCCGTATCGTTCATTAATCTCAGAACATCTTAGAAGGGAGCCCACAACGGGAGGAAACACCTTCGGGAGTCTTCAATGCAATCATCCAACACGTTCAAAACTCTGTTGTCTGCCCGCGTCGCGCTCGCCGCAGTGTGCTTAGGCACTTTATTGGCGCCGGCTCACAATCAATCCAATCCGGCGGCAGAAACCAAAAGCCAAACATGCCCGAACGATGACAGCGGGTTGCAGTTACCATCTGGTTTTTGCGCGACGGTCTTCGCTGACGACATTGGTCACGCTCGCCACATGGTAGTTGCGCCGAGCGGGGTTCTTTACGTCAACACCTGGTCGGGCAGGTACTACGGCAACGACACGCCGCATGCCGGCGGTTTCCTCGTGGCCCTGCAAGACAGGAGCGGTGCGGGAAAGGCCGATGTGATCGAGCGCTTTGGCGAAACCGTCCAAAGTGGCGGAGCAGGCGGTACAGGCATCGGCATGTATAAAGGATCGATCTACGCCGAGATCAATGATCGGATCGTGCGTTATTCATTGCCCGCCGGCTCCATCGTGCCGTCTGGCTCTGCCGACACCATCGTCTCTGGATTGCCTTTGGGCGGCGACCATCCGATGCATCCATTCATCATCGACGCCGAAGGAACGATGTACGTCGATGTCGCCAGCGCGACCAATTCCTGCCAGCTGAAAAATCGGACCCTCAAGTCGCCCGGCGCGAACCCCTGCAGGGAACTTGAGACGCGCGGCGGCATCTGGCGCTATGACGCGAATAAGACGAACCAAACCTTTTCAACAGCTGAGCGCTTCGCTACGGGAATCCGCAACGCTGAAGGTTTTGCCATCGGCTCAAGTGGGCGACTGTTTGTGACCCAACACGGACGGGACCAACTGCACGCAAATTGGCCGGACCTCTATAAACCCGACGAGGAGGCCACGCTGCCGGCTGAAGAGTTGTTGCTCTTGAAGCCGCAGGGAGACTATGGCTGGCCAGAGTGCTACTACGATCCGTTTAGGGAAAAACTGGTTCTGGCGCCGGAGTACGGTGGCGACGGCGGCAAAACGATCGGCTTATGCGCGAACAAGATTGCTCCCGCTGCGGTCTTTCCCGCCCATTGGGCGCCTAATGCAATGGTGCGGTACGACAAGAAACAATTTCCAGCGCACTACCGTGACGGCGTCTTCATCGCCTTCCACGGGTCGTGGAATCGGGCGCCATATGCGCAGGGTGGCTACAACGTGGTTTTTCAGCCACTCGCCGGGGACCGTGCATCCGGGCAGTGCGAAATATTTGCGGACGGTTTCGCGGGCGCGGTGAAGTCGCCGGCCAAAGCCGAACATCGTCCCTCTGGCTTGGCGGTGGGACCGGGCGGTTCGCTCTACGTTTCCGACGATATACGCGGACGGATCTACCGGATTGTCTATCATGGTGGCGCCGAAGGCGGTGCCGATAACATCACGGCATGTCCGAGCGCAACAGCTCCGGCCGGCAGTCCTGTTGAAGTGGCGGCGCAACCACCAGAGGGGACGCATCCAGACGCCGGGGCGACCGCAGTGGGCAGCCTTCCCGTTCCTGACGGCGCGACACGAGAAATGGTTGCTCTCGGTGAGCGCATCTACCGCGGCCAAGTGGGGGAAGCAGCGTGCACTGGCTGCCATGGTGAGAGCGGTCAGGGCACCCCTCTGGGGCCCGATCTAATGGGCAAGAAATGGCTTTGGAGCGATGGTAGCTATGCCGGAATTGCGAAAACGATAACCGAAGGTGTGTCGCAACCAAAACAATATCGCAGCCCCATGCCGCCGATGGGTGGGGCGCAACTTACGCCCGACCAGGTATCAGCGCTCGCAGCGTATGTGTGGGGCCTCAGCCATCACGTGTCGCCCAAGCGGAATTAATCGCGTAAGTTCTGCTAGGGCGTCACCTGGGCACGACCGCAAGGCTCTCTTCTGTCTAAAGGCATATTCATTTCCGAACGCTAGCATTCGGCATTTCCGCGTTTCACTTCGGCTAGTCGCAGGTCTCCCACGGTGTCCGTTTCACGCACTCACAGGATTGACGCGCTTCGCGGGAAGGCAGGTTAGGGACGGACCTTCTGCAACGTCACTGTGGTATCGGCTGGAATTCCAATCGTGGGCTCGCCGCTGAGGTAACCGAGGGAACCAAGGAAGAAATCGATTTGCCGGAGAACCAGGATGTGCCAAGGCGAGCTATCGCTGCGGTTGAAAAACCCGTGTCTCTGACCTTCGGCGGTATAAAATTCGGCACGGGTCCCGGCAGCTATCAATTGGCGGGCGAAGTCGCGTGCCTTTTCTTGAAGCGGATCCTCAGTGCCGAAAATCAGGATGGCCGGAGGTCCGCCCTTGATCACTCTCCAACTGGTGATGAAGGCGCCGAGCGGACCCTTCGCAGCCTCAGCTTGTTCTGGAGTCAAGGCGCTGCGGTTCGGGAAACCGAACGCGGGATTGATTAGCACCAATGCGTCCGGTTCGCATGAGACGGAGGCCTCCTCATCGTCTGGTTCAAACGTTGTGTTGTAAGCCGCGAAGGCGGCCATGGTGGCGCCGGATGAACCACCTCCGGCAATGACTCGCTTGCCATCAATGCCCAAGCGCGTCGCGTTCAGGCGTAACCAGCGAACCGCACTCTTGGCGTCTTCGGCGCACGCCTGGGGAACAGTGTGGTGTATGCTTTCGATCCGGTACTCCGCCGAGGCCGCAACCAAGCCTCGCGTCGCGAAGTATTCCGCCGCGCTTGCGAACTGTTGCGGAGTTCCAGTCGCGCAGCTGCCACCGAAGAAGAAGATGATCGCCGGTCGCCGACCACTCTTCTTCCAGCCGGAAGGAAAGTACAGATTCATTCTCAAATCGCCCTGCGCTGTTGTCTTATATACAGCAACGGCTTTGTTGTCGCGGGGTTGGAGATCAGCGTGGAGCGGCTTCAGCGCTGCGTGCGTGCCGCCGACCAGAGACAGAAGGGCAAGCACCACTAGCCCGATGCGCATATCTCCCTCACACCGTCATCTTCCCTCATAGCAAACTCGCGATCAACACCCGAATAGTCGGCAACTCTTAACTTGGGATTAGTTCAGGGTTGCCCGTCAGATTGGCATAGGGGCGGCGGTCACCCGCCGACCGCCGAGTAGGCCCGGGGAATTTCACCCCGAGCCGCTCACAGATTCCGGACTTGAGCCTCACGACTCATCCGGCTCGTGCCACCCATTGAAAGCTGCCGCCTTCCGTCGAGGTCATCGAGTTCCTCCGGTTGCCCGTTGACTCGGATCAGGACGGGTGACCTGCTCCCTTTGCTCCTCGGAAATTACTCCGGATCAACGCTCCTATGGAGCAGTCCGCCCCTGGCGTGCGCATTGGTACTTTCGGCCTCACGAGGCTTCCGCTTGTGCCTTTTCCCTTATCATCGCCAACCAGGTTCTCAAGTTCCGTACGAAAGCCCAGACTAGAGTCACGCCCCCTGTACACCGGACATCGCACGGTCAGTAAGTAGGTTGCTTCCGTGCTCTTCCCGGCCCGGGCAGGCAGTTCCGGTTCTGATGTCGTCCGAGTGGTGTTTCGATGCGTAATCGGAGGTTCATTTGTTGGGATAGAGCTCGAGCGCGCCAGTTGTAGACGGGGGGTTACCAGCCTCACCCTTTCGGTTGCGAGGTGGGTTCACATTCCCGTCATGACCACGTTTCCCGAGGCCCCCCGATAATCCCGGACGG
>Ga0209804_1000446_pt1 | contig 34353 bp, 33 predicted proteins | sample GraSoiAngelo_139_FD_185896 | JGI IMG/M metagenome (GOLD analysis project Ga0209804, IMG submission 185896) | Grasslands soil microbial communities from the Angelo Coastal Reserve, California, USA - 14_0929_12_20cm (SPAdes) (version 2) | ecosystem: Environmental > Terrestrial > Soil > Grasslands ... | reverse complement strand
GTTCGGCATCCAGGCCACGATCCGGTCCCCGGGCTCGAGCCCCAGGGCACGCAGCTCGGTGGCCAGGGTTCGTACGCGGCTGCCGAGTGCCTCCCAGCTCAAGGCGGTGAGCGGCTGCGTCTCGCTCTCGTGGAAAAGCACATTGCCGCCCCCGGCCTCGCGTCGCAGCACATGCTGTGCGTAGTTGAGGCGCGCACCCGGAAACCACTCGGCACCCGGCATGCTGCGCCGCCCGAGTACCCGCGTGTGCGGTGCCGAGGAGTCGATTCGGAAGTAGTCCCAGAGGGCCTGCCAGAAGCCTTCCAGGTCCTCGACGGACCAGCGCCACAGCGCGGTGTAATCGGCAAAACCCAAGCCACGCTCGCGGGCGAGCCAGTCGGTGAATTCCGTCAGGTTGGCACGGCGGATCCGCTCCGGCCCCGGGGTCCACAGGATTTCACCGGGCTGCATGCGTCGATTGTAAGGCCGTTGCGGCTCGATCCTCGCCGAGGGATCGATCTCGGCGTAGGCTTGATGACACATGCGCCTCGGTTTCGGCTGACCCTGCCGCAGCAGGAACGGGAAGCGGGGCGGGAGAGCCACCATTAGCACGCACACCCATTCCGCAGCCTTCCCGGCCCCGAGCTCGCTGACGGTGGTTGCTGGGACCGAGCGGGCACAGGCCGCCTATCCCTACTACATGCAGTTCACTGCCGCGGACGACCAGCGCTTCTGGTTCTACAACTCGATGCACTTCCCGGAACCGATGTCCGCGTTCGACATGGTGACCGCCGAGGCCGCGTACTGTGCCCTCGGCTCCTCCACGACGCGCGTGCATTGCATACCGACCACGCTCGGAATCGACTATCGGATCATCAACGGGCGGGTGTACATCGGCGGCAATGCCGTCACGGATCCTCGAGAAATCGCCCGCCGCACCGGCGAGTTCCAGCAGCGGGCCTTCTACTACTACGGCAACTGGGAGCGGCTGTATGCGCAATGGCGCGAGAAGATGCTGGCCCTGATACGCGATGCCCAGTCGCTACCGAAGCTCGAGCTGCCGGAATTCGAGCCGCTCTCGAACGTGCATTCCGGGCGCGGCATCGCCACGAACCATGCCCTTCTCGACACTTACCAGAGAACGCTCGAAGGCTACTTCCGGATGTGGCATCACCACTTCGAGTTCCTGCTCCTCGGCTACGGGGCGTACATGACCTTCTTCGCCTTCTGCAAGAAGGCGTTTCCGGAGATCAGCGACCAGACCATCGCGCGTATGGTGGCCGGCATCGAAGCGGAGATCTTCCGTCCCGACGAGGAAGTGCGCCGGCTGGCCCGCCGGGCGGTGGAGCTGGGCGTCGACGATGAGTTCAAGGAGGGGCGCACGCCGCAGGCGATCATGGCGGCGCTCGAGACGCGGGGAGCCGCCGGGCGCGGCTGGCTGGACGAGCTCGCGACCTCGCGCGATCCCTGGTTCAACATCAACGTCGGGGACGGCTTCTACCACTACCACCGCTCCTGGAACGACGACCTGTCGATGCCCTTCGCGGGGCTCCCCGGCTACATCGCAGCGGTCAGGGCCGGGGAGTCGCTGGAGCGGCCGATCGAGAAGCTCCAGGCGGAGCGTCGGCAGCTGATCCAGGACTATCGTGAGCTGCTCGGCTCCGAGCAGGAGCGGCAGGCCTACGATCAGATGATCGGTCTCGCGCATCGCGTATTTCCGTACGTCGAGGGGCATAAGTTCTACTGCGAGCACTGGTACACCAACCTCTTCTTCAACAAGATCCGCGAGTTCGGCGCCTTGCTGGCGGCGCACGGGTTTTTCGCGCGCGAAGACGATGTGTTCCAGCTCACGCACTACGAGCTCAAAGCCGCGATCATCGATCTCATGACGGCCTGGTCGAACGGCTCGCCGCCGCGGGGACCGGAGCACTGGCCGCAGATCGTCGCGGAACGCCGGGCGGCGATTGCCGAGTGGGCCAAGGAGAGCACCCCACCGGCCTTGGGCCCGGTCCCCGACGTGATCGACGATCCGGCGATCGTGATGCTCTGGGGGATCACGCGCGAGAGCCTGGATCGGTGGCTGCGCGCCTCGAGCGATGTGGCGAGCCGCGAGCTCCGCGGGTTTGCCGCCTCGAGCGGTGTCGTCGAGGGTCCGGCCTGCGTCGTGAAGTCGGTGGAGGAGATCGGCCGGGTGCGCAAGGGCGACATCCTCGTCTGCCAGATCACCAATCCGACCTGGGCGCCGATCTTCCAGAAGATCGCAGGCGCGGTATCCGACATCGGCGGCTCGATGAGCCACGCCGCCATCGTGGCCCGGGAGTTCGGTCTTCCCGCGGTGGTGGGCACGGGGACCGCGACCTCGAGGATCAAGGACGGTCAGCGCATCCGCGTCGACGGCGGGCGTGGCGTGGTCACCCTGCTCTCGTAGCGAGCGTCTTTCCCGTAGGGAGCGTCATGGGCGTCGGCGCGCACATCGCCTGGTTCGATGAGATCGGGCTCGGCGACCGCGCGCAGGTCGGCGGCAAGGGCGGCAGCCTCGGCGAGCTCAAGCGCGCAGGGATGGCCGTGCCCCCGGGATATGTCGTGAAGACCCGCGCGTTCGAGCGGCTCCTCGAGTCGCTCGAGCGTGAGGCGCCGGTACGCGCTGCGGTCGCAGCCGTGAGCCCCGGCGACCTCGCGGGCGTCACGGCCTGCTCGAGGGCGCTCCGCCGCCGGGTGGAAGAGGCCGAGCTGCCGGGCGAGGTGCTCGAGGAGCTGTCCATTGCCCAGGAACGGCTCGTGCGCGGCGGTACAGGGCAGCCCGTGGCGGTGCGCTCATCGGCCACCACCGAGGACGCCGCCGAGGCGAGCTTCGCGGGTCTTCAGGACACGTACCTCTGGATCAAGGACCCGGCAGAGATCATCCAGCGGGTGCGCAGCTGCTGGGCGAGCCTGTACTCGGTGGAATCGATCAGCTATCGCCGGAAGCTCGGCTTTCCCGAAGAGCGTGTCGCGATGGCCGTGGTGGTCCAGAGCATGGTCGACGCGCGAACGGCAGGCGTGATGTTCACCCGCAGCCCGACGACCGGGGACCGGTCGGTGGTGACGATCGAGGGTGCCTGGGGCCTCGGTTCCGCCGTGGTGGGGGGTGAGGTGACCCCGGATCGCTGGGTCCTCGGCAAGATCACCGGGGAGATCGCCGTCCGCGAAATCTCCGACAAGCTGATCGAGCACGTCCCCGCTGCCAGGGGCGGCGTCGAGGCCGTCGCCGTCGCCGAGGAGCGGCGGCGGATGCCCTGCCTGAGCGACGCCGAGCTGCAGGAGCTCAGAACCCTCGCGCGCCGCATTGAGCGCCACTATGGATGTGCGCAGGACATCGAGTGGGCGGTCGACCGCGGAAGCGGCGCCATCCTGCTGCTGCAGAGCCGTCCGGAGACGGTCTGGTCGGCCCGCGACGCCGCGCCGATCGCGAAGCATGAGGAGGACCCGCTGATGCACCTCATGTCCATCTTTGGGACGCGCCGGTGCCCCTGACCGCGGGAGACGTCGCGGAGATCGTCCGGCTGCTGGAAGAGTCGGAGTTCGATGAGCTGCATATCGAGCAGGACGGTCTCAAGCTCACGTTGAAGCGCGGCTCCGCGCCGAGGGGCAAGGGAGGAGAAACCGCCACTGCGCCCGACGCGCCGCCGGCCCCAACTGTAGCCGACGGGCCGGCGGGCGCAGGCCGCAAGCCGCGCGGCGAGCTTCCGGCAACCGCCGCCGCCCGCGTAGTGCAGGTGCCTGCGCCGTTCGTCGGCATCTTCCACCGTGCGCCGAAGCCGGGCGCGCCGCCTTACATCGAGGTCGGGTCCGAGGTGCAGGAGGACACCATCATCGGCATCATCGAAGTGATGAAGCTCATGAACGCCGTGCGCGCGGAGGCTCGGGGCACGGTCGTCGAGATCCTCGTGGCGGATGGCGCGGTGGTCGAATACGGGCAGGGGCTGGTGAGGATCTCGCGAGGAGCGCAACGTGGCTGAGATCGCTCTCATCGACACCTCGCTCCGCGATGGCAATCAAAGTACCTGGGGAGCGGTCGGCATCGACACCGCGATGACGCTGACGATCGCCCCGGTGATGGACCGGGTGGGCTTCAAGGCGATCGACTTCACGACTTCGACCCACATGGGCATCGCGGTGCGCTACAAGCGCGAGGACCCGTGGGAGCGCATTCGCCTCATGGCGGCCGCCACGCCCAACACGCCGCTGCAGTTCATGTCGACGGGATTCCGCTTCATCTCCTGGGAAACGGCGAGCCCCGAGTTCATGGCGCTCGCCTTCGAGGTGCTCGCGCGTAACGGCATACGGCGCTTCTGCCTCGCCGATCCGATGAACGACGCCGAGTCCAATGTGGCCTGTGCGCGCATGGTGAAGCGCGTCGGCGGAGAATTCGTCATCGCGGCGCTCGTGTTCACCTTGAGTCCCATCCACGACGACCGCCATTACGCGCAAGCCGCGCGCAAGCTCGCCGCCTGCCCGGAGGTGGACGCGATCTACATCAAGGATCCCGGCGGACTCCTGTCGCCACGGCGCGCGAGCACGCTGATTCCGGCCGTCAAGGCCGCCATCGGCGCCAAGCCGCTCGAGCTGCACTCCCATTGCACGATCGGGCTCGGGGAGCTGCTGTACATGGACGCGGTGGAGTACGGAGTGAGCGCCCTGCAGTGTGCATCGGGGGCCACCGCAGACGGGATCTCGAATCCCCCCTCGCTGCGCGTGGCGGAGAATCTGCGCGCCCTCGGCCATACGGTGCCCGTCGACATCGAGGCCCTCACCGAGGTGAACCGCTTCTTCACCCGCATCGCGGAGGCGGAGGGCCTCGCCGTCGGCGCAACGCAACCCTTCGATGCCGCGTACCTCCGCCATCAGCTCCCCGGCGGCATGATCGGGACCATGCGCCGCCAGCTCGCCGAGCAAGGGCTCGCGCATCTCGAAGGGGCGGTCATCGAGGAGCTCGCCCGCGTGCGCGAGGAGCTCGGCTGGCCGATCGTGATGACGCCGTTTTCCCAGATACTTCTGACGCAGGCGTTCCTCAACGTGACCGGCCGCGAGCGCTACACGGTCATTCCCGACGAGGCCATCCGCTACGCGCTCGGGCGCTTCGGCCGGCCCAACGTTCCGATCGCACCCGAGGTGATGGAGCGCATCGAATCACTGCCGCGCACCAGGGAACTGCGGGCCGAGCCGGCGATGCCGCCGATCGCGGAGCTGCGCGCGCGGCTCGGCCGCGAGCTATCGGACGAAGAGCTCCTGCTGCGAGCCACCATGCCGGCTACTCAGGTGGACGCGATGCGAGCGGCGGGGCCCGCGGCGCTCCACTACGATCCGGAGTCGAAACCCGTGATGGAGCTTCTGCGCCGGGTCCTGAAGCTGCGCGGCGTCTCGGAGCTCAGCGTGGTGAAGTCGGATTTCAAGCTCGAGCTGCGCGGCGGCGCGGGCTCGCGGGCGCTGCCGGCGTGAGTTCGGTCGTGCAGGGCGGCCTGGCGTGCGGGACCGGAGCGGTGCAGGGCGTGGTGTTCGACGTCGACGGGACGCTGCTCCTCAGCAACCGCTCGCTCGATGGCTACGAAGTGTTGCCGGGAGCGATCGAGGTGCTCACGGCCCTCAAGGCGCGGCACGTGCCCTTCGCGCTGCTCACCAACGGCAGTGCTTACCCGCCGGCGGAGCAGGCCGCGAAGCTGCGCGCGGTGGGACTCCCGGTCGATGACGAGCAGATGATCACACCCTCCAGCATCGCGGCGGATCACATGCAGCGCCGCGGTATCCGCCGGGTGCTGGTCCTCGGGAGCATCGGCGTGGGCCAAGCTCTGCGCGACGCCGGCATCGAGACGGTACACACCGGAGAGGCGGGCGCGACGGAGGTCGGCGGGGTCTTCGTCGGGTGGCACCCGGAGTGCGGCATGAAGGACATCGAGGCCGCTTGTCGAGCCATCTGGGGCGGCGCTGAGCTCTGCGTCGCCTCCGACGTCCCCTTCTTCGCCACGAAGCAGGGGCGCACGATCGGCTATTCGTTTGCGATCACGGCGGCCGTCCGCCGCCTCACGCGCGCACCCATGACGCTCACCGGGAAGCCCTCGATCCGGGCGCTGCGCTTCGTCGCCAGGCGCCTCGGCGTGCCGGTCCGGGCCCTGGCTGTCGTCGGCGACGATCCGGTCGTCGAGATCCTCATGGCGCGCCGCGGCGGCGCGACGGCGCTCGCGGTGACGACGGGCACGACGCGCCGGGAGGACTGGGCACGGCAGGCCCGCTTGCACCGGCCGCACGGCATTCTCGGCGAGCTGCGCGACGTGCTCAGTTGGGTCGCGGGTGCCGAGGAGAAGCGCGGCGTCGGCCGCCGTTCAAGCTAAGCTCGGAGCGTTCGACATGTCATTGCCAAAGCCCTACGCGAACATTCCCGGAACCACGGTCTTCGACACCGACCAGGCCCGGCGCGGCTATCACCTCAACATGTTCTGCATGTCGCTGATGAAGCCCGAGAACCGCACGCGCTTCAAGGCGGACGAGCGCGCGTATCTCGATGGCTGGCCCATGAGCGAGGAGCAGAAGCGCGCGGTGCTCGATCGGGACTACAGCCGAATGATCTCGCTCGGCGGCAACATCTACTTCCTCGCCAAGCTGTTCGCGACCGACGGCAAGAGCTTCCAGTACGTCGCCGCGCAGATGGCCGGCATGTCGCAGGAGGACTACGCGAAGATGATGCGCGGTGGCGGACGGGCCCCCGAAGGCTGACGCGCCCTGAAGGCGCATAGCGATGCGCGCGGCGCTCTATCACGGTCGGCAGGACCTGCGGCTCACCTCGGTGCCGGAGCCCGAGGCCGGGCCCGGCGAGGTGAAGCTGCGCGTTCGTTACAACGGGATCTGCGGCAGCGACCTGCTCGAGTACTTCGACGGCCCGGTCACCACGCGCGACACGCCTCATCCGCTGACAGGCGTCAAGAACCCCGTGATCATGGGTCACGAGCTGTGCGGGGAAGTCGTCGCGCTCGGCGCGGGGATCGAGGACCTCGCCGTCGGGACTCTGGTGGCGGTGGAACCGGTGGAGACCTGCGGGCGCTGCCTTTACTGCGGCCTCGGGCAGTACAACCACTGTCCCACGCTTGCGATCCAGGGGTATAACCGCCCGGGCGGTCTCGCCGAGTACACCGTGGTGAAGCGGCGCATGGCACACCCCCTTCCGCCGGGGGTCTCGGCGCTCGAGGGTGCGCTCATCGAGCCGCTCGCGATCGCGTGGCACACGGTGAACCGCTGTGCGGTGAGTGCCGGGCAGGTGGTCGCCATTCACGGCGCAGGTCCGATCGGTGCGGGCGCGTTCCTGACGCTCAAGCGGCGCGGAGTCGAGGCGATCGTCGCGGATCCATCGCCGGCGCGGCGCACGGCTCTCAGCGCTCTCGGCGCGCGCACGGTGCTCGATCCCAATGCGGGCGATGTGGTGGCGGCGATCCGCGATCTCACCGGCGGGCGCGGCGCCGATGCCTCGATCGACGCGGCGGGGGGAGCGAAGGCCTTTGCCGCGATGCTGCACGGCACCCGGGTCGATGGGACCGCGGTTGTGGTGGCAATCCACCACGAGCCGGTCGTCATCCCGCCCTTCGACCTGCTGATGCCGGAAGTGCGCCTGACCGGAGTGGCGCTGTCGGTGAATGCCTTTCCGGCCGTCATCGCGGAGATGGCCCGCGGCAGCTACCCGCTCGAGGGCTGGGTCGAGACCATCCCCTTCGACGGTGTGATCGAGAAGGGCATTGAGCGTCTGCGACGCCAGGAGGGGATGAAGATCGTGGTGGATGTTGCCGCAGCGGCGGGCGAGCGGCGGCCGGGAGAACGTGCGTGAAGTGCGCAGAGCTATTCGACATCGCAGGCCAAGGCGCGCTCGTCACGGGCGCGGGCAGCGGCCTCGGGCTCGCCATCGCCGAAGCCCTCGCCGAGAGCGGAGCACGCGTCACGCTCCTCGATGTGGACGCCGGTCGCATCGCTGCCGAGACCGGGCGCCTCGAGGGGCTTGGCTACGCGGTGCGCGGGGAGGTGGTCGATATCTCCGATCACGCCGCACTCGAGCGCGCCTTCGATGCGGCGGCCGTGGCCCACGGGCGCCTCGACATCGTGTTTGCGAACGCCGGCATCGACTCGGGGCCGGGTTTCGTCACCGGCTGGTCCGGCTCGCAGCGCGCGCGCAATCCCGCCGGCGCACTCGAGAGCTACACGGACGAGCGCTGGAGCCGGGTCATCGACGTCAATCTCACCGGCGTATTCGCAACGCTGCGGACCGCTGCCCGCCTCATGAAGCCGCAGCGCTCGGGGAGACTGATCGTGACGACCTCGGTTGCGGGCTATCAGTGCGAGCCGGCGATCGGCTCGGCCTACATGGCGGCGAAGGCCGGTGCGGCGCACCTCATGCGCTGCGTCGCGCTCGAGCTGGCGGCCTTCAACATCACGGTGAACGCGATCGCACCGGGGTTCTTCGTGACCAACATCGGCGGCGGACATGCGAAGAACCCGGAGGTGCAGCGCGCCATGGCCAGGGTCCTGCCGATGCATCGCGTCGGCTTTCCGGACGACATCAAGGGGCTCGCGCTGTTCCTCGCCTCTCCCGCCTCGGCGTATCTCACCGGCCAGCAGATCACGATCGATGGGGGCTGGACGCTCGGGGTGGCCGACTGAGGGGCTAGTCCTCGACGCACACCTCGATGAGTAGCGGGTGCGTGGCCGCGAACGCCATGCGCAGCGCCCCATCGAGCTCGGCGCATCGGCTGACCCGCACGGCTTCGACACCCTGAGCGCGTGCCAGGGCGCAGAAATCGAGGTGCGGCAGCAGCGTGCCCGGCGGCGTTGCGAGGCCGAAGTGCGCTGCGAATTCATTGAGCGCGCGATAGCTGCGGTTGTTGACGATCACGAAGGCGACGGGCAGTGCGAGCTCCGCCGCACTCCACAGTCCCTGGATGGAATACATGGCCGACCCGTCCCCCAGCAGCGCGATCACCTTGCGGTCGGACCGGGCGAGGGCGACCCCGACGGCCGCCGGGAGACCGTGGCCGAGTCCGCCGCTCGCACACGTATAAAAGGAATCGGGCTCGAGCATCGGCAGGTAATCGTGCATCGGTCCGCGGCTGCTCGGCGCCTCTTCCATGACGATGCTGTCAGGGGGTCTGAGGGCCGCGATCTGTTGAAGCAGATACCGGTCGGTCAAGCGGTCGGGCGGCACGCGAGGTGCGCGCGCGGGGACTGCGGGTGGCGGCCGGGCGGGAGCCTGCACCGCGAGCAGCGCGCGGATGCCGAGCTTGAGGTCCGTGACGATGGAAAGTCCGACCGCCGCGCGCGCGGCGGCAGCCGGGTCATCGATCAGCTGCACGAGGGAGGCGTCCTTCGGAACATGCGGACCGTGTCCCCCGACGTGGTACGTGAAGACCGGAGCGCCGAGCACCAGGATCAGGTCGCACCCCTCGAGGCGGGCGACGATCTGCTCGCGGTCCGCGGGCAGAAAGCCTGCGAACAGGGGGTGCTGCTCGGGAAAGCTGTTGCGGGACGAGAGGGGACTCACCCACACGCCGGCCTGGTGCCGCTCGGCGAGAGCGATGACTTCCTGCCAGGCCCCATCTCGGGCGACCGAGGCGCCGACGACGATCACCGGGCGGCGCGCGGCGCTCAGCATCGCGGCCGCGCGGGCCAGCATCGAGGGGTCGCCGGCCACCGTGATGGTGACCTCGCGGTGAGGCAGCGGCGTGCACAACCGGTCCCAGTCATCGACCGGCACCGACACGAAGGTCGGACCACGGGGAGGCTGCATGGCGGTGAAGAAAGCGCGGGCCAGAGCCGCCGGCACGTCCTCGGCGCGCGCGGGCTCGCAGCTCCACTTGACGTACGGCCGCGGCAGATTCGTGGCCTGTTCCGAGTACAGGAACGGCTCGAACGGCAGGATCGAGCGCGCCTGTTGGCCCGCCGTGATGAGGAGCGGCGTCTGGTTGCGATACGCCGTGAACAGGCTCCCGACGGCGTGTCCGACGCCGATGGCCGAGTGCAGGTTCACGAACGCGGCGGTGCCGCGCGACTGTGCGAACCCGTCCGCCATGGCGACGACCACGGACTCCTGTAGTCCCAGCACATAGCGGAAATCGGCGGGAAAGTCGCGGAACATCGGCAGCTCGGTGGAGCCCGGATTGCCGAAGACAGTGGTGAGGCCGAAGTCGCGCAGCTGCGCGAACACCGCCCCGCGAACCGTGACGCCGCCCTTCACGATGCGCGCACTCCGTCAGGTCGCCAGCTGTGACCGTGCCGCGACCGCCGCAACGCGCCGCGGCGCGGTCTCCTTCAGCGCGAGCGCCAGCAGTGCTCCTGCGATAGCGCAGCCCGCCTGGATGAAGAGCGGTGCAGTGAGCCCATAGTGATCCGCGGCCGTGCCGGCGAGCGCGGGCCCGCTGACACCGCCGAGCACCTCGCCGACGCCTACGGTGAGTCCCATCGACGTGGCGACGTAGCGCGCCGGAATGGTCTCGGACGGGATGGTGCCCATGAACAGCGGAAGCACCCCGCTCGCCGCCCAGCCGATGAAGATCAGCGCCCCGAGCACGTACAGCGAGCCGTGCCAGTAGAGCGCCGCGAGCGGCACCAGCAGGCCGAGCAGGCTGCAGCCCGCCACCACCGGGCGCCGGCCGAGACGGTCGGAGAGCCCCGGAACGACGAAGCTGAAGAACGCCGCCGAGAGTCCGAGCAGGCTCATGAGCACGCTCATCTCGCCCGCCGATAACTGGCGCACCTTGACGTAGAAGAGCGGCAGGAAGGCCCACCCGAGCACCATCCAGGCGACCATGAAGATGCTCATGAGCACACACAGGATCATGTTGCGATGGCCGAGCATCGCGAAGGCGCTCATGGCGGACGCGCCGCCTGCGCTCCCGGCCGCCGGCTGCGACTTATTCTCCGGCTCGTGCACGTAGCGGGCGATCAGCACCGCCAACACCAGCCCCGGAACGCCCGCCAGAAAGAACGCCACGCGCCAGTTCCAGTGCGCCGCGATCGGCACCAGGACGAGCGGTGCGACGAACGAACCGAGAAAGTTGCTGCCGAAGTTCTGCATCACCCCCATATTGTGTCCGCGCCGGGAGTCGTCCGACTCGCTGGCGAGCAGCGACTGGCACACGGGCATGAACGGTCCCTCGACGAGTCCCATGAGGAAGCGCGCCGCGAACAGCGCGAGGAACGAGCCCGCGAGGCCCGAGAGGACCGAGCACAGCGAGAAAGCAATCGCGCTCGCAAGCAGCACGGCCTTGCGCCGGCCAGTAAGGTCCGACAGCGCACCGCCGAGGAATGCCGAGACCGCCCAGGTGAAGGAGAGCGCCGAAGCGATGAGACCCACCTGCTGGTTGGTGAAGCTCAGATCCCTGGCGATGAAGGGCATCAGGAAGCTCGCCGCGTTGCGATCGAAGAACAGGAACCCGAAGGTGATGCCGAGCACCCAGATGAGACGTTGTTCGTAGCGCATGTTGTTTCAGGAGTAAGCTGCGTCCCGGGGCACGGGGGTCCGCGCACGCGTGGGACAGGGGGAGGCGTTATGGGCCAGGTGGGGTTCGGTCAGCCGGACGACGGCATCATCCAGATGGCCTACATCGTCCCGAACCTGCGGGCGGCAATCGGCGAGTGGACCACGAAGCTGCGGGTCGGCCCGTGGTTTGTCCTCGAGCACTTCACGGGCATCGACCCCGTCTACCGCGGGCAGCCCTCGCAGGCGGATATTTCGCTCGCGATGAGCTTTGCTGGTCACATGAACGTCGAGCTCATCCAGCCAAACAACGATGCGGCCTCGGTCTACCGCGAGATGATCGAGCGGCGCGGCTACGGCTTTCATCACTGGGGCGTGGCGACGTGGGAATTCGATGCGGCGGTTGCGCAGTATGAGCGTGCCGGCCACGCGCTCGCCTTTCGCCTCGCCGTCCCGAGCGGCGGGCGGGTGGGGTACATGGACACCACGGGGGTGCTGCCGGGCTACACCGAGCTGATCGAGCTCGGGGGCGCATTCGAGGAGGTGTTCGGACGGTTCTACCGCGCGAGCCGCGGCTGGGACGGCAAGGACCCCATTCGTTCCTTCATCTGACAGCCCGTGGCGCAAGGCGCTAGCTCTCGGTGATGAGCTGCCGCTCGAGCTCCGCGAGCGTCCGATAGCAGGGCAGCACCTGGGCGACGCTGGCGTTCGGTTCCCGATGCTCTTGTATTGCCTTGAAGAACTCCCGATCCTGCAGCTCGATCCCGTTCATTGATACGTCCACCTGCGACACATCGATCTTCTGCTCCTTGCCATCGATCAGGTCGTCGTAGCGGGCGATGTACGTGCCGTGGTCGCAGATGTATCGAAAGAAGGTCCCCAGGGGGCCCTCGTTGTTGAAGGACAGGGAAAGCGTACAGATCGCCCCGCTTGCGCTCTTGAGCTGGATCGACATGTCCATGGCAATGCCGAGGGTCGGGTGCATTGGACCCTGCACCGCGTGGGCGATCTTCACCGGCGAGCCGGTCTGGTAGGCGAACAGGTCGACCGTGTGGGCCGCATGGTGCCATAGCAGGTGGTCGGTCCATGAGCGGGGCTCACCGAGGGCATTGATGTTGGTGCGCCTGAAGAAATAGGTCTGCACGTCCATTTGCTGGATCGCGAGCTCGCCTTTGGCGATCCGCCTGTGGATCCACTGGTGTGAAGGATTGAAGCGCCGCGTGTGCCCGACCATGCAGGTGAGGCCGGTCTGCTGCTGAAGATCGGCAACCGCCTGCGCCTCAGACCAGCGGTCAGCGAGCGGTATTTCGACCTGCACATGCTTGCCGGCTCTCATGCATGCGATGGCCTGCGCAGCATGCAGGGGTGTCGGGGTCGCCAGGATCGCGGCTTCCACGCCGGGGCGATTCAGCGCTTCAGACAAACCGGTCGTGACATGGCCAATGCCGTACTTTTTCGCCAGCTCGCGCGTCCGCTGGAGGTTCCCGCCCACCAGCGAGAGCACCTCAACGTTTCCAATGGCCTGGATCGCGTCCAGATGTTTAGCGCCAAAGGCGCCCGCGCCGGCCAGGATGATCTTCATCGCAGGTTCTCCAGGATGAGGTGACCCACCGCCGTGTTCGAGGCGGGCACGTGGTAGAAGCGGTGCACGGTACGGACCTTCTCGTTCAGCGCGCCGCGCATGATGAGCCACATCACGAGCTCTATTCCCTCGGACCCCGCCTCGCGCACGTATTCGATGTGAGGCATGTGCGAAAGGGCATCCGGCTCGTTGATCAGGCGGTCGATAAAATTCGTGTCCCACTCCCGGTTGATGAGACCTGCTCGGAGTCCCTGCAGCTGGTGACTCATTCCGCCGGTGCCCCAGACCTGTACGTTCAGGTCAGCGTCGAAGGAATCGACTGCCTGGCGAATTGCCTTCCCCAGCTCATAGCAGCGGCGGCCGGAGGGAGGCGGATAAAGCACCACATTGACCGGAAAAGGAATTACGCGGACCGGCCAGGCCGGCACCTGTCCGAACATCAATGACAGCGGCACCGTCAGGCCGTGATCGACGTCCATGCGGTTGACGATCGTGAGATCGAAATCCTGCTGGATCACCGCCTGGGCGATGTGGCATGCCAGCTCGGCATGTCCCTGGACCACCGGCACCGGCCTCGGGCCCCAGCCCTCGTCGGCCGGAGCAAACTGCTCCGCGCATCCGATCGCGAAGGTCGGCACGATGTCGAGACTGAAGGCGGTGGCGTGATCGTTGTAGACCAGCAGGATGACGTCCGGCTTCTGCTGCGCGATCCAGCGCTTGGAGAACTCATAACCGGCGAACATCGGTCCCCAGTACGCATCCTGCGACTTGCCGTTGTCGATCGCGGCGCCGATCGCCGGGACATGCGAGGTGGTGACGCCGGCAGTGATGCGGGCCATTACTGTGACTCTCCGGCTGTGCGGTAAGCTGGCACATCGGTGTGCGCTTTGTCCGGTTCCATGGGGCGGTCCTCAGCGGCTCCAGTAAAGGCGCGTCGGGTTATCGATGAGCAGCCGGTGCTGAAGCGCAGCGGTGGTCGCCACCTTCGGGATGAAATCGACCAGCGCGCCATCGTCAGGCATATGCGACTTCATGTTGGGATGCGGCCAATCGGTCCCCCACAGGACCCGGTCGGCAAAGGCTTCGACGATCCGCCGGGCAAACGGTACGACGTCCTCATAGTCCGGCGGACCACTCTTCGAGAGCCGGTCGGGGCAGCTCACTTTCGACCAGATGTCGGAATGCTCGCGCATCAGCTTGACGAACAATTCGAACTCAGGTCCGTCCACGGACTTCGTTACGTCTGGCCGCCCCATATGGTCCACGACCACCGTCGTGGGGAGGGATGCGAAGAAAGTATAGAGCTCCGGCAGCTCTGCGGCCTCGAAGTAAATGACGACGTGCCACCCGAGCGGCGCGACGCGCCGCGCGATCTCGAGCAGCAGCTCGCGCGGTGTCGTATCGACCAGCCGCTTCACGAAGTTGAATCGCACGCCACGCACCCCGGCCGCATCGAGCGCCGCAAGTTCCCGGTCGGTGACGCTGGCCGCCACCGTCGCCACCCCCCGTGCGCAGCCGGCGGAAGCTCGCAGTGCATCCACCAGGGCGCGATTGTCGCTCCCGTGACACGTGGCCTGAACGATGACGTTGCGCTCAAACCCCAGGTAATCCCTCAAGCCCCAGAGCTTGGTCTTCGGCGCGTCACAGGGGGTGTAGCGGCGCTCCGGGGCATAGGGGAACTGCGCACCGGGTCCAAACACGTGACAGTGAGCGTCCACCGATCCCTTAGGCGGTACAAACCGCGGGCGACGAGGCGCGGGATGAAACGGCAACCAGTCCCGGTCCATCGTGAAGGGGCCGGAGGCGGAGCTCGAAGGCCAGGCCGCTTCGCCGGGACGAATGGTCTGCGGCGGACTCACAGGCCCCTCGCCTCGAGCAGGGCATCGAGCCGCGGGAAGACCCGGCGGGCGTTTTTTTCGTAGATCCGCTCTTTCACTGCAGCCGCTAAGGAAAGCGCGTCGATATAGCGCCTGGTGTCATCGAAGTAGTGGCCGGTGCGCGGATCGATGCCGCGCACGGCGCCCACCATCTCCGACCCGAACAGAATGTTGCCGATGTCGATGACACGCACCAGAAGATCGATGCCCGGCTGGTGATACACGCACGTGTCGAAGAACACGTTCTTCATGACGTGTTCCTCGAGCGGGGGGCGCTTGAGCATGTCCGCCAGTCCGCGGTATCGACCCCAGTGGTAGGGAACGGCCCCGCCGCCGTGCGGAATGATGAACCGCAGCGTGGGGAAATCCCGGAACAGATCGCCCTCGATGAACTGCATGAACGCCGTGGTGTCGGCGTTGATGTAATGCGCGCCGGTGGCGTGGAAATTCGGATTGCATGAGGCGGAGACGTGGATCATCGCGGGGACATCCAGCTCGACCATCTTCTCGTAGAAGGGGTACCAGTGCCGGTCGGTGAGCGGTGGGGCTGTCCAATGTCCGCCTGAAGGGTCGGGATTCAAGTTGCAGCCGACAAAATTCAACTCGCGTACGCAGCGCTCGAGCTCGGCAACGGAGTTGGCAATGGGCACTCCCGGCGACTGCGGCAGCTGGCACACGCCGACAAAATTCTCGGGATACAAGTCGACCACGCGCTTGATGAGATCGTTGTTCGCGCGCGTCCAGGCGCTCGAGATCGCCTCGTTTCCGATGTGATGACCCATGGCCGAGGCGCGCGGCGAGAACAGGGTGAGATCCGAGCCGCGCTGCTTCTGCAGCCGCAGCTGATTCTTTTCGATGGTTTCGCGAATCTCGTCATCGGAGATAGCGCCGGGTTTTGCGGCCGGGGCCGTCGGGTCCTTGAGGGCCGCGATCTGGGCGTCGCGGAATCTCTGGTGTGCGCCGGGCGCCGTCGTATAGTGACCGTGACAATCGATAATCATCGGCGCGCTGCCTCGGTCGACCGCGCGGGCGCGGGCATGCGCGCCAACATGTGGTCGAGCATGCCTGTCAGGGCTTCCTGGCTCAATGCCTCCGCGTGCTCGGCAGCCCACTGTTGCCGCTCGACACTGCCACGGCTCATCCAGGGCTCGAAGCCGGCCTCCGCCACTGTCTTTACAGCCTCTCTCATCTCCTCGGCTCGCCGACGACCGTGCTGCAGCGAGCGCGAAATCATGTAACGGGCGAGTGCCCGCCAGTCGCGTACGGGGAAGAGATCCTGGAGCGATGCGAGCACGGCGTCCTCAACCCCATGACGTCGGGCCGTGAGAAGCGACTCGGCGAGCAGCGCTTCCATCCCCTTGATGATGACGCTGCGGCACATCTTGGCCGCAGAGGCAGCGCCGATCGCGTCCGAATACACGTTGGCGCCGGCGAAACCGAGCGACTGTGCCAGCGGCAGGAAAGCCCTGGCATGCGGACCACCCAGCCACATGGGCGAGGCGATCCGTTTCGGCGCGATCGGCGACATCACCGCAGCTTCGACGTAGCAGCCTCCGGCGGCTTCGATCGTGCGGGCGGCCTCCGTCTTGGTTCGAGGCGACACGGAGTTGAGGTCGAGATAGAGCGCGCCGCGGGTGAGCGCCGGGGCGGCTTCGCCAGCGGCCGCCCGACATTCGGCCGCGGTGACGGCGCAGATGACCATCGAGCTGCCGCTCACCGCCTCGGCCATGGAGCTCGCCGCCCTGACAAAGGTCAGCGATCGTGCGGCTCGCCGCGGCTCACTGCTCTCGACCGTGAAGAGGCGATCCCACGCGCACAGCTCCACGCCTCCCGCCCGGTGTAAGTCGTTCGCAAGCACCTGGCCGACTTCTCCGAGCCCGATGAGACCGATGCGGCGCGGGTTCGTCGTCATGCATCGCTCCAGACGCTTGCCGGGACGAAGACCTCCCCCTGCATCAGTTTCCGCGCCGTGCGCAGCAAGGCGGAACGGTTCACCGTGACGTCGGCTCCCTGCACCGTCACATCCATCTCTACCGTAAAGAACCCGGTCGGATGCTCGATCTCCAGGCGTTGTGACCCCGAGCGGGGTTCAAGGCCCGCAACCTGCGCGGCCACGGAGCCTGGAGTGACGCAGGCCGTGGCCACACTGACTGCGCCCAAGACTCCGATCGCTTCGTGCACGCGATGCGGGATGAAGGTTCGCGTATGGATGGTGCCTCCGTGCCGCGCGGGCGAAACGAGGCACATCTTCGGCACGGTCTTTTTGCCGACGTCGCCGAGATTCATCCGCGGGCCCATCGCCAGCCGGATTTCCTCGATGCGGGCTTTGAGCGCCTCGTCGCCTTCCAGCGCTTCGGGGGATTCATCGCCCCGCTTGCCGAGATCGGCCGCTCGCATCAAGACGACGGGCATCCCGTTGTCGATGCAGGTGAGCTCGAGTCCTGCGATGCGGTCGATGGGGGAGCCGGTCGGCAACAGGCTGCCGCACGAGGATCCGGCAACGTCCAGAAAGTCGATCGGGATCGCTGCCGCACTTCCCGGTACACCATCGATACGAGCGTCACCCTCGTATTCCACCGTCCCATGGGGCGTCGGGACATGCGCAACGGCGATGCTTCCCGTGTTGAGCATGTGGATGCGCACGGGCGTGGATTCACCCGCGATGCGCACCAGACCGTGCTCGATCGACCAGGGACCGACGCCCGCGAGGATGTTGCCGCAGTTCTGGGAATCGCTCACCTCCGCCTTGTCGACGACGACCTGAAGAAACAGGTAGTCGACGTCCGCGTCCGGGCGCTTGGAGGGGCCGATGATCGCGACCTTGCTGGTCAGCGGGTGCGCACCGCCCACGCCATCGATCTGGCGCGGATCGGGCGAGCCCATGGCCGCGAGCAGAGCCCGGTCGCGCGCAGGCGCGGATGGCGGCAGGTCCTTGGCGTGAAAATAAAGTCCCTTGGACGTTCCACCACGCATGAGGGTGCTGGGAATGGCGCGCATGTCGGCTCACTCCGCCAACGCTTGCGGACGGTAGACCAATCCGCGCTTGGCCAACTTCTCCCGCATGGAGTAGATATCCAGACCCAACTCGCCCTTTTGCAGCCGCTCGCGTACCGTGGCTTCCTTGGCTTCGCGGGCCTCACTGGCCTTGAGCACGGGTGCAGCCTCGAGGCGCGCAACGATGCACACACCGTCGTCGTCAGCGATCACCACATCACCCGGATTGACGAGGCCGCCTGCGCAAACCACCGGAACATTCACCGAGCCCAAGCTTTCCTTTACGGTTCCCTGCGCGTGCACGGCCTTGGACCAGACCGGGAAGCCCATGCTGGTCAGATCACGGACGTCCCGGACACCGGCATCGATGATGAGCGCGCGGACAGCGCGCGCCGCGAGCGATGCGGCAAGCAGCTCGCCGAAATAGCCAGCGTCGCAATAGGAAGTGGGTGCGACGACGAGAACGTCCCCTGCCTGGCACTGCTCAACCGCGACGTGGATCATCCAGTTGTCCGCCGGCGGGACACTCACCGTGACCGCCGAGCCGGCGATGCGAGCCCCCGGATAGATGGGGCGCAGCGTCGGACCGAGGAGCCCGGTTCGGCCCTGCGCCTCGTGGACGGTGGCAACGCCGTAGCGCGCCAACCCATTCACCACCTCAGGATCGGCGCGGCGAATTCTGGTGTACACGACATTCATGGAATCTCCGCAAGGAAACCTGCGACTTCAGGGAGCGGTAATTGTCCAACCGCGCCCGCCCGGGCGGGTAATTGCAATTGGCGGCCGGGTATAAGAAATTGTGAACATGACCTCTGCATGCTCCGGTCCTGGCGCGACGCCCAACCTGCGACATCTCATGCTCTTCGATCAGGTGGTCCGGCGCGGCAGCGTGAGCGCGGCCGCCCGCGCGGCGCACCTCAGTCAGCCCGCAGTCACCCAGGCGGTCGCTCAGGTCGAGGCCGCCCTGGGAGCGCGCCTCCTGCACCGCAGCTATTCGGGGCTCGAGCTCACGGGTGCGGGGCGCGGGGCCGCGCAACGCGTCGACCGGGCACTCCAGATGCTCCGGGATGCGCTCGGGGCGGTGCGCACGCGAGCGGCCGACGCGGTGGACGCCGATGCCCTGAGGGGCATAACCAGCACGCAACTCGAGGCGCTCATCGCCGTGGTGGAGGAGGGCGCTTTTGCCCGCGCGGCACGGCGCGCCGGGCGCGCCCGGACCGCCGTGCACCGGGCGGCGCGACAACTGGAGAAATCTCTCGGCACCGAGTTGTTCGAGGTCACGAGCTTCGGGGTGCGCCCGACCCGGGAGGCGGAGAAGCTCGCCTTGCGCACGCGCCTCGCGTTCGCAGAGATCGCCCAAGCCCAGGCTGAGGTGGCCGCCGCCCAGGGGACCGGCAGCGGCTCAACGACCATCGGGGCCATGCCGCTCGCGCGCAGCGTGCTGCTCGCACGGGCAGTCCTCGAATTCGCCGCGGCGCGACCCGAGCACGGGATCAGTATCCTTGACGGTCCCTACGAAAGCATGCTGGCGGCTCTGCGCCGCGGCACCGCGGATGTGCTGGTCGGTGCACTACGCGATCCCATCCCGTTCGAGGACATTGTGCAGGAGCACTTGTTTGATGACCCGCTGGCGATCGTCGTGGGGGCCCAGCATCCACTGGTCGGTCGCGGTGGGCCCACGCTGGCGGCGCTGGCGCGATTTCCCTGGATCGCGCCGCGGCGCGATTCTCCTCTGCGGCGGCACTTTGATGCTCTCGTCGGGCGACTGGACATGCAGCGCACGGTGGCCCCGATCGAGTGCAATTCCCTGATCGCGGCACGCTCGATGCTCCTGGCCAGTGACCGCGTCATGCTGTTGTCGGAGCACCAAATCCACCACGAGCTTGAAAGCCGGCAGCTGGTCGCCTTGCCGCATCCGCTTGGAGACGTGACGCGCTCGATCGGACTCACCGTGCGGCGCGACTGGTGGCCAACGGAGGTGCAGGCGCAGCTCGTCGAGGGACTGCGGCGCCACGCGCGGGCGGTGGCTGCTTCCAGCAGCGCCACGGCGGGCGCGAAGCGCGTGCTTGGCAAGCTGCAGCCGCAGCGCGAGCAGGCGCAGGATTGACGGTCAGGCTGCTTGACCGGCGGCCGCGTCAATGCTATGCAACACTTACAAAATGACGGTCGGCCTGATGCATAGCGTCACCTTGTATCACTGGGAACCCAACGCCAATTCGGGCAAACCCATGCTGGCGCTGATGGAAAAAGGTGTGGCGTTTGAAAGCCACTACCTGGACCTCCTCAAATTCGATCAGCATCAGCCGGATTACCTCGCCATCAATCCGCAGGGGACGATCCCTGCGATGGTGCATGGGGAGCGCGTGCTCACCGAGTCGACTGCGATCATGGAATACGTCAACGAGGAGTTCCGCGGTCCGCGCCTCATGCCCGAAGATCCTCGCGACCGCTGGCGCGTGCGTTGGTGGATGAAGTTCATGGACCAGTGGCTCGGTCCCAGTTTCTCGATGATCGGCTGGAAGGTGTTTGTTGGCCCGGCGGTCAGTTCCAGGGACCCCGGGGAACTGCAGGCGGCCATCGCGCGGATTCCGCTCCCGGAACGCCGCGTTGCCTGGCGCAAGGCGATCTACGGTGAGTTCGGCGAAGAGGAGCTCAAGGAGTCCCAGCGCCGCGTGGCGCTCGGCATCCGCATGCTGGAGCAGGAGCTTGCGAAGCGGCCGTGGCTCGCCAGCAATCAGTACAGCCTCGCCGACATCAACGGGTTCAATCTTGCCTATGCGCTGCCGCTGTCCCAGCCGGCGCTGTCCAACGACGAGCTGACGCCGAACATACTGCGGTGGCTGCGTGCCATCTATGCGCGCCCCGCCGCCAAGGCATGCTGGGCCTTGGGAAGGACCAACCTGGTCAAGCGCGTCACGATCCTCGAACAGCCGCACAGCGGCGGGGGCGGGTGACATGAGGATGACCTTGTACCACGGGGAGCCCAACGGCCCGTCCCTGACCGTGCTCGCGACGCTGTTCGCCAAGGAAGTGCAGGCCGAGCTGGTGCGCATCGATCTCGAGAGCGGCCAGCGGCACACCCTGCCGTGTGCGCAGGAGCCTCTGGTGGCGATGAGCGTCGAGGGAGAGGGAGCGGTGCTCGTGGTCGCGGGCGAAGCGATGACCGACTCGGTGTTCATCGCCTGTTATCTCGATGATGTGGGGCCGGGAGCGGCGCTGCGTCCCGCCGACCCGTACGGCCGCTGGGAGACGATGCACTGGTGCCGGCAGATGACTGAGCGGACCGCGCCCGCTGCCGCCTATCTGGGCTGCTGGGCGCACCCGCCGAAGGCCGACGCAGCGCTGCTTGAGAGGATCGGGAGCGTCGATTTGCGCGCGCGCTGGCAGCAGATCGCTGCCGGCAAGTTCTCAGCGGATCACCTTACCGACAGCCGCACCAAGATCCACCAGGCGACGGAAAAGATCGAGGCGCGACTCGATGGACGGCAATGGCTGATGGGCAGGTTCTCGATCGCCGATATCGAGACCTATGCCTGGCTTGCCGGCATGGTGAGGCTGGTGCCCGCGGCCTTTGCCGCGAAGCCGCGCACGACGGCGTGGCTCGGACGCGTCAGGACGTCGCCTGCCGTCGCGCAGGCGCTCGCGCTCTCGCGGACTGGCGACCCGGCCGCGAGCTGGAGCGTGGGACCGGAAATCAACCGCTGGGGCTGAAGGCGAAGGAAACGATGACCATCAAACTCTATACGGCAGCGACGCCGAACGGCTGGAAGATCTCCATTGCGCTCGAGGAGATGGGCCTGCCCTACGAGGTGCGGGTGATCGATTTTGCGACCCAGGAGCAGAAGGCCGACTGGTACCTGAAGCTCAACCCCAACGGCCGCATTCCGACGCTCGATGACGACGGTTTCATCATGTTCGAGTCCGGCGCCATCCTGATTTATCTGGCCGAGAAGACCGGTAAGTTCCTGCCCCGGGACGTGCACGGCCGCAGCCGCGTGCTTCAGTGGCTGATGTTCCAGATGTCCGGGATCGGTCCGATGATGGGGCAGGCGAACGTGTTCTTCCGCTACTTCCCTGAGAAAATCCAGCCGGTGATCGAGCGCTATCAGCGCGAGGTGATGCGCCTGTTCGGGGTGCTCGACCGGCAGCTTGCGAGTCACGAGTACATCGCGGGAAAGTACTCGATTGCGGACATGGCACTGTGGCCGTGGGTATCGGGCTACGAGTGGTCCGGTGTCAGCGTGGCCGAGTTCCCGAGCCTCGAGCGCTGGCTGGCGCTCGTCGGCGCGCGGCCGGCGGTACAGGCGGGGCGGGACGTGCCGATCAAGCGCGACCGGGCAGCCGAGATCGAAGCGGCGAGACAGACAGGCCCCAAGATGCTGGTCTGAAAGCATGATTGATCTGTCCAAGGTCCGCGCGATCGACGTCCACGTGCATGCCGAGGTGTCGTGCCACGACCCCGAGGATCCGGTCATGGGCCGGTTCTTCGATGCGGCGTCCGCTTATTTCAAGGCGCCGCGCGAGCGGCCCAGGATTCCCGAGATCATCAGCCTGTATCGCGAGCAGCAGATTGCGTTCTGCCTGTTCACGGTCGACTGCGAGAGCAGCGTCGGCGCCAGGCGCGTCAGCAACTACGAAATCGCCGAGTACGCCGCCAGGAACGACGACATCGTCATTCCTTTCGCTTCGATCGATCCGCGCAGAGGCAAGATGGGTGCGCGCGAAGCGCGCGACCTCATTGAGAATCACGGGGTGCGGGGGTTCAAATTCCACGGCATCATGCAGAACATCCATCCTGCCGATCCCGTCGGCTACCCGATCTACGAGGTGATCGCCGCACACAAGCTGCCGGCGATCTTCCACACCGGCCATTCGGGCATGGGCACGGGGCTGCCCGGCGGCGGCGGCGTGCGCCTGAAGTGGGGCCAGCCGATGCTGATCGACGACGTGGCGGTCGACTTCCCCGACATGAAGATCGTGCTCGCTCATCCCAGCTGGCCGTGGGTGGACGAGAGCCTGTCGATGGCGTTGCACAAGGAGAACGTGTACCTCGACCTCTCCGGCTGGAGCCCGAAGTATTTCCAGCCGCAGATCATCCAGTACGCCAACGGTCCGCTGAACAAGAAGATGCTGTTCGGCTCGGACTTTCCGCTGATTCGCCCCGAGAAATGGCTGGAGGCGGCGCAGCAGGTCGGCTTCAAGCCCGAGGTGCTGCCGGGCATCATGAAGGACAACGCGGCGCGGCTCCTGGGGCTGGCGTGAGCGATTTCGCAGGGCTGACATGACTCTCAAGTACTACCACGCGGAGCCGGCGGCGAACTCGCTGAAATCCATGATTCCGCTCATCGAGAAGGGCCTGCCGTTTCAGAGCGTCTACGTCGACCTGCACAAGTTCGAGCAGCACGCGGACTGGTTCGTGGCGGTCAATCCGGAGGGGCAGGTGCCGGTGCTCGATCACGACGGCGTCATCATCACTCACACGACCGTCATCAACGAGTACCTGGAAGACGTCTTTCCCGACATTCCCTTGCGGCCGCGCGACCCGGTCGGCGCGGCGCGCATGCGCTACTGGAACAAGTTCTGTGACGAGCAGGTGATGAACTATGTCTCGATACACGGCTGGCACCGCATGGTCAGCATCATCGCGCGCAGTATCGAGAGCGACGAGTTCGAGCGGCTGATGCAGCACATTCCGCTGCCCGATCAGCGCAGGAAATGGCGCGCGGCACGCTCCGGTTTCAGCGAGGCGGATCTCGCCCACGCGACGGAGAAGATCCTCTTTGCGGTGGACAAGGTGGAAAAGCAGCTCGCGCAAACCGCCTGGATTGCAGGCGATGAGTACACGCTCGCGGACATCAATTTCTATTCCTATTGCGGCATGTCGGTGGAACGCATGTTTCCGGAACTAGCCATAGGTAAACGCTGCCCGCGCCTCATCGAGTGGCGGGAAAAGATGACGGCGCGCCCGGCAGTGGCGCGCGCGCTCGCGGGCGAGGACCGAACGGCGCCGGGGCTGAGGACCTGGACGGGTGAGGCGCGATGAGCGGGGGGCGGAGGATGCGCGCGTGGCAGCTGCCCGCGGGGTGCACATCCGTCGAGCAGCTCGAGCTCGTGGAACTGCCGAGGCCCGATCCGGCGCCGGGGGAGGTGCTGGTGCGCGTGCACGCCACGTCCCTCAACTACCGCGATCAGGCCATTGCCCAGGGACGCTATTTCGGCGCCGCCATCAAGGTGGCCGGGACTCCGCTGTCCGATGGTGCCGGGGTCGTGGAGGCTGTCGGTGCAGGGGTGAAGGCCCTGGCTCCCGCAGATCGGGTGGCCGGCACCTTCTTCCAGGCCTGGCTCGAGGGGCCGCCGGCGCCGGCGAAGGGCGAGGCGCTCGGCTGTCCGCCCGCCAAAGGAATGCTCGCCGACTACGTAGCGCTTCCCGAGACGGGTGTGGTGAAGCTCGCCGGCTCGTTGACCTTCGAAGAGGCGGCGACGCTCCCCTGCGCCGGGGTGACCGCGTGGAATGCGCTGATGACGGGCGTGCGTCCGCTCGAGCGCGGCCAGTGGGTGCTGTTGGTCGGGACCGGTGGCGTGTCGCTCCTCGCGCTGCGGATCGCCAAGACCGCCGGCGCGCGGGTCGTGGCGACTTCCTCGAGCGACGCCAAGCTCGCGCGCGCGAGGAAGCTCGGCGCCGACGCCACGCTCAACTACAAGTCCGAGCCTCAGTGGGGCGCCAAGGCGGCCGAGCTCGCCGGCGGCACCATCCACCACGTGGTCGAGGTGGGCGGGCTCGGTACACTCGCGCAATCCATCCAGGCCGTCGGCTTCGGCGGCGAAATTGCGCTCATCGGCGTGCTGTCGATGCAGGGCGATGCCAACCCGATGCCGCTCATGATCAAGGGCGCGAGTCTGCGGGGGATATTCGTCGGCTCCGCCGCCATGGCGCGTGATCTGAACGCCTTCGTGGACGCGCATCAGCTGAAGCCCGTCGTGGACCGCGTGTTCGCTTTCGCCGACGCCAAGGCGGCCTACGCGTATCAGTCCTCGGGAGAGCTGTTCGGGAAAGTCGTGATCGCGAATCCGCCGTAGGCGGGCACCCGCAGCGATTCGTTTGTGTTGCATACAAAATGCGATATGATGCGAAATCCAGCAACGGGGGATGAATAATGGGCGCGCGCAATCTGGAAGAAATCCTGGCGGCAGCCGGAAATACCGTGGAGATGCTGCGCAACTCGCAGCTCGGCGCCTACGTCTACCCGGTGGTCGCGTCGGAATTCAGCAACTGGCGCAGCGAGCAGTGGGCGTGGCAGCACAGCGCCGTGCTCTCTGACCAGACACACCACATGGTGAATCTGTACCTGCGCGGCAAGGACGCGATCAAGCTTCTCAGCGATACCGCGGTCAACTCGATGCAGGGCTTCACTCCCAACAAGGCGAAGCAGTACGTACCGACCACGCCCTACGGCCACGTGATCGGCGACGGCATCATCTTTTATCTCGCGCCCGAGGAGTTCGTGTACGTGGGGCGGGCGCCGGCCTCGAACTGGCTGCGCTTTCACGCGACGACGGGTGGTTACGACGTCAAGGTCGAGCTCGATGACCGCTCACCGATGCGCCCGATGGGCAAGCCCGTGACCCGTTCCGTCTGGCGCTTTCAGATTCAGGGGCCGAAGGCCTGGCCCATCATCGAGAAGCTCAATGGCGGCCCGCTCGAGCAGCTGAAGTTCTTCAACATGTCCACCATGCGGATCGCCGGCAAGACCGTGCGCACGCTGCGGCACGGCATGTCGGGAGCCCCGGGGCTCGAGATCTGGGGTCCGTATGCGGAGCAGGAGGAGATCCGCACAGCCATTCTCGAGGCCGGCAAGGAGTTTGGCATGGTCCCCTGCGGGGGGCGCGCTTACCCCTCGAACACTCTGGAATCGGGCTGGATTCCGTCGCCCCTTCCGGCGATCTACACGGGCGACAAGCTCAAGCCCTATCGCCAGTGGCTCGGTGCCGACAGCTACGAGGCCACCGGCTCAATCGGCGGCAGCTTCGTGTCCGACAACGTCGAAGACTACTACCTGAACCCCTGGGAGATGGGCTACGGCTCGTTCGTCCGGTTCGATCATCAGTTCCATGGCCGGGAAGCGCTCGAGCGGCTCAAGCCCGAGGCACAGCGCAAGAAGGTGACGCTCGCCTGGAATCCGCAGGACATGACGAAGATCCTGGCTTCGCTCTTCAATCCCGACGGTGAGCAGTACAAGTTCTTCGATGTCCCGCTCGCCAACTACGCCTCGTCCAACTACGACCGCGTGATCGATGCCGACGGCAAGACCGTGGGCCTGTCGATGTTCACCGGCTACAGCTACAACGAGAAGCAGGCTCTGAGCCTTGCCACGGTACGCCCGGATATTCCGATCGGCACCGAGCTGCGGGTCGTGTGGGGAGAGGAGAACGGCGGCACGCGCAAGACCACGGTCGAGCCGCACCGGCAGATCGAAGTGCGTGCCATCGTGAGCCCCGTGCCCTACAGCCGCGTGGTGCGTGAAACCTACCAGCAGGGCTGGCGCACGCGAGGCACGGCCTGAAGGGCTGCACCACGCGACCCGGCCCGTCCACCTGCGTAGCGCGCTCGGCTAAGCGAGGAGGGCGCGGAACCGAGCACACATTCTCAGGAGCGGAGTATGCACGCGGTTAGCCTCACTGCTGAACTGTTGAGTCAGATCCAATCGCAACGCGGACGACTCCATCCCTTCGAGCGACTCGATATGGGGCACACCGCGCACATCGCCGTCGACCTGCAGAACGGCTTCATGGAACCGGGCGCCCCGATCGAGGTACCGGTGGCACGGGAGATCGTCCCGAACGTCAATTTGATCTCGGCTGCCGTGCGCCGTTGTGGCGGCCGGAATGTCTATCTGCGCATGACGGTTGACTCCGGTTCCCAGTCGAGTTGGTCGAATTGGTTCGCGTACCTGAATACTCCGCAGAGCGCTGCGACTACCGCGAGAGCCTTCGCGCGCGATGCGCATTACTGGCAGCTGTGGCCGAAGCTCGAGCTCGCCGAATCCGACCACTTCGTCGAGAAGACCCGCTTCGGGGCCTTTGTGCCCGGTGCGAGCCACCTGCATGAGCTCCTGCAGAGTCACGGTATTGATACTCTGATCGTCACTGGCACGCTGACAAACTGCTGTTGCGAATCGACGGCGCGAGATGCCATGCAGATGAACTACAAGGTCATCTTCGTGTCGGACGCCACTGCGACATTGACCGACGCTGCGCACAATGCGACGTTGGAAAATATGGCGATGTTGTTCGGCGATGTCATGACGACTGCGGAAGTGTTGACCGCCGTGACGCGCTCGGTCCCCCATCGCTAGCCCTCACTTGCCGAAAAAATTCAGCTCCAGCAGCACCTGGTTCGGGTCGAGGACGAAGATCTGCTTTAAGCCGATCGCGGTGACCTCATTGAGCCGATGCTCGAGGCCGCGGCTCTTCAGTCGCGCCCGCAGTTCCTCGTAGCCCGAGCATCTGAGTGCCACGTGATGTAGCGCTCCGGTCGGCCCCGGGCGTACCTCGCGGTCGTAGTGGCGCGGGCACTCGAGACTGTTGATGTGAAGGATGGCGCGGCCGGCGTCATCGTACATCCAGCGCGCATTCTCGTGCGTCAGCGGCGGGGGGCCGTCGCGCGGCTCGAGTCCGAACAGCTCCGCGTAAAAGCGCGCGCTGCTCTCCACATCGGAGGTGATGATGTTCACGTGATCGAGTGCGTCGACGCGCATGCTCAACTCGCCTTCAGGCCCCGGCGCTGCTTGCGGTAGCTCTCGCGGCGCGTCTTCTCGAAATCGGTCCGTTGCCCGTGGCCGGGATCGACGGGATAGTCGCGGAAGTCCTGCAGGATTTCGGCGAACACCTCGCTGAGTTCGTCCTTGAACTCGGGGTGCGTGAAGATGTGGAACCGATCCTCGCGCATCGCCTCCAGTACCCGCGCGGCGATCACGTCCGGCTCCATGCCGAACTCGTGCACCGCCGCGAGGCGCTTCACATTCTCCGGGTTCACCGGCTTGGCGCCCGCCTTGAGTCCCGTCGGCCGCACCTCGTCGCTCGCGTAGATGTAGGACTTGACGAGCCCCGGGCACAGCACCGACACACCGATGCCGTGGGGCGCCAAGCTCGCGCGCAGTGATTCGGACAGTCCGCGCACGGCGAACTTGGTGGTGTTGTAGATACCGCACACGCCGGCCGCGAGGAAAGCGGCCATCGAGGCCGTATTGACCACATAGCCGCCCTGGCCCGCGCGGATCATGCGCGGCACGAAGGTCATGACGCCGTTGATCGGGCCGTGGAGATTGACCCCCATGAGCCAGTCCCAGTCGTCGTAGCTCGAGTCCTCGATGGTCTGAAACAGATTGACGCCCGCGTTGTTGAATAAGAGGCTCACGACGCCAAATCTCGCCTCCACCGCCTCCGCGGCGCGTGCCAGATGCTTGCGCGAGGACACATCCACCTCAACGCCCATGGCTCGCGGGTTGTCGAGCGCTCTCAGCGCGGCGTCGATGGAGGCGGGGCGGATGTCGGCGACGGCGACGTTGCAGCCCTGCGCGAGCAGCGCCCGAACGAGCCCGATGCCGACGCCGTTCGCGCCGCCGGTGACGAACGCGGTGCGGCCTGCGAAGTCCTTCATGTCGTGCCCTTTTTCTGGCGGGCCGTCTCGGCGGCGTGGATCGGATTGCGGAACAGGAAGCTGAATGTGCGCTTGTACTCCTCGTTCTCGGGGAGATCGGGCACCGCCGCGCACAAGGCCCGCGCGCGATCCTCGACCCCCTGGCGGAACTCGCTGTGGGTCATGATGTAGAGCTCGTCGTTGAGGATCCCCCGCAGCACCCGCTGGCCGACCTCTTCCTTCGTGCGGTAGAGGTGAAAGAAGTTGCCGCCCTGCTGGCGGCGCTTGTCGGTCTCGGCATAGCCGGTATCGGCGAGCGCCGCCGGTCGGGTCTTGCCGGCTTCGGCGATGTTCGACTGCACCGCTCCCGGGCAGAAGGCCGAGCAGATGATGCCGTGGGGCTCGAGCTCGCCACGCATGCATTCGATCATGTGCACCACCGCGCCCTTGGAAGTTCCGTACAGCGTGGCACCCGGATGCGGCACGAGCCCCGACATCGAGGCCGTGTTGACGATATGCCCGCCCTCGCCGTGTCGCAGAATGCGCGGCAGGAGGATGACGATGCCGTTGACGGTGCCGCCGAGGTTGACCCCGAGCACCCAGTCCCAGTCGGCGAAGGTCGCGAGCTCGGTGGGTCCTACGACCCCGACGCCGGCGTTGTTACAGAGGACGTGAATCGTGCGGAAACGCGCTTCGGCAGCGTCTGCGGCGCGGGCGTAGGCCGCGCGGTCGGTCACGTCGAGTTTCAGCGCCAGCACGCGCTCGGCCGCACCGAGCTCGGCCGTCGCGGCCGCGAGATGGTCCGCGCGGATGTCCGCGATGACGACGTTCATCCCGGCGCCGAGCAAGGCCTTGGCAATGCCGAGCCCGATGCCGCTCGCGCCCCCCGTTACGAATGCGGTTTTGCCTGGCAGGTTCTGCATGCCGCGCTTCCCCTTGAGTCTTCAGCCACGGTGCGCCGGCGCGGGTGAACAAAGCGCTGGACAAACCGCCGCAAGTCATATTGTATCGAACACATACAGTCTGAGGGGGAGGCTATGGTCGCGGAGGTACCCGGGGCGATCGGTCGGGTGGCGGAGGTGGCAGCGGGCGTGCAGGGGTGGCCGGCACGCAGCGCCGCCTACTACGGCCTCTTCGTGATCATTCTCGCCACGGCGCTGAATTTCCTGGACGCGCAGGTCTTCGGCATGCTCGCCCAGCGCATCAAGATCGATCTGGGTCTGACCGATGAGCAGCTCGGATTCCTGATCGGGCCGGCTAACATCATCTTTTATGTGCTGGTCGGCATCCCGCTGGCGCGCCTGGTGGATATCTACCCGCGCAAGTACGTGCTGGCCGGCGGCATCACGCTGACCGGCGGCATCACCGCGCTCGGCGGGCTCGCACAGAACTTCGCACAGTTGTTCTGCAGCCGCATGCTGGTCGGAGCGGGCGGTTCGGCGCATGCCCCGGGCGCGTACTCGATGCTGGCGGACTACTTCCCGCCGGCGAGGCTCCCGCGGGCCATCGGCTTCTTGCAGCTTGGCTTTATCGGTGGCAATACGCTCGGCATCTACCTCGGGGGCTTTTTGCTCAGCCTGGTCACGGCCTGGCCGGTCGGCCATTGGATGGGCCTGACCCTGCACGGCTGGCAGTGGGTGCTCATGATGGTGGGTGCACCGGGGCTTTTGATCGCAGGCCTCCTGCTGCTCGCGCGGGAGCCGCCGCGGCGCGGGGCGATGGTGCAGGGGCGGGCGTTGCCGGTGAAGGCCGTGCTGCGTGAGATCTGGGCACGCAAGTCGATTTACCTGCCTTTGTTTATCGGCCTGGCCTTCAGCGCTACTGAATTCCTTGGGCTGCAGGTTTGGCGTGCGCCGTTCCTGATCCGGACCTACGGCTGGAGCGAGGCGAGGATCGGCAGATGGATGAGCCTCGTGTTCCTGGTGTCTTCACTTGCCGGGGCCTTTTTCGGCACGCTCTTCGCCGAGTGGCTCGCCAAGCGATACAAGGACGCCAACGTGCGCGCCGCAACGATACTCTTCGCCATCGCCGCGCCGTGTGAGATCGTCGCACCGCTGATGCCTTCGGGTGAGCTGTCACTGCTGTGCATCGGTGCGGCCTTGGTGTGCGGTCTGGCGTCGGCGGTGCCGCAGAACGCGGCCATTCAACGCGTCACGCCGAATGCGATGCGCGGTCAGGTCACCGCCGTCTACCTCTTCATGTTCATCGCCTTCGGAGCACTCGGGGGGCAACTGATCGGGTCCGTCACGCAGCGCGTCTTCGGCAACGATGCGGACTTGTGGAAGAGCATGGTGCTGACGGCCTCGATCCTGCTGCCGCTGGCAGCGCTCACGATCTCGCGCGGCATCAAGCCCTACGGACGCGAGGTCGAGCGGCTCGAGAGACTCGAGGCAGGGAGCGCGTGAGCTGTGACCTATCCCGAACTGCACATGATCATCGAGGGGGAAAAGATCCCCGTCGGCCACCGGCGCGTGCACACGGTCGTCAACCCCGCGACCGGGGCCGCACTCGGCGCACTGCCGCTCGCTGACGCGGCCGATCTCGACCGCGCGCTCGCTGCCGCGCAGCGTGGCTTCCGCCTCTGGCGCGATGCCGCACCGCAGCAGCGCGCGGCGGTCCTGGCGGGCGCCGCGCGGCTGCTCCGGGAGCGACAGGAGCAGATCGCGCGCATCGCGACGCTCGAGGAGGGGAAGACGCTCGCCGAGTCGCGCATCGAAGTCATGATGAACGTCACGCTGTTCGAGTTCTATGCCGGCGAGTGTCACCGTCTGTACGGACGCCAGCTCGTGCGTCCCACCGGCATGCGGTCGACCGTAGTCTGCGAGCCGGTCGGGCCCGTCGCGGCCTTTGCACCCTGGAACTTCCCCATCGGCAATCCCGGCCGCAAGCTCGGTGCGCCCATCGCCGCCGGCTGCTCGGTGATTCTCAAGGCGGCCGAGGAAGCGCCGGCCTCGGCACTGGCGGTCCTGCAGTGCCTGCTCGATGCGGGGTTGCCGAAGGAAGTCGGGCAGGCCGTGTTCGGCGTGCCCGACGAGGTGTCGCGCCACCTGCTGTCCTCGCCGATCATCCGCAAGCTGAGCTTCACCGGTTCGACCGTCGTGGGCAAACACCTCATGAAGCTGGCCGCGGAGGACTGCAAGCGCACCACCATGGAGCTCGGCGGGCACGCCGCGGTGCTGGTGTTCGACGACGTGGACGTCGAGCAGGTGCTGAATGTGATGGTGGCTTCGAAGTTCCGCAACGCGGGGCAGGTTTGCATCTCCCCGACGCGCTTCATCGTGCAGCAGGACGTGTACGAGAGTTTCCTCGCCGGTTTCACGGCGCGTGCGGACCAGTGGCGCGTGGGTAACGGACTCGAAGCCGAAGTGCAGATGGGCCCGATGGCCAACCCGCGCCGCCCGGAGGCGATGGAGCGCCTGATCGGGGGCGCCGTGAGTGCGGGGGCGCGCCTGCACACCGGCGGCCGGCGCATTGGCACGCAGGGCTATTACTACGCACCGACCGTGCTGTCCGAGATCCCGCTCAGCACCGCCATCATGAACGAGGAGCCCTTCGGTCCGGTCGCACTCGTCAACTCGTTCCGCACCGAGGAGGAGATGATCGCGGAGGCCAACCGTCTGCCCTATGGCCTGGCCGCCTACAGCTGGACGAATGACGCGGCACGGCAGAAGCGGCTGGCGCGCGAGGTGGAGACCGGCATGTTCTGTATCAACACCATCGTGCTGGGCGGCCCCGACGCGCCGTTCGGTGGCGTCAAATGGTCCGGCCATGGGTCCGAGAACGGGCCGGAAGGGGTGATGTCGTGCATGGTCGTGAAGGCCGTCCACGAAGGTGAGGCGTGAGCCACGAGCTCAAGACCGGCGGCGATCGCGGCTACCTGCGCATCGCGACCGAAGAGGCGTTCGCGACGCGCGAGCAGATCGACTGCTACCTGCGCATGGTGAAGGACGGCACGGCGGACAGAGGCATGGTGTCGCTCTGGGGGTTTTACGCGCGCAGCCCCGCCGAGCGCGCCACGCAGATCATCGAGCGACTGCTCGACCTCGGCGCGCAGCGTATCCGGCACATGGATGAAACGGGGATCGACAAGGCGATTCTCGCGCTCACCTCCCCCGGTGCGCAGCCGCTGCTGGATGCCAAGGAAGCCCGAGGTCTCGCCCAGCGAGCCAACGACTACCTCGCCGAGCAGGTCGCGGCTCACAGGGACCGCTACGTCGGGATGACCACCGTCGCCCCGCAGGAACCCGAGTGGTCGGCGCGCGAGATCGCGCGCGGCGCCCGTGAGCTCGGCTTCAAGGGCGTGCAGATCAACAGTCACACCCAGGGCGAGTATCTCGATCACCCCAAGTTCGATCCGATCATCCGCGCGCTTGCCGACACCGGTCAGCCCCTCTACATCCACCCGGCCACTCCGCCGGACTCGATGATCGGACCGATGCTCGAAGCCGGGCTCGACGGCGCCATCTTCGGCTTCGGCGTCGAGACGGGGCTGCATCTCTTGCGCCTCATCACCAGCGGCATCTTCGACCGTTACCCGGATCTGCAGATCATGGTCGGTCACATGGGCGAGGCACTGCCCTTCTGGGTCTACCGGCTCGACTACATGCACCAGGCGAGCGTGCGCGCGCAGCGCTACGCGCGCATGAAGCCGCTGAAGAAATCCATCCTAGAGTACCTGCGCAGCAACGTGCTGATCACCACCAGCGGCATGGCGTGGGCGCCCGCGATTCTGTTCACGCAGCACGTCGTGGGCGAGGACCGCGTCATGTACGCGATGGATTACCCGTATCAGTTCCACGCGGATGAGGTGCGCACCCACGACACGCTCGACATCCCGCTCGCGACCAAGAAGAAACTGATGCAGACCAACGCCGAGCGCTGGTTCAGGTTGTGAGCCGCACGCGACTCGCACACACGGCCGGGTACGCACTCGCATTGGTCGCGCTCACCAACGCGATCAGCCTCCTCGACCGCAACATCCTTGCGATCCTCGCGCCGCGGATCAAGCACGATCTCGGCATCGGCGATGCAGAGATGGGACTGCTGTACGGCACGGTGTTCGCGCTCTTTTACGCCCTGTTCTCGCTGCCCCTCGGGCGGCTGGCCGACGGCTGGGTGCGAACGCGGCTGCTCGCGATCACGCTGGCGTTCTGGTCGCTGGCGACGGCGCTCGCTGCCGCCGCGCAGGGCTTTGCGCTGCTCGCCCTGTCGCGTCTCGGCGTCGGCATCGGCGAGGGCGCGGCGCAACCGGCGGGGTTCTCCCTGGTATTCGACCAGTATGCGAAACCGCGCCGCGGTTTTGCTACCGGGGTGATCGCTGCCGCGATCGCGCTCGGCCTCGGCGGTTCCTTCGTGCTCGGCGGCGTGGCGGCGGACTGGTGGGACCACCTGTACGCCGGCGGCGCGGCCCCCCTCGGGCTCAAGGGCTGGCAGTTCGCCTTTCTCGTGGCTGCGCTTCCCGGCTTCATCCTCGCTGCGCTCCTCGCGCGGCTGCCCGAGCCGCGCCGCGGGCGGCTCGACGGCATCGAGTCACCCCCGGATCCGCAGCCGTTTCGTGCCAGTCTCGCGCTCCTCGCCGCGGTGACCCCCGGCGCCAACTGGCTGGCGACGGCCGGGCGCCGCGCGGGCGCGCGGTACTGGGGCGTGAACCTCGTGGCGACGATCCTCGTCATCGCGGCCGCTACCGTGCTCACCCGGATCACGTCGGCTTTTTCACCGCGCCCGCTTCTGCACTTCGGTCCCCTGGCGGTGAATCCGCATGCGCTGCAGTGGGGTGTCGTGGGCTTCGGCGCGCTCGTGG
>Ga0209804_1000444_pt1 | contig 34464 bp, 29 predicted proteins | sample GraSoiAngelo_139_FD_185896 | JGI IMG/M metagenome (GOLD analysis project Ga0209804, IMG submission 185896) | Grasslands soil microbial communities from the Angelo Coastal Reserve, California, USA - 14_0929_12_20cm (SPAdes) (version 2) | ecosystem: Environmental > Terrestrial > Soil > Grasslands ... | reverse complement strand
CGTCAACATAAGAAATGCAATCCATCCCCGAGCAGAAATCAAAAGAGCGAGCAGCGACCATGACGTGTGCTCAAGCACATGGTCCGTTTTCACCGGCATTGGCCACCACTTCTTCCCATCATTGCGAGTTCCCGGAAGGATACCATCGCTTAATTAACCGGGCCTTGATTTTTCAAACCAGCGTCTGGTATGCGCCCTCATCTCGGACTCGCGTGGAGTCATCCGGGATTGCACCAATTTCAGGTAATTGACCCGGCACCGAGATGAGCGTAGCTTAGTTGGCAATTATCGTGACTCAATAACTCAGTTGTTCCAGGACGCCTCCCCGGGGTTCGCCTGAGCGTCGAAAGGAACGGTTCCTATGGCAAAAGAGCCGATTATGAAGCAGCAGGTGGCCACCGGGCCGACTCAAAACCTCGAGGAGCGGATCCGCTGCCGTGCCTACGAGCTCTACGAGCAGCGCGGCCGGAAACATGGACAGGACTTCGAAGATTGGCTCCGGGCGCGAGCGGAGATCACCGGTCAGAAAGTCCGCACCATGGGCGCTCCCAATAAAACTCATGAGAAAACCTGAATCAGCATGGCAAGACCTTTATCGCGATGCCCTCTTCGAAACCGATCTGCAAAAAGCTTTGGAGCGCATCATGCTGGCGCAAGCCGCAATCGATAGCCGCCTGCACCAGTTGAACCAGGGCCCGCAGTCGCAAGAGGTCCGCGACATGCAGTACGCGTTAAGCCAACTCAGCCTTCTCCGTCGGACCATGCTTTAATCGTCACGACTCGGCGTTCGCCCCGTGTGCCTAGCGCCAGACCAACGTTGTCACTGAACCTGCCGGGAGGGAAACTTCAGCGCTTTTCCGGCTCATCTGCAATGGAACTCTTCTTTCGGCGCCCGGGTTGGTCAGGACGAGCACGCGCTCACCGTCTGGGTTTTCAAACCCTGCATGAGACAAGTTCGCAGCCGTACTTTGCGTCTCGAAGCGACGGGCATTACGGCGCACCGACCGGGTATAGTGAGCAAACGCCCAAAACTGTCCGCTACGGGTAATCTCGCGGGTCTGGGAGTGGATGGTGACCAAGCCACCACAGGAAAACGGACCAATATTCGGACGGCCACGTTGGTCGAGGGCAAGATTCCAACCGGTGATGGAACGGCACCAGTTGCGCAGAATCGAGCTGTAGGTAGCGCTCCACTCACACCAGTCCGCGGCGTAATTCGGGGCCGTGTAGTCCGGACCGCCTTCCGTCCAGTACATCGGGACGTCGGGAAAAGCATCATGTACGCGGCTCATCCATTCCGGCTGACCAACGTAACCGTGCCACGCGATTGAGCTGGCGTATTTGCGCACATCCGGTGTTTCCAGTTCCCCAATTGCGCGACCCCATAAATTGTAGTTGTGATCGACCAACCAGATTTGCGTCTTAATGCCATTGCTCTGGAAGGCCGGACCGAGGTTCCGGCGCACGAAGTCGGCTTCGTATTCCTGCGGCCAGATGCATGCGGGCATCCGGCCGTCCTGGTCCGTATCGACCTCGTTCTGAACCGTGACTGCCTGCACGGGTACCCCCTCTGACTCATACCCCTGGAGAAACTTGACAAAGTAGTTGGCATAAGAAGGCATGTAGGCGCGACGCATCGAACCGCCTAACATGGACCCGTTCGCCTTCATCCATCCCGGAGGACTCCAGGGAGACGAAAAGAGGAAGAGATCGGGACTGTGCTTCCGCGCCTCGCGCAGCATAGGCAGGATGTACTCGCGGTCATGATCAATGGAAAACCGTTTCAGATCGGGATCGGGTTCTCCCTCGTCATAGCTGTAAACCTTGGTCGAGTAGTCGCTCGAGCCGATGCAGGTTCGGCAGACATTCAAGCCCATCTCCGAGGGATGAAAGAGTTCGTGAAAAAGCTGCTCCCGGCTGGCTGGGGACAATTGACTAAACATGTAACAAGCGGCGTCTGTGAAGGCAGCGCCAAAGCCGAGAATCTCCTGAAACTTCTTGGCGGGATCGAGCACAATCGAATTTGCCCCGGCAGGGCCGGCGGCTGGGAGCCAGGCGACCGGAGGGGCGGCCGCAAAACGCTTGTCAGCATACGTGACGCGCACAGAAATGCTGCCGGAGGGTACGTCGCGATCGGCATTCTCCACAGGCTCCGCGAAACTCTTCGCTGTGACTGCTGCCAACCCGAACGCCGAAACTCGGAGGAAGTCCCGTCGCGTATTTTCCATGCGTCGCTTTCCTGATTGGGCCGTGATTCCGCGGTAACCCTGGTACCGCGACTCACTGACAACAGAACTGTCATCCTAGCAGACGAGGCAAGCCGGGGGGTTTTTTGGTAGACTGTCGCTCGCTTCTCCAAGGATAAATTGCCCCGTTCGTCGCGATCTCAAGCGGCTTATCGCAAATGAGAATGCAATTTACCGTTTTCTGGATGCTTGCAGCATTTCTCCTGGCGCTTCCCACCAGCGTGAGCTCACCAGCTGACAAAGGTCAATGGAGTCTCGTCTGGAGCGATGAATTCAATGGTCGCAACACCACGATAGATGCGACCAAGTGGGTGATTGAAACCGGAGGAGGAGGCTTCGGCAACGACGAACTGGAATACTACACTGCGCGGCCGCAGAATGTGCAGGTGCGGCACGGACACCTGATCATTGAGGCGTTCCAGGAGAAATACACTGGCCCGGACGGCGTGACGCGGGACTATACCTCGGCTCGACTCAAAACCCAGACCAAGTTCAGCCAGGCTTATGGCCGATTTGAAGCCCGCATCAAGATACCTCGCGGCCAGGGTCTCTGGCCCGCCTTCTGGTTGCTGGGAGTGGATATCGACAGAATTGGCTGGCCCGACGACGGCGAGATCGACATCATGGAGAACGTCGGGAAGGAACCATCGGCGGTCCACGGCACCATTCACGGGCCAGGATATTCCGGCGCGGGCGGCATCAGCGCCTCCTATTCCCTACCCCACGGTCTCCGCTTCGCAGACCATTTTCATGTCTTTGCCGTCGAGTGGGAGCCGGAAGTGATCCGTTTCTATACGGACGGCCAGCGCTATGCGACGCGTACACCGAAAGACTTGCCTGGCGGAAAGAAATGGGTCTTCGATCATCCGTTTTTCATTATCCTGAACGTTGCTGTCGGGGGAAACTGGCCGGGAAACCCGGACTCCTCCACGGTGTTTCCCCAGACCATGTTGGTCGACTACGTCCGGGTGTACCGGCGGGCGAACCGCTGATATCGAAATTACGGACATGCGGTAATGCTTCAACGTCATGCGAACTCTGACCATTCTCGTCACGGCCGTTTTCTTCCTCCTATCCACCGCGTCAGCCGGGTCGCAACCCCAGTTCATGTTTGTTCCCGTACCCACGACTGTCGAACTCGGAACTGGAAGCCTTCCCATTACGCGCTCGTTTTCTCTGGCAATCACGGGCTTTCATGATGGGCGAACCGACCGCGGCGCACAGAGATTCCTTGTGCAGCTTTCCCGGCAAACCGGGATGTTCCTCAAGCCGACGGCGAGCGAACCCTCCAAAGTCACACTGCTGATCCATGCGGATCACGACAGTGAGCCGGTCCAGAAAGTGGGTGAAGATGAGTCCTACGACCTGACCATCGGCGAGTCGCTCGCGAAGCTGCATGCGGCCAATCCGCTCGGCATTCTGCACGGTCTCCAGACGTTCCTCCAACTGGTAGAGATCACGCCCAGCGGATTTCGAGTCCCATCGGTCACGATCAAAGACCAGCCGCGTTTTGCGTGGCGAGGATTGCTCATTGACGTGGCCCGCCATTTCATCCCTCTTGACGTTCTCAAGCGCAATCTCGATGGGATGGAAGCGGTGAAGATGAACGTTCTGCATTTACACCTGACTGACCATGAAGGCTTTCGGGTCGAGAGTAAGAGCTACCCCAAATTGCACCAAGTGGGTTCCGCCGGTGCCTACTACACGCAGGCCGAACTGCGCGACCTGATTGCCTATGCGCGCGACCGCGGCATTCGCCTACTTCCGGAGTTTGAAATGCCGGGGCATAGCCGCGCCTGGTTTGTGGCCTATCCCGAGCTCGCCAGTCTGCCCGGACCTTACTCGTTTCAACCCGGCAGCGGTCCCGATCCCGTGATGGATCCCACCCAGGACAAAACCTACAAGGTGCTCGATAAATTCTTAGGAGAAATGTCGAAGCTCTTTCCCGATGCCTACGTTCACATCGGAGGGGACGAGGTTAGCGGTGAGGGTTGGGACAAGAATCCGAAGATCCAGGAGTTCATTCATTCCCACGGGATGAAGAATAACCAGGATTTGCAGGCGTACTTCAACCAGCGCCTGCAGAAGATCGTGAACAAGCACCACAAAATCATGATCGGTTGGGACGAGGTGCTGCATCCCGACTTGCCGAAGAACGTGGTCGTCGAGTCCTGGCGTGGGCAACAGTCACTGGCGGCGGCAGCAAAACAGGGCTACAGCGGGCTGCTTTCTTTTGGTTATTACCTCGACCTGATGTGGCCTGCCGCGCGTCATTATGCGGTGGACCCCATGGCGGATGCGGCAGCCACTTTGAGTCCTGAGGAGAAGACCCGCATTTTGGGAGGTGAGGCCTGCATGTGGGGAGAGTGGACCACGCCCGAGAATATTGATTCGCGCATCTGGCCGCGCACCGCTGCCATTGCGGAGCGGCTGTGGTCGCCGCAGGAAGTACGCGATGTGAATTCGATGTATACGCGGCTAGACGAGCTCAGCTGGCGCCTCGAATGGCTGGGCCTGGCTCATCGCGCAGGCAAGATTCACATGCTGCGTCGCATGGCAGGCGTGAATGACATTTCGGCTTTGCGCACGCTCGCCGATGTCGTTGAACCGGTGAAGGACTATGCCCGCATGGAAAACTTAAAGGGCCCCTGGGACAATACGGCCCCGCTGAATCGTCTCGTTGACGCGGCCAGTCCGGAAAGCGACACCGCTCGACATTTTGCGGATCTTGTGCAGCGTTATGTACAGAGCGGATTCAGGGATCCCGATGCCGAGTCGGCGATGCGGGCCCTGCTCACTGCCTGGCAGGGCAACGACGATAAATTACATCCTTACCTTGAGCATTCTTTCCTGCTGAGCGAGCTTGCGCCTCTTTCGCAGAACCTCTCAACCGTTGCTGCGGCAGGACTCAAGGCGCTTGGGTATCTCGATAAAGGAGAGCCCTCGCCGGAATCATGGAGAACGCAGCAACTCGCTGACATCGGGCGGGCAAAGGCATCGGTGGCTGATCTTCTTCTCATGGTGGTTGCGCCTGTACAGCGCTTGGTCGAGGCAAGCTCGCTAAAATCTGCTTCGGCGTCACGATAACCATAATGATCAAGCGGGCTGAGAACGGTAGGTCCACGGGTCGGCTGATTCGGGTGCTGGCGCCGAACGATAGCCAGGGTTTGTGACTGAATTCGCCCGCGCGAGCCGCTCGTCGATCAACTTGCGAGTCGGTGCCAGTGAACAGACGGGATCGGTTGCGGCCGCGTCGCCGGTAATCAGGAATGCCTGACAGCGGCAGCCGCCAAAATCCAAGGCGCGGCGGTCGCAGCTTCGGCAAGGCTCGGGCATCCAGTCTTCGCCCCGGAATCGGCGGAAAGACGCGGACTCCTCCCAAATCCAGGACAGAGGTTTTTCGCGTACATTTTCGAAATCGATTCCGGGGATAACAGCCGCGGCATGGCAGGGCAAGACCATGCCCGAGGGATCGACCAACATGAGCTGGCGGCCCCAGCCTCCCATACAAGGCTTGGGGAAGCTTGCGTAGTAATCGGGCGTCACGAAATCGATCTTGACCTGGCCTTTAAGACGTTCTTGCGCCCGCTCCACGATCACAACTGACCGTTGAACCTGCTCGCGAGTGGGCAAGAGCCATTCGCGGTTTTTCAGTGCCCACCCGTAGTACTGAACGTTTGCGATCTCGATGCGCTGCGGACCCAAGGATTCCGCAAACAAGATCATTGAGTCGAGGCGATCCAAATTGTGACGGTGTACGACCAGGTTGACAGTAAAAGCCAGGTTCTTGCACTCATGAATAAGGTTGGCGAGAGCCACCTTTCGGGCGTGGACGGGCACACCCGCCACGCGATCGGCAGAACTCTCCTCAGCGTCCTGAAAGCTCAATTGCAGGTGATCCAAACCTGCTGCGAGCAATGAAGCCAGCTTCTTCTCATTCATCCCTATTCCTGAGGTGATCAAGTTCGTATATAGCTGAAGAGAATGAGCGACGGAAACCAACGAATTGAGGTCGCTGCGGGCCAGCGGCTCTCCACCGGTAAGGTGCACGTGAAACATTCCGAGTTTTGCCGCCTGTTCCAGGACTTGAGTCCACACTCCGGTCGGGAGTTCCTCTGAATTCGCGCGCAACTGTAGCGGATTAGAGCAGTAGACACAATGAAGAGGACAACGGTGTGTCAGCTCGGCAATCAGCGCCAGTGGTGGGGTTGCCATCAGAAATCAATGACTCGCCTCTGCTGCAGGCGGTTCAGAAAAGACTCGATCTCCTGTTCCATCTGCTTGGGGTCAGCCGATTGATAGCGGCCCTGCATTTCCGCGAGAATCTCTGCATATGTGCGGCGGCCGTCACAGAGTCGAAGAATATCAATGGCGGTGCCTTTCAGCCGTAGAACACCTTCTGGAAGCAACAGCGCTCCGACACCGTCTTCGCCTTCCCGAACGCGGCAACCAACGGCCAGTCGCGGCTGTGACGAGCGGTTCAAGGTGGTCAATCCTGCTCCCGACGAAAAGCTCCCGGAGGAGGCCACCCGGGCTCCACATAGGCGAAGTACAAAGCATCCAGTTGCGCCCACAGCAGGTCGCATTTGCGCGTGAGCGCTCGAACTGCCAACTCCTGCTCATCGCGCGTGCGGGCATGCTGGTACACCCAATTAAAGGCAAATTGCGCATCTTCGGGGGCTTGAGACAGCCGCGCCTCAAAGTAGCCGAGCGCATTACTAAGCCATGCATAATGGCGGCGCAAGGAATCCAGCCGTACAGCAATCAGGCGGGTCGCAAATAACTCCGTCAGCGACGAGGCCACTGCTTCCAGCAAAGTTCCTCGCTCGACCAGTGCCAGGTAAGCGTCGACAGCATATCGCACGCCGGGCAGCAACTCCGCGCAGGAGGTCACCCGCTCGCGCCCTAGCCCGGTCGCCTCGGCCAATTTCAACCAGCATTCCAGGCCTCCGGCACCCTCCCGGCCATCCTGATCGAGCAGCCGTTTTCGCCAGGCCCGGCGAAACTCAAGATCATCGCTGCGGGAGAGAATGATTGCGTCCTTCATGGGGACGCGGCTCTGGTAGTAGTAGCGGTTCAGCGCCCAGGCCTGAAGCTGTCCGGGGGTAAGACGCCCTTCGTGCATCAGCAGGTGAAAGGGATGGCGGTGATGATAGCGCTCCTCCCCAATGCTCTCCAGACGCGCGGAAAATTCTTCTTGGCTCAAGACGCGCGAGCTGGTTTCGGGTACTGCAACCTGAATTCCCATCCATCCTCCGCTACTTCCCAGCCAGCTTCACTCACCTGCCGGTACTGCACGCTGTCTTTATCCAGAACGGGATTGGTGTTGTTAATATGGACGAAAATTTTGCGCGGGCGCCCGAGTTTGGCAAGCCGGTTGAGACTCCCTGCCAACCCGGACATGGGCAGGTGCCCCATTTCACTAGCGCTGCGGAAGCCGCGGTTAAGTCCTAGCAGCTCATCGTCAGCCCAGAACGTCCCATCGAATAGTAAGAGATCGCACGAGTCAAACAGCTCTAACAGTTGATCTCCTACAGCGGGTACGGTTGGGAAATAGGCCAAGCGCCCGCCGCCATGGCTCGACTCGAATACGAGCCCCAGGATAGCTTCCTCCCCTTTCAAGTCCGTTCCCTTTCCATCCACATAGGCCGGAAAAGAACCGGACAGGGCAACCGGCTGACACCCGATATAAGGGGAGGAGCCCGGAGTTGCCAGGCGAAAGCTTTCGCTTGGCACGATATCCGTCCACATGCTCTGCCAAGGCTGCCGGGAGAGCATATTGAAGAGGATATTGTGGTCCCGGAGCAGCCGTCGTACAGACGCCGTGGAGTAGACGTGAATTGGCTCAAGTTCCCGAAGAAGAAACAGCCCGAGAACCTGATCCAAGTCGCCTCCGGTGAGCACCACCCCCGCAATGGGACTGTGGCGGAACGCGTTCCTACCCGCTGTCGACTCTGCCGGGCCGACCTCAGGCCGCGAATGTAGCTCCGGTGTGCTCTCGATTTGAGTGCGAAGATCGGGAGAGGCATTCAGCAGAAACCAGTCTTTATCATCGCTGCTGATCGCTATCTGACATTGCGAGCGGGCGCTGGCGTTCAGCGTCCGCTCGCGTACTCCCTTGCAATTGCGACAGGCACAATTCCATTGCGGAAATCCGCCACCCGCAGCGGAGCCCAGTACCTTGACGCGCACCGTCTTGGTTACAGCGTGGCTACGGCATATGAGTTGATCTCACATGCCACTGAAATGTCTTCAAAATCAGGGGTAACCCATTCCATATGCATAGCTCCTTTGATGCTCAGAGACTTCGTTTTGTTTCGCGGCGGCTGTCTCGCTGTAATTTACCACGCCCAGAGGCGACGAAAGGTCCTTTATGGCAACGTGAAAGCTACCACCGCATCGCCCACAGGGTTGGGCGGAAAATTGGCCCTATCCGGGACGTTCCCGCCAAAATCGTTCACGATGTATTCCTTGCCATTCACAACGTAAGCCACCGGGGCACCTTGCGCCCCACCTCCGTTGGCAATGGTCGTGCCGTCAAAGGTAAACAACATTTCGCCGGTGGCCGCATTCACCGCGCGGAATTTGCCGTTACCCTCACCGAAGAACATCAAGTCTCCGGCGATGACCACTCCGGATTTTGCCGGCTGGTCGATCCTTATCTTCCAAGCGATCTTGCCGGTGGTGGTATCGGTCGCACCGTACAGCCCAAAATTGGTTACTCCTTCTCTCGGGGTCAATTCGTCGAACGTGGAACCCAAGAAGAGACCGCCTGCGTTGGGGCCTTTGTTATTGGGATAGGTGAAGAACGTGGTCGGCTCGTATCGTGTTCCGTAGTAGACGTACTTTGTCCGCGGACTATACCCTTGCGCGATCCCTTCGCAGCCGCCATCATCTCCCGGCACTACAAGGTATGTCTGCTGCTGCGGAATAGTATACTGCGGCGCCAACTTAACCCCCGACGGCAGCAAGGTGGGGTCGATGGTGCCGGGTACAAATTTTAGCGGGGTCAGCGGTTCAACCGAGGAGACCGGCTGGGTTGGCGAGGGGTGTTGCCAAGCGGGGCTGGTTGGAACCCTGACCTCTCTCACCGGGAACACTGGGTGGCCGTTTCGCCGATCCAAAATATAGTAATTCCCGTTCTTGCTGCAGTGGCCGAGCGCCGGGATGGTCTGGCCCCCTCTGCGGACGGGGAACAACACAGTCGTCATCGTGCTGTCGTAGTCCCAGAGGTCGTGGTGCGTTTCCTGGAAATACCAGCGCACCGTGCCGGTAGCGAGATCGAGAGCAACCGTCGAGGAAGAATACAGGTTGTCCCCTTTTCGATCGACGCCGTTGATGTCAGGGGCGGCGTTTCCAGTACCAAAGTAGACCAGGCCCAATTGCTCATCGATGGAGGGTGTCTGCCACGCCATAGCACCCCCCGCCCTCCAGGAATCACCCGTCCAAGAATGCGGTTCCGTGGTGTAGAAGCGCCAGGCAACCGTGCCACTATCCGTACGGAGCGCGATGACTTGCCCACGAACCTGATACTCGCCACCGGATAGAGCTACGATGACCAATCCACCCGCTGCTTGAGGGGCCATGTTGATCGCAACCCGGGTGCGAAAGTCGGCCACGGCATTCTTCCAGAGAACCTCGCCGGTTTTCGCGTCCAAGGCAACTACCACATCATCGAGGCGGCCATAGATCACCTTATCTGTTCCGGGGACCGAGCCCGGGACAAAAATGACGCCGCGGTTATTGCGCCCACAGCAGACCGAAATCTGATCCAAAGAAGGCATTTCGCCAGGCATCTCGATTGGCTTGTAAGACCACTTCTGTTGGCCTGTGGCTGCATCCAAGGCGAATACATCATCATGGCCATCGGTGATGTACATCGTGCCGTTGACTACGATGGGAGACGTCTCCAGCTCGGCCTTGTCATCGAGTACTTGCGTGTGAAATACCCAAGCGACCTTGAGATTGGCAACGTTGCTGGGATTGATTTGATCGACATCCTGGAATCGGGTGTTGGCCAGGTCGTTGCCATAGTGCAGCCAGTTAAGCGTGGTGACCGGCGCTGCCTTCGCGGCCGGCGGCCCAGCCAGTAAGAACTGCCCACGGATCACGAGCACGGCGATCGCGAGCAGAAACACACTGATGCCCAACAAAGGGATTCGCTCTTTCACGGTGACAATTCCTCCCGGAGTCTGCCCGGCTGGGAGCCGAGCGTAGCTAACTCCGCGTTTGGCTGGTTAACGTTGCTTGGTGACGATAAGGAGCGACGTTATTTCGAATCCACCTTGCAGCCGAGGAGGCACTTGCTTCCCACTTCGGAAAATGCCTGAATTCTCGGGACCCCGACCCGAGAGTAGAAACCTTGGGCAGACTAGACACCCTCGAAGTAGCGGGCAGTAGGCTACTCTCCCCGGTGTCTGGGTGTCAAGCGCAACACACATCCCACACATCCCACCACATCCCACACAGCCCCACATCGTTGCAGCATCGTTGCAACACATCATAGCGCAACACCCATCATTCCCATCATTCTCAACACCATCATTCAAGCGTCAGGAGCATAGGTCCGCCGTTCTTCTTTGCGCTAGACCCGTTCTTCTTTGCGCTAGATCAAGGACGGACGGCTCGAATTGTGGTGTGGTATGGAACTCGGAGTGTAGGCACGTCAATCGGCAGAGCCAGGGGTGGGAGGCGAATATGACCAAGGTTATGCGCAGACTGTGGAAAGACGATGAGGGGCAGGACATTGCCGAATACGCGGTGATGTTGGCCGTAATTCTTGTACTCGTCGTGGGCACCATTCGACTCGTCGGGACCAAATCGAATACTGTGTTCTCCAACGTAGCTAGTTCTATCCAGTAGCAGTTAGAAGGCTCTGCGTTCTGCGTTTCTCATCAATTGAACGCATCTGTCCGTCTCAGCCGCTGAGGCGGACACGTCCCTCCAGGTTTGCCTTTCTTGTTTTTTTCTCGCATCATACTCTGTGGACGGTCTAAGGCACGTCGTCTAATAGGTAATCGTGACGATGGTTGCTGGCAAGTCAAGTCGCTATTCCGGCGTGTGCGGATGGTCGTTGCCCAAGGTGGTCGCCTTGGCTGGCGTCCTTTCCTGCTGCATTCCGCAGTCGTGCGCACAGGACACACAGGCTGACAACAAGGCCGCGAGTATTCACGGCACTGTCCTGAACAGCGTTACGCGTGAACCGATAGGTCGCGCGCTGGTGGTCTCCTCTGACAACCGCTTTGCCATCATGACAGATGATCAGGGGCATTTCGAATTCACTTTCCCTCAGACCGGCCCCGATAGGTCTGCCGACTCTAATTCAGGGGGAGGCGCAAACAGAATTTCGGGTGAAGCTCCCGGTTTGATTCTTCCAGGCGCACTAGCGGCGAGAAAACCGGGATTTTTGTCCGACCGCCCGGGAGTTCAGAACTTCCAGCCGGCTGCGCCCAATCAGGAGTTAACCATCTTGCTGGTGCCGGAAGCCGCCATTGTGGGACGGGTTGTGCTGCCCACTACAGACGGCTCGGACAAAGTGGAAGTCGAGATATATCGCCGCCAAGTCCAGGAAGGCCGAGCCCACTGGATATCTGCAGGTAGGGTCTGGACCAGGTCCAACGGCGAGTTTCGCTTTACCGAGCTTGCTGCAGGCACATATAAGCTGTTCACGCACGAGTTGTTGGATCGCGACCCCCTGACCTTCAACCCGCGCGGACAACTGTATGGATATCCGCCTGTCTACTTTCCCGCGGCAAACGACTTTGCATCGGGCAGCACTATTTCATTATCACCGGGCAGGATTTTCCATGCCGACTTGACCCCAGTCAGGAGAGCCTACTATCCGGTAAAGGTGCGCCTAAGCAACCTGGCGGCCGGTACTCCGATCGGAGTGGAGGTCTCTCTTCACGGCCATCGAGGTCCAGGGTATTCCCTCGGCTACAACGAGAGGACAGGAACGATTGAAGGTATGTTGCCGGACGGGACCTACAGCGTTCAAGCCGTAAGCTTCGGAACCAATGGGGCGACCGGATTGCTGAACCTCACGGTGAAAGGTGCGGCGGTACAAGAACCAACCATGACATTGCTTCCTAACGGCTCGATTAGTGTGAATGTCAAAGAACAATTCACAAGTGACAACAATCCAGAGACGAATGGTCTCGGCGGTGGCGATGGCATCAGGCAAAATCGCGGACGCTACACGAATGTCAGGTTAGAACCGGCTGAGGATTTCGGCATCGAACGAGGCCCGCGGAATCCTTCGGCGCGAGAGGACGACTCCATTGTGCTCGATGACGTGCAGCCAGGGCGGTACTGGGTGCGGGTGGATTCATCCCGCGGGTTTCTAGCATCGATCACTTCTGGTGGAGTAGATCTGCTGCATCACACGCTTGTGGTCGGCCTGGGCGCGTCGCCTCCTCCGATCGAGCTGACGATGCGCGACGATGGCGCCCAGATTGATGGCACAGTCGAGGGCGTGGCGACGGCACTTTTGGGGGCAGGCGTTTCTACCGGCACACTTTCATCCTTCTTACCTGGGGCTTCACCCTATATTTACTGCGTTCCCCTCCCGGACAGCGCCGGGCAGTTTCGGGAAATTTGGGTATCGCCGGAGGGTAAATTCAGCTCTATCCAACTTGCGCCCGGGACTTATCGTTTATTAGCTTTCGATCGACCGCACCCGGAACTCGAGTATCAGAACCCGGAAGCCATGCGCGCTTATGATTCGAAGGGCGTGCTTGTCCGCCTAGTGTCAGGCCAGAAGGAACACTTACAGCTTCACTTGATCTCGACAGACGAATAACTATGTCAGCCGTTCGACTCCTCAAGGTGTTAGCCGGTCTTGTGCTCCTGGCGCGGATCGTGTCGCCTGGCCTCTGCAGCGCTCAGAGCGGCAGTCGGGAGGGTGCGCCTGTGAACGGGTCGTTTCGAATCGCGGGAACAGTTGTAAACGCAAGCAGCGGGACGCCCCTTGGGCAAGCTCTGGTATCCATTGTTAACACCAAGGATCCGCGCGACGCACACTCGATGGTGACCTCTGAAGATGGACATTTTGAATTCAAGCAACTGAAGGCCGGGAAGTACTCCTTGAAGGGAGCAAGACGTGGGTTTGTCACCGGTTTTTACAATCAGCACGAACAATTCTCAACCGCAATCGTTACCGGCGTGGGAGTGGACACAGAAAACCTTGTGCTACGGTTATCGCCTTCTGCGGTGCTGTCGGGTAAGGTCATCGACGAATGGGGGGAGCCGGTGCGCCATGCGAACGTAACGCTTTATCGGGAAGATCACAGCGCGGGCGTGAGCCGCATTGTCAGATTTTCCGCCGACACCACCGACGATCGAGGATGGTTCGAGTTTTCACCACTCAATCCCGGCACCTACTATGTGTCGGCTGTGGTGGCGCCCTGGTACGCGGTGCATCCTGTCTCAGCGCGCACCGACAACGCACAGGCTTCTGCGGTAATGGTCGACCGGAATCTCGATGTCGCCTATCCAACTACTTATTACGCTGACGCCACGGACTCCGATGATGCTTTGCCGATTCCAGTAAGGGGTGGGGACCGACTCGAAATCGAGATCCACCTCAGTCCCGTTCCTGCACTGCATTTGCTTGTTCGCGTTCCCGAGAATAGCCAACAGGGAGGATCTATGCCTGTGCTTCACAAGCGGGAATTCGATTCAACCGAATTCGTCCGCTATGAGGGAGCACAGGCGGTCTCTCCCGGCCTTCTCGAATTGACCGGAATCCCGGCCGGCAAGTACAGCGTTCGCATGCTCGGCTCGGAACCCGGGAAGGGCGCACAAGCAAGCGAGATCGACCTTACCAACAGCAGTCAGGAGTTGGACACCACCGGCGCGGAACCTATGAGCACGGTGAAGGTCTCGGTTCAAATGGCGGAGGGCGAGAAGATGCCGGAACAACTTTCCATTGCTCTTCGAGACAGCGCGGGGAGAATTGTGGCTTTCCACCCGGTTGATGCGAAAGGCGAGGTGAACTTCGGTGATGTCGCTGCCGGGAAGTACGTGGTCCTGGCGCCGAGTCCAAACAAAGCCTATTCCGTGGCTCGAATTTCATCGCAGGGCAATGACACCGCCGGGCATACCTTGAACCTAGACCCCGGTTCGGATCTTTCGATCACGGTTTCACTGGTTGGAGGCTCCGTGAGTGTGGAAGGATTCGTGAAGCGTGGAGAAAAGGCTGTACCCGGCGCCATGGTGGTGCTGGTACCAGAAAATGCGGAATCAAACCGCGAACGGTTCCGGCGTGACCAGAGTGATCTGGATGGGAGTTTTAAACTGCCAAGCGTAATTCCCGGCGCTTATACCGTGATTGCGATCGAGGACGGTTGGGATCTGGACTGGTCCCAACCCGGCGTCATCGCCCGCTACACCCCGCAGGGGCAGAAGCTGACAATTAGAGATGGCGGGCAGCGATCCATGCACCTGCCTGAACCTGTTCCGGTGCAATCCAAGTAAAACCTGGAGGCCTTGACGCCGTGGCTCTCAGCCAGGTTCTTACCGTTTCCTCTACCCCGAAAGTGCTATGGGATGAATTGCCTGAGGTCGGGTCTTCCGAAGGGAGATGCGAACCGGGCTTCTCTCCGTTTCGCCGATACATGGTCACGATGCGTGCGTTTCCCGCAGGGCTGGCAGGCCTGGAGGTGGCCATTAAATGCCCCACAATTGGAAAAATTATTCATTTGTGTGCAATTCTTTGCCTCCCCTGGCCCCTGGGCCTAACTACCCCTATTTACAAGTAGTTCCCACGTGGCAAGATGCATTCCCCTGTCTGGCATCAGGAGTGCAGTCTTACCCATGCTCCCCCACCTCCGAAAATTAAGCGTTGCAGTAGGGAGCACATGGGACATCGTCTGGAACCTCGCATTCAGCTTGACTCTCAGGGCAGCCTTTGCGGAATGAATCAGGGGCGCGCATTCCTGGAACCGGCAATTATCCGAGACATAAGCGGAAGAGGCCTCCTGGTCGAGGTCGAGCGCTGTTTCGCCAGACCGGGCGACATTGTCGTCGTCAGATACGGGCAATATAAAGGAAGGTTTGAAGTAATTCGAGCTCAGAAAACGCCGCATGGGAACGAGATGGGGCTTCGACATGCGTCACCCGCTACGCTGTTCTGGGGTTTTGATCTCCCGCTACCCGCACCTGACAGCTATCGGCGCCCGCGTATCGAAAGTAGGCGGCATCAAGCGCGATATCTTCACGAGCTGGCCGTCGAGATCCGGCTTGAGAACTCGTGCGTGCCGATCTGGAGTACGACGAGTGACATCAGCGAAGCCGGCTGCTTCGTACACATGCTCAATGTCGTACCCCTCGCAGCGCGCCTCGACGTCGCCATGTGGATCGGAACAGCAAAGATTTGGGCGCAAGGAGTGGTTGTGAGCAGCGTCGGCGGCTACGGAACCGGCATCCGGTTCCTCGCGATTTCTCAAGAAGGACGTCAGCGACTGCGAAAATTGATCGCGAACAGTCCACGGGTTAAGGACAGACGATCCCCGCACGAGGCGAGTTTGGTCTGGCAGACCGAGCTGGGAACCGATTCGGAACCAATCGAGTGGCGCGAGGCGCTCGAAACTTAGAAAAGGTCGCGCCCCTTCGCCACCCTTGCGGCAACCAGAAGATTTTTCAGCTCACCTTACTTACAGCGAGCGCAGAAAGTTCAACAGATCCTGCTGTTCGCGCACCGAAAGCCGGTTGTAGTTACCAACTACAGCATTAGACTCCGAATCCGGATACCAGAGGTTGCGGTTGCTCGCATGTGCCTGGATTGCTTTGACTAGGTCCGTGGTTCGGCCGTCGTGCAGGAAAAAGATTCGCTGGCCTAATCCCCACAACGGCGCGGTACGAAATTCGTCTCCTCTCGCCACCCCCTGGCTGATGTGGTCATGGAGTCCCGGACCCATGTGATGGAGGAGCAGGTCGGAAAACAGGTTCACGTTAACATTGCTCAATGCCGTCACCGAAGATTTTGCGGTGCGGTACGACGGGGTGTGGCATAGAGCACAACCAATATTCTGGAAGATTTGTCTTCCGTTCTCGATGGAAGGAGTACTTGGGGCAGGTTTTGGCTGATCCAGGAAACGCATAAACAATACGAACTTCACGACATCACTGGGAAACTCCGTCCCGTTTTCATCAAAGTGGGTAGCATCTTCTGGAGTGCCGTTGAACTGGCATGCTGGCGACTCGTCGCGTTCGTTGGGGAAGATCTCGTTGGTTACGCCCATCTCGACGTTGTAAGCTTCCGCTGCAAACAACTCCAGCGATTTGTTCTGCGCCTTCCAACCAAAGCGAGTGATCGAGCCATCGTTACCATTGGTGTTGGGGCGGCCTGCGATCCCCAGGCGCCGCTTGCGATCGAGTTGGGAGCGCATGTTGGCGACGATGGCAGAGTCCGGAATGGCTTCGACGAGTCCACCGCCGAATACCGGAGTAGGAGTGCGGAAAATGAGGTTTCCCTCCGCTGCCGCTTTCCGGAAATCCGGTTGTGCGAGGTTGCAGCCCGTGGCATCGCTGCGACCTGTGATGGTAAACAGATCGTGGACACCCCCGTCCGCATGCCGCAAATCGGGTGCGAAGGGAAATCGCGCTTCGCGCACCGGGCCATTGAGGGTGATGAAAAACGGTAATTGATTCGTTGCGCCCTGATCGGTGGCGGCGGCGACTTGGGGGTTCGCGGAGGGACTGGTGCCGCCCACGGCCGGTTGAGCATGGCATTGACCACAGGATTCGCCGTTGAATCTCGGTCCGAGTCCGACGCCGGTATCGGCTATCGAGCCCAAAACCGACTGTAACTCCATGAAATCATTCAGACCCGCGTTGAAATAAGCGGTTTGGTTATCCGTCAAACCAGCGAGCGGCGCACCAACTCCGGCCGGACCTCCGCGCACGCCAGGATCGGTGGCCACCGTTTGTGTTCCACCGCGCGTCACACTGGTTATCACCAGTGGCAACAGAATGATAAGTACCTTCAACTGGCGCAGAGTCTTTGGGTTCGCCTGAAAAATCGTTTTCGCTTTTTGAGACATATATCCCCCTCTAGAAGGTGCACTATTCGGACTGGGAGGGACTGCGCTACACCTCACAGGTGGCAAGAATACGGTCGCGAGTAAGCAGGGACTACTCTGCCCTTGAAGAAGAAATTAGGGCAGGTGTCGAAAGGACATGCCAGGCGAGGAGAAAGGTCAGATTGACTCGGAGTCAGCAGGGCTAATTTGGCCAACACCCACGCAGGCCTGAAGCTTAACTGTCACAGGAGCAAGGAGGTGGTTAGGACATTCTGCCGCACTTTCGCGGAATCTCAGTGGCGGGCCCGGTGGTTTCGCGGACCACCAGCTCAGGCTCTACGGTTATGTACTCTGCGTTCGAGTCGGAGTCGGGTCGCTGAATTCGTTCGAGCACGGTCTTGGCAGCAATTTTCCCCATTTTTCGCAGTGGCTGCTTCACCGTCGTGAGCCCCGGGTTCAGGTACGCTGCACTCTGGATATCATCAAAGCCGATAACCGAGATGTCCTCGGGCACGCGCAGCTCCGTTTCCCGAAGCGCGCGAATTGCGCCCATCGCTGCACTGTCATTGAAAGCGAACAGCGCGGTGAACGGCTCGCGCGACGCCAGAATTTTCTTAGTGACTTTGTAGCCGAGCTGGGGCGATGCCGAATCGCCTTCCAGCTGGGCCGTGAGTTTGGGAGACACTGGTATTTCCAGCCGGTTCGCCGCCTCCATGATCGCGTTCCAGCGCACCTCGGTGTCAGAGCTGAACGCCTGACCTTTTATGAAAGAGAATTTGCGGTGTCCCTGCTGCAACAGATGCCGAAGGGCCAAATCAGCTGCCCGCTTGTGATCCAACACGATGTTGGTGACGTCCTTCGTTTCGTTATAGCCAGAGATAGTGACGACGGGAACGGAAACTTCTCGACACCAAGACGTAGCCACAGCAATCAGACCGTCCGCGCCGCGATCCAGAAAGAGACGTGGATATTCGTCAATTAGATCGAGTCGATGCCGGTGGCTGGCAACAAAGTAAAAGTAACCTTCCCGGAGCAAGTGGCTCTCCATTCCCCTCAGTACCGCGCTGGCGTAGCCTTCGCTGACTTCCGTCACGATCACGCCAATCGTGAAGGTGCGCCGGGTGCGCAGCGATCGGGCGAAGAAGTTTGGGCGGTAATTGAACTTGCGGGCGGCCGCGAAGATCTGCTCCTTCGTCGCCTGGGGTATGGAGTCGGACACCGGGGGAAACGATTGCTGACTAGAGAGACTGTGGTTGGGGAAAAGCCAAGGCGGTCGGCCAATTCCTTCAGACTAATCGGTCTGGTCAGTTTGGAGCGTTCGGAAGACCCTGGGCGCCCCTTTCTTCTTGGAGACACTGTGCGCAGTCTCTCTCCATCAAGCACTCGAGTCGTTCGAGGCCGACTCGGGGCAATTGAGTATCCCACCGCTCGTGGAGTCAGGGTTTATCGGAACGGGCTGCTGCCTCAACATTCTCACCTCTGCAAGGCTGGTGGTCACACGTGGTAACAACTCCGGAGTCGTACACGTAAGGCTCCGGAAATTAGAAGCTGAATCTCGCCTGCAGTTGCACCGTCCTGCTGCCTAATGCGCTACCCGCCACGCCGAAGTCATGGTTGACGCTGGTTAGTGTGCCGTCCGGGTTCACTGAACCTAAGAAACTGTCGATGGAAGCAGGGTCGATATTTAGCTTATTGAAGAAGTTGTAGAAGTCGGCGCGGATTTCGAACTTCGCGCCCTCTCCTAATCCCCTGACCTTGGGCAAGCCAAACGCTTTGGTCAAGCTGAGATCCACATCCTTGTAGCCGGGGCCGTTCAAGCTGTTGCGGTGGATACCCGGTGCAGGCGCGGGGGCCGTGGCAGGAAAGGCCGGCCCGACAACGAAAGTCGGGGGCACGAAAAACCTGGTGCCGTCCCCGGAGTAGTTCGGGTTCGTAGACTGCATGAATACCCGGTTGGCGGTGCTCGTGCCCGCTCCAGGCACAACACCGGCCGGACGAAGATTACTGTAACTACTGCCTCCGTAATACAGGCCAGCACCATTGATGCCGTAGAACGGATCCCATGGGAAACCTGAGTGCATGTTCCAGATGCCGCTCAGCGACCATCCGCCTGCGATCTTCTCAAGCCAGCCGCGGCTGCCGCGGAAGAACGTAGGCTGCCATAGGCCGAAAATCTTGAATGCATTCCGCACGTCGTAGTTTGACCGTCCGTAAGCCGCGCCCGTATCAAACGGATAAGGATCCTGGTAGTAGGGGCCGGAAAGCTCATCCATAGACCTGGCCCAGGTGTATTGTGCTGATGCCTGAAAGCCGCGCGAGAAGTTGTGTGTGATGTTGGCGAGGAATGCATTGTAATTCGCGTTTCCGGTGTTGCCCCAGAAGTTCACGAAATTGACCAAGGGATTCATCGGTAGCCCAGCGGCAGCGCCGATTGCGTTCCAGTTACTGTGCACAAACAGGTGGCGCGTTTGGTTCCCCTGGTAACCCAAGGTGAACACCGAGTTGAATGGCAACTGATCCTGTACATCCAGCGAGTAGTGATAGTTGGCGATGGTCTTCGGGTTCGCCTCGAAACCGGTTATGAAGGCGTTGCCGCTAAACGGCAGGTTATTAGAGTTAAAGGTCGTAATGGCGGCTGGGTTGGGAGCATATCCAAAGAGGGAATGGATATCGGTGGCCGTTAGGTAGAGAATCCCCGTGCCGGCACAAGAGGGGTTGCTGGTGTAGGGAAAGTCGCAGTGAAAGAAGGGAGAGACCGCATTGGGCGGGTTCCCGTAACCATTTGCCGTGATGGCGATTTCGTTTTGGTTGTAGTTGATGCCAAATCCGCCGCGGATTACCAGTTTGCCCCCGGTTGTAGATGGCGACCATGCGAATCCAATTACTGGCCCAAAGTTGTTCTTCTGGGCAGTATAGAGATTCCCGCCTATTCGGATGCGCAGGTCCGTCAAGGCGTTCGCACCTGATCCGAACAGCATTACGTCCTGGTTGTTCTGCTTCGCGTATAACGATCCAAAGTAAGACCAGCGCAGGCCCAGGTTGATGGTCAGATTAGGGCGGATCTTGAAGTCGTCCTGCACAAAGAGGCCCAACAAATTCACGCGATCATCCTGACGGTTGGAAAACGGAATGCCGGTCTTGGCATCGAACTCGCCCTGGTATTGGCCTCCTTCCGCGAAGGGAGCGTCGTTGGCAAAATCCCACAGGTTATGGAAAGCAAAGCCGGGCCGCGCTGCGTAGACCGCGTTATTCAAATAAGCAAGCTTGGTAAAGTCGACGCCGGCCTTGATGCTATGACGGCCGGCTATCTTGGTAAGGACGTCATTGAAGGTGTAGGTCCACTGGTTTAGGTCGCTCGGTCCCGGGGGACCGAAGTTCTGGGGAGTTGCTGGGGTGGCGCCTACCGAGCTGCCTATCGAATCAATATTGGCCCGCGGCAGGCCAAAGGGTTCCTGCGAATTACTGGTAATCTCGTTCCAGCGCCAGCCTGCCGCATTGGCACGCGCCTGGTTCAGCAAAGTAGGTGAGAAGGTATGGTTCCAGATCAGCGAAAATGCTTCGTTAATCTGCGATTTATGCCACAAGTTTTGCGAACGAACAGGTCCCTGAAAGTTGGTAATTGTCAGCGGCACCCAATAGATCGTGAAGCTGAGCCTATCCTTCTGGGTGACATCGGCGTCAAGACGGCCGTTGTACTGAGTTTGTGATGTTTTCGTCGGGTTCACCGTGTTGAAAAGTGCGAGATCCGGCACTCCATCGAGTCCCCCGCCCACACCAGGATGGCTGGGGTCGCCGCCATAGGTAAGATCTTGCATACCCAGCCCGGTCGTAATTGGCGAGCCCACGTCCAGTCCGCCGGTCGTGGTGTTGCAATTCACACCTTCCGTCAGCCCGATCGATGCGCAGGTACGCGGAATCATCGAGCTTGCGTGAACAGCATTACCCGGAAAAGAGAGGTATTTGGCCGCAATGCTCCCCGGCGTTGCGGCTGTGGAATCAAACTGTGAGGTTTCATACCAGCCTTGCGCTGTGGTGCTGACGGCAAGCGGGCTGGTCTCAAAATTGAAGAAGGCAAATATTTTGTTTTTCCAGATCGGTCCGCCTAGGCTGCCCCCGTAATTGTTGAAACGGTTGTTGTCACGGTTCAGACCCCGCGAGGCAGGCGTGCCAGCGTGATTGGAACCGACCCCGTTCCAACGCTGATAGGCGTTCAATCCGGGCCGTGATGCCTTAAAGAATGCGCTGCCGTGCAGGTCGTTGGTCCCGCTCTTGGAGATCACCTGGATTTGCGCGCCGCTGAATCGGCCGTTCTCTGCATCGTAGCTGTTGGAGACCACTTTCATGTCTTGTATCGAGTCTTCACTGGGCGTGATCACCGTGGTGCCACCCCACACCGCACTCACCGTGCTGATGCCGTCGACGGTGATGCCGTTGGTCTCGTACTGTCCACCGGCGTTTTGCACCTGCGGGCCGTTTTCGGTCTGGAAAACGCCGTTACCGCCGCTGCCGCCGGGTCCCTGGTTCCCGGGCAATTGGAAGCCTCCGCCGCCGCCTTGCTGGGAACCGTCGCCGAAGACCCCTGGCGCGAGTTGCACCAGTTGAAAAACGTCGCGATTGAACGACGGCATGTGCTGAATCTGGTTGCTGGTGATCGTGCCGCTCACCGTGGCCGTCTCCGTGTCCAGCGTCTGGGTTGTCTCGGAAACCGTTATCACCTCCTGAAGCTGGCCCACCTCAAGTTGCAGGTTGAGAGCGTTGAGTTGCTCAGGGATGAGCCGCACGTGGTCGAGTACTTTCTTTTTGAACCCCTGGGCCTCTGCGGTGAGACGGTAAGGAGCCGGCTCCAACGCGTTGAACTGGTAGATGCCATTAGCGTCGGACGTAGACACGATCGTCCGGTTCGTGTCCGTATTCACCAGAGTCACGGTCGCGCCGGGAATCACCAAGCCCTGGGGATCAGTTAAGGTTCCGCGGAGGGAACCACGATACTGGGCATGCCCAAGCCTGGAGAAGAGTGCCACGCAAATGACGAGCAGCATCACAAAAACGAACCGCTTGCGCCGACTCATAAAAGAATCTCCTCAGGACGTTGATTTTGATTGCTTGGCTTGCTGCTCGCCACCAGCTTCCTTCGTCAGTAAATCGATACTAAATCGCTTTACTTGCACGATTGGCGCTTGTACCACCGCGATTCTCCCTTGTCAAGAAACATTTTTGGCGGACATTTGGGCGCTGGACGAACCTATACACGTGTGGGAGTTGCTGGAACAGGAATCTGGGAACTCGGTGGACTGGCTGTGTGAAACCCGACCTTTGCCATCGCCTGCTGCGCTTCCGGATTTTTCATGAACGTCTGCCACACGAACCCGCTGCGGTGATTTTCAGCCATCAACATGGTAATCCCAAGGTCGATGCCCAGCACGTCGTGATCCCACCAGGCGGTAAGCGGATTGAAGGCGTCAATGAAACCGTAATGTGACCATGCCTTGTCAGCGTAGCGGCTGCGAATCGTCCGCAGAACACGCATGCAGTCATCAAAGAGGAATGGCAACGAGCCTGCCGTCGCGCAGGGAACGATGCTGCCGTCGATTGGACCCTGCGGCGGCGGCCCTCCCCATGCGGTGTAGCCGCCGACGTAGTCGGAAGCCGAGATGCCCCACAGATCTTCACTGTAATCCGGAAACTTGTCACGCAGAGAAAGGCAGAAGAGCTTGTGGGCCCGCGTTGCTTTTACGGAATTCTCAAAATAATCGGTGTAGGCGTCGCTCTTGTTGCGGAAGTCGAAAAAGGCATGGGAGTACTGATGCGTGAAAAGAGGGTCGTTGCCGGAAATATATTCAATGCCCTGGTAATTGATCTTGGGACGCGTCCAGGCATTCCAGGTTTCGGGCGAAATGGGATGGGTGGGGGAACCAATCGCCAGCAGGTAGATCATCATCAGCTCGCAATAGTGTTCCCAGCGGGCGTTCAGAAATCCTGTTTCCGGGTGCCAACCCATGGAAAGCGTGGGGCCGTCGTTCAACATCCACGGCCAGTCCACGCGTTCGTAGATCTGGGTTGCCAGATCTTTGATCTCCTGATCGGCAAAATGTTGGCGTGCGGTGAGAATTCCGCACAGCAGGATGGAGCTGTCAACGGAAGATAGTTCGCATCTCTCCCACCGCTGCCCCGTGTTCATGTCGATAAAGTGGTAGTAGAACCCGTGCTCGTGCGGGAGTTGGCGGAAGAGAAATCTCAGGTTGCGGCGAACCCGTTCGATGATATCAGAAGATTTTCCGTAGCCCCGCTGCTCGGCGATGCACAGGCCAGCTAAGCCAAATCCCGTAGCCGCGATACTCGACATTCGCTCCGTACCGGCGCCGCTGGCTAAGGCACGATCTTTCACCTGTCCCGTGTCTGGGCTGGCTTCGTTCCAGAAAAAGTTGAAGCAGACGCGCTTGATTTCGTCCAGGAGATGTTCGTCTGTACCTTCATAGGCTTTCCCCCGATCGATCGGAATACTCTTTTTGTCGTGACAAGCAAAAGCCAACGCCAGTGGAACCGCCGACAGGCTCTGCCCTGTCAAATGTAACATCTCTCGTCGCGTAAGAAGCCGCTTGCGGATCATGGGACTGTGGTCACGGTGAACGAGGGTTGCTACTTCTTCAGCTCGATGAGAGCCAATCCATAGGAGTTAAGAGTGAGTTTTAGTTGGTTGTTTTGTATGTTGCGCGACTCGGGAGCGGGCAGCTGCGAGGCTTTCCGCAGTGCCTCAATTTGCGATTGCGTGGGATATCGTGGAGAACTCATTTTGTGCCACGCTCCGTGAATATCTCCGTGTTCGGGATCCACCATGGAAATCACAGCGTGCCGGATTTTCTCGCCTTTGAACTCGAGCATCATGGTTACTGGCTCTCCCTTGAGTTCCGGCGGAGCGTAGTTCCACACTGCGAGTACAAGCGTGCCGTCCTGACGACGGGTCAGCAGGGCCGAGTTGGAATTTAAATCGATGCGCTGCTGCCCGAGTCTGTGCAGCAACTTGAACGCGTTGAACGCCGGCTTGGGAATTCCACCTGCCGCAATCAAGCCGAAGCCGCCGTAGAAGGGATTCTTGACCACACCCTGCTCCTCAAATACATCAGAGAACGTCCAGTACGACATGACGTCCACCAGGCCATCGCACTGCCGCAGGGTGTCGGCCAGCCACGGACCCATGTAGGCCGAATCGGTCACGTCAGGCTCATTCATGTAACTGGCGTTGAACTCGCTCCAGATCAGAGGGAGATTCGGCATGCTCGATGCCTTAATCTGGTCATGCACCTTCTTGACCGCGCGGCAAACCATCGCGTTGCGTGGAATCTCCTCATTAGTGCCAAAGACATCCTGGGAGCGGTCGTTGCCGTAGACGTGACTGGAAACGAAGTCGACAGGAACTTTCTTCTCCGCGCAATGCTGCAAGAAGGCGTCGGCCCAAGCTGCTTGGGCAGTGGATGGACCTCCCACGCGTAGCTTGGCATTGACTGCTTTAAGAGCAGCCGCGGTATGGTCATAGAGATTCCAGTAGGTAGGCTGTCTCGGATCGCCACCCCAAAAGTCCAGGTTCGGTTCGTTCCAGACTTCGAAATACCATTGGCTGACTTCCGCAATGCCGTAGCGGTCGATCAGGTGTTTTGCAAACGCCGTGATCAGGTCGTCCCACCTCACCCAATCTTTTGGGGGAGCGACGTTGGGCTTGTACCAGAAGGCATGAGGCATGTCCCGGGCGGCCAGTTTCTTCGGCATGAAGCTCAGCTCTACGAAGGGACGCACCCCGTTGGCCAGCAAGCCGTCATAAATCTGATCCAGGTAAGAAAAGTTGTAGAGCGGCTGGCCTTGCTCGTTTTCATCATAGATACCAACTTCGTCGTGAAAGACGGCGTGGAAGCGCACATACTCAAAGCCGGTGATCTGTTTGACTTCCCGCAGGTCCTGACGATAGCTGTCACGCAGGGCCAGCACGGCCCGACCTGATCCAAACATCTGTTCCCAAAAATGAGGAAAGGTGTGCGCCGGCGCGGCAGCGTCAATTACGATTTTCTCATCACCTTGAGTTTCAGCTTGAGCAAATGATGCGACGAGCAGGGTAGCCAGGCCAACGACTGCAGATATGGTTCTCCGCATCTGCCATCCTCGCGACTAAATCGGTTTAGGAAACGAGCGTTATATCATGCTGAATTTCGCCAAGTCAAGAATTTCCTGAGGTGCTTCCTGGTTTCGACAATGGAGTGGATCGCTCGCTTTGAGCGGTCTGGCTGAAAGCTAGATGGTCTGTTCTGGCGCTTGTGATGGCGCTTGTGATGCTTGCCACACGAACTTCATTATGCGAGACTGCGCAGCGTGCCCATGAAGAAGGCAAAGGCCGGCAATAACGGCCCGCGGCGTATGACGCGCGGGCAGCCTATCAGCCTCAAAAAACTGGCGGAGCATCTGGGTCTCTCGCCGGCCACCGTTTCGCTGGTCATTAACCGTTCTTCGGTGGCCGATTCGATTCCGCAGGATACGAAAGACCGAATCCTCTCGGCAGCTCGCAAGTTCAACTACCGGCCCAACTTCTTTGCGCGCTCGCTGCGGACCCAGCGCAGCTTCACCATCGGCGTCATGGTGCCGGAAGTAAGCGACGGTTACGCCGCGATGGTCATGAGCGGCATTGAGGATCACCTTCTCCGCGAAGGATACTTTTACTTTGTTGCCAGTCATCGCCACCGGGCCGACCTGATCGACGAATATCCCCGGCTATTTCTGGATCGCTCGGTGGATGGGTTGATTGCAGTGGACACGCCGTGGCATCACGATTTTACAGTTCCAGTTGTAACCGTCTCTGGACATAACGAGGTCAAAGGCGTCATCAACATCGTGCTCGATCACGAGCGCGCTGCCGAGCTTGCACTGAAACACCTGGTACAACTTGGGCACCGCAAGATCGCCTTTATCAAAGGCCAGGAGTTCAGTTCCGATACGGCAGTGCGGTGGAACGCCATAGTGGAAGTGGCGCGACGATTGGGATTGGCGGTTTCCTCGAAACTCACCGTCCAACTGGAGGGCGATTCACCGTCTCCGCAACTTGGGTACAAGGTGACAAAAAGACTTCTGGTCACACACGAGCCCTTCACCGCGTTGTTTGCTTTTAACGACATTTCCGCAATGGGCGCCATTCGGGCTCTGCGCGAGTCAGGGCGGCGGGTTCCGGAGGACGTTTCCGTCGTTGGCTTCGACGACATTCAGAGCGCTGCTTATCAGAATCCCGGACTCACGACCGTGCGGCAGCCGCTGCACAAAATGGGGAGAACTGCTGCCGAGACGGTGCTGCGCAGGATCACACGACGAGCTGCTGATGCCACCGTGAAGCAGATAACGGTTGAGCCGGAGCTCATCGTGCGCGAAACGACTTGTGCGGTAAGCGCACAGGACAAGGGCCGGGAATAATCGCGTCGTCTACCCGGTCTGTCCCGAATGCTTACCTAGACCACTGATCAATCCGGACCCGTGCAGCCCCCCAGCTTCAACACGCAAACGAAACCTGTCAGCGCAGCGCTTTCGCCCCTGCTGCACTCCGGCTTCGTCTTGACTGGCGTAGTCAATACCATGCTGGGGCCCTTGCTCCCAGTCCTCTCCACGCGATGGAAGCTAAACGATACCCAGGCCGGAGTTCTGTTTACGTCTCAATTTGCTGGTTCGATGCTGGGCGTAGCGGCATCGAGTTTGGTCACGCCCCGCCGGGGTTCGCGCGTGTCCCTGGTGATGGGACTCGGCATGATGGCGCTGGGCACGGGCGCACTTGAACTTGGCACTTGGAGGCTCGGCATCATTTTGTCTTTCGTGTTTGGGATCGGATTGGGCCTCGCGATCCCGACTACGAACCTCCTGGTTTCGGAGCTGAATCCGAGCCGGCGCGCCGCGGCGCTGAATCTGGTGAACTTGTCGTGGGGAATGGGGGCCGTGGGATGCCCCTTCGTAGTGGCGAGCCTGCAACGCGTGAACCGGGGCTCACTTCTTCTCTACGGAACCGCAGCCCTCCTGGTGGTACTGGCGGCAACCCTGACAAGAGTCTGTTTCGGCGACTCCGATCAAATGGAAACGCACGCGGTTTCGGCATCTTCTCCGGGCAAAAGTATTTGGCGAAGCCGCTACGTTCCAATTCTCGGGGCTATCTTCTTCTTATATGTGGGGAGCGAAACCGCCGTGGGAGGATGGACTGCCTCCTATGCGCGGCGAATCACCTCCGATACCGGGACGGCCTGGGCGATCATGCCTTCCTTTTTCTGGGCGGCCCTGCTGGTCGGACGAGCGGCCGCGCCGTTCGTCCTGCGGCATGTTTCGGAGCTATTGCTGGCCCGACTGGGCCTGGGATTGGGTGCTCTCGGGATCATCGCACTGCACTCGGCGACGAACACTCCCGCCCTGGCTATCAGCGTCGGCTTTGCCGGTTTGGGTTTTTCTACGGTCTACCCTATCGCGATCGCGATGCTCTCTCACCAGTTCGGCGCCATGGCGTCGCGCCTTGCCGGATTGATGTTCACACTTTCGGGACTAGGTGGCGCCACACTGCCCTGGCTCGTGGGTTATACCTCGACTTGGTATGGCAGTCTGAAATTCGGGCTGCTGGTACCGTTGGGCGGGTGCCTTGCGATGCTCGTAATGTACAGCTTGATCTCTGCGCCGGCGAAAGATTCCGGCATCGCAGCCGATGGAGACGCGGCGAGCCGCGTCTCTACTCACAAGTAATTGAGGATAGGAGACAGGGCTTGCCCCTTCTCAACATGTCAATCGATCCCCCACTCGTGTCCGGGCGCGTCTTTCCGAGGTGCCGCCACCTCCGCAAATTAGAAACAGACATCAGCCGCCGCGCACGCGTTTTTCAGCAGGTGGTTTGAGTGCGGGCAGTCTTTTCAACGCGGCCAAAAATTCATTCTGAAAACTCAGGTGACAAAACTATTGCAACTTCCCCTTGAGGGTTAGTAAATGCATCTCTACACTGCGGCCAAACGTATTCACGTCATCGGCTTAGCAAATTGTAAGAAGCCTTATCTGTAAGCATTAGCTTCAACCGGGGCCCGGAATCAAGTGGCAAAGTTGTCTTTCACGCCACTTGTCCAGCTGGAGAGTCGATTGATGAAAAGCCACAGCGTGTCTCTTGGGCTCGAGTTGCAGTCTTTCTGGTTACGAGTTGGGCTATATCTGCGTGGGCAGGAGTCCTGGTCACAGCCCCAGCCAACCACAGTACAGTTGGCGCCAGCGTGCAGTTTGTGGCAACCGCCACGACGAGCTGCTCCAAAGGCGTTTCGGCTATGGGAATCTACGCCGCTCCCGGAGTGCGAGTCTACTTGGTTAACGGCGCAAGCCTGAATACTTCTCTGAATTTGAGCCCTGGAACCTACAACACCGTGGTCCAGGAATGGGACAACTGCGGAGGTTCTTCCTCTACCCCGATCAAAATCACGGTCAGTGGAACATCCACGGCAGGGGTGCATGTCACCTCGCCGGTTAACAACAGCGCGGTAGGCTCGCCGGTGAATTACGTTGCGACTGCCACCTCCAGCTGCGCCAAAGGCGTGGCAGCCATGGGCATCTACACGGCTCCCGGTGTGCTGGCTTATGTCGTCAACGGATCTACGCTGAATACAAACCTCAGCCATAGCGCGGGGACCTATAACAACAGTAGTTCAGGAGTGGGACAACTGCGGCAGAGCGCTTAAAACTCCGATTACCATCACAGTAAATTCGGCTCCTCCCCCGGGGGAACCAAGACTTTTCCCAATCTGCATGCGCAATCAGGCTGGACGGGATACGCTCTGCTGCCGGTTTCCTATGCCATCTGCCCCTTCTGCAGGCAGCGTGGACCTGAGGTTACCTGGTCGCGGTACGCGGAATCAATTCGCTTTCTCTGAATGGCAGCTCCACGCAGCACGACATTTGGCGGGCAGACGCAATAGGCCGACATCCTCTGGAACATTCACCTCATCAGCGATTTCTCGTCACAGGGCCTGCCGGATAGGGCAACAAACGATTGTTCCCAGCCTGCACAATTTCACCCACGACGTTTATTTCTACGCCAAGAACACTGCCCTCTCGCAGGCCCCGGAGTTCGACATCAACCGGAGATGGCATCCCACAGGTATTCCCTGCAACCCGGTCAATGGCTGGAATCACCTCGTGATCCGGGCGCAGCGGACGTCGGACAACCGCCTGCTGTTCAAGTTCCTTACGTTGAATGGCAAGACCGCCAAAGTGAACTGCTACTTCAGTCCGACCAAGAAGAACTGGTATGGAGTCACCATCAACTACCAGCAGGACGGAAACTACGGGCAGCAACCGTACTTGATCTGGTTGGATAAGCTGAACTTCAAGGTATGGTAGGAAGCAGTTTCTCCCCGGCAACTAGAGGGGTAGATCTTGCTAGATGCGCCCTTTTCTTGCGTTCATGCGAGAATAGGAATCGACGGCGGCCTTTACCCAACGCTCGACGGATAGGGGCCAACGATCGCCGCAACATCCGATAGTAACTTGATGGATCGAAGGCGAAGGGGTGACGATGTGAGTGGCCCCGGAACGGAACTCGCGATCTCCTTAGATATGAGTGGCTCTCAAAGTGAAAAAACCGGCGAGCTTGCGACCCTCTTATCTCGATTGAAGAAGAATCTGACGCCGCCGAACGCGTGTGCAGCATTGGCGCGTCTATTTCAAGTTGGGCTCGATGAAGTCGCGTTGCTGCGCCTGGATGAGGGGATGCTCAAGTTTCTCTATCCTCCATTGTTGCGCGCGGCGGGACTGATTCCGCTGTCTAGTCCAGCCGTAGCCGCTAGGACGGCGGCGACCAAAACGGCCTTGCTATCCAACACGTTCGCCAAAGTGCGGCATATGGCCGTCTTCGAAGCTGTGAAGCCGCAGGAGAAAAGGGAGGACAGCGAAGCGTCGGATCCAGCGCCCATTCAGAAGATCATGTCCGCCCCCATCGTCGACGAGGAGGGGGATGTCTTGGGGGTGATTCAAATTTCGCGCAAGGGTCCCGCTCCCACCTCGGCAGGACCCGATTTCACGATTGATGACCTGCACCGCCTGGAGAAAGCGGCAGCAATTGTTGCGAAGATGAGCTTCTTGCGGTAACCGGGATTGATCGCTTCAATCGAGAGGCTCAGCCTCAATGCCGATGTTCTTCTCGCCGGCTGCCTTCTTTTCTTTGTACTTCTTCACCCAAGCCTCGAAACTCTTGCCGGCGGCGGTGTCCTTGCCGGTGAACGCTAGTGCGGCGATGTCGCTATAGGGAATCGTCAGCCTGCCGCCTACCTTAGGCATCAGGCGGACTACACATTCCTTAAGGCGCGGGCTGTCGGCGCGCCGGTCAAAAATATAGCCTTCGATCTTCTGGCCATTTCTCAATGTGATGGTCAGATCTCCACGGTAGTCAAAAGCCTTCTCGAAAGCGCTGCGGATCTCCTCTTCGCTGGCCATACGAGGTACCCAGCCCTGGAGATCCTGGTGGGCAACGCCCAATTTTTCGTCTTCTTCCTGGGAATTAGAAATCTTCGAATCAGACATGCGCAGAGTCTACGCTTCGGTCCTGGAGATTTGAACCAGAGGCCCTGAACTGCGGGCAGGCGTGGTGAAACTGTCGACATCGGGATCCTTGTAGCTATTGAAAATCGTGGCCCGCATCGTCGCCAGAAAACCGTTGAGCGACCCGAACGTGTTATTCACGGCACTAGTCTCGTACCCGCTGTGCACCATGCAGTTGGCGCACTTGGGATTCCCGCTTTCAGTCCCGTAGTGCTCCCATTTCGTCCCGCGTATCAATTCCCCGAAGGTGTCAGCATACCCATCCTGCAAAAGATAGCAGGGCTTCTGCCAGCCAAAGATGTTGTAGGTGGGCATGCCCCACGGCGTGCAGCGGTATTCCCGCCGCCCCATCAGGAACTCGAGAAACAGCGGGCTCATATTGAACTTCCACTGCTGGTTGCGATTACTCAGAATCTGCCGGAAGAGGCGGCGCGTTTTCTTGCGGCTCAGGAAATGCTCCTGGTCCGGGGCTTTGTCGTAGGTATAGCCAGGCGAGAGCATGAGTCCTTCGACGCCCAGGTCCATCATCTCGTCAAAGAAGTCACGCACGCTCTTCGGGTCTGCGCCTTCGAACAGCGTGGTGTTCGTCGTCACGCGGAAGCCGCGTTTCAGAGCTTCGCGAATGGCTTCGACCGCCTTGTCGTAGGTGCCCTCACGGCAGACGGAGAAATCGTGGTGTTCACGCTGCCCGTCCATGTGCACTACAAAGGAGAAGTACTTGCTGGGTTTGAACCGGTCGAGCTTCTCTTTGAGCAGAAGACCGTTGGTGCAGAGATAAACGTATTTTTGGCGTGCCAGGATGCCTTCGACGATCTCGGCGATGCGCGGGTGCATGAGCGGCTCTCCCCCGGGGATACTGACCATGGGCGCGCCACACTCGTCTACCGCCTTGAAACACTCTTCCGGGCTGAGCTCTTTTTTCAGAATATGGGCGGGATACTGGATCTTTCCGCAGCCGGCGCAGGCCAGGTTGCAGCGCATCAGCGGCTCCAACATGAGCACGACGGGGAAATGCTTCCGTCGTTTAAGCTTCTGCTTGACCACGTAGGATGCGACCGTCCACATCTGTGATACGGGAACTGGCATTTGATCTGAGTGTACCCTTTTCAGTCTTAACTCTGGCCACTATCGGTATGAATTCTATCGGATCAGCACGGGAGGTGCCGGTTGTAACCCTCGAACTGTGCCCAGAAGCCATTAAACCGCTGAAAACAGAGGCCTAGCGGGAATAGCGGCTTTCGGAATATTTGAGACTGGCAGGGTGGGGCTTAATCTGTCCCGAACTCCCAGCAGCAGCTATCGAATCCGGGGTCAGGTCAAAGCTGACGAAGTTCCTCGATTATCTGGCCGAGTGTCTGCACCCGTTCTTTGAGCGGAAACGGCTCCCTAAGAAGGGCACCGGGCTGCGGGCGAAGTCATGGAGCAGCTCCGCATGGTCGTTGTAGCCGGACATATGGATTGTCCTTGCCTGCGGGCGCACATGCTCGAGTCTCTTGCCCAGCTCCAGATCGTCCATTATCGGCATAACGATGTCAGTTACGACAGCGTCGATCTTTTCATGATGACGTTTAGCCAGCCCCAGCGCTCCGGCTCCGTTGTCCGCCTCCAAGACCACGAAGCCCCGCGATGCTAAGATCTCGCTGATGATTCACCGCAGGCTTACTTCATCTTCAGCGAGGAGAATTGTGGCGGCAGTATTTTTCTTTTGCCCGAATTCCGCTCTTGTCTCCACACGATCACCCCCAACGGGAAAGTACAGTTTGATCTTCGTCCCGAGACCAGAATCGAAATTAAAGCTGGCGGAGTCATGATTTGTGACATTTCTCTTGCTGCCATCGGTCTTTACGTTGTCCTGCTGTCAGATCAGCCCTGACAGACGTTTCTTAGTAGCTACCGTGATGCCTTTTTCATCGTTTCCGAAATTGGAAATTTCTAAAATCTGGATCGCCTCCCCCTCTGGAACTGACTCGCGGCGAGCCAGGCGGGCACCAACAAAACTTACCCGCGTTGAATCCAGGTTCTGATTGCACCGAAAGCAAACTGTGAGCCTGCTCGAAGTTGTCGGCGACTATGAGCATCCTTGCAAAATTCCGGGTTGGGTGAGAGAACACTGCTCATGAGATTTGATGTGTTCGACTCTCCTGTGCAATTTCTCGAGCAGGAGGGAATCTCGGCTGACCATGACTGGCTTCGCCAATACCAGTTGTGGTTTCAGAACGAAGGGCAGGCAATTTCCGACGCGGTCGATCGTGCCGGCACGCCATGGCTGCGGATGTTTGACCGCTGGGGCACGCGAGTGGATGAAATCCTATATCCGCCCGAATACTGGCGGATGCTGAGACAGGGGTACCGGTCGGGCGTACTGTGGCGAGTGGTTGAGCAGAATTCGCTGATACCCGCTTACCTTCTGCTCTACGTGACCGGATTCCACGACCCCGGACTGGCCTGTCCATACACCGTCTCGCTGTCGACGCTTTCGCCACTGTCCAAATATGGAGATCCAGAGCGGAAGGCACAGTTTCTGCCTCGCATGCTCGAGCGCGACGACAATGTCTGGCAGGGAGCTACCTGGATGACAGAAATCAAGGGCGGCTCCGATTTGGGCGCAGCCGTAGAAACCGTTGCGCAACCCGACGGCAACCAGTGGCGATTGACGGGTGACAAGTACTTCGCGAGCAATGCCGGCGCCGAACTGGCTGTAGTTGCGGCCCGGCCTGAAGGGGCACCGCAGAATGTGCGCGGGCTCAGCCTGTTTCTGGTGCCGCGTCGTCGCGGGGACGGACAGCTGAACTATTGCATTCGTCGCCTCAAGGACAAGATTGCTACCCGCTCCGTTCCCACCGGGGAAGTCGAACTTCGTCAGAGTGAGGCGTGGCTACTCGGAAGAGCCGAGTATGGAATCTATTTGATTCTCGAAGTGCTCAACCTCTCACGCGTAGCCAACAGTGTGGGCGCCGTCGCGCTGGCACAACGCGCCATCACCGATGCCTACTCTTTCGCTACCCAGCGCACGGCCTTCGGAAAACCGATCGTCCAGCATCCCTTACTGCATCGGCAATTCGAGCATCGCTGTCAGCAACTGCGCGCAGCATCGCGGCTGGCTTGGGAAGCGGTCTATCTGCTCGATGAGGTGTGGCAGGAGAAGCCGCCTTACTCGGATCGCTATCACCTGTTCCGCTTGGTAGCGCACTTGGCAAAATACTGGACCGCGGAGTTCGCTGTCGAGACCGCCAAATGGGCGATGGAGGTGTACGGCGGCGTGGGGACCTTGTACGAATACCGCGTGGAACGCTGGCTTCGCGAGGCCATGATTCTGGCAATCTGGGAAGGGACCTCGCATCGCCAGATGCTCGATGGGCTGGAAGTAATCGAGCGCAAAAATGGCCATCGATTACTTTTGCAGCACCTTAGAGGAAACGCATCTGACTCGGCACTGCGTGCAATGGAAGCCCGTGTAGATCGACAGCTAGGCTTGGATGAAATCGAGAGAGAAGGCACACTCGAAGACCTTTTCGACGATCTGGCCTCATTTACCGCGAATGCGCTCCTGAACCGGCAGGGTTGATGGTCGTGGATATCCGGCCTCCGCACCAGGGCGGTTGGATTGTGCTGCATCCAATGGCTGC